>Ga0105357_10000274_pt1 | contig 26830 bp, 19 predicted proteins | sample GOMGulsemesocosm_4_FD_83660 | JGI IMG/M metagenome (GOLD analysis project Ga0105357, IMG submission 83660) | Methane-oxidizing microbial communities from mesocosms in the Gulf of Mexico - GOM15B Gulf of Mexico | ecosystem: Environmental > Aquatic > Marine > Cold seeps | place: USA: Gulf of...
AACCTCTGATTAAGTCCCACCAGTTCTCTGCGAGCACTAAAGCGGCTAGCTACGCGAAAGACAGCGCCGTAAATGGCGGGTCCTTTACAAGTTGGCTGACAAAGTAGATGGCCGCTTTAGTGCCCGCCCTTTGGGGCATACAGAACAATGCAGCAGCGGTGTTAATAAATTTCGCCGGGCAACCAGCCCGCCTGTATTCATTGCCTTGCTACTACACCGCTCTGTATGCCAGAGGCGGGCGGGACTTGATCAGAGGTTCCTTAGCTTTAATGGCGAGGTTTATTAACGGTAATTATCGTATACGCCTTCGTTGCTGTGGTGAATTGGTTGGAAGGGAGGTACGGATTTCCTGAAGGCTGGGGTGCTAGCTCAGGTAGCTCCGTACTGGACGAGCAGGCATGCGAGTTAGTAGTTCATAGGCGATAGTACCTGCAGCGTTAGCGATGCGATTAACGCAAAGGTTTTTACCCCAGAGTTCAACGGGTGAACCAATTTCGATACCGGCAAGGTCGGTTACATCAACCGTTATCATATCCATTGAAACGCGCCCGACCAAATGTGCTTCTTGTCCGTTAATAAATACTGGGGTTCCGTTGCCGGCGTGGCGAGGATAACCATCACCGTAACCGGCTGCGATTGTTGCAATAATAGAGTCGCGGCCCGCCTGCCATTTCCCGCCGTAGCCGACACGTTCGCCGGCGGCGATTGGGCGCACCGAAATAACTTCACTAACAAAATCCATAACCGGTAGTAACCGGTCTGCATTTATTTGAGGCGTGGTAAAAGGTGAGGCGCCATACAGCATAAAGCCAGGGCGTAACCATTGACGATGGGCTCTGGGGTGGGCCAGTATCGCAGCGGAGTTTGACAGGCTTTGTGCTAGGTCTTTGCTTTGTTCGCAGTCGGCGAGCAAAGTGTCGAAACATTCGATTTGCGCATTGGTAGATGGGTTGTTTATTTCATCGGCACTGGAGAAGTGACTGGCTAAAATAATCCCTTGTTGTACATTGTCGCTGGCTTTTAAAATCGACAAGGCACCGTCGACTTGCTCGGGAAGCAAGCCAAGGCGATGCATGCCGGTATCCACTTTGAGCCAACAATGAACCGGGTTTACCAGTTTGGCATTGATGATGTGCTGAACTTGCTCCAGGTTCTCGACCATTAGCCAAAAGTTTTCAGTCGCAGCAACATTGACTTCGTCTGCGCTGAAGATGCCTTCTAGTAATAGAATTGGTTTGGCAATACCCGCCGCTCGCAATTCCAATGCTTCTTCGATACAGGCAACTCCTAAGGCTGGCGCCAGCGGCTCCAAAGCTTTGGCTGCTGCGACCGAACCATGCCCATAGGCATTGGCTTTTACTACCGCTATTGCCTGTGCGTCGGGCGCAAGCTCGCAGGCTAAGCGATAGTTGTGACGCAGGGCGTTAAGGTCAATTAAGGCACGACAAGGGCGACTCATACATCTATCCGCAGAAATTAAATGAGTGGTTGCTAGTAATTAAATTTACTAGCGCTATACAGCTTTTGCGCCGCTTCCCATACTGGGCCGACGTTGCCATCGCCAACAGGGCGGCCATCAATTTCGATAACGGGCGCTATTTCTTTACTAGAGCTACTGATCCAGACTTCATCGGCATCGGCTACTTCATTCATCGTAACAATGCGCTCTTCAACTTTTAACGAGCCGTCTTTGCTGAGAATGTCGAGTAACATTAATCGGGTAATTCCCGGTAATATTTGATTGTCGAGTGGAGGGGTCGCAACAACGCCGTTTTTAACAATGTAGGCGTTACAGGCACTGGCCTCGGTTAACTCACCTTTGGCATTGAACAACAGTGTTTCGTTCTGGCCGCTGGAGTGGCCATGTTGAAAGTGCATTACGTTGCCCAGTAATGCCGTTGATTTGATGTGGCAACGCTGCCAGCGAAGGTCTTCTGTTGAAGCTACTTTGTAGCCCTTTGCTTGGCTGCGGTCTGGAATTGGTGCTGCTGGAATCTCAAACGCATACGCAAACACTGTTGGTTCGACATCTGTAGGATAGGCGTGGAAGCGTTTTTCGTCAGCGCCACGGCTTACGTGCAGGTAAATACCTAAATTACCGGAGCCGTTCTTCTCAATTAACGTTTGGCAGATACCTTTCCATTGAGCGTGGTCGAGCTTCAGGTCAATTTCGATAAACGACATGCCTTGTTTCATGCGGTCAATATGAGGCGTAAAGCCAACTAGCTTACCACCGTAAGATGGAATGACTTCATAGATGCCGTCACCAAATAGAAAGCCGCGATCCATTGGGGAAATGCGAGCTTCGCTAAGGGGTAGAAAATCACCGTTCAAATAAGCTATGGTCATGAAAACCTCTGTCGTTACAAGTTGTTGAGCTACCGCTAATACAGGAGTAAGCACTGAAATAAGTATCAATTTTAGCACCAGAATCGGCGCGCTGCCCTGCAAAGTGCCGTTATGGAGCGTCAGTATTTAGAGTTTGAAATGTAAACCCAGGTATAGGTCGGCAGCCGGGTAGGCTGAGGCAAGCTTTGGCTTGTGCCGGCTTTTGGCTGGCTTAAGTTCAAAGTGCATTGAGCAGCTGTTTAGGCTGCTTGAAAGTTTCGACATTTTACGGATTTAAAGTAGTTGATTTCACTGATATTTCTGTTTGTTTGATGAAATCACCTGTTCTTCTTATGCTTTTCCGATTATTTCACTGGCTGACTGGGCAAGCATCTGCGGCAGTTGGCGTTCGTCATTGCGCCTCCAGCAGCTGTAAAAGCTTAAACTCTGGGGGGCGGGGTGCACAGGAAGGAGGCATAGCTGCCCGTTTTCTAGGCTTTGTCTTGCTGCAGGTTCAGGCAGCAAGGCGGATCCGAGTCCTTGTTGTGCAAGAGGGAGCAGGTTGGCAATCGAGCCGCAGCAGTGCAGGCGATAGTCGCTAACTGATTCCGTGGCAAATTGCTGACGTAAATATAGCCACGGTTGACTGTTGCGCCCAAAACTTAAGATTGCCTGGGAGCTCAAGTCAGCAAGGCTAACGGCGGGTTTAGAGTTGGGGTTAATTTTGGCGACAAGATCGGCGTTGGCCACCCAGCATTGGGGGTATTCGCACAGGGCGTGGCTGGTTAGTTCGGGGTCTTGGCTCTCTCCGACCAAAAGTGCTAAATCCAAGTGATGTTGTTGCAGTTGTTGGCTGAGTACGCTGCTGACCTCGACTGTGATTTCGAAGTCCATGAGTGGAAACGTTTGTTGCCACAGGCTTAGTAATTCGGTTAACCAAAGGTGAGCCAAGGTATCGGCTACGCCGATCCGTAAATTGCCTCGCTCCGGGCGAGAGTTTTGCAATTGGGCTTTTATTTCTTGCTCTAGGCGTACCATTTTTTCGGCATATGGAAGTAGTTGCTTGCCTCTTGCTGTGAGGTGCGCGCCACTCGCATCGCGTTCAAATAACTGTACTCCCAATTCACTTTCGAGAGAATTTATTCTCGCTGAAATCGCAGGTTGGGAGCTGTGCAACTGCTTGGCAGCGGAGTGGAAGCTGCCAAGCTGCACGATTTTCACAAAACTGATTAAATACTTTATTTGCATGCTTCGTTGTTATTAACCGTGAGCGGTTGATATTTAGCTATTCGAATTAAACAGCGATTTAAAGGGGTGTAAAAACTGACCCGCAAACGTTCTGGGTAAGCGTTTTGTGGTGCCGTATTCAGCGGGCCAATGTTTGCTAGGCATGTGGTAGGTGCCAAACAATCTGTCGAACAACGGCGTGTGGGCCGCATAGTTTGTATCAATGGCCGGCTTTTCAGAGCTGTGGTGCCAGTGATGATACTGTGGCGTTACGAATAAGTACTTTATCGGCCCCCACGGCACATCAAGGTTACAGTGAATAACTATAGCTTGTAAGGCAGCAAAGGTCACATAGATATCAAGAGCGGCCTTGTCCGCGCCGATCAAGTACAGGGCTGTCATTACCAAGCTACGCTCAATGATAGTCTGCCCGAGATGGGAGCGAGATCCCGCTAACCAATCCATTGTTTCTACCGAGTGATGTACCGCATGGAAGGGCCATAGCTTGTCTTGCTCATGGAAAAAACGATGTTCCCAGTAAAGTACAAAATCAGCGATAACGATCAATATCAAAGCCTGAATTAATATCGGTAGGCTTTGTAATGTGCTTTGGAGGTCATCGTTTGCGGCCCATTGTAATTTACTGACAACATAGTTACCTACGAGTAGTAAAACAGAAATTAATAAATGATTGAGACAAAAATAGAAAAAGTCTAAGCCCCATTCTTTTCTTAAAATAACTTGGTCTCGGTACTTGGGGAATAATTTTTCAAGGGTAGTAAAGATAATTACCGACCCTAAAAATGCCAATATCAACCAATCAACTCCTAAGGCCAAAGGCCTAGCTTCTACCGGGCCAACTGGCACGACATATCCGCCTAGAGAGAATGCTGTGGCTGTTAACACAATACCGGTAAAGCCAAGACGTTTACGCTTGTTGATAGCAAAGGTGAATATGCCGCAAAACAACGAAAACCACATACCGTATTTCAAAATAAGCTGTAATGTCTCGGCGTCATAGGCGGCGCGAAGTTCGGTGGTTGTGAGGTAAGACGGGAATAAGTAAGCCAGTACCGCCGCGAGACTTAGCGCGCCTAAAAATATCGAGGTGTAGCCCGAAATTCGGCCGTTGCCGATGGTGAATTCTTTATCGGGCCTTGGGCTAACTTGCCTTTCGCGATACTGGTATTCCATTGTGCCTTCCTGTTTTTTGTCGGTCCGGGGTATTTTACGGGGTCTTTGGGTGATGGCGTTAAGCCAAAGCTATGGTAGCGGTATGCGAGACCTTGGGTCTCGATACTTAAGACTGGATTCGCAGGGACAGCGATGATGATTATACGCTCTGGCGAAACTAAGGGCGACATTGTCTGGAGCTCAAACTAATGGGCTAAAATGAAGCTTGTTCTAATATTGGCTATGCTGTTTGGTTCAACTAGTTTGACACCTCACCGCTGACAAATTGGTTTTTAATGTCCATATACCGTTCTATCTCTTGCTCTAAATATTTGGCATCTACTTTGTGCTCAATATTTTTAATTAGCGTGATTTGATTTTGAGATTGGTCGAGCATGTGTAGCTCATAGGTGATGATTGTTGTTTGTTCGCTGCGACGATTATGTTTGTTGACATAAAACTGCTTGATATCGCTTTTGACCACGGTCTTTTTTAACAACAAGGGTAAGGGACCGTGGTTAATGTCGATTTTGGTGGTGTAAATATTTACCTTGGTGTGATTGATGACAAGGGCTAAGCCATAATAAAAGGCAATTCCTCCAATAGCCGTGGATACGTATGGTAACCAAGGGAAGTCGGCTAATGAGGTCGAAAAACTCTCTTGATTATAGTATTGAAAGCCTAACCATCCGCAGGCAAAGGCCAGCACTCCTAGGCTTCGAAAGCTGAACCAGTAACGTCGTAATTCTAAATAGTTATTATGCTGAACACGCCGCATGGATTTGGGTAAACCATAGTTTAACTTATCGTTCATGGGCTTCTCTTCTTAGAGTTATTTTTGGCTTATCTGATCATGCTTTGATCTATAAGCAAAGGGCGAAGGTTTAAAAAAGAGGCTTTGATATGTTGTGTGGCTGAAGCAGCCATTGAATTGGCTAAGTCTCCCCGTTGTGTGTTGATCTAGCGGCTCCTCCCTTTGTTGGTAGGTTTTTTTTAGCTACGGTTAGGGCTGTATTCGAATCATCAATTTTACTTTAATCATACGCCGGGTCGAAACCGAGCGCGGAACTGTCGTGGGCTTAGCTTGGTGTACTCCTTAAACACTTTGGAGAAGTGACCAAAATTTTGGTAGCCCACATTGAGGAGTATCGCCTTGATGCTGTCGTCATTATTAATAAGCTGGTGTTTGGCCGATTCCACTCTTAGACGTTGAAGGTAACGACTGGGTTTTTCGCCAGTTGCTGCTTGAAAACGGCGGATGAAATTGCGTTGACTCATATTTAACTTTTTAGAGCAGTCCCCGAAATTAAAGGGCTCGTTATAGCGTGAATCCAACCAATCCTGAGCTTTATGTATAGCGTTGTCCTTGTGTTGCCGAAACCCTGACATATTAAACAAGGTTAAATCGTAGCTGCGCCGCGAATCATAGGTGATGTCTCGAGCAAGCCGATCAGCCATCTGACTAGAAGAAAATTTTTCTATCAAGTGCAGCGTTAAGTCCATAGCGGCGTTCTGGCCATTGGAGCTATAAATGCCGCTATCTTCGACCAGTGATTGTTGTTCGGCCCAAGTGACGTCGGGGAATAGTCGTCGAAACTCCTTAATGTTACGCCAATAAGATGTGGCGGAACGATTTCTCAGCAGGCCCGCTTGGGCTGCCCACACAATACCTGAGTTGATCCCCGCTATCACCGCACCTCTCTCGTATTGTTTTCGAAGCCAGCTGGGTAGTTCGGGGTAGTGACTTGTGACGTCATCAAAGCTACCCCAATAATGGCTTAAAAAAATTAAGTCAAAGTGCTGCTGGTCGTTAACGGGGCTGTCGGCCAGCATTTCTCGGCCGTTGAATAGTTTCACTGAGGATGAGTTTGGACTGACGATAGTGCAGTTAAACAACTGCTGTAAATTTCTCCTATTAGCACTCTCAAACAGATCGAGGGCTGAGTAGACGCTCGCTGCCCATACTCCATCATGAATCAGTAAGCCAACTTGGTGTTGTGGCTGCTGATTGCTGGGCTGATTGTTGTTTAGTGTGTTATTGCTCATGATCGTCACTTTAGCCGCTTATCATGTCACTTTAGCATAGAGTAATGGTGCGTGAGGAGGCCTAAACTGGGCTTTTAATATAGTAGCTACGTTCGATGGCTATTATTTTAACGACATACCAGCCCAACTGAACTGTAAATCGTACTGTAAGGCTGTTTTGGTCTTGAGCCTAGTTGGCTTAGCGACGTAAGTTATCACCAAGAGGATTATCGAGTGGATATTAATTATTCCGAGCAAGACCTGGCTTTTCGAGATGAAGTGCGAGAATTTTTAGTAGAGGCGTGGACAGCTGAGCATGCCGCAGAGGCCAGGGTGCCGGGGCAGTTTAAGCCAGTCCATGTGGCTTGGGAAAAACGTCTACATGCCAAAGGCTGGGTTGCTCCTGGTTGGCCGGTTGAGCATGGTGGCACGGGCTGGAGTCCGACCCAAAGTTATATTTTTGAAACTGAGCGAGCGGCTGTGGGCGCACCAGATGTCTCTCCATTTGGCCTGAAAATGGTGGGGCCCGTTATTTGTTCCTTCGGTAGCGAAGAGCAGAAAAAGCACTTTTTACCCCGCATCCGTAATAACGATGACTGGTGGTGCCAAGGGTATTCTGAAACTGGCGCAGGCTCCGATTTGGCATCGTTGCAGACTAAAGCAGTCAGAGATGGCGATGATTATATTATCAATGGCGCCAAAATTTGGACCACCTATGCACAACATGCCGATTGGATGTTTTGTTTGGTTCGGACCAATAGCGAATGCAAGCCGCAACAAGGTATTAGTTTTATCCTTATCGACATGACGTCGCCTGGTATTACCGTGAGGCCGATTTATACAATCGATGGTGAGCATCATCTCAATGAAGTTATCTTTGATGACGTGCGTGTGCCGGTGGAGAACCGTATTGGCGAGGAAAATAAAGGTTGGACCTATGCGAAAAGCCTTCTTGCCCATGAGCGGACAGCAATTGCCGGCGTAGCTGACTCAAAGCGCCACTTGGCAGATATAAAAGTCTTGGCGAGCAAGGAAGTTAATGCGGGTAAAGCGATGATCGACGACCCAGCTTTTTTACAACGCTTGTCGGATATTGAAATTGAGTTAATGGCTCTGGAGTACACCGAGTTACGGGTATTGGATTCTATGGCTAAAGGTAACGGCCCAGGTACTGAGTCTTCATTATTGAAGTTAAAGGGCACTGAAATCCAGCAGCGTTTACAAGAATTACGTATTGATTTGGCGGGCTACCACGGTGCGATGGTGCAAGAGGATTTAAGCACCGCGCAGCTAGGTCATAGCTTTGGTGATGCAGCGCGTCGGGGGTATATGTTTGGCCGTGCGGCAACTATTTATGGTGGTTCTGACGAAGTTCAGAAAAACATTACTGCAAAATATGTATTAGGCCTGTAAGCCACGAGCAACAAGTATAGGAACTTGAATTATGAATTTTGAATTTTCCCAAGAGCAGCAGATGCTCAAAGATAGCGTTGCTCGTTTTGTCCAAGATGAATACGGTTTTGAGGCACGTAATAAAATTGTCGCTAAGCAAGCCGGATTCAGCCAAGAAAATTGGAATAAGTTTGCCGAGCTGGGTTGGTTGTCTATTCCTTTCAGCGAAGCGTTAGGCGGTTTTGGCGGCGGGCCCGTGGATATCATGATGGTAATGGAAGAGTTTGGCAAAGGACTAGTTGCCGAGCCATTTGTGGCTACGGTACTGATGTTCGGCGGCCTGTTGGATCGTGGTAATGATGATGAGTTAAAAGAGGAGTTGATCGCTAAAATCATTGAGGGCCAGCTGCAAGGCGCGGTAGCTTTCGCAGAACCCCAAAGCCGATTTGAACTAGCCGATATTGCGACTACGGCTGTGGCGAACGGCAGTGGTTTTATTCTTAATGGCCGCAAGTCATTAGTGCTTAATGCTATGTCGGCGGATAAATTGATTGTGTCGGCTCGGGTGACGGGTGAGCAGTTTGACGAGGACGGCATTGGTTTGTTTATTCTGGATGCATCTACAGCCGGAGTAGAGAGAACTAGCCTGCGCTTGATGGATGGGCAGGTGGTTGCCACTATCGATTTCGATAATGCACAGGCTCAGGCAATTTGTGAGGTCGGTGACGGCCTTGCTCTACTTAAAGCAATGAGCGAAACGGTGATGATGGCTCAGAGCGCCGAGGCTGTCGGAATTATGCAAAAGCTAAATGCGACGACTATTGAATATGTGAAAACACGCAAGCAGTTTGGTGTGGCTATTGGTTCGTTTCAGGCTTTGCAGCATAGAATGGTCGACATGTTCGCGGCGTGTGAGCAGGCTAAATCTATGGTTTATCGGGCTGTGTGTATCGCTGAAGACGGCCGCCCTGACCTTGAAGTGACTAAAAATATCGCAGCGCTTAAAGTTAAAGCCGGCCAGTCGGGTCGTTTAATTGGTAGCGAAGCCATGCAGTTGCATGGCGGAATGGGAATGACCGATGAATTAGACGTTGGACATTTTGCTAAACGGTTAATGATGTTGAATATGTCCTTCGGCGATATGGATTATCATCAGCAAAAGTTTATTGAGATGTCGAAATCCGCATAAGCTAAATTGAGTTTTAAACCTTGTCGGGAAACATCGTCACGGATGGCGCCCCCGGCAAGGTATAAATCAAAAACATATTTCGGTAAAACACTCCACATCAACGATATTCATTTCAAGTAAGCTTTGTCGAACATTAACTTGGGTTGCCCCATAAGGTTCAATTAAGCACCTCCAGTAAAGATCAAAAGGATACATCTACGGGTTTTAGCTCGCAGAGTGTGAATCTAGAACTTAGAAATAACAAATTAGAATGTTTTCGGAAAATCTAATAACTTTATGGTATATGAAGGCTTAATTGGTACTAAATAACTGTGCTAAAGTTAATTCTTAACGCTTAAGAATTAGGGGGCGCTTACACAATGGATTTAAATATCTCTGAGGTTGTATACCAGAGTCACCGTACAAGAATATCAAAGGCCACCGAGCAGCTCAGCAATAAGACTTTCATTATAAAAACAATAGAAGATCTTAATTCGACACAAGCGCAAAAAACTCTGACCGAAGAATTCAAAATCACACAATCTATTAACTCTGATTATGTGCGCAAAGCCATCGCAATTGAATCTATTAATCATCGCCCAGCCTTAGTGTTTGCAGATTTAGGCCTGGTCAGTCTTGCCGATAAGACCCCTCGCGAAGGGTTTGAAACAAGTGTTTTACTGCATGTTTCCATTGAATTAGCGAAAGCTGTTCGAGAGGTTCATCAGCATGACATCATTCACCGAGATATTAACCCCTGTAATATACTGGTAAGCGATGACCTAGCTACCCTGCAGCTCATTGATTTTGAGCACGCCGCACGCATGCAAGAAAGACAGCTTGAGTTTGAACCCATAAGTCAGTTGAAGGGGACATTAAGTTACATGGCGCCTGAACAGACGGGGCGAATTAATAAACCAACAGACTACAGGGCTGACTTGTATTCTTTAGGGGCAACCCTTTATCGTTTAGCGACAGGCTCATATTTATTTTCTGATAAGAGTTCTACCGAATTAATATACAGCCATATAGCGGTCCCTCCGCCAGAAATATCTTTAACCAGAAAAGATCACCCACAAGCCTTTAGTGACATTGTTGGCAAGCTTTTAGAGAAAGAACCAAGCCGACGGTATCAGCACTGCGACAGCCTCATTTGTGACCTTCAGAAGCTTGCATCTGCTTGGGAAAGAAATGAAACTTTAGATGATTTCCAGCCTGGCGCAGATGAACTATGTTCTTGGGAGTTTCGTGGTGGGGGAATATTTGGGCGTAAAAAACAACGTGAAGATTTATTAGAGCAATATGAAAAGAGTAAAGCTGTCGGGCAGTTCGTAGCAATTTCGGGGCCAGAAGGCATTGGAAAAACCGCATTGATAGGGGAGTTGTTTACTGAAATTAGTGCGAACAATGGATTCTACTTAAAAGGGAAGTTCGATCAGTTTAGCAACGGTAATCACCATGCGGCATTTATTTCAGCTTTTCACGACCTAATTAATCAATGCTTAGATGACGAATTAGATTGGTCGAGTATTTTCAGCAAGCGCTTAGGGCGTGACGCTGCCTTGATAACTGGCCTGGTACCCGAATATTCAAAGTTGCTTGGGCCTCAAAAATCATTGGGCCTGCTTAATCATGTGGAGCTGACGACAAGGCTAAATAGCGCATTAATAGCCGTGTTTGAGGTTATAAGTCAGCAAGATAGGCACGTGGTTCTATTTATTGATGACTTGCAATGGGCGGATAGCGCAAGCACGCACTTAGTGTCATCGCTGATTGCAGCTCGAATACCAAACCTTCTGCTGATAACTTCAAACCGAATAAAAGAGCTGGCTGATAATGTCGACGCTCAGCAGGTGTTGGATAAGCATAAAGATGAATGCACGACGATAGAACTAAGGCCATTAAGCTCTGATGATGTAAGGCTGTGGGTCGAAGAGGTGACCCAGGAAACTGGTGGAGTAACCGGGAGTTTGGCGCAGCAGCTCCATGTTCGAACGCAGGGCAATCCTTTCTATATTAATGCTTTGCTAAAGTATATTCATGACAGGGAAATACTCACCATAGGAAATGATGGAAAATGTAGTGTTGATTTAGAAAAGTTTAGAAAAATTCCAATTGGAAATGTTTATGAGTACCTTGAGCGAGAAATTAATGAGCTCTCGGCTGCGGGAAAGCTATTCATAGGCAAAGTCTCGATATTAGGGAATAAGTTTTCAATTGACAGTATTGAGTTGCTACTTGATCAAAAGTCAGATGCGTTTAGTCAGCAGCTAAAGATTTTAATTGATAAAGGTTTATTGGCTAAAATAAATCAAGATGTTTGTTTCTCCCATGATACGGTTCAGATCTCAGCAGGGAAATCGATCTCTGAGGATGAAAAGAAAGTTCTACATTTAGACTTTGCTAACAAGTTACGGAGCAGGAGTTTTAATGAACAGGCTGAAAAAGAAAACCTTGAGAGCCATAAGATAGAAGGGTATATCCACCATTTCAATTTGGTGGCAGAGAAAGTGGTAGATGTTTCCTTAAGGCTTGATTTAGCTAAAGAAAACCTTATTCATGCAGAGAGTTTGTTTTCTAGCGGCGCTTATAAGACGGCGCAGCAATCTTTGGAGTATGCAGTTGCCTTTTTACCAGGCGATCACAAAAGCAGTTTGATGAATTTAAGTTGTGATATTTATACTAAGTTAGGTGAGTCACTTCTTATAAATGGACATCACGTTGAAGGAGAGGATGTTCTCGATCAGTCAACTAAGTTGGCATCTTGTAATGAACAAAAATCCAAAATCTACCAGTCATTACTGATGCACTTTATTAACAGCAATCAAAATTCTTTGGTAGGTCCTACATTGCATCTTTTGTCAGAATGTATTGGCGTGAAACTGCCCAAGCGACCTAGTAAAGTACTCGATGTCTATTATTTCCATAAGACTTTATTGAATGTAAAATCAAGAAATCCTGAGGGCGTACCCGATATCGAGAAGATAAGTGATGTTCATGATATTTCTAGGGACACCGCTATGTCATCAAGTTTGTTGGCTTCCTACTTGGCGGCTCCTGAATACTACCCATCCCTTGTTTGTAAGTATATGGAGATTATATTTAATAACGGCATAACCAGCTCTAGCGCGCAAGCGTTGACAGGGTATGGCGTGTTACTTTTGAAGTATGGGTATCCTGAGTTATCGTTTAGATATGGGAACGTTGCTTTAAGCCTCTCTGAAAACCTTGATTCAAAAGTCAATGTTTCTTATGTGAACTTCACTTATGGAGCGGTTATCCACTACTGGAATTCATCTTTTAAGAGTAGCGTAGCTTTTATTGAACGTGGTATACAGCAAGCTAAAGAGGCCGGTGATGTTGATACCGTAGCCATAGCCACAAATATACTTACGGGCCGGAATATTTACTCGGGAAAAAATATCCAGAGGATTCTTGAGGCACAAAAAAATAATTTTAATGTCATCAGTGAAATTGGCAAGGAATCTTCAATTGAGTAATGTAAATATAATACTCAATTATTAACATGCCTCGCTGATCCAGATAGCGATGGCTATACAGTGGTTGGTACGTTTGCCGATGAAAGGGTTTTAAGTAAAAAGTGGGAGGCCGATGACTTTAGAACAACCCGAGGAAATTACTCTTTTGATAAAACTATGGTTTGTTGCATAGCAGGGCAGTACCATTTGGCAGTCAAACACTACAGAATAGGATTGGCGCCTTTAAAGAACCGCCATGGTAGCTGCTTTTTACCATTCTCACAATTTTATGCTGCAATTAGTCACCTGAATATAGCCCGGAATGAAAAAAGCCTACGTCACCAATTAAAGGCTAAGGCCTTGATTCGGTCTATAAAGCGGTTGGCTAAAAATACGCCGCTTAACTATCGCGGGAAATACATCTTGCTGAAAGCCGAGCTCATGGGGAATAGCGGGCAGCACCTGCAAGCTATGAAAAATTACGAGTCATCAATCAAATTGTTCGAGGAGGCGGACTTTATACAAGACCAAGCTTTGTCATACGAACTGTTCGGACGATACTTGTTACGTGCTGGTCTGCCGCACCTTGGTTTACAGCGTGTCGCCGATAGCATCGACTGCTACCGGCGCTGGGGTGCGTTTTATAAAGTGAAGAGGCTTTCCGAAGAATTTTCCATTTCAACTGAGCAGCAATCTAACTGGGTTAGCGGAAGCTCAACAACTAATATAAGTGTCGGCTCAGAAATTGATTTTCAGGCATTAGCAAAAAGCGTTGAGTTGCTTAGTAGCGGCCTGGAGACCGAGCAGTTGTTAAGCACCCTTATGAAATCAGTGATGGAAAACGGTGGCGCTACACTGGCCGTGTATATCGAATTAAAACATAATAAGCCTACCGTTATTGCAAGTCATGATGGTTCGGTGGCAAAAACCTTTTTGAATGGTGATGCTCTGAGCACGAAGCAGTTAGATTTACCGGTTGATTTAGTTTTTGATCAAAAGGTTGGTAAATCAAAAGCCGTTTTCAACAATATCCATAGAAATTCAGATGGCCGGTATGTTGAAGTAAACGATACTCAAGACGAGAATACGTCGACCCTGTTGCTACCATGCGTTCGCAATGGTATGCCTAGGGGATATCTATATTTAGAGAATCGATATTTATTAAATGCATTTCGAGAAGAGAAAGTTCAAGTGCTCTCCCTGCTCGCTAACCAGGCAGCTATAGCTCTGGAGAACGCCAACGCTTTCGAAATATTAAGCGTCGAAAAAGAATACAGCTCAAACATTATAAGCAGCTCCCCATTGATGATATTCGGTGTTTCTATTGATGGCACTATAAAATTTGCAAACCCGCAGGTCATGGCTACCACTTTGTACTCTGAGTCTGCATTGTTAGGGGGTAACTGGTGGAAAATGTTCGCCCCCAGTGCTGACAGGAAACAGATAGACTTGTACTTAAAGCGCGTCGAAAATGATGAATCGGTTAATATCGAATACAAAATAACAACTGCCACGGGAGAGGAACGAGATATTGTTTGGACGAGTTTTTTGAAGAAAAGCTTGTCAGGAGATGTTGGCGAAATTATAACGTTTGGTTCAGATATAACACTTCAAAAGTCAGCACTAACAAAAATTCAAAACTTTAATGTGGATTTACAGGAAAGGGTTGATCAGCGAACAGACAGTCTTAATGTGACTATTGAAAATTTGAAGTCTACACAAGATAGGCTGGTTGAGTCAGAAAAAATGGCGGCGCTAGGAGGCTTGGTGGCCGGGATATCTCATGAAATCAATACGCCAATTGGTATCGGTGTTACTGGCTTATCTCAGCTAAGTGGGAATACCGTTGAAATTGTTAAAAAGTATGAAGGCGGAAGTATGGCTCAGTCTGACCTTGAGCGGTATTTTGAAAGCTGTGAGAAATTATCAGATGTAACATTAAAGAATTTGAATCGAGCGTCAGATTTGATTCAAAGCTTTAAGAATATATCGGTGGATCAATCTAGTGAAAAGCGACGTAAATTTGATTTTATCGCCTATATAAAAGTGATATTGACAAGTATTAGCAATCAATATGCTAGCACGGGCATTGGAGTCGACATTATTGATAATGAAGATTTCGAGGTGGAGTCTCATCCCGGGCTGTTTTCACAGATATTTACCAATTTAATTTTAAATTCCTTAACGCATGCTTATGACGATGGTAGCGTTGGGAGAATAACCATTTCAGCAAAGATACAAGGCGATCATGTTCTTATTGTTTACCGTGATGATGGTAAGGGTATAGATAAACAGCACTTAAAGAGAATATTCGACCCATTTTACACGACTAATAATCATGGTGGAGGGACTGGTTTGGGCTTGAATATAATTTACAATATAATTGTCAAAAATCTGAGCGGCAATATTAAATGTGAAAGCACGCTTGGAAAAGGGACGGCATTTATAATAAATTTCCCATTGGATGTTACAGAGGTGTCCACTCCGGATGGGGCGGTGCCGTTTCAAACGCCCCACGATCATAGTGGTGCTTGAAGGTGCTGCCGAGCTAGGGTTAGGTAAATATATAATGTTTGATCCATAGCTTGTTTGATCCATAGCTTGTTTGAAACCAAGTGACATTATGGAACCTAGGGTCGAAGTAGCGAGCTACTGTCATGGCGTATATAAGGCTATCCTAAGTCTAGTTGAAGTCGTAGAGGTCAATGGTGCGTCCTGCCTTGATGCGTCGCTTGTATTGCCTGTCGTGGCGCGGCGAGCTTCACCTTGTGTTTTTAGTCAAAAGGTCGGTTTATTGCTTTAGGGCATTACAAAATAATATACTCTGTCAGTAAAATACAGTTCAACGACTCGAATACTCCATTAATTACTACCGGATAATAAAGTGAATGTAAGTAAAACAAAAAGCAGTTTTTACCGAAGGTTGTATGTCGCCTATTTAATTTACAGCGGGATTAATACTGTGCCAGCAATTACTGCTGCAACGGGGATGCCTAGACGAACAGCTCAAGATACTATCGTAGCCCTGCAGGAGCTGGATATATCATGTGAGTTTACGGGGGCTAACAAAGACGGCAGTTATAAAGTTTCAGATTGGGGTGCCGTGAATTTATCGTGGATCGAAAAAAACATAAAAACTATTCGAAGTGTTCTTGATTACCCCGAGATAAAATAATTACCAAGCTAAATTTTTAGACGCGGCTACGTGGGTTGTGGTGGTGGAATTCTGATGGGCGAGCTAAAGAGTTCGCTATGGCTTTGTCGTTTCGTTATTATCCAGCTATAAATTTCGTGCTATAAGTTCTTAATTACCCGCCTTAATACCTTAATCTATCTTGTCGTAATGGCCTCGGATATAGTTTATCCCTTGCTGCATGACTTTTTTCCAGCCAGATTTTGCCAGCAGATTAAACTCAGGGTCGACTTGTTCTGCAGCTGATATCAATGCATGTAACCATATGTCGTAAAGGTGAGGGGCTATGTCCAAGTTGGCAGCGCTATGGCTGATGGCGATTTTCTTTAAGGCTTCGGGGCGATTGTAAGAGCTCATCATTCGACATAACGAAATGATCATCATGTGAGTCTGTCGCTTCATATTGGTGTCTTTAAATTTTTCACGAACCTCTGCCGAAGAGGCTAAAAAAATATTATAAAATAAATCTAAAAATTGATCGTTATCCATGCAGCGTTCAAAGCTGTCATTAAAGGCTTGTAGTTCTGCGGCGCTCATAACTTCCCCTAAGCCCGCTTGATTCACATATTGAACGTTGCTGCTTATAAGAGTAGAGAGGAAATAGAAATTTTCAATGAATGCAGTGACAAACTGACCAGCTGTTGATAAAAATGCGTATTTGTTTGACGCCAAATTATTTTGGGCAGGAGCTCGAACGCGAATTCAGTGAGTTATGTGCAGGCATTAATAGTAGACGCTATTAATAATTCAACCGATGTGGGTTTTCAAGTGTGAGATATTTTTGTCTTGGCAGCGCCCTCTCTGGCGAGTAGAGAGGGCGTGATGTAGATGGCTTGAGTGCTTATTGCTCAGCCAGCTCATTTAGGTAGCAAGCCAACCGCACGCCAGCTTGTTGTAAGCGGAGCCTCAATGTTTGGCGTTGTTTATAGACGTATTGCCAGCTTAAACTTTTACGCTTGGGATAAAGTGTTGGGTGTAAATTGTTGCTTTCTAAAGCCCAAACCATTGGGTTGGTGTCACACCATTGTTTGGCTTGTTTCGAGGTTATCTTAGGCTCAAGCCAGCTTGCCCACTCGGTATAGGAAAGCTGCTCATGATCGATAAGCTGTGAGTCCCAAACTCGATGAAGATTGGTGTTTTGATTAAAAAACTTCAACTTTACATCATTGCCACCTCGGTCTGTGCCGTTGCCCGCATGGAGTGGTTGGTGCAAGTCGCCAATGATGTGAATAGCAAAGCGCAGCGCCTTTTGTCGAACTTTTAAACTTAGAGTCTTGTTTTTTACTTGAGCACTAAAGTCCTTTAATGCGCTGATAGCGTCACCTTTCTTGCTGGGAATACGTGCGCCATCTTTGATCGTTAAATAGTGTAGATGCGTTGATTGACGCTGCCAAAAAGTTTCTGGGCTTGAGCGCATATAATCTGGCCAAGTGGAGGCTTCTGCGATCGTTTCGACACCTAAAATGTCGTTGACCAGTTGTTGCCCGGCTGGTGATAGATACGAAGTGGCAATTTCGCTACTAATACGATGCCCTTGTTTTCCCCACCCCCAGCTATTGGTGCTAAGCAGCACACAAAGAAGAAGGGTCAGGCCGAGAAAGGAGGTGCGCATAGTGGTTCCTTGTTGTAAATATGGTGTAAACATTGTTGAAATTGATATCGCTATTGGCTTTGTGCCTTCAGCGTTAATTTACCTTCGCCTATTATGATGAAGTTTACGATTGCTTGTCGTCTTAAATTTGTAGTGAGACTCCGCAGCAATATAAATCGAGTGCAAATCAATGCGATGTACTCAAAGAGTTTATTTACTTTGGTACATTATTTTACCACCGACTATGGTGTAGCGTACTTTGGCTTGTAAAATTTCTTCTACAGGCACAGTCATAATGTCACGGTCAAAGATGGTAAAGTCAGCAAACTTACCCGCTTCGATACTGCCTAGAACGTGCTCTTCAAAAGCGGCATAAGCAGGCCATAGAGTAAACATTTTCAGAGCATTTTGTCGGCTAACCGCAAGTTCAGGATGCCATTGGGGTGTTTGATAGCCTTTCGTGTCCATGCGGGCGACAGCGGCATAAAATTCGATGCGAGGGTCGCCAATCTCGACGGGGGCGTCTGAGCCACCGGCGATGATTAGTCCTATGTCTAACAAGGATTGCCAAGGGTAGGCATTCTGAAGCCTTGCTTTACCCAAGCGATCGGGTGCGAAGTGTAGATCACCAATTGCATGGGAGGGTTGCATCGAAGGGATGATACCTAGCTGCTTAAATCGAATTTGGTCCTCGGGAGTGATGTTTTGTGAGTGCTCTATTCGCCACCGAGGGTGCTCAACTGCCCATAGGTTTTTGGGCACAGAGGCGAACGCTTTTTCATACCAATCAAGAACCAAACGATTGGCCTTGTCACCGATAGCATGGGTTTGTACTTGGATACCTTTTCGTAAGGCTTGTTTTAGAAGCGGCATAATACGAGCTTCGTCGATAAGTAATAAACCCTGAGTTTTTGCATCATGGTAGTTTTCAAGCAGGGCAGCCCCACGAGAGCCTAAAGCACCATCGGAATATATCTTTATGCCTCGTGCGTTAATCCAATAATCCTCATCGAGCTGTGGGCCGTTTTTTAACAATGAGTTGGCGTCGGGCCCTTGGCCTAGGGCGTAATATACTCGATGGTTCAGGGCTCCAGCAGACTGAAGCTCGCGTAATATTTTCAAATCACTGAGGCTGCCCCCGGCATTTTGAGTTTGAGTCCAGCCAAGAGTAACGTTCCGAGCCAAGCCGCGTACGAGAGCATCTTTATCGTCGCTAAGCGTTTTTTCTGGGAGTAATTTGCTAACGAGTGCCATGGCGTTGTCGACCAAGATACCTGAGAGTTCTCCCTTGATATCTTTCAATATAGCGCCGCCATCTGGCGCTTCAGTATTCTTGTCGATACCCGCAAGCGCTAGGGCTTTGCTATTTACTAATACTGAATGACCGTCGGCGCGCATTAGAAAGGCGGGCCTGTCATTAACAATAGCGTCGATGTCTTGCCGGTTTGGAAAGCGCTTTTCGGGCCAAACTTTTTCTATCCAACCCCTGCCAACTACCCATTTTTGTTTGGGGTTTGCTTGGGCGTAATCGGCAACGGCCTGCATGGTTTCGGCAAGACTATTGATGTCCTGTAGGTTTAATTGTTTTTCGCGATAGCCAATGCCTTTTAGGTGTACGTGGGCATCTGTGAACCCCGGGTATACAAATGCGCCCCTAACATCGAGTTGTTTGACTCCCTTGCAGAGTTTTAAGCGCTCGGTGCTGACCGCGACTATGCTTCCGTCCGTGATCGCCAAATGTTGTGCCTTGGGAAATTTATCATTAGCGGTGTAAATAGTGGTGTTGCTCAAGGCAAGATCCGCCTGGATGCAAGCTTGTTCTTTTTCGGCGAAAACAATGGTGCTAAGCAAGCCGGCGGTGAGGCCGGTAATTAAACAGCGCAATTTCATATCGAGCCCCTGGGAGGTAGTCATCCGCATGGATGTTGAGCGCTATCGGGCGCCAGTCATGGGTGTATCTGCTTTGTAAATTATTTTGGTAGCGATAAGGCTACGACCCTACTCGTTTAACTTGGTAGTGGGGCATACAAAATTCAGCGACTAAGTTAAATGTGCTTAAGACAATTAACTCAAGCCAGTATAGATAAGGCCAATGTAACCAAGCTAAAGCGGGCAATCAAGCTTTGTGGGTGCAGTGCGAAAGAGAATCAGGTGGAGGTCAGTCAAGAGGGTGTGGGTATGTGAGGAGCAAGGCTCGGCTAGGAGCCTTGCTGATCGAGCGTTTATGGCATTTGCTCGAGCTTGTGACCTTGCTCTGCTAGTTTGGCTAGTAGACCGTCTTCACCAACTAAATGTAAGGCCCCGACCAATACAAATTCGACATCTTTATCGCTGTTAAAACTTTTTAGTTTGGCCATCCAATTGTTGTTTCTATCGACCAGCAGTTTACGGTAAACATTGGGAAAGTCCTGCTTCCAATCTTTGATACCGGTGTCGATTAACGCCTGATTGTCGCCTGTTCTCCAGGCTCGCTTCATTTCAGTAATGAGCTCGGGCATTTTCTCTAGGTCGGCGAGAGTTTGGCGAATCATCTCATCTTCTTGGCCGGCGCCCATATCAGCAATAAATTGCATTTGGGTGTCTAGCTCTTCCAGCTCGCCGAGGGTTTTATTCTCGGCTTTGGCTTTTTTCATGTAAAACATATCGACACCTTCTTCGGCGAGGCCGTTACGTCGCATTTCGATAAGTGTCAATGTCATTACCGTCATGCCAGCCTTAAAGCGGCCGATTGTACTTGCCGGTACATTGCGCTCTGCATAAAAGGCATTTAGCTTGGCAAATGTATCTGGTGACAATTTCTGCTGTAGGTTCTCACCTGGTGGATACATTAGTTGTCGTAATAATTTTGTTTGATTGGCTGTGCTACGGCTGGCGCTAATGTCGGTTTCGAACACTAAAGAAGATGAGTCTTGATAAGCTTGTTCAAAGGCTGCAGGCAGAGGGTAATCATTAAGGGATAAAAGGTGGATTGTGCCGCCAAGGTAAAAATGATTACCGCCTTTGCTGATTTTCCAGACAGGGGCGTCGGCTTGTACGGTGCCTGCGCCTAATACACAGCTCAATAAAGCGCTAAAAGCGAGGGGGAGAGAAAAGCGGTTCATACCAGCTCCTAATTATCTTGGGTAGCTGCGCCAAAACAGTCTTGAAGATGACCGTTGGGGCGCAGATGTTCTTAATCATGAGCTTAGTATAACCGAAGTGCAGTAAACCATCCTTGTTGCTATCCGCCAGCGTGCATATTTGATTGTTGAGCTAAAATGGCGTTGCGGCTTGGGTTGGCTTATCGGCCTTAATTAATGATTGAGCGAAGAGCTGTAATGAGTTTAATGCCTTCTTCGGCTGCGAGGCTGTCTTCGGTCAGTGTGTTGTCGCGGGTTACGCCATCGACGCTGCCTCGCTCACTAAGGTAGCGAAGGACTTCCAGATTATCGAAGTTAGCCAGTGGATCTTGTTGGCATAATTTACCGAGTAGGGCTGCTAGAGCATGACCGCCCCAGTTGGAAACATCAGCAACAACGAGTTCATCGCAACGGGTGGCAGCAGGGACGATGTCGAGTGCTGCCAAAGCTTCGCTCACATTCCCCATGCCGATTTCGTTACCGCCGTCACCGATGGCAAGGGTTGGGCATTGAGCATTACGCATGACGCTATCAAAGCAGGCGCTGCGTGGGCTAATGGACTCGCCGCGCATATTGTAATAACCGCCATCTTGAGCTTGGCCTGGGCGTTCAATGGATATTATGAGTTGCGGCTCATGCTGCTCCAGTAAACCTTGAGCTTCAGTGAGTTGTTGGGCATCGCTTTGTTCGCCAACAATTAATTCGGCAATACGATAGTCTTTGGCCAAGGCCTTAGACAGGGGGGCACCGCAAGCAATGATTGGTTTTGCGCCGCACAACTCAAGCGAGCGGTAAAGCGATATGGCGCCAGCTGGGCCGTCAGTTTCAAAGGTGTCCACAACCGGGAAGCCTGTTCCTATGATGACGGTTCCGCCTTGCTCGCAGGCCGCTTGCATGTGTTTTGCCGCTCGGAAACAGTAACCTGGCTCGAGTTCAGTTTGTATTTTCGCCATGCCCCTTAAGTTGCGTTCAACTAACAAATTTTCAACCAACTGACTCATGGCCAGTTCTTCAGCGGATAAAGTTGGGGTGTTTGAATTCGCGTTTTTATTCATAATTCTATTCTTTATCTGATAGCGTGCAGGCTAGGATTTGTTGCTGACGGTAGCTTGTTAACAATGTAATTTGATGCGCGTCATCGATGCTGATGGGCGTAAAACGAACCTTGCAGCCAGGGGTTAACTGGCCAAGTTTGGACATGTCAGAAGCCAGCACCGAACCAATCTTGGGGTAGCCGCCTATGGTTTGGCGGTCGTTCATGAGGACTATCGGCTGGCCGTCAGCGGGAACCTGAATGGCTCCAAAGCATATCCCTTCAGACAAAATACCCTCGATATCCGCATCAACTTTAGGGCCCTCTAGGCGATAGCCCATACGATCACAGCGATCGCTTACGGTGTATTCGCTGCTGTAGAAAAGCGCTTTTTTAGTATCGCTGAAATGCTGTTGTTGGTAGCCTTCGATCACGCGCAGCTCAACATTTTGAGGGTAGTGCAGTTGTTGTTCTTCGTTAATGTACAGCAGCTCTTTTCCAGTCGCAGGTTCGCAGGGGACAAGGTCGCCTTTTTTTAAAGCGTGGCCATCTAAGCCACCTATACCTTCGCGAACAACGGTGGATACGCTGCCAAACTGTTGCTCAATTTTAAATCCGCCAGATACCGCAATGTAACTGCGACAGCCGTTGTTACTAGCAAAGCCAAAACTGATTTTGTCGCCAGCTTTAATAGCATGGGTTTGCCACAAGAGTTGAGCTTGGTCATTAATGCTCAGCGGGATATCGGCACCGGTGACAGCCAGCAATGTGTCAACTTGGGCCTGCATGGTCAGGCCGCCGATGCTGAGCTCGATGGCAGCGTAGGACTCGGCTGCGTTGTTATGACAAAGCACGTTCGCCAATCGAAACGCCTCGGGATCTAAAGGTCCCCCAGTGGTGAGGCCAATCTGATGGCGGCCAATTCGGCCAGCATCTTGAATTAAACTGAGAATACCGGGCGCGATAATTTTAAATCCAGACATGCTTACACTCCTGCGCCAAGGTCAAAGTTGGGTAGTTCGCCGCCGAGATCAAAAAATTCTTCTCGATTAATTGCTCGAAATTGAATGCGGTCTCCAACGGCGACTGGCATAGTCGGCTCGCCGCTAGCGTCTTTGCTGGGGTCGAACATGGGGGTGGGGCAGAGCCCAATTAGGTTCCAGCCGCCAGGCGATTGCGCTGGGTAGACCGCGGTTTGCTGGTCGGCTATCGCAACCGCGCCCTTGGGAACTTTCATCCTGGGTGTCGTCAGGCGAGGCGCAGCGATTCTCTTATCCACTTCGCCAAGGTAGGCGAAACCTGGGGCAAAGCCAATGGCATAAACCCGAAACTCTTGGGAGGTGTGTAGCTCAATAACGTCTTCGATACTCAGTTTGGCATTGCCGGCTAGCATGGCCAAATCGGGGCCAGACTCCTCACTGTAATAAGCGGGTAAAAGCAGTAGTTTGCTGCTGCCGCTAGACTCTTCTTGCTGCCCTTGAAGTATTTGTTTGGCGGTGCGGCGCAGCCATAGGTGGTCGCAATGAAAGGGGTTAAATATAATCAACAAAGAGGCATAAGATGGCACCATGTCGACCAGCTCTTGGCCGAGATAGGGGCTCAGTTTTTGCGTCAAGCTTTGCACCTGAGCGGAGACCAAGGGGTCAGTCTTCTCCCCAAAATAAACAATCAGGGCATTGCCGCCGGCAATTTCTATGCGGATATTTTCCATTAGCGGATGCGCTCACGGATGGCTTGGATCGCAGCAACACCTTCTGCATTGTCACCGTGTACGCAAAGGGTATCAGCGTGAAGTGTTAATACTTTTCCGCTGACTGTGGTGATGGTTCCCGTCTTTGCTAGCTGCTCAACTTGAGTGAGCATTTTTTCTCGGTTATGCACTGCACCGGCTTTGCTTCGGGCCAGTAACTTGCCATCGTCGTCATAGCAGCGGTCGGCAAACACTTCAAAGAGTAATTCTATGCCCAGAGCTTTCGCCTCAGCTGAGTGTTGCGAGGCTTGGGGAGTTGCTTGGAGCATGAGCTTAACTGGCCGATGGTGCTCTGCAATCGCTTGCATGATGGCAAGCCGGTTACCTTCTTTGGCCATCATGTCGTTGTACATGGCGCCATGGGGCTTAACATAGGCGACCTCTAAGCCTTGACTGGCGGCCATGCCTTCGAGAGCGCTAAGCTGGTAACTGAGCATGGCTTTTATTTCAGCTTGGCTGGCATTGATTGAGCGTCGCCCAAAGCCGACGAGGTCGGGGTAGGCTGGGTGCGCGCCAACTTGCACGCCGTGCTGTTTGGCAAGGCTTAGGGTGTTTTTCATTATCAGCGGGTCCCCGGCATGAAACCCGCACGCTATATTGGCTTGATCGATATGCGGCATAACCACTTCATCGAGCCCCATCTGCCAGTTACCAAAGCTTTCGCCGAGGTCGCAATTCAATAATAAACTCATGACGAACTCTCTTTATAAAATGGCTAGTCGGCTGTTAGGTAGGTCGGTGACCACCATGCAGCCCGGGCTGTGGGTAATGCAAAAAGGCGGCTTGGCTTTCTCTAAAGCAACTTGTGGAGTTACACCGCAAGCCCAAAATACCGGCAGCTCGTGTTCTTTAATTGTGACGGGGTCGCCGTAGTCGGTGTGATTGATATCCTGAATACCAATTAATTCGGGGTCGCCAAGGTGTACCGGTGCACCGTGTACGCTGGGGAAGCGAGTGCATATTTGTACGGCGCGAATGGCATCGGCTGCCTTGAAGGGGCGCATGCTAACGACCATGTCGCCACTAAAGCGTCCGGCAGGTTTACAGGCAATGTTGCTGCGATACATTGGAACATTACTTTGTTCGGTGATGTTGCGAACTTCTAAGCCATCGGCAATGAGGGCTTCTTCGAAGGAGAAGGAGCAGCCCAGCATAAAGGTGACGAGGTCATCGCGCCAGTAGTCATGAATATCATTAACTTCTTCTGTTAACAGGCCGTCGCGGAATATTTTATAGCTGGGTATATCGCTGCGAATATCAAAATCTTTTGCGATATCGGGCATATCAGTTTGTCCAGCTTGGCCGCTCATGGCGATTAACGGGCAGGGTTTGGGGTTAAGCTGACAAAATTGGAGGAACTCAGCAGCCCAGTCAGCTGGTAAGATGGCGACATTACATTGCACAAAACCTTGGCTGTAACCGGATGTGTTTCCGCTGTGCGCCCCGCTACGTATGGCTTGGCGAAGGGTGTGGGGGCTCATGCTGGCTGCTGTATTGGGCATTTTATTTTCCTTTTAGCTAGCCACACAGTCTCGCTACTGCCTTGGGGTTTGTCCAATGAATAGTGTTTTGTGTCGGTGATAAAAAGTTTTTATCTGTAGCTTGGCTTTATGGGACAATGTTCTTTAATGACGAGTGTTCTAACTTCATGTTGCGGCTTTCCTGTTTAGGGGGCGGCCATAAGTGCCTAGATGGACAAGGACGGACATAAATAACTGGGGGTTAAGGCTGAAGGTGTTGGGCCTAAAAATACAGATGAATATGATGCAATATTTTTGTGGGGTTTCGATTGGAAAATAATACCGACACTAAGATGCCGGATAAAACCACGCCTGCCATAAAAGAAGCCGGCGGGATGCTGCGTTCGAGCTTGGTGGTGAGCTGCTGTACTTTCTTGTCTCGTATATTGGGTTTAATCCGTGATGTAGTTTTTGCGCGTTTTTTAGGGGCTGAGGCGGGAGCGGATGCATTTTACGTGGCCTTTAAAATCCCGAATTTTATGCGCCGCTTATTTGCCGAAGGCGCGTTCTCCCAAGCCTTCGTTCCTGTTTTGTCTGAGTATCGCCACGGCGGCTCGCAGGCGGCGATACGCCAGTTACTTAATAATGTGGCTGGCTGCCTTGGCTCCTCGCTTTTTGTTATCACTTTACTGGCAGTTTTGGGTGCCCCGATCGTGGCCGCTGTTTTCGCGCCTGGATTCTACATGGAAGGTGGTGAGCGCTATGAGCTAGCCACGGATATGATCCGGATTACCTTTCCGTATTTGATGCTTATCTCGTTAACAGGGTTTGCTGGGGCAATACTCAATAGCTACGATCGCTTTTCTATCCCGGCATTCACGCCGGTGTTGCTGAATATTGTCTTGATCAGTGCCGCAGTCTTTTTGAGCCCACATTTTGATCGGCCGGTTATGGCTCTGGCCTGGGGCGTGCTGATTGCAGGCGTGGTCCAATTGCTTTTTCAGCTACCATTCTTAAAGCAGTTACAATTATTACCTCGGCCCCAAGTGAATTGGAAAGACCCTGGTGTAGTTCGCATATTGAAATTAATGGCACCCGCAATTTTTGGGGTGTCCGTTAGCCAGATTAATTTATTGTTAGACACGGTATTGGCGTCATTCCTGCCCCAAGGCAGCGTGTCGTGGTTGTACTACTCCGACCGTTTAGCTGAGTTGCCACTTGGGGTGTTCGGAATAGCCATAGCAACGGTGATTCTACCGAATCTTTCCCGCCAGCATAGCGCCGACAAGCCTGAGAAATTTCGTTCAACAATGGATTGGGCTCTTCGCGTGGTGTTACTTATCGCCGTGCCAGCGGCCTTGGCTTTGGCCATTTTAGCGGAGCCAATCCTCACGACTTTGTTTCAATACGGCAAAACGACTCCGCTGGACATCCAGATGTCGGCATGGAGCCTGCGAGCATATTCTCTCGGTTTGGTCGCATTCATGCTGATTAAGATATTAGCGCCAGGGTATTTTTCTCGTCAGGACACAAAAACACCGGTAAAAATCGGTATTATCGCCATGGCCGTCAATATGGTCCTAAATTTAGCGTTTGTCTGGCCGCTGTATACTTATATGAACCTTGGGCATGTTGGTTTGGCGCTAGCAACATCATGCGCGGCATTTCTTAATGCCGCATTATTGTTTCGTGGTCTATACTTGGCTCGTGTCTATAGACCTATGCCCGGTTGGGGCTTGGTGCTCCTACGCTTCGCATGCGCAAATGCCGCTATGGTGGCCTGCTTATTTATAGTGTTAAGCTGGCAGCAGAGTGTCGGCAGTGATTGGATATCGCAGCTTTGGTGGCAGCGTGGGGCAGATTTGACGGTGTTGTGTGGCGCTGGTTTTACA
>Ga0105357_10000279_pt1 | contig 26655 bp, 22 predicted proteins | sample GOMGulsemesocosm_4_FD_83660 | JGI IMG/M metagenome (GOLD analysis project Ga0105357, IMG submission 83660) | Methane-oxidizing microbial communities from mesocosms in the Gulf of Mexico - GOM15B Gulf of Mexico | ecosystem: Environmental > Aquatic > Marine > Cold seeps | place: USA: Gulf of...
ATCGAAGAACCAACTGCGATCGAAGAACCAACTGCGATCGAAGAACCAACTGCGATCGAAGAACCAGCTGAGATGCAAGAGTCGATCGAAGAACCAACTGCGATCGAAGAACCAGCTGAAATCGAAGAACCAGCTGAAATCGAAGAACCAACTGCGATCGAAGAACCAACTGAGATGCAAGAGCCGATCAAAGAGACTGCAGCAACAGAAGATACAGTAGAGCAAGGCGAGGAGGCGGTTATCGCAAAGAGTACACTGGCGCATGATGAAAGCCTGAAAGTTGATGAACCGCGAGTGAGCGAACCTACTGAGCTTAGTATTAATTGTATTATTGTTAATATGTATGGGTTAAAACTAGCGATACCTTTTGAAGATATTGAGGGTTTAATTAAACTATCTAATGTAACTTTGTCCTTGGATAATGATAGGAGCTGGATCCTGGGTGATTTTACCTCTGCTACTATGAGGACTCATATTGTTGATACCGCTCAAATTTTATTTGGCGACAATTACGATCCGCTCAAATCAAATTACAATGAAATGTTAGTGCTAGCCGGTAAGCATTGGTCGATTGTTTTTGATAAAGTCATAAAAGCTCAAAATATTCTATTGAGTGATGTAACAGAAAATGCCTCTCCGCAATTTAGACCATGGTTGACAGGCACTCATTTACCCGAAAAGTGTGCCTTGGTTAATGTGCCAGCAATGGTCAAAATGTTTGAGGAGGAGCTCAATGCCAACTTGGGAGGGTAAACATGCCCTCAAGTAGTATTAATTTATTAACGCTACAGGTACTATGCTCGCTTATATAGTACTGTGAATATTATAAATTTTTTTGTTTGTTGTGCTGCCACATCAATATCGTAACTAGGTTTGATATAGATGAATTGTGAGCAGCCATCATCAATAGAGGTATATTGCCCTGCTCGGTCTTTAAAAAGCGATGCGGCGCGCTCTATTCACATGGTGAAAACAAAGCTGGGTGGTATTGTTTGCTACGATGTAATTAATTGTATGTTTCAAAATCATAAGTTAATGTTGTTTATCTAATCGGGGTCCCCAATTGGCACAAAATATAGGACTACTGAGTATCTTGCTAGCAGTATTGATATTGATGTCTTTATTTATAATCTATCTATTCGTCAAGCAAAAGAAAGCTCAAAAAGAATCATTATTGTTGGCTGACTCGCTAAGAAAAGAAATACAGCTAATGTCTTCTACCACTATTGGTATGGGCAAGCGTATTGTCGATATGGAAGCGAAGCTGGAATTGTCTTTAGAGAAGCAGTTTGAATTAGAGCAGAGAGATCCAGATGAGGTTATATATTCACAGGCCGCAAGGTTGGTAGAAATGGGGGCTAATGTAGACGATTTAGTGCAAAGCTGTGGCATTGGTCGTCCAGAGGCTGAGCTAATGGCACTAATGCATAAGGAATTGAGTCCTAATAATTCGCTTAAAAAACATTAGTTTTCATACATAGAGAACTCAGCCTTCCACTTAATTTCAACATACAAAGTTTGTAACTTGCTCGCTATTATCTTTTTTGATTGTTAAGAAGGTGAATATGTCTCTATCACTTTTTTGCTAGTCTTATCTTTGCTGTTACGTTGCTAAATATCCCTCTTTATATACAAAATTGAAAGTATTGCGTTTTCTATTTGCTAAGCTTTATTGCCTTTGAATCCATGCTACAAAAGACGGATTCAACAAGGCATTTATTATCAAAGGTTGATAAGTCCCCAAGCCTCGGTGTCGTTGTAATAATGAATGGCAATAGCACCATTCCAAACTAGAGGATGTCGCATAGTGTATCGGGTTTGACAATTCGGTGTTAAAAACCGGCTCAACATGCTTATTTATAACTTTAATAATTTAATGATTGGGTTACATTGATGTTGCTATGCTGTTGTTTTTGCGTTTTTTATTTCGGTGCCTCTTTGGGGGGCAATACTATAACGCTTGAAATAGTCTCTTTAGCAAACAGACTAACGAAGCTTGTTCGCTAGCATAAGCTTCGCTACTTCGGGGTATTTTTCCCTAATAATGACTGCTGAATACCTGTTGCACTGTGTAAAAAATATTAAAGATAGCTCTTCAAAGAGCGTTTTATTTTCGCTTGTCTTAGGCGATATTATTGCGACTAGATAAATATCTGCTAGAATGTCAAAAAAATGACAGTGACTCCGGTAATGAATACGACATCTAATAAAGTGATATTGGTTGATGATAACGAAACGAGAAGATTGTCTTTGCAGGACAGTTTGTCGTTTTTGAAGGTACCACATGAAGCCTTGACCTTTGTCGATTTCCTGCAGGGGAAGCAAAGTAATCACCATTTTTCGGTAGCCTTGATAGGCGAATGTAGTCTGCCTCTATCACTTAATAAGCTCATTCAATTTATTCATGATAATTATCAAGATACGCCGGTCTGCCTGCTAGAAAGCTGGAATGAACGTGAAAAACTGACCCAAAGCTCCAAAAAACAACTGCTACGTATTTTAACCGATAAGTTAGATGACGGGATTTTGACAGATATCTTGCATGAGGCTCAAATATACCAAACCGTTAGAGGACGCTTGAGCAATAGACGCAATTATCAATTTCCATTGCTTATAGGAGAGAGTGCCGCGCTCGATGAATTGAAGCTCTGTATGTCCAAAGTAGTAGATAGAGAAGTTAATGTCTTAATTACTGGAGAGTCGGGTACCGGGAAGGAGTTGGTGGCAAGGTCATTACATAATTTGTCAGCACGGGCTAAACAACCCTTTGTGCCAGTAAACTGCGGCGCTATTCCTCCAGAGTTGCTAGAAAGTGAACTTTTTGGGCACGAGAAAGGTGCATTTACGGGGGCGGTATCCAGTAGAGCTGGGCGGTTTGAGTTGGCGGATAATGGTACTTTGTTCTTGGATGAAATAGGTGATATGCCCTTGCCCATGCAAGTCAAAATACTCAGAGTACTTCAAGATCGTAGTTTTGAGAGGGTTGGCGGTACTAAAACAATCAAAGTTGATGTGCGAATTGTCGCAGCCACGCATCGCAATCTCGAAGAAATGGTCGCTGCCAATGATTTTAGAGAAGATTTATTCTATCGGCTCAATGTCTATCCCATTGAAGTTCCACCATTGCGAGAGCGTAAGAGTGATATTTCGTTGTTGTTGCAACATTTTGCAGAGCGTGCCAGTGAACAGGGCTTGGGGCGGTTAAAGTTTCATTTATCTGCCATTGATTCACTAGAGAGGCACTCTTGGGATGGCAATGTTAGAGAATTGCTTAATTTAATTGAACGTTTAGCAATTATGTATCCGGATGGAGTGGTAGGGGTTACTGAGTTGCCCAAAAAGTGCAGGCATGTCAGTGAGCCTGATCCGTCGAGATATCAAGTTCAATCTGATATGAATTTAGAGGGGGACCACGATTTTATCAGCGTGCTGGCTGATACGCAGCTGACAACAAATATCGCCATGCTAGAATTGCCTGATCAGGGATTTGATTTAAAGGCGTACATTGAAAAAGTAGAAACATCATTAATTAAGCAAGCGCTGTTAAAAAGTAATCAAGTTGTAGCCAGAGCTGCGACAATTCTGTCAATTCGTCGCACCACGCTGGTGGAAAAAATGCGTAAATATGGAATACAACGCACATGAGTGAAATGAGTAAAGAACTGTTGCTCGAAGAAAATACTCGCTTAAAGCTCGAACTCGCTGTGCTAAAAGATAGTGTGCCTGAGATGGACGATCGCTTTGAAAAGTTGCTCGACATATTGCCAGCTGGAGTGGTCGTTATCAATAATTTAGGAGTGGTTAATCTATGTAATCCTGCTGCTTCGGGTTTTTTATGTGACTCATTAATAGGCCGTCAATGGCGAGATGTTGTGAGATTGTGTTTTGCGCCTCAAGCTGATGATGGGCATGAAGTATCGCTTAAAGATGGCCGTAGGGTATCCATTGATACCAGGGCGCTATTGGATAACCAAGGGCAATTGGTGTTATTGAGCAATCTAACAGAAACTCGGAGGTTACAAGGGCGTCTTGCGCACTTGCAGAGATTGAGTGAAATGGGAAAAATGATGGCTTCTCTGGCGCATCAAATAAGAACCCCGCTCTCAGCTGCTCTTTTATATTCCAGCCATTTAATACGTTCAGATCTGAGCGAGGGGCAGCGTTTGAAGTTTGCCACTAAAGCAAAAACACGGCTTTTGAATATCGAACAACAAATTAGTGATATGTTGGTTTTTGCCCGCGGAGAAAATACGCAAATGGAGAGGATCGGTTTACAGGCGGTATTTCAGTCACTTGAAGATGCCTTAGATACTCCGCTCGCACAGTACGATGCCGATTGTGATATACATATTGATGATATGAGTCTGGAGATATTCTGCAATAAAGATGTATTGATTGGTGCTATTGTTAATGTTGTTATTAACGCACTGCAGTCAATGACAGCTGGAGCTGTGATTCAGATAAATGCCAAACATCACCAAGCCTGGCTGGTTATTTCTATTATTGATAATGGCCCAGGTATGAGCGCAGCAACACTAACAAAAGTCCAAGAACCATTTTACACCACGAAATCTCATGGGACAGGTTTGGGGCTTAGTGTCGCAAAAGAAGTGGCTAAGTCCCACGGGGGGCGGTTTGAGATAGTGTCTGAACTTGGCAAAGGTACTGTTGCTGGTTTTTGGCTGCCTTTATGCGAGCTTGATCGTGAATAAATCTCAAAGCAAAGAGATTGAGTGACGCAGTATTGATAGAGAGAGACAAGTTTAAGCTAAGGATCGTGAGGTGGAGGTAAGAATGTCAAACAAAATTTTATTGGTAGAGGATGATCCTGATCTAAGGGAGGCCTTAGTTGATACGCTGGAATTAGCTAATGTATTAGTCGAAAGCGCAAAAGATGGCGAATCTGCGATTTTATTACTGAAAGATAATAGTTACGATTTAGTGGTAACGGATGTCAATATGCCGGGCATTGATGGGCATGAATTGCTCGATTATATTAAAAAGCACCACTTGGCATTACCGGTTATTTTAATGACGGCTTTTGGGCAAGTCGAAAAGGCTGTTGAGGCGATGAGAAAAGGGGCTGCGGATTATTTGATGAAGCCTTTTGAGGCGCAAATGCTGATCGATGCTGTCGAGCAGTATACCGTCACAAATGCGACAGTGAAAGCTGTCGGCACGATAGCAGAGTCCGCCAGTAGTCATCGTTTGTTACAGTTGGCGCAGCGTGTAGCAGTTACTGACACTACTGTCCTAATAACGGGAGAATCGGGTACTGGCAAAGAAGTATTAGCGCGTTACATCCATACTCATTCAGGGCGCGCCAAACGGCCTTTTGTGGCGATTAATTGTGCGGCAATTCCAGAAAACATGCTGGAATCTATCCTGTTTGGCCATGAGAAAGGTGCATTTACCGGTGCGGTCAATGCCAGTGTAGGAAAATTTGAGCAGGCCAATGGTGGAACGTTATTGCTTGATGAAGTCACAGAGATGCCCTTGTCTTTACAGGCAAAATTGTTAAGGGTATTGCAGGAGCAAGAAGTAGAAAAAGTCGGCGGTAAAAATGCTATTTCGATCGATGTGAGAGTGCTGGCGACCACTAACAGAAGTTTGTATGAATATGTGTGCGAAAAAAAATTCAGAGAAGATCTGTATTATCGTTTAAACGTATTTCCTTTAGAGTGGTTGCCGCTACGTGAGCGAACCGATGATGTATTGCCTTTAGCACGACAAATATTGAGTAAACATGTAAAGAAAATGAAGCGCTCAAAGGTGGTGTTTAGTTTGCATGCAGAGAGCTTGTTAGTGTCTTATTCCTGGCCAGGAAACGTGCGCGAACTGGACAATGTTATTCAAAGAGCCTTGATTATTCAGCTGGGGGAAGAGATCCAGGGAGATGATCTTCACCTGCAGACGGGGCCGATCAGTTTGGCTAGTTCAAGAGCAGAGTCAGCGGCAATGAATTCGCGGGAGCCAAAAGCCGCTTTAGATATAGTGGATGACGGGGGTAATTTAGGGAGTGATTTAAGGCAGCACGAATATCAAATTATTGTCGACGTTTTAAAAGCAACCCAAGGTAGTCGCAAAGAGGCAGCGCTAAAGCTGGATATCAGTCCGCGCACTTTGCGTTATAAATTGGCAAAGATACGTGAGGCTGGCATTGATTTGGATAGCCTAATCAAAAAGAAAGATTAATTGCAGTGATATCCGCTGGCGCTCTTGAGTGTTCAGCCGGGGTATCACTAGCGTATTGCAATATTGCGTTTAAGGCTCGGCTGCCCATTAAAGTGCTCTAATTTGTGAGTGTTTATGAGTAACGGCTGTTTATAACGCAGCGAGTGTCTGGCTGTTTAATGAAATCCAAGCGTGCGGGATGTTTGCCGGACGGTCGTAGATAGGAGGCTAGAGCACACCAAGTTCTTGTCGAAACCTTGCAATAATGCTTGTTGTACGCGAACAGCATCATGCTTGACTGGAGCGTTTGATTAGCTGCAGATACCCCTACACCATGTATTTGTGGTTCTGTGTAGAGGTGAGGCTATACCAAGGTCTAATTTCTATCAGTTATTCCCTTAGTTATATTTATTTGTAAATGTTAAGTTATTAAGTCTATTACTATAGATTGAATCATCAGGGGGGGCTCTGTTGCTTGTATCGATAACTTTTGTGGTGCGACTTAGTATCACCTCTTCATGTAGTGGCAATGCGCTAGAGTAGGACGGTAAATTGACGGCTAAGCCAATTCCGGTATGTTGCATGGTTAATGCAAGATAAAAATCGGAGCAGGCAAACTATATTTTGCAACACTAATAAAAATAAGGACACTAGAATGAGTACCAAAAATGTATATCCGGTAGATCCTCAATTTGCTGAAAATGCGGTTGTAAATAGAGAAAAATTTCAAGCGATGTATCAGCAGTCAATTAGTGATCCTGATGGCTTTTGGGGCGAGCAAGGCAAGCGAATAGATTGGTTTAAAGATTACTCTAAAGTGAAAAACTGTTCATTTGAGCCAGGGAATGTCGATATTAACTGGTTTGAAGATGGGACTTTAAATGCCTCATTCAATTGTTTAGACAGACATTTAGAGCATCGAGCGGAGCAAGTGGCTATTATTTGGGAGTCTGATGACCCGGATAAATCTGAATCTATCACTTATCGGGAATTGCATCGCCGAGTTTGTCTGTTTGCAAATGCTTTGAAAGCAGAGGGGATTGCGCAGGGTGATGTTGTCACGTTGTATATGCCGATGATTCCGCAAGCAGCTGTCGCAATGTTGGCCTGTGCGCGTATTGGTGCTGTCCACTCGGTGGTCTTTGGCGGATTTTCTCCCGATGCATTAGCTTCACGTATTGCCGGTGCTAACTCTAAACTGGTGGTGACTGCTAATTATTCACTGCGCGGAGCAAAAGCTATTCCATTAAAAGCGAATGTTGATGCCGCTTTGAAAAATGCAGCCGCGGCGCAGTGTTGTCAGCGGGTGATTGTTGTTAATCATGTTGATAAAGACGTCGCTTGGGATAGTGACCGTGATCGAGATTATGATGAATTAGTGTCCAATGTAAGCACAGAGTGTGACGCTGTTGAATTATCGGCTGAAGCTCCGTTATTTATTTTGTATACATCAGGCTCTACAGGAGCACCTAAAGGATTAAAGCATACTACGGGTGGCTACATGGTCTATGCGTCTATGACGCATGAGTATGTGTTTGATTATAAAGAGGGTGATGTCTATTGGTGTACTGCTGATGTCGGCTGGATTACCGGGCATAGCTACATAATTTATGGGCCGCTTGCCAATGGGGCGACAACATTAATGTATGAAGGCGTGCCCTCATACCCTGATAATAGTCGTTTTGGTCGGGTCATTGAAAAGCATAAAGTAACACAGTTCTATACAGCGCCTACCGCTATCCGAGCTTTGATGCAGCATGGTGAAGAGGTGCTGGGGGATTCTGATCTGACGAGTTTGAGGTTGCTCGGATCTGTAGGGGAACCGATCAATCCTGAAGCTTGGGAGTGGTATCATCGTGTTGTGGGTAAGGGTAAATGCCCTATCGTCGATACGTGGTGGCAAACTGAAACGGGTGGCATTATGATCGTGCCGCTAGCAGGGGTTGTGGATACAAAGCCAGGTTCGGCTTCACAACCTTTTTTTGGTGTACAAACTGCGCTGTTGGACAATGATGGGGCTGTTATCGATGGTGAAGGGGAAGGTAATTTAGTCATTACTGAGTCATGGCCCGCTCAGGCAAGATCCATTTGGGGAGACCACGAGCGTTTTGAAAAAACCTATTTTTCTGCGTTTAAAGGGGTGTATACCACAGGGGATGGAGCTCGCAGGGATGAGCAAGGCGATTTATGGATAACCGGACGAGTCGATGATGTTTTAAATGTCTCGGGTCATCGCATGGGAACAGCTGAAATAGAGTCCGCTTTAGTATCGCACTCTGCTGTGGCAGAATCTGCGGTTGTTGGTTTTCCTCATGCGATAAAAGGTCAGGGGATTTATATCTATGTCACTTTAATGGCGGGCGTTACGCACAGTGATGAGTTATTGGCAGAGCTAAAGGCTTGGGTCAGAAAGCAAATAGGTCCAATAGCAACACCTGAATATATTCAGTTCACACCGAGTATGCCAAAAACGCGATCAGGCAAAATTATGCGCAGAATTTTACGAAAAATTGCAGAAAATGATTTTTCTGCACTGGGGGATACATCTACGCTAGCAGATCCAAGTGTGGTAGATGAGTTGATTGCACACCGTTGTAATCGTTAAAAATTCGCTAAGAAATAAAACCGGCTGTGCGACAGGCTAGCCGGTTTTCCCCGTTATATCCCCTCTTAGTTTTCCCTATAGAGCTTGATCGCTATTGTTTAGTTGCTTATATTGGATAGATGGTCGTCTAGTGCTGTTTTAACATGCATTAGTTGGTATTGATGATTGCCCGATTTTTACTTGTTGGCTCGTTTATTGCTGTTATGTTATTATTATCCAGAATCGGATTTTTGACGCTAAAGATGCCATAAAATTGACATTAAGTATTAGAGTGCTAAAATATTTTTCATATATAGGATAAAGCGTCATTATATTGTCGAATAAAAAACGGAGTCATTATGGTAGAGCGTACTGATATTAGCAGTGTGTTGATGCAAATGCGGGAAATAAAGGCGCAGGCTCAGCTACAAATTCCGAACGTCAATTTTTCGGCAAATGAAGCCAAAGTACAAGATGTACAAAAAGCGGATTTTGGTGATTTACTTAAATCCGCGGTAGATAAAGTCAACGAGACGCAGATGGCGTCCAAAAACCTTGCCACGGCTTATGAAAAAGGTGATCCAAATGTGGAGCTTACCCAAGTAATGGTCAGCTTGCAGAAGTCCTCAGTGGCTTTTGAAGCGATGGCGCAAGTGCGTAACCGGTTAGTCAGCGCCTATGAAGATGTTATGAAAATGCCAATATAAAGTGGCTTTCTTCTAAAGTTATTAAGTAAAAGCGAGTTAAAAGAGAATGGCAGAGACAACAGAGGTGCAAGTCGCTAAGGGCAATATGATGGTTGGCTTTAACAAGCTTTCTCTCATGCGCCAACTTGGTTTGATGGTGGGCCTTGCTGCGAGTATTGCTATTGGATTTGCCATTGTCCTCTGGTCTAAAGCACCCGATCAAAGAGTGTTATTTTCAAACCTTTCCTTTGCCGATGCCAATCAAGTGATTGAGCAGCTAAAAATTTATAATATACCTTACACGTTTGAGGCGGACGGACGCGCTATACTGGTCCCCCAGAAGAGCGTTAGTCAAGCGCGATTGCAGCTGGCAGCTGACGGCATCAGCTTTGATAAAACAGTTGGCTTTGAAATCATGGATAATACTGACAGCTTAGGTTCTAGTCAGTTTATGGAAAACGCCCGTTATCGGCGAGGTCTAGAAGGCGAGTTAGCGCGAACTATCTCTAGTTTTGTTGCAGTAAGGCATGCGCGAGTGCATCTTGCAATACCTAAAGAATCCGTTTTTGTGCGTGAGCGTAAAGTGCCGACCGCGTCCGTTTTTGTAGAGTTGTTTTCAGGGCGCAAATTAGAATCAGATCAAGTCACTGCCATTGCTAACTTAGTGGCTTCATCAATTAGTTCCCTCAGTGAAAAAAATGTCACTGTGGTTGATCAGCGTGGCCGGATGCTTAACGCAACCAATAAAAACAAAGATTTGCTGTTGGCGGGAAAGCAGCTTGAGTACAGTTCAAAAATTGAGCAAAATTTGTTGGAGAACGTCAATAATATTTTGCTACCTGTGGTTGGGCAAGGTCGGTTTAGAGCGCAAGTTTCTGCGGAAGTTGACTTTACCGCGGTAGAGCAGACAGAGGAACTCTATAACTCAGATTTGCCAGCGTTGCGCAGCGAGCAAACGCTTGACGAAAATAGAGTGGGAAGCAAACCTGCCGAGGGAGTTCCTGGAGCATTGTCAAATCAGCCTCCTGGTCCAAGTAGCGTGCCAGAAATTGCGAATGCTGGCGGTGGGTCTGGAGGGGGGAGTACCCCTGGCAGTTCTCGAAAGCAGGCGACTAAGAATTATGAGCTAGATCGTAGTATTTCGTATATCAAGTCGCAAGTCGGGCAAGTCAGCCGAATTAGTGTTGCTGTGGTGGTTGATGATTTACAAATAGCAGGTGAAGATGGCGTATTAGAGAGTCAGCCTTGGGCTGAAGCGGATATTGAGCGTTTGCGAATATTGGTTAAAAGTGCCGTTGGCTATTCGGCGCGACGGGGTGATGAAGTCACCGTGGTCAACTCTGCCTTTGTGCCAGAAACTGCACTAGTTGATGAAGAAATACCCATTTATATGCAAGCTTGGGTTTGGAATATTGCCAAGCAACTCGGCGCAGCGCTGTTTTTGTTGCTAATGGTTTTTGGCATATTACGCCCTATTTTAAAGAATCTAGTGTCGGGTGGTGTTCAACCTGCGGGAGTGGGCTTAGGGGCAGCAGGTGAGGTTGCCGCTGAACTTGAGGGTTTGAATACCGATGGAATATCTGAGGATTCGGTAACTTTTGGTGGGCGAGATGATGGTTTGCTGCCCACACCCAATGAAAGCTTTGATTATCAAGTGAATTCAGTGAAAAGTATGATTGCTGAAGATCCCGCAAAAGTTGCTCAAGCGGTTAAGCAATGGGTAAGAGACGATGAGTGATGTCGAAGTAGAATTAACAAATATTGAAAAAGCAGCTATTTTAATGATTAGCTTGGGCGAGGAAGACGCCGCGGAAATACTGCGCCATTTAGGGCCAAAAGAAGTGCAAAAAATTGGTGTGGCGATGTCCCATTTGGATAATGTTGCTCAAACCAGTGTCGAATCTGTAGTGTCTGATTTTATGCATTTAGTCAGCGACCAAACCGGTATTGGTATCCACAACGATAAGTACATTCGACGTATGTTGAATCAGGCGTTAGGTGATGAGAAGGCCAAAACTTTAATTGATCGTATCTTGATGAATACCAATACCTCTGGATTGGATACGTTGCGCTGGATGGAAGCGCCGCAAGTAGCTGAGCTTATTCGCTATGAGCATCCGCAAATTCAAGCGGTGGTGATCTCTTATATTGATCCAGATCAAGCGGCAAGTGTGCTGGGTTTCTTTGATGATAAAGTTCGCTTAGATATTATATTGCGGATAGCATCCCTAGACCGGATTCAGCCGGCTGCCCTACAAGAATTGAATGATATGTTAGAGCAACAGTTTAGTGGTGGTAGTGGTCAGTCTTCTCGCACGCTAGGTGGTGTTAAGCAAACTTCAGATATTATGAACTACATTGACTCTACCTTAGAAGAAGAAGTGATGGTGGGTATTAAAGAAGTGGATGAAGGGCTTGCTGATCAAATTGCCGATATGATGTTTGTCTTTGAGAACCTCATCGATGTTGATGATCGGGGTATTCAGGTAATGATGCGTGAAATCCAAACTGATCAACTAGTCATTGCGCTTAAAGGTGCAGATAATGCCATGCAAGAGAAAATATTCAAGAACATGTCTAAGCGTGCGGCTGATCTATTGCGCGATGAGCTGGAAGCAAAAGGGCCGGTACGTATGAGTGATGTTGAAGACGCTCAAAAAGTGATTCTTGCCATTGCCCGCAAGTTAGCTGACGACGGTGAGATTATGCTCGGTGGTGGCGATGATATGGTCTAACCAGCTATCAGCGGATATCTAGTACACTAGAGCTAATCTAGGTGAGGTCTCAATCATCAAAGAGTTACTGGTCATTTGCTTGCTGGGGCGGCTGATGGCTATTGCAGTTAAGGAGCCCTGCTAGCATCGTTTAGTATTTAAAGCTGTGTTAAATCATCCTATGTGTTACAGCTAGTTAGTCCGTTTATTTATGTATCATTTTTGATACTGGAACCATGAGATTTAATATGCCCGAAAAGCCTCCAATTAGAATACGTGCCTCTGAATCCGCCTCCAGTGTCCATTACAGTGCCTGGGTGTTGCCGGAAGTTGGTAGTAGCCATGTCATTGGGCTTGAAACTAAAGAAGCAGTTGATGAGGTCGAAGAAAGTGAAGTGACCGTCTTAGAGGATGAGGTCGACTCTAGTGCGCGGATGACACTTGCTGAGATTGAGGTAATTCGAGAGCAGGCGTACGAAGAAGGTTTTGCCAAAGGGCGCGAGGACGGCTATAAATTTGGAGAGAAAGAAGGTGATCAACGTGGCTTACAACAAGGCTTGAGCGAAGGGCAAAAGTTAATAGATGAAAGGCTTTTGCTGTTGGATGCCGCACTTGCCTCTCTTCAGGATCCTTTAGAAGCTCAACGTCAAAAGGTAGCTGAAGTCATGGTGGAAATGGTAGAGCACGTTGCCGCTGCAGTGATTGATTACGAAGTTAAGGCTAATCCCAGTATCGTTATTAAGGCATTTTCCAGTGCTTTAGAGCTGTTGCCTAAGCAAGCTGACGAAGTGGTTGTTAATGTTAACCCTGCAGATAGAGTGCATATAGAAGATGCGATTCCTCGTCGTCACTCTCATTGGCAGGTGATCAGTGATGATGATGTTTCTCAAGGAGGTTGCAGTATTAAAACGGGTGCAAGTCTGATTGAATTCGAATTAGATAGCCGCTTTCAAGATGTGGTTGAGCAGCTCTATGAAAAATTATACGAAGATCCTGTTGAGCAGCTGGCCTCTGAAAGTGATCTGGAATAATGTTAAAAACTCTATAAGTACCTGCCGCTCTTGTTGCTTCATTATGATGAAAGACTCAATCAGCCTATCAATAGATTAAATATGGAATAGCGTTTTGAATATCTTAGATAGAATCAGTCGGTTATCTTCTACTCTAAAATCACCCACGCCTAAAATCGAAGGTTATATTGTTCGTTTAATTGGCATGACAATAGAAGCTAGAGGGTTGGAGGTGGCTATCGCGGATAATTGTCGTATTATTTTGGCAGAGGATGAGAGCATTGAGGCTGAGGTTGTTGGTTTCTCAGGCGATAGCATTTTTCTAATGCCGTTACAGCCCGTTGAAGGGTTGATAGCTGGTGCACGAGTAGTTCCACTGGGTGCGGCACGGAAGGTTCCCGTAGGCGAAGGGTTGTTAGGTCGTGTGATTAACGGGGTGGGTGAGCCGCTAGATTCACTGGGCCCTATCAATGCCGAGCAGCGGGTTTCGCTGTCAGGTGAAGCTATAAACCCCCTAGATAGATTTCCGATTAGCGAGCCACTAAATGTCGGGATTCGCAGTATCAACGCACTGTTAACAGTCGGAAAAGGACAGAGAATCGGCTTGTTTGCTGGATCGGGCGTAGGTAAGTCAGTGCTGTTGGGTATGATGACTAGGTCAACAGATGCGGATATCACCGTGGTTGGCTTGATTGGCGAGCGTGGCAGGGAAGTTAAAGAGTTTATTGAGCACAATTTAGGGGCAGAGGGCTTGGCTAAGTCCGTTGTTGTAGCATCCCCTGCTGATGACTCACCGCTAATGCGGTTAAGAGCTTCGCAATTATGCACTAGAATTGCCGAGTATTACCGCGCGCAAGGAAAAAGTGTGTTGCTGCTGGTTGACTCACTGACCCGCTTTGCTCAGGCACAGCGTGAAATTGCATTGGCAATAGGAGAGCCGCCAGCGACAAAGGGATACCCTCCGTCTGTTTTTTCTAAGTTACCTAAATTGGTTGAGCGCGCTGGTAATGATGCTACAGGCAAAGGCTCAATAACGGCATTTTATACAGTACTCACCGAAGGTGATGATCAGCAAGATCCAATTGCTGATGCCGCGCGAGCGATACTTGATGGTCATATTGTGCTTTCAAGGACGCTGGCGGAGCAGGGGCATTACCCAGCAATTGATGTAGAGGCGTCTATCAGTAGGGCGATGCCGCAAATTGTTGATGAGCAACAGCTCAATGCTGCAATGCGTTTTAGGCAATTACTGTCTAAATTTAGTCAAAACGAAGATTTGATTGCCATTGGTGCCTATGTTGCAGGTAGTGACCCGGATACTGATACAGCGATCAGTTCTATGCCGACCATGCGAAAGTTTTTGCAACAGGGACTGCGTGAGGCTGTCAACATGCGCGAGAGTCAGCAGTGGTTGCATGTTTCACTGCAACCGGTTGATCCGCCAGTTCGAAAAGTGGCACCGAAATGAAAAAGAAACGTTCTGCAAGACTCTCTATCGTCGCTGACTTGGAAGACAGAAAGAGAAAGCAGGCGGATCAGTTTTTAGCAGATCATGTAAAGCGGGTAGAAAATGATAAAGTTCAGCTGCTGCAATTAGAAAATTATTTGGCAGAGTATCAAGAGCAGTATAAAACTACTTGTAGCCAGGGAATTAGCGTGCAAAATTTGATGAGTTATCAGGCTTTTATGGTAAAAATAGGCAAGGTCATTGAACAGCACAAAGTGTCAATGAAGCACAATCAGGAACAGTTACTAGGCGTCAGGCTGTATTGGAGTAAGATACGTGCACGGCAAAACGCCGTAGATTCACTGATCGTAAAAGTGAAGCAAAAAGAACAGTATGCTGCAGATAAAGCACTGCAGCGATTGATAGATGAAGCGTCACAGCTGCGTATTACTAAATTACCAGGGTTGTAAGCTGTTCAATTTTGGCTCATTAGCCAAAGCAATCAATACTCAACTTCTTATTCAGATCTTTTGGCACTAAAGTTGCATTAATAGCGTATTTGGTTATTGATGGGATTTTTCTATGGCGGCTCCAATTCTTAATGTGGCAACTCAAATACCTTCTGAGTTAACAGCTCCAATTCCTGTTGTTGTCAATAAGGCGGCCAGTACCTCTAATCAGGCTTTTAAGGCAGAGTTGAACCGTGCACATGAAAGCGCTAAACCTTCACAATCAAGTACGGCAGAGCAGGCAGCGAATAGTGTTGCTAATAATCCGTCGAAAGTACCGCAGAATACTAGGCAAACATCTAGCGGCGCAGATAACAGTGAACAAGCCTCAAGTCAAAATCAAGCTATAGATAAGCCCCCGTCAGCGGTTAACAGAGAAACAACTGCTGTTGATGCCACTATCCAGCAGGGATCAGAGCAAGCGCAACAAGAGAGTTTAAATGCCGCTCTCGCCTTGGATAACGGAAAGCCATTGCCGTCAGCTGGCGAGACGTTGCCGCTTGTCACTGAGTTTAATTCACTAATTAGCCAACAATTAGCCCCTGCTGCCCAAGTGTCGGCCGATTCTGAAGTTATAGCAGCCACTGCTGCTCTCACAGAGAACAGTAACGCTAAGAACAACATTTCAGTGCAAGGGCCGATACAAACAGCTGAGGTAGTAGCTACACCACCATCGTTATCAGGAGATAATACAACAGCACCATTACAGTCAGTAGATAGGACAACAGCTGTTAATAATACAACCGCTACCAATAGTCCTGGGACAGTGCCCATTCAAACAGAGCCTGTTGTTGAGCCTAAAGGGAATGTCTCACCAAGTATAGATTATGCAGCGAAAGCTGAATTTAATGCGCAGAATATAACACCGGTTGTACCTGCCCCCAACGTTGATAATGTAGCAGCAAATGGGAATTCGCCACTGGTCCAGACATCCCCAGTCCAGACACCTAATAGCAATAGCCTACCACCAGTGCCGGGCAGCGGACTCAATGATAAAAGCGTGAGAGTCAGCGAGCCTCTTGTTACAAAGCCAAATAGTAATACTTTAACTCAACCGGTACAGCCTGTTATTGCCGAGTTGCAAAATGTCGAGAGCAGTGTTGCGAGCGTTGCGCAAAGCGTGGAAAGAAGTGCTTCGCCTAGCAGTGTATCTAGTGCTGTAGAGCCATTGAAAAATGAAGCTGCCACGCCATTACCAACCCCTAACGCTATTAATCCTGCAGTTATTACCTCAGATATAGTTGATCGTACCGGCAATTTTGCAGAGCAGAAAGTTACACCTAGCGAGTCAATTAATAGTCAAATAAATGCAGCAGTTGAAAATCTTAAAAATACAACAGATAAACAAGTAATAACAGACAAGCTCGCTGTCCAAGCCCCTACTGAATCCGTCGTACAACATGAACAGACTAACAGCTCGATACCCGCTAAGCCTGTAGAGGTTAAGCCTTTAGTTGCTAAAGCAGAGCTGTCTGTACAAAGTGCACCGTCGTTAAAGCAGGGGGATAGTGTCGTTAATGTCTTGCCGCAAACCGATACCGTAAAACAGCCGCTAAATACAGCCGCAAATCCAGATAGCGGATTAATCCCCAAAGATAATAGTATTAATTTGGCTGCTCAGCAAAAAGCAACACAACCGATCGGTGCAGGCAAGAGTGCCTCGCCAGAAAATGCCAGTGTGAATTCAGAATCTGTTAGGCCAGCACTGATAAATGCGGCACCAGCACCAGCACCTTTGGCTGTTAATTCACTGTCGGTAAACGCCAATCAAAGTGAACAAAGTATTTCTCTCAATCAATATCTTGAGAAAATGCGCTCGGGAGTAGAATCAAGCACGACAGAAAAAGTGCTTGAAGAGAGTGCTTCAACGAAAGTGTCGTCGGAGAAAGTAACAGAGTCATTGCTGCACTTAAATAGCATGCAGAATAACTTGAGAACCACTAACCCGGTACAAATGCAAATGCCAGCCGGCACGCCGCCAACTGCAAGGAACTGGAGTTCAGCTGTTGCAGATAAAGTATTTATCGCTGCATCTCAGAATTTAAGAGTGGCAAATATCCAGCTAGATCCCCCTGAGCTAGGGGCGTTACAAATTAGATTACAAATATCAGGACCTGATCAGCAGCTTAGTGCCTCTTTTACCTCGCCGCATGCCGCCGTTAGGGATGCGTTGGAACAGCAGTTGCCTCGTTTAAGGGAAATGTTAGCTGAACAAGGGATTTCATTAGGAGAGTCCTCAGTGAATGATCATGGGTCGCAAAGTGAGCGTGGCGCTAACTTAGATAATCAGCAAGGCGGGGCTGGTTTTGTTGACAGTGAAGAAGGGGATTTGCCTGTTAATCCACTCAATACCCAAGGGACCGTTTCTCTGGTAGATTTCTACGCTTAAGTCGCAGAGAATGGCAGTGTTGTACTCAATTAAAATGCAGCACCAATATTGTCGAGCTATCATGCAACGCTATTGACTGAGATTGAGCTGTGTTTTTGACGTTGTTGTCTTTGTTGTTTTAGGGTTAATAGTTGGCTTTTTGGTTTTGCTAAATAGCAACTCGCAATTTTATAAAGGTTCAAACTGCAACATGACTGCACTCGATAATATGACAGATTAAACACGGCCCAATTGGTGCCTTTAAACCAGTCATACGCAAACAAAAGCGGTTCGCTGACTCCGCCTTTTCTCCTTTTTTAACGGGGCTGGCATTGTTCGCTAGCTAAACCGAGCTCTTAAGTGTGAATTCGACGCAGCTCAATTCATTAGTGGTATACTCTTCTCTTTTTTATTCTCAATTTTAACTTATATTGCGACTTAGGATAATTTGCTTTACAGCTTGAGGTTAAGCGAAATTAGAGCGTTGAGAGGGGAGGATTTAAAGTGTTAATCTGCCGTTGATGAACTGGGGTTGTTGAACTTGATTTTTTATGGATAAATAGACTTTTCGCTGGTTGACTTTTACGCTAGATTTGTCAGAACCAGTGACGATTTAATTGTATCCCCTAACTATCAACATATATTTAATGTTAGGTATCACTGTCACTGGATATAGTTCATCATAATAAGCTATATTTACGTTTTATAAGGATTTATTGTTTTCTTTTTATCTGATCAGTTTGATTGAAGCTATCTTTATATAAAGTGATGTAACAAGTAAACGTAAATTTACAGGTTTTAAATAAAGGAAATACAATGGCTGAAGATAAAGTAGAGGAAGGACAAGAGGCGCCTCCTAAATCGAAAAAAATGTTGATTATTATTATTGCCGCTGTGGTTATTTTGTTAGGTGGTGGTGGAGCTGGGTATTTTTTTCTGATGGGGGGGGAGTCTGAAGAGGAAGTAGTAGAAGAGGTACGCCTTCCGGCAGTGTATACCAAAATACGGACTAAAAATGGTCGCCCGATGTTTGTCTCTACGGTTTTGTCAGACGATGATAGAGCGCATTATTTACAGGCTTATGTGGTGGCAAAGTCTCGAGACCCTCTCGTTGCGCCTGCTTTAGAAAAACATATGCCTTTGATCGTATCTAGATTAAATACTATGTTTTCAACTCAGGAATTTGCTAAGCTGAGTACTTTGGAAGGGAAGCAAAATTTACGTGCGGATGCGACTAAATTATTGCAGAAAATAATGAAGGAGCGCATAAAAATAACCGGTGTTGAAGAAGTACTTTTTACCAATTTTGTCATGCAATAAGGTCAGTTACCCAGCATGTTAATTCTATTAAATAGTGGCCTAAAAAGGCAAAGGGCATAATGTCGGTTAAAGATTTACTCTCCCAAGATGAAATTGATGCGCTGTTACATGGCGTTGACGATACGGAGGATAGTGGCAGCGAAGATGAGGTGCATGTTGAAGATGCAGATGGTGTCCGCCTCTATGATTTGGCCAGTAATGAACGGGTTGTTCGCGGGCGTATGCCCACGCTTGAACTTATTAACGAGCGATTTGCTCGTAATGCACGTAATAGTATCTACAATTTGCTGCGCAATGCCGCTGATGTTGCGGTTGAGGATGTGCAGTTCCTAAAGTATGGCGATTATATTCACACTTTATATGTGCCTAGTAGTATGTGCGTCATGCGCGTTGAGCCTTTAAAAGGATCAGGTCTTTTTATCCTTGATGCCAAGCTGGTCTTTAAACTGGTTGACAGTTTTTATGGTGGGGATGGCAGGCACGCAAAAATTGAAGGTCGTGATTTTACACCGACAGAAAACAGACTGGTTTTTAAACTGCTAGAATCGCTTTTCCATGACCTACGTGACGCATGGGAGCCTGTTCTTGCGCTTAAATTTAAGCGTATTGGTCATGAGGTAAACCCCGGCATGGCCAATATGATTAATAATGATGATGTGGTCGTTGTCAGTACTTTTCAGGTAGATTTAGAAAGCGGTACCAGTGAATTTCATATTGTATACCCTTATGCAATGTTAGAGCCGATTAAAGATGAGCTAGTTTCCGGCAGCAAGAAAGAAGAATCAACCGAGGATGAGCGCTGGCAGTTCTCATTACAGCGAGAGATGTTAAGAGCGTCGATGCCGCTAAATCTACAGCTTACTGAGAGGCAAGTAACCTTAGCCGATATTGTTGAGTTGCGCGCAGGTGATGTTATTCCAGTGGAAATCCCTGAAGTATTAACCCTAAAAGCTAATAAAGTTCCCGTATTTTCATGCAAGTTAGGTACTTCTAGAGGAAACCTAGCTGTCAAAGTGCTCGCCAAAATAGACCATTCTGAGTGATATTACATGTGCTTAAAAACTAATAAAATAAATTTAATTATCTGTAGTATGGAGTCAGTATGAGTGATGAAACAGACGGCGCAGTAGATCAAGAAGCGATGGCTGATGACTGGGCTGCTGCGATGGAAGAACAAACGGGTTCACCAGAGGGGGTAGATGTTGATATAGATAGTATCAATAATGCGGCAAAAACTGTTGAGTTAGACGAGCTTGCCGATGATGCTTTACCTCTTGGAGATCCCAAGCTTGACGTTATTATGGATATCCCTGTTACACTATCGATGGAAGTGGGCAGTACCGATATCGCTATTCGCAATTTGCTGCAATTAAGTCAAGGTTCTGTGGTTGAGTTAGATAGAGTGGCAGGGGAGCCGCTAGATGTAAAAGTGAATGGGACTTTGATTGCCCATGGAGAAGTCGTGGTAGTTAACGACAAATACGGTATCCGTCTAACGGATGTGATTAGTCCGCAGGAAAGAATAAAGCGTTTGCGCTAATGATGAGTAATATTGCGGCAAAATTTACCGGTACATGTTTTGCAATTGTGCTGGTGAATCAATTAAATGCAGCTGAGCCGGTAGGGGAAATAGCAAAGAGTACACTGCCCACGCAATTGCTCAGCCCCTCCCCTTTAAGTCAGTCTATTTGGCAGATGGCATTGGGGCTGGGCCTGGTTCTAGTGCTTATTTTTGTGCTTGCTTGGTTGATGCGTCGTGTTAGCGGGATTCAAGGTTCAAAAGCTCACATCAAAATACTCTCTGCTGTCAATGTGGGGGCTAAAGAGCGTGCTGTTTTGATTGAAGTGGGCAATCAGCAATTACTTTTAGGTGTGGCAAGCGGCCAGGTTAACTTGCTTCACAAGCTCGAAACACCGGTTGTCGATCAGCCTGTCAGTTTTTCAACGAGTTTGAAAAAGGCGAGCATTAAATTATCGCAACAAAGCGATGTAACACAAAAGAGCAAGAGCGATTAACGTAGCCGCATCAACTTGTCTCACTTTAAAGGATTGCACCATTAATGATTAAGCTGTTAACGATTTGTTTGGTGTTAATCTTCCCGCAAATGTTATTTGCAGCAGATATTGGAATACCAGCGGTTAGTTTATCTGTAGATGCAGAAGGCAATCAGAACTACTCGGTGACTATCCAGATTCTAGCGCTGATGACCATGCTGACATTTTTGCCAGCAATGGTCATGATGATGACGTCGTTTACCCGTATCATTGTTGTTTTTGCGATACTGCGTCAGGCAATGGGTTTGCAATCTACACCTTCAAATCAAGTGCTAGTAGGGCTCTCTCTTTTTCTGTCGTTCTTTATTATGAGCCCAGTATTAGATAAAGTGAATACTATTGCAGTACAGCCTTATATAAATGAAGAACTTGCGCCACTAGCAGCATTTGAAGCAGCGCAGGGGCCATTTAGAACGTTCATGATGGCGCAAACTCGTGAATCCGATTTAAATTTGTTTTTAAAGATTGCTAATATTGGCGATGTCGAGCAACCTGAAGATGTGCCTTTTACGGTGTTGGTTCCGGCTTTTGTTACCAGTGAGCTAAAAACGGCCTTCCAGATTGGCTTTATGTTGTTTATCCCCTTTTTAGTGATAGATTTAGTGGTGGCCAGTGTCTTAATGGCCATGGGGATGATGATGCTGTCCCCGGTTATCATCTCTTTGCCGTTTAAAATAATGTTGTTTGTATTAGTTGATGGCTGGGCGATGATCGTCGGTACATTGGCGTCAAGTTTCAGAATGTAGAGGAGTAAATATGACCCCGCAGTTCGTATTAGACCTTTTTGGCGAGGCTTTCTGGACCGTTGTTATGCTGGTGACCATGATCGTACTACCGAGTTTGATAACCGGTTTAATTATTGCTACTTTCCAGGCTGCAACCCAGATCAACGAGCAGACATTAAGTTTTCTACCGCGTCTTCTGGTTATTATATTTGTGATTATGGTGATGGGTCCTTGGATGGTCACTAAACTAACCGACGTGTTTAAATTAATATTTGCATCCATCCCTATCGTCATAGGTCTATAGCAAATGTTGGATCTCAGCTTTCTGCAAATAGAGCAGATGGTGGGGGATTACCTACTACCCTTTATTCGTATTGCTGCATTTATGATGGCGATGCCCCTAATCAGTACCCAATACGTCCCTAGAAATATACGCCTTATTTTGGCTACATCCTTTGCGCTAGTCATAGTACCAATGTTACCCCCAGCGCCTTATGTGGATGGTTTGTCACTGGCAAATTACTTACTGGTGATGGAGCAAATGTTAATTGGGGTCGCGTTGGGCTTTTCACTACATGTAATGTTTCAAATATTTGCTATTGGCGGGCAAATGATCGCTAACCAAATGGGTTTGGGTTTTGCATCCGTCAACGATCCAGCTAATGGTGTTTCTATCGTCGTGGTCGGTCAGTATTACATGATGATGTCTATGATGTTGTTTATCACGATGAATGGCCATTTGATTATGTTCCAGACCTTAGCGCAAAGCTTTACAGTACTGCCTGTGGGAGTTTCAGCGCTAGAGAGTATCAAGTTTATGGAGATCATAAATTCAGGCAGTTGGATGTTTCAATCGGCAGTGTTGATGGCTTTGCCCGCGGTTACTTCTTTACTCATTGTCAATGTCTCTTTTGGGGTGATGAGTAAGGCATCTCCGCAGTTAAATATTATCGCGATTGGTTTTCCCTTTACCATGACATTCGGTATATTCATTACTTGGATGACATTTTCTGGATTTTTACATCAGTTTGAGCAATTTAGTGAGCACGCGCTAAGTTTTGCCAGTCAAATTTTAGTCGCACCGTGAGGATATAATGGCAGAGGACAGTGGTCAGGAGAAAACCGAAGACCCCACTCCCAAGCGCTTAAAAGAGGCGCGTGAAAAAGGGGATATACCGCGCTCAAAAGAGCTCAATACAACCGTTCTTTTGATGGTTGCAGCTGCTGCTATATTAGTTTTTGGGGCTAAAGCAATCTCTGATCTGGGGACGATGATGGTTGATAACTTTTCATTATCGCAAGAGGAAGCTTTTGATACCAAATATTTGTTTATTAATTTTGGCTCCTCGGCCATTGAGGCACTCTGGGCTGTTATCATCTTTATGGTGGTAGTGTTAGTGGCTGCTTTTGTCGGGCCTATTAGTTTAAGCGGCTGGAATTTTAGCGCTCAGGCAATTGCTCCAAAGGGTAGCAGGATGGATCCGCTAGCTGGTCTCAAGCGCATGTTTTCCCTTAAGTCTTTAGTTGAACTTGCCAAAGCTATTGGAAAGTTTTTAATCGTGACAGGACTGGCTGTTCTCTTTCTTAATGCGGTTCAAAGGGAACTGTACGATCTAGGAAAAATGGATGTTTTTGTCGCAATGTCTGAGGCGATACAGTTAATAGGCTGGGCTTTTTTAATTATTAGCTTAAGTTTGATTATTATCTCGTTAGTTGATGTTCCCTATGTGCTGTATGAGTCCGCTGAAAAATTGAAAATGACTTTGCAAGAAGTTAAAGATGAGATGAAAAATACTGAAGGTAAGCCTGAGGTTAAAGGGCGCATAAGACAAATGCAACGTGAAATATCTCAACGTCAAATGATGAAAGATGTACCTGAGGCTGACGTCGTCATTACCAACCCTACTCATTATTCTGTTGCTTTAAAATATGAAGACAACCACAGAAATGCACCGGTAATAGTGGCCAAAGGAAGTGACTTCGTCGCATTGAAAATTCGTGAGATTGCCAAAGAAAACGATGTGCCTGTATTATCTTCACCGCCGTTAGCAAGAGCGTTATATTACAGCACCGAAATAGGCGATGAAGTCCCAACTGGGTTGTTTAAAGCGGTAGCACAAGTACTTGCTTATGTATTTCAGCTTAAGCGACATAAACAGCACAGTGCTCAAAAACCAGTGATGCCCGCCGAAAAAGAGATTGAAATTCCTACTGAATATCGCCGAGACGACTAGAGTGTTAGTTTTATAATAACTTGAATCCAAAAATACGATTAGCTAAGTATAACTAGATGAAGGATGTGCAAGTGGGCATTCATTTAGCAAGGATAGAATGGGGCCGTAATGGACATTTTGTCTGAAAGCCAGCGGACGTTTTAGACGTTAAGAACAGGCGTTTTTTCTGAGTCTAGTGTAAGTGTCTAAAGCGTATAGCAATAATAAGCTCGGCTAAGTTATAAAGGGAGATTAATTATGAAAAAGGCATTGCTATTTATCAGTTTGTTTTGGGTCAGTTCAGTGTTTGCTGCCGACGCTGTATACACAAGTTTATTTAGCAGTAAAGCGATCAGTGGCTATGATGCGGTCAGTTATTTTACTAAAGGCGCTCCAGAAGAGGGGAAAAAGAAATATTCAATGCGTTATAAAGGTGCCAATTGGTACTTTTCAAGTTCACAAAACCTGCAAACTTTTCAAGCAAACCCTGCTAAATATGCGCCGCAATACGGCGGGTATTGCGCATGGGCAGTTGCAGAAAAAAATGATTTAGTTTCAGGAGACCCAAAGCGTTGGAAAATAGTTGAGGATAAACTGTATCTTAACTACGATAGAGAAATACAGGAAAAATGGCAGAAAAATATTGCTGTTTTTATCTCAAAAGCAGACAAAAGCTGGCCTGTATTAGTGACTCAATAATGTCGTCGAGTTCACACCTTTGGAGCAGCTGATAATAGCAGCACTTTATGTTTGTGAATTAGCGACAGCGATTAGCTGCCCCAAACATGCCCTAGGCTACTTACGCATTAAACGAGAGCTAAGGGCCCGTTGAGTTGAAATTTTGTCTCATTTGTCTTATCTCTGTCAGAAAACAGGTAAAGGAGCAGGCCAGTCATAGTGTTTACATATCTGTGATATGGCCTCTTAGACTTAGGTTGCAAAAAGCAAAGAGAAGATTTGGGGGCTTAATTGCATGATCCTTAGTCTAAAGGCGCTAGAAACATTGCCTGCAGCGGCTGAAACTTTAGAAATTATTCAGAGACTTCTGGCACATGGCATGTTGATAAATTTTCTCTGAGCTAAGCAGCGAACAAGTCCAAGACGCCCCGCAGGGTGGATCTCTAAGCGGTCACCTCTTTTGTCAGAACGCTTGTAAAGGACTTGCCATTCACTTCGCATTCTTCCGCGGATTTGACCGCTTAGTTATCCACAGGAAACATCTAGGGACTTATTCGCTACTTCCCTAACCTCCGACTAACTGTGTATTTATCATTTAATTTAAATTGGTTTTACTAAATTCCACAAAACCATTAAAGAAAAAACTATATTCGAATATTATAAATTGCTTTCGATATTAGGTTAAATACCTATAACAAAAGCAAGCATAGGAAATATGCTCATTTTTAGCTATGCCTAACTAATATATTCAATGAATAAAATACTATATTAATATTAACCATTGGTTTAAACATATAACACCAATTGATTTGCTTTGAAATAATTCATCAAATCAGATGATTCTCCTGAGTTAGCAGTAAAAGCCTCTTACGTGAAGGCTTGTCTAATCTTGTTAGAACAGCTTGTGCGCCTAAAATAATCAAATAGTATAACTTTTACAATGTCTTAGACCTGTTGATCTGGGAGTAGTTGAGGAGAAGTTGATTTAGATAAATATTTTTATGATATTAACAATACCTTAAATATTATTGAGTGATAAATGAAACTATGTGCCTTCATTAATCGACGCTTAGATATATTAGCAAGCTAAAATTCTACTCATCGACTGCTACTGTATTTGAAAAAGCATCCAAAAATACTCAATCAAAAAATAAAATTAGGAATAATGAGGATGTTGAAATGATCAGTCATTTTCTATTATTACTAGTACAGGGGATAAGAGTATTGAGTAGAGAAATATATTAATTAGTGAAGAAGAATAGCCTTAGGTGGTTATTGATAAGCTTGCTAATTGAAAGATCAAATTTATGTAGGTTGTAGTGCAACTGCTAAATATATCCATACAATCCAAAATCCAATTATGTGTCAATCTAAAGATATTCTCTCCCTTAAATGAAGCTTGAATGCTATGATTGAATTGAGTAAATGAATATATTTGCTGACAGTTCTCATATGGTTATAGTTTTGAAACCCATAAAAACTTACATTAAAACCAATGGTTAATAATGCATTAAGTTTTATGCGGTTGATCTGGTTACCAACTTAACTTAAGTTAACTGTTCTTAAAATTATAAAAAAATTATTTATATCTGTCTTAAACAGATAATTAATTTCAATGCGGTGAATTTACTAGCTTGTTAAATTTGAAATTATTGGAATAAAGTAGAGGTGATGTATGGGATTAGGACTTGGAAAGCTGAAGATAGGACAAAAATTTGTCCTCAGTTTTTTTGCACTGGGGGTCATTCCGGCCACTATTATTGGTTTAGTGAGTTTGAATCAGGCAAACCAGGGAATGGAGTCCCTAGCGTTTAACTCTTTAGAGTCTGTCAGAGAAATTAAAAAAGCCCAATTAGAGCAATATTTTAAAGATCGTCAAAATGACATGAACGTGTTGGTAGGGGTTGCGGGCACATTGAGGCTGCAGGCACTGGAAAAATTAAAAGCTGTTAGAGAAGTTAAAAAAACAGCGATAGAAAATTACTTCCACCAAACGGCACTACAAGTGCAGTCCTTTACAGAGAATGCTTCGACTAAAAGTGCGCTGGTGGATTTTAGGGATAATTTTAATCTTATAAAATTTGTCAATAAACTTGATGACGCTACCGTGGCTAAAATGCGCGACGAGCTAAAAGTTTTTTACGCAAAAGATGTCAATGACTATTTTAGTGA
>Ga0105357_10000285_pt1 | contig 26360 bp, 25 predicted proteins | sample GOMGulsemesocosm_4_FD_83660 | JGI IMG/M metagenome (GOLD analysis project Ga0105357, IMG submission 83660) | Methane-oxidizing microbial communities from mesocosms in the Gulf of Mexico - GOM15B Gulf of Mexico | ecosystem: Environmental > Aquatic > Marine > Cold seeps | place: USA: Gulf of...
GCCATTTGATGGTTAGACGGGTTCTGAATTAGTAACTGCCCCAAAAATGAAACCAGAAAAAACAGGCAAGCTGAAATTATTATAATAATTTTCAAATTGTGCGGGTTAATGCGACTCATGTACTGCCGTTGACAATACCCAAAACCCAACATTACGCTTAAGAATAAGTGGGTGAAGTGATTGTTGTAATGGTATTTGTCTGAAAGGTTCGCATGATTAGCCGATAGCGTATTGGATGCGTAGATATGGGGAACTAAATCATAAACGGCGAAAGCGGTTGCGCCGGCTGTTGTCAGTGAAATTATCAGAAACATGGTGTTTTTCTTAAAATGGAAAAACACCAAAAAAGCAACGGCTGTCAACAGACCTACAAATATGGAAAGGCTTGATATGGCAATCAATAATTCTCGTGTATTCGGCCAATCGATTAGATAAATGGGATAAAGGAAAGAGATTATACAAATACTTGTGATCAAATATTGGCCACCAACAATTCCAATTCGGCTAGAACGATTGTAAATTTCGAATTCATGAGTTCTGCTGGAATCTGACATAAGCAATATTCACTCCAGCTCTATCGTGGCTTTGACCTGATTACCGGTGCTGGTGTACTCTAGGCGTTGGAAGCTAAGTTGCGATGCGAGTTTTATTCCTCGTCCATGGAAATTCGTTAAGTCTGCTTTTCTTTCTCCTTCAGAGGTTTTGGACAAATATTTATTTGCATCAAATCCGAACCCTTCATCTGTAATTACAAATTCGATCCGGTCTTTTTTGTATAAAAATTCAACCGTTACCCGTTTTTCTGAATGTTCAACTAATTCTAATCGCCTTTCAATTTCGAGATGCCATTGGCCTTCTTTTAACAATATTCCTTTTTCCTCAAAGGTGATTTGAAGATTTCCGTGCTCAATACCATTAATCATCAATTCTATTAAACCAAGGGCGACTTCAGTGCTATTTGGGCACATACTGGCAAGTAACGTTGAAAGGGATTTGGCCTCTGACAAGGTCTTTACTTGAAACACACCCTGTCTTAGGAGTTGTAACGCCAGGTGAAGTTCTTTTTGGTTTTTTTGACGTTGCAGTGTTTCACGATGATGTTCCTTCGAGTTTTGGATAAGCGCGTCTATTTGGTCTCCGGTATTGGGAGAGTATATAAAAGTTACGCCCTGCTGGAACTTTGACGGGGGAATTACTGATTGAGATTTCAATTCATGCAATAAAATTAATTTTGAATGAGCGAACGGCTTCAGCTCTTGAAGGTTAAGCGCAATTTCTTGTTGGTTGTCATTAAGATCGCTTGCAACAGCAACAATTGCAGCAAACTCGCCTTTCAAATCGAGATCACCTTTTTCCAACTCCTCTGGCGGGAGAAGTAAAATATTGGGATCTGCAGTATTCTTTTGTTTGATACTTCCGAGCATGCCATTTTCTTTCCCTAGCAACAAAATGGCGCTCGAATAGTTAGTTGCTATATTCATTTAGGTTTTCCAAACATATTATTGTCAGGTCGTCAGGTTCTTCATCTCCCACTCTTTCGCGGAAATTCTCAACAAGCTTTGAAATAGTTTTTTCGTGCGATGTCTGTTTTTCCCAGGTTTGAGAGACTTCTGTTCGCATACCTTCATCACCAATGAAATTTCCTTCTGGGTTTTTCACTTCAATCAACGCGTCGCTGTAAATCATCATTCGTGTGTTTTGCTTGAAATCAATTTTTACTGCCTTATATTCCCAACCGCATCTGAGTCCAAGTGGCATTCCTTTTGAACTGAGTAATTCAAATTCGTCGCTTGTACCCGGATAATGAATAAGCGGTGGCTGACTTCCCGCTGCAGAGTAGATGAGTTCCCCTTTTTTAATGTCGAGGCAAAAGAAAAGCATGGTCGCGTAAGAGCCAGACGCAAGGTTTTCATACAGGAAGTTGTTTAATTCGCTTAACAATTTGTCAGGATATTTATACAGATCCTTAGCGGAGGCCAACCAGCTTTGCAGGCGGAATGTATTCAAGGCGGCCGCAACTCCGTGGCCTGAAAAGTCGGCGATATAGAATGCGATTTTATTTTTATCTATGGGGAAAAGACCACCAATATCACCCCCAATTTCTGATGACGGTTCGTAATGCCAACCAAAGTCAAGATTGTAGTTTGCAAGGTAGTTTTTGAGCTCATCTTTCGTTGGACATATATCGAGTTGTAACCGCCGAGCTTGTTCTAATTCACTGGCGACACGAGTATGATACGCCGTCAGTTTTTTGACTAAAATTTGATTTTCTAAGTGAACTTTTATACGCGCCAGGATCTCATATTTTTTAACGGGTTTTAACACCATATCAGTGGCGCCGAAGTTGAACGCTTTGGTTAGATCTGTTGCTGTGTCACGACCGCTTTGAATGAGAATAGGGAGATTTTTAGTTTCAGGTTGAGCGCGAAGGTTTTTGCAGACTTGAAACCCATCCATTATCGGCATTTCCAAATCTAGAATAACCAGATCAGGTTTGCTTTCTGCTATGAGATCAAGCGCATTCTGCCCATCTTTTGCAAAACGGAGGTTCGTATACCCGGCAGACTGTAGAAATGCGCCAATTAGCTCTCTTATGAGAGCGGAATCATCAACAATAAGTATATCCGCATCGAGAATAGAAGAGGTTTCGTTACTCAATACATTCTCTGATGGGTGTGGCGTTGTATGACGCAATTCATTCATGCTAATCCAACTTCTCTAGTTCACGATACGATAGTCATGACTTTATCAAATTCTGAAATATCCAAGAGCTGCTTAACTTGCCCGCCGGGCTTATAGATCTGAAAATTGACGCCTGCTTTTTCTGCGGTCTCGAAGGCAATCATCAGCATTCCAAGACCGGCTGAATCTATGGTTTGTAAGCCGTGTAAATCAAACCGACAGTTTTTGTGCTCTTTGTTCTCAATAAGCCTTAATAAGTCCCTAAAATTGGTGTGATCTTCGAACGTTAGTTTATCCGCAAGTGTAATCGTAAGACCATCATCAGTTGCGGTTACGCTGTCTTTCATTCTGTCTCTCCCACTCAAAATAGCTCTATGTCATCGTCATCATCGATCGAGTTGTCTTCAACCAAATCGGGAACGGTATTTTCTGTTTGTTCTGTAAACTCATCTCCTTCGTCAAAGACAGCTTTCAAGAACCGGCCTCTCATCTCTCCCAAAGTGAGATCTTTGATAACAGATTTAAACCAGTCATCTTCAGGGGTGCGCCCTTCAAGATTTATATCGAAAGTTTGTTGTGTTTCCGTGGCAAAAGTTTGAACGCTTTCTCCCATGACTTGCAGGGTAGTGTTAATGTTTTCCATGCGTTGCTTGGCACGATCCTGAAATTGGAGACGCGTAATAACCCCGTAGATATCTTTTGTAATATCTTTGGAAATTTCCTCCGATGATCGCAGTGCTTGGGTGCTGGTCTCATTTTGTTGCATGATGCAGTCCATAAGCTCGCGGATAGTTTCTTTCACCAATATATTTTTAGACAGATCAATGTTGGCAACTTCCTTAATTCGGCTGTGTCCAAGCCGAACGCCTTTTGCAACTCCTGAAATCTCTTCTCGCATGGTTCCTGCCATCGCATTGATGGACCGCGCAAGCTCCTGAACTTCATGCGCGACAACGGCGAAACCAAGGCCCGCCTCACCAGCGCGGGCAGCCTCAATTCGAGCGTTGAGTGCAAGCATATTTGTTTGTTTGTTTATGGACTCAATCTCGTCGATTAGGTTTTCAACCTTTACGACATCATTCTTAACATCATCGAGGGCGTAAACCACTTCAACACCGTGCTTTGATGTTTCGATAATTTTCCCAATCATGCTCGTTAAATGCTCATCAATCGTGTTTATAACTTCAGATAGATCAATTGATTTACCTTGATATTCAATATTTTGTGCAGAGTCTGCTAATATACTGACTTGTTCGGTTTGAATTTGACTGTTTTTTGCAAGCTCTTGAAATTTGGTTGAAATATCCGAAATGTTGGTTTCTACAAGTTCGGATACCAGATCGATTTCGCTCATGATAATTGTCATGGCTTTCCGTTGCGTTTCGGACAGGCTGAGCCATCTATTCAAAAATTGAAATGGTAGATCTGGGTCGTCAGCATTTATTGACACTTCTTCCAGAATTTCTGCAGTTGATTCAATTTCAGCGTTTTCCTGTAGCACCTCCGGAATTTCATCCGCATCGGTTGCTGGGAAAAATGAATTATTTGTACTTTCGGGTGCTATGCTATTCATGATCCAGTTTCCTTTTCTGGATTAAAGAATGAAACAAGCTGAAGTAACATTCTCATATTCTAATGGCTTTCATATCTTGTTTTTCTAGGGTGTTGAAAATCGCCGTTGCCATCACGCTGATGGAATATTGTTTAACGACAGCTCCAAGCTCAAACGCAGCTCGTGGCATGCCATAAACAACACAGGATGCCTCATCCTGCCCAATAGTATGCGCACCGGCTTGCCGCATAGAGAGGAGCCCTTCGGCACCATCACGGCCCATTCCTGTAAGAATAACCCCTATAGCGTTTGACCCCGCGACTTTTGCACCGGATTCAAATAGAACGTTCACGGATGGTTTATGACCACTTACATTCTCGCCGTCGTGAAGGTGACAAATGTAATTTGCGCCAGAACGGGCAAGTTCCAAATGTCTGCCGCCGGGTGCAATATAGACATGTCCCGGTAGGACCCGTTGATTTTCGGCGGCTTCAGAGACGGTGACTTTTGATAGTTTATTCATGCGATCTGCAAACGATGAAGTGAAAGTTGCTGGCATGTGTTGAGTAACAAGTACTGCCGGACTATTGGGCGGAAGTGCTGTTATAATTTGCCGTAAGGCTTCAACACCTCCCGTGGAGGCACCAATTAGTATTACCTGCTCCGTTGTTTTATAATTACTGTAAGAGATGTTAGATTTTGTTGAGGGCGCTTTATTCGCTTGCGCACTTACATTTGCCCGAGCCGCAATTTTCACTTTTGAAATAACTTCGGCCGCTTTTCCCTTCAAACCAACTTGAACGTCGGCAGTTGGTTTCGCGATATAATCCACAGCGCCTATTTCGAGCGCCCGAAGAGCTATTTCAGCTCCTTCTTGGGTCAGAGAAGAAATCATTACGACAGGCATAGGGCGCAAGGCGATAATTTTTTCGAGAAATGCAATGCCATCCATTTTGGGCATTTCAATATCCAATGTTAAAACATCAGGATTGAGTGTTTTAATCATTTCCCTAGCAGAAATTGGGTCAGTTGCAGCTCCAACGACTTCAATTCCAGGGTCAGAGTTTAACATTGTTGTCAAAATCTGGCGGATGAGGGCACTGTCATCAACTATCAGTACTGTTATGGTTTTATTCAGCATGATGTTTTCCTAAAATAGATCAACGTCACCACCTTTTTTGATTTGTTGCGGTAGGCGTGATCGATATGCATTTTCTTCTTTCAAATATTTTCTGTCGTCGCGTCTTCTGAGTAATAGCCGATCAACTTTTCCAGTTTCTGGGTAAAAATGGATGCGTCTTGGCGATGTGCCTCCTAGATCGTAAGCTGCTGGCTGAAGGCCTTCATATTTTAGGTAATTCAGAGCAAATTGACCGTTCATATCCCCAACTTTGACACGTCCAGGAGTTACGTTTCCGCCGCCAAAAAGTTTAACTTCAAGCCTTTCCCGTGTGCACCCGGTTCGCAAAATTTCGTTTATTAACGTTTCCATCGCGAAATTTCCGTACCTCATTGTTGCACTGACAGCTCCCCAATTACCTGTTTCACTTTCAGGCAACATAAAATGGTTCATGCCGCCAATTCCTGTTTTGGGATCGCGAATACAGGCGGCGACGCAAGATCCCAATATGGTTACGATCATTTCATTCTTGGTTTCAGAGACGTAGTGATCACCAGGTAAAACGCGAACGACTTGATGATTTGATTTGGGGTCTACGTAACGCCTACGACCTTGATCCAATGCAGGATCTAAGGCCGCTCTGGCTCGCCTTTCAGCTGTTTCTGAAGGAATGTCATCCATTAATAGAAGTTTCCTTCACATAAGATGTTTGCCCGATAAGCGTTAAATCACCGGGTTTATTCACCAAGCTTTCAGAATGCCCAAGAAACAGCATTCCACCAGGATGTAACAGTTTGGTGAATCGTGTTACCAAATCATGTTTAGTTTTTGCATCGAAATAAATCAGAACATTGCGACAAAATATGACGTCATACTTTTGCTTCATTGGCCAATCGTGTAAAAGATTTAACTGTTTGAAATGTATGAGAGATTTACATCTCTCCTTCAAATGTATATCAGGTTCCTTGATATGAACGTTATCTCGTATTACACTTTTATAACCGACATCAATTCCATCTAATGCTGATTTTGGATAGACGCCTTTTTTCCCTTTTGCGAGTACGTTGGTATCTAGGTCAGTCGCCAAAATGCGGACTTTCCAACTACTTAACGTTGCATTTTTCGCCAAAATCGTTGTTGCGATTGAGTAGGGTTCTTCACCAGAAGAACAACCTGCTGACCAAATATAAAGAGATCGGTCACCTTTGGCCCTTTGTTTATCTTGTTGAACCTGGGTCAAATACTTTGTCATTGAGTCAAAATGATGACTTTCACGATAGAGTTTGGTCAGGTTAGTTGTTATGGCATTTACTAAAAATCCAGTTTCTTTCGCTGCTTGTTGTGAGTCGAGCAGTGCGCAATATTGATCAAATGACTGTAATCCCAGCTCTCGCAGACGTCTGGCGAGCCGTGAATACACCATGTCCTTTTTATGTTCACCCAAGACAATTCCGGTCAGTGAGTGCACAAGACCTGTAAGTTTTTCAAACTCTTGGTTTGATAAAGCAAACTCACGTTTCCTGTCTGATGATTGGTTTGTTAGTGTCATGTTCAATTCTCAGTTAATCCCCGCCCCAAATGAGGGGCAGGGAACAGGTGAAACTTAGAATTCACTCCAGTCTTCTGCAGCCGCTTGTCCACCACTTACGGCAGCCATTGGCCTTGAAGATTTTTGGTTACTCGCAGGGGAAGAACTCACAGCCTTTGGTTTCCTTGCACCATTAGATCTGGATTTGGATTTGGTTTCCGCTTCCAAAGAAAAGAATGAAATTCTTTCCTTCATGGCCTCTGATTGTTCTTGCAAGGTTCGGGACGCAGCTGCATTTTCTTCCACGAGGGCGGAATTTTGCTGTGTCATTTCATCCATTTGAGCAACTGATCGGTTGATTTCAGAAATACTCGAAGATTGTTCATCACTAGCTGCCGCGATTTCAGAGACGATATCACTTAAGCGTTTGATGCTATCAACAATTTCTGTAAGCGACTCCCCAGCATCACCTACCAAGCGAACACCGTCTTTTACCTGGCTTCCGCTATCGTTGATGAGGCCCTTGATGTCTTTGGCCGCTTGTGAAGACCGTTGTGCCAGCGTTCCAACTTCTGCGGCAACAACCGCAAAGCCTTTACCTGCATCTCCTGCTCGTGCAGCTTCAACTGCAGCATTAAGTGCGAGCAGATTGGTTTGGAAGGCGATTTCATCAATGACACCGATAATGTCAGAGATTTTCTGAGAAGAGCCTTCAATGCGGGTCATGGCATTTACGACTTCACCAACAACCTCGCCGCCTTTTTCAGCAACATCTCGCGCTGAAACAGAAAGTTGGTTCGCCTGTTGAGCATTTTCAGCATTTTGTTTAACGGTTGATGCCATTTCTTCCATGGCGGCAGCTGTCTCTTCAAGGTTGGATGCTTGTTGTTCAGTGCGTTGTGAAAGATCCATCGTTCCTTCATTGATCTCTTGCGCCGCATTATTCACTTCTGATGCAGAAGTTGATATATCTCCAACAATGTCAGTGAGTTGGTCTGCAGTCCCATTGGCATTTGTTTTCAGTGCGTCGAACAACCCTTTATAATCGGCGGTAATTCTTCGTGTTAAGTCACCGTCAGAAAGGGCAGATAGTGATGCGCCAACATCTTCCATGGCATCAGATACAGTGCCTGACAAATTGTTAATGGCTTCGGATAACTTGAGCATGAAGCCTTCTTTGCCTTCAAGTTCCAATTTTGTACCAAAATCACCAGAAACGGCAGCTGTTACAACTGTATCGATTTCTTCCTCAATATTGCGCTCGGCTGTAACATCGGCCCATTCAACAACTGTTCCGATGCGTTCGTCCTGATCATTCAACACTGGGCTTGCAATCAAGTCGTAGAACCTGCCACCGATAGTGATGCTGGTATTAAAGGCACCCGTCAGGCGATCCAGCGCGCCTCTTTGATGCGCGGGATTTTTATGGAAGGTGTCAATGTTGGTGCCGATGATAGTTCTGGCATCAAACGAAGGCAGATCTTTTTTCATATCTGGCTCATTGGTTTGCAACATATCGCGCATGGTGGAATTAACGTAGATAATGTTGTAATCAGCGTCAGAAACCATAATGTTTGTTGTGCAGTTTTCTAATGCCGATTTGATGCGGGAATTTTCGTTGCCAATCCTTTGTTCTTCTTTATGTTGTGCGAGTTTTTCAGTTACATCTTCCCACTCAACAACAGTCCCAATTTTAGTTCCTGTTGTGTCAAGAATTGGAGACACGACAAGGTCAAAGTTTCGTCCGCCAACAAGCAAAGCTGTCTCGATGGTTTGGCTTTGATTATCAAGGACGTTGCGTTGATGTGCTGGGTTTTTATGGAAGATATCAATGTTACTTCCAACAACTTTATCCGCAGCAAAATTTGGCAGATCCGTTTTGAGATCGGTTTCATTTGATTTCAACATTTCCATCATGGTTTCGTTGGAATAGACGATGTTGTAATCAGCATCGGCAACCATGACATTTGTCCGGCAACTGTCCAGCGCGGATTTAATACGCAGATTTTCTGAAGCAACACGAGCTTCTTCTTCTGCCGCAGCCAGTTTCGCCGTTACATCTTCCCATTCAACAACAGTCCCAATACGGGTACCCGCCGCATCAACAATTGAGGACACAACGAGATCAAAGTTGATACCACCTACGAGCAAAGCTGTTTCAACCGTACCGTTCAATGTATCAAGGATTCCTCTTTGATGGGCTGGGTTTTTATGGAAGACATCGATGTTGCTTCCGATAACTTTGTCCGCTTCGAATTTCGGTAGATCTGTTTTGAGGCTAGCTTCGTTGCCTCTCAACATGTCAAGCATTGTTTCGTTAGAATAAACGATGTTGTAATCAGCATCGGCAACCATGACATTTGTCTGGCAGCTGTCTAGCGCAGATTTAATACGCAGATTTTCTGAAGCAACACGAGCATCTTCTTCCGCCGCAGCCAGTTTCGCCGTTACATCTTCCCATTCAACAACAGTACCAACCCGTTCCCCATTTGTATTTGTGATCGGCGTAACAATGAGTTCGAAATTCAAACCACCGATTTCAAGTGATGTTTCTGTAGAAGATGTCAAAGCATCCAAAATTTTACGTTGATGGGCCGGTATTTTATGGAAGGTGTCGATATTTGTACCGATCAAGCTGGCGGTATCAAAGCTAGGTAGATCGGTTTTTAAATCCCTTTCATTATTTTTCAACATTTCGATCATCGTGTCATTTGCATAGACAACATTGTAATCGGCATCAGCAACCATAACGTTGGTTCGGCAGTTATCCAGGGCGACTTTAGTCCTCAGGTTGACTGCGGCTTGTTCCACAATCATTTGTAGCGCGCGGGCTAATTCTCCTAATTCATCTTTGCGTTCTAAGCCTGGAATTATGACTTCCTGACCTTCTGCCAGATTTTTAACAGCATCTGTGGTTGCCATTAACGGATTAGCAATCGCCCGACCAATCAACCATGCCAACCAAGCACCGATAACGAGGCCAATAACAATAGTCGCTCCTATCATAAAGTCAGTAGCGGTTGTCGATGCTGCTGCTTCGGCTTTGCGAACAGATAATAGCTTTGCTTCGTCATTGTAAAATTCCTGCATGACCGTACGGAAACGATCAAAATAGGCTTTACCTTTTGCTTCTCCAACGAGGCTAGCAACATCATCCATTGTTTGCGTGCTGCCCACTTGGCGGCGCATTGCAATCACAGGCTCTGTTACGTTCATTTGCCAATCTTTCAAGATTGAGCTGGCTTCCGTAAGCCGCTGCACCTGAACTGGATTGTCTGAAACGATTGCTTTCAGTTCTGAAATTTGCTCATAAGCTGATGTTTCACCTTCGCGATAAGGATCTAAAAATCCCTCTTTTCCCGCGAGCAAGAAACCTCTCATTCCGGTTTCCATATTAACGGCAGAAGCAACAATATCTGCAGATTTATTCATCACACGGTAAGTATGATCAACCCATTTGGAAACATGAGATAAAGTGTTAATTCCAGACATACTGACGCCGCCCAGAATAACGAGTAAAATCAACGGGGTACAAATACCAATCAGAACTTTTTGTTTTGTTTTCAAGTCATTAAACTTAAACATTTTTCAGTCCTCTAAACGGTTTAATATTCTCGTTTTGGGAAATATCACCGTCTCTTCTATGTGAGTTTCGATTAAATCAAGCTTGCAGCGCCGCAGGATCATCTGCGTCATCAAGTTCAGTTTCCATAATTTCGTGCCTGAATAAGCTACCGGTATCCAGTAAAGCGACCATGCGCTCTCCGGCGGTTACCAGACCAATGATGTGATCACTTTCACCACTATCATCTAAATCTGGAACAGCTCTAATTTCGCTGCCATCAATAGTTAAAATATCGGAGACCCTATCCACCAAAATCCCGATGATGCGATCACCGACAGCAATAATCACAACCACATGAATGGATGTTGCCTCGGTTTCCCCTTGATCAAATCGGCATCGTAAATCAAAAATAGGAACGATAATTCCGCGTAAATTCAATACCCCTCTCATATAGTGGGGCTGGTTGGGAAGGATTGTAACTTCCGTCCATGCTTGAATTTCTCGAACCTGCATAATGTCCACGGCGTATTCTTCGGCGCCAATAGCGAAGGTTACAAATTGTTGTGTTCCCTTTAGTTTGGGGGCGTTTTCCTCCGCCATTTCGTCCGGGGTTAGTATTCCCGTTTTTGTACTGGCATTGGAAGCGGTATCGATTTCTACTGCGACCATTTTAGTTATCCTATTGAAGGTGTTGCTAATTGGGGGTTTGTTCTAGCTAAACTATCCTGCAAAACGCCTGACAATCCATCAGAGGCAGTTGGCAGGGGACTATTACGCAAGTCTTGTTGGGAAATTCGATAGATGGCTTCAATATCGAGAATTGGAGCAACTTTACCGTTCCCAAGTATTGTTGCCGCGGAAATACCCGCAACCGATTTATAATTGCTTTCAAGACTTTTTATCACCACCTGCTGTTGTCCAATAAGTTCGTCAACAACAATACCTGTGGTTCCGAATTCTTCGCTTTCTACCAAAACGACCAGAGCTTCAGCGGGATCCGTAATTGCACCGCCAAGATGGAAAATTCGATGCAAGAAACAGAGCGGGATATAACTTCCTCGAATGGAGACAAGGCTTTGTCCAGTGGGCAATTGTTTCAAAGAACTTTTTGGCGGACGCAAACTCTCCACAATATTTGGAATGGGAATAACGTATTTATCGCCAGCCGCTTGAACTATCATACCGTCCATCACCGCGAGAGTTAGCGGGAGGGTCATAGTGAAGCGAGATCCTTTTCCAGGATTAGATTGGATGGAAACACGACCGCCTAAAGCTTGAATGTTTCTACGGACAACATCCATTCCAACACCGCGACCAGATACATCTGTCACTTTTTCTGCTGTCGAAAATCCGGGAGCAAAGATCATATTATCGATTTCATCATCACTCGGTGTGTGGGTTTCTGAAATTAGGCCCCTTTCGCGTGCACGCATTAAAACGGCTTTGCGGTTGATGCCTCTACCATCATCGCTGATAGTGATGACAATGCGGCCTCCGCGATGCTCAGCTGAAATTGTCACATTTCCGGCTTCCGGTTTACCGAGTTTAAGCCGTTCTTCCGTTCCTTCCAGCCCATGATCCAACGAATTACGGATCATATGGGTGATGGGGTCACTAATTTCTTCGATAACGGTTTTATCAACTTCGGTATTTTCACCAATTGTGACCAGATTCACTTTTTTATCCAGTTTTGCTGAAAGTTCTCTGACGAGCCTAGGCATACGAGAGAATACAGATTTCACAGGCTGCATACGAATTGCCATCACACTCTCTTGTAACTCTCTTGTGTGAAGAGCAAGTTCTTCTAAACCACGGACCATGCTTGGAAATTGTTCAGCTGGTAAATCACTGGTTTGTTGGGACAACATGGATTGTGTAATGACGAGTTCGCCAACCATATTCACAAGGCGATCAATTCGATCAAGATCAACGCGAATTGAGGTAACTTTTGCTGCGGTTACAGGACCTTTAGCTGCGGGAGGAGTGTTGGCTGGTGATGCCGGATTTCCAATTTCTGAAACGGGAATGTCTTCTTCCATTTCTGTTGCATCAAGGTTTGCTTCTGACGTAATCTCAAGGGAACAGTCTTCTGTAACAAACTCGAAAACCTCTTCAACCTCATCAAGGCGGGCTTTCGATGTAAGTTTGAATTGCCACGCAATATATGCCTCTTCACCGTCCATTTTTCCAAGAGGTGGTAGTTGATTTAAAATTGGAGTTGCTGAAAGTTCACCAAGAGTTTTCAGTTCTCTAACAATAAGAAGGGGCTCATTTGCGTGTTTGAATAACTCGGCCTTCGGGGCAAAATCAATAAGATAAACAGTGACCGCTTCTGATTCCGAGGTGTCTTCTGTCGCAACGTTTACAGTTTCTTTGGAGGCCGCAGGGGCAGAGGACTTACCATTTACCATTATGGAAATTTCGTCTAAGATCTGTGATCCAAAATTACCGGTTAATTCCGTTTTGCTTTCAGCAGATTCAACCATTGCTGATAGAATGTCTGATGCCCGAAAAAGCAGGCTAACACCAGTTTCTGTGACAGGAATTCGACCATCACGCATGCGATCAAGAAGGGCTTCAAATTCGTGGGAAAAAGCTGCAAGCTGTGTGTATTTGAACGCGCCAGCACCCGCTTTTATGGAATGCACTGCTCTAAAAATTGCATGAAGAACTTCAGGGTCTTCAGACCCTGTACTCAAGGCAGACAGTTGAACTTCAACGTCTCCGAGTAGTTCTGCACATTCTGCAAAATAGGTCGTTTTAAACTGTTCATACTCGTCCATATTATTCTTCCCGAGTGAGTTTATTTTTTGCTTAACCGCAAACCTTTTGAACCACTTTTAGAAGCTTTTCGGGCTCAAACGGTTTAACAATCCAGCCCGTTGCGCCAGCCTCCCTACCTTCGTTTTTCTTACTATCATCGCTTTCAGTGGTCAGTACCAAAATGGGTGTCGAACTGTAGGCGGGATTTTGCCGCAGTGCTTTGACAAGTCCAATTCCATCCATATTCGGCATGTTTATATCTGTGATGACCAAGTCGACGCTCTGATTCCCTAAAGCATCAAGGGCTAGCAGACCGTCTGCGGCCTCTAGTACCTCGTAGCCAGCGCCCTTTAAGGTAAAGCTGACCATGTCGCGCATGGTTTTAGAATCGTCAACCGCCAGGACTTTTTTGCCCATTATTGGCTCCTCCAATTATCGAAATATTCATTTAGTCCAAGGTCACTAAACGCGTCAGAAAAGGCAGTGCTTGGGTTATGTATGGTGAGTTTGTTTCCGATATCTTCAATTGAAAGCCCTGCGGCGACGATTACTTGAATACACGGCGTCGTAATGGTTTCAACCTGAGAGGCATCCAACTCTAGATCTGTTCCAAGAGGGAGATGTTGAAGAAATTTTTCGCGCAGCTCTTCAGCGACACTCAAATTTAAAATGTGGGGTAACGGCACCATAGTGCCAGAAGTTTCAGTGAGCATTTCCATATAAACCAGATGTCAAAAGTTAAGGATGGGGTAAGCTACTGAATAAACGCTAATAGGTGCTGCATACTAAGTTGGCGCATGATCGTTAACTTGAAGTTAAAATCATTTAAAACTACACGTTATAATCACTTTAGTCCCTTCTAAATTAGAAAATAAATATAATATCTCATATTGGTATCCGGAAAATAATTTAAAATTTTTCCGAAATACAGTTAATGTAAATAATTGAAAAATATAAGATAATTGAACGGAATTGGGGTTTTTCAGCAAATTTTAAACAAATTTGATTTTTTCTTTTGTGAAAGTGTAATCGTCGTTACAGCCGTCACTATGAATAATTCTATATATAATAATACTCTTGATGATTGGGTTGGGTTGTTCGTTGATTTAGGTAATTTCTACTAACAAAATCTAAGATTTAAAGTTTAGTAAAGTAGTCATTTAAATGCAAAAAATGGATAAATGTCATGACGCTTTCTATTTCGATACCTGTAAGAATACTTGTTATATCTGATGATGCAGATCGTGTGAATCAACTAAAGTTCGAAGCGAACAATTCGACTTTGAATGAAATTGAGGAAACAAATGTAGATTCAATTTTCGATGAAATCTTACGGGCAAATTTACCGTTGTTGGTTCTGATCGAAACCTCAAATTCTCTTGAAAAGTACACAGATCTATTTTTAAAAATTCAGCAAGTTTGCGAGCCCTCGAAAGTTATGGTTGTGGCATGTTTTAAATCGAAATACTTGCCCGATTATGCTGAATTTATTGCAAGCGGAATCTTCGATTATGCATTGATGCCTGTGGCCCACGAAAATATGGTTGCGCGTCTCACATTCGCAAAAGAAAGATTGTTGAGAGAAGATAAATTTTCCCAAATGGGACGACTGGATGCACTGACAGGAGTGCTAACGCGGCAAGGTTATTTGGAACGGGCTCGGGCCTTATATGCGAGCGCCAAGCGTAAACAAATATCAACGGCAATTTTGATGTTATCCGTTGATCGTCTTAATGGCATCAATTTGCGGTTTGGACAGGAAACAAGTGATAAAGTTTTAACCGGGTTTGCAGATATCTTGACGAAGCGAAAAAGAGACACTGATTTACTGTGTCGTTTCAGCGATAATAGTTTTTGCATGATGACAGTCAACATGCGTCTGTCCCATCTTGAAACGTTTTTAGATGATATTGTATTGGCTTGTTTGTCGCCGCAATATAAAGCTGGGCTAATTACATTGCATGTTAATGCCAGCATTGGCTTAACGACTAATCTTGGTCATGACTTTGACGATATGTTGTCGAAAGCAGAAAGTGCCCTTCAGCAATCTAGGGATCGCGGCCCTAATGAAGTTACCATTGATAACGAGATCAAGACGACACCTGTTCCCATTAGGTCAATAATTTCCTAAAAAGGTAGTGCCGCTGTGAAGGTAACGCTGTTACCCGTGGTCGGATGGGGCAGTGTTAGGGTGTACGCGTGTAAAAGAAGGCGAGGGGCTAAATTGAGTGCCTCTGGCGGTGCATAAAGGGGATCACCTATTATGGGGTGCCCAATTTCAGCGAGATGCACCCGTAATTGATGAGAACGCCCAGTAATCGGAGTTAAAGATAAAAGAGTTCTATCTTTTTCTACTTTTAGGATATGCCAATCTGTACTGGATGCTTTGCCAGTTTCATAATCAACCTTCTGCCGAGGGCGATTAGGCCAGTCGGTGATGAGGGGTAAATCAATGTTACCGCTCTGTGTCCTTGGGCATCCCAACACCCAGGCCTGATAATTTTTGTCAACGTCCCTGTTTTGAAAAGATCTCCCAAGCGAGCTTTGCGCATTTTTGTTTCGCGCAAAAACCATGACGCCTGAAGTTTGCATATCAAGGCGGTGGACGATGCTAGCTTCTGGGAATTCAGTCTGCAGGCGGTGGATCAGACAATCTTGCTTTTCAGGGCCTCGGCCAGGAACTGACAGGAGCCCTGATTGTTTATTAGCAACAATTAAATCTTCATCAACATGGATAATGTCATGAAAAGGAATTTGCGGGGGGTTATAGGGGCCCAGATCGTTCAAATTTTACACCAAAAACCCCGTTATAGCGGTCAGTATAACACTCTGTAAAGCGTGAGGGTTATACTGCGCCAATAATTGCAAGACTATCGTTTGTCGAACATCTCTTTTGAAATGATTTGTTTCATTATTTCCGACGTGCCGCCCGCAATTCGGGTCATGCGATTATCCGCCCATGCGCGTGCGATGGGATATTCCCACATGTAGCCGTATCCGCCGTGCAGTTGCACGCATTCATCTAGAACTTCACACAAAATTTCAGTAGATTGAAGTTTTGCAATTGCCGCCGTCGTTGCATCAAGTTTTCCCACAAGGTGATCTTCAAGGCAGCGATCGACAAACGCTCTTAACATAACGGTTTTGGCTTTTGCTTCTGCAAGTTTAAAGCGGGTGTTCTGAAAGTCAGATATGGACTTGCCAAACGCTTTTCGCTCGCTTGTGTACTCAACAGTCCATTCCAAAGCAGCTTCAAGGATAGCCGTAGATCGAACTGCAATAATTAGACGCTCTTGGGCGAGTTGTTCCATAAGTTGATACAGGCCGCGATTTTCAACGCCGAGAATATTAGATTTGGGCACTCTTACATCTGTGAAGAAAAGTTCAGAGGTATCTTGAGCTTTATAGCCAACTTTTTCCAAATTACGGCCTCTCTCAAACCCTGCACGATCACCTTCAACGAGAATAAGGCTTATTCCTTTGCCGCCGGCTTCCGGATCTGTTTTACAAGCAACAACGACGAGGTCTGCCAATTGACCGTTACTAATAAAAACTTTTTGACCGTTGATAACATAGTCATCTCCGTCAGATGCTGCTGTTGTTTTTATGCCTTGCAGGTCAGAGCCAGCACCGGGTTCTGTCATGGCGACGGCGACGATAATCTCACCAGTCACCATTTTTGGCAGCCATTTTTTCTTTTGTTCTTCGGTGCCATAGTTGGTGATGTAAGGCGCTACAATTTCTGAATGTAGGTGAAAAGAGGGGCCGGAGGCACCCACACGTCCAATTTCTTCACAGAAGATAGAGCTGTAGAGAAAATCCGCTCCGGGTCCGCCATACTCCTCTGGAACAGAACTGCAGAGAAATCCTGCTTCGCCAGCTTCTTTCCATAGAGAGCGGGGGACTTGTCCCTGTTTTTCCCATTCCCCATGAAAGGGTGCAACTCTCTCTTCAGCGAATTTACGGGCAGCGTCCCTGAAAATACGGTGTTCTTCTTCAAATAAAGTACGTTCCATGATGTGTTCCCAATTTTATTATTTCTTGTTTTAGGGTTTTTCGATTGCCCCAATAGTCGAATAAAATGGAAGAAGGAGCAACTAAAAACTAAATTCAATTTAATCGAGTGACCGAATATAAAATTAGTCTAATTCGGCTGTATAATTATATTTTAATAATATAGCCTAATAATACGATCTAATTGCCTAGCAATCAATTCGAGGATCTCCCGTTTATGCCAATAGTCTCAAGTGACGGTACCGTGAAATCGGATATTGATAGAAAAGGCCGAATTTTAATAGTCGAAGGTTCACCGCTTTATACGAATCTGATCAAAGTAGCCGTTAAAAATGTTTTTTCGGGTCCCGTAGATACGGCGGCTAATTTTGATGATGTTAAGCGACTTACGGTTGAGCATTGCGGTGAATATTTTCTAGCACTCTTGAATTTAGCGCTCCCTGGGGCGGCTTTTGGTGAAGCTGTGTCCTATGTGCGGTCCCTTAATATTCCTTCAATTGTTTTTACAGGAAGCATTGAAACTGAAGTGGTGGAACGTATTCGTGCCTATGGCGTGATTGACTATATTTTTAAGGAAAATATTGCCAATCTTGAACTTGTCAGTCGAACTGTGCGCCGGCTTGACCATAATCGCCGAACAAATGTGTTGCTGACAGACGACTCTTCATTATCAAGGGCTATAATATGTCCTCATCTTGAAAAACATATGTTTAACGTAACTCAAGCGGAGGATGGGGTTGAAGCTCTTGAACTGTTGAAAGGTCCTAATGATTTTCAGTTATTGATTGTTGATTATGTAATGCCCAGAATGAACGGGTTTGAATTGGTTAAAGAAGTCCGAAGTTTCAAAAATTCCAGAGAGCTTGCAATTGTAGGGATGTCTGCAAAAACGGATGGTAGTCTTGCTGCGAATTTTATTCGGTTTGGGGCCGATGATTTTGTCAATAAGCCGATCAATCCCGAAATATTTACAACCCGCATCGCCATGTGCATGGATAAAAAAGATATGCTCAATGAATTGATGTTGCGGGCTACGACAGATTACCTAACAAAACTGTGGAATAGACGGCATTTTATGAACACAGCAAAAGTGTTGTATTCAAGCGCCGAACGTGAACAAATCCGTATAACAATCGTTATGATCGATCTCGACTTATTTAAAGCGGTTAACGATACCTACGGTCACGAAGCGGGGGATGAAGTTCTTCGGAAGGTGTCCGCTAGTCTGAAGACAAGAACACGAGAATCTGATGTCCTTGCCCGCATTGGTGGGGAAGAATTTTGCCTGTTGGCAATTAATGTGGAACCAAAATCTCAAGAAAGCTTTTTAAACGATATTCTCGAAACCATTTCGTCAATTACGTTTAATTTTGACGGTAAGGAAGTATCCATAAGCGCTAGCATGGGCGTAACGACGGAATTAGGCACATCTCTTGATGATATGATGATCCGCGCCGACAATGCCCTTTATAAGGCTAAAGAACAGGGGCGTGCGCGGTTTGTATTAGCTGAGTAAGGGAGCGCTGAAGAAAAATAGGCCACTCAAATGTTTTTAAACATGAAAAGATGACCCACAGCCGCAGCGGCCTTTTTCATTGGGGTTCTCAAAAGTGAAGCGAGATTCTAAGCCTTCATCTTGCCAATCCATTTCAGTACCATTTACATACTGAATTGCGTCATTATCAATCAAAAGCTTGATGTCCCCATTGCTGATAATCGCATCATCCACTTTGCTTTCACGAGCAAAATCCATCGTGTAACTGAGACCGTTACAGCCAGTATTTGTAATCCCAATGCGAAGACCTAGAACATCTTCATTATTCTTTGAGAGAAGGTTCCGCAGCTGGGCTTCGGCCTTGTCGGTCATTGTCATAATTTGTGTATCAGTCATAACATTTCTTCCGTTAAAACATTCCAAGGTCAAGTTTTGCGGCATCTGACATATTATCAGGATTCCAAGGTGGTTCCCAAAGGATTTCCACTTCGACTTTTGTAATTTCCGGCACTTTTATTACAGCTTCTTGTATCCACATGGGGATTTCACCAGCAACTGGGCACCCGGGTGCGGTCAAAGTCATGCCAATATAGGTATGCCCATCTTCCGCAATATCAATGACATAAATCAGTCCAAGGTCGTAAATACTCACTGGAAGTTCCGGATCAAAAACAGTGCGAATGGCAGCAATCACATCGCTTTCCAGCGGTGAGCTGCAAGTGCCTTCAACATAGGGGCCTGTCGCTACAGGTCTTTCCGCTTCACTTAACGACATTGGTACCATTACTCCGTTGATATTTCTGTTTTGCCCAGTAGGGCAGTATGCATGGCGTGCCATGGCAGCGTTGCGCATTTAACCCGCATGGGAAACTGCTTAACACCGGCTAAAATCATCAACCGTTCAGTATCTTCTCCGGCATTGATATTTTCGTGTTCACCCGTAGCAAGAGATCTAAAGTCTTCAAATAGGGTGTTGGCATCACTAACGCTTTTGCCTTTGATAACATCGGTCATCATGGATGCTGAAGCCGTTGAGATCGCGCATCCTTTGCCATCAAACGTGATATCCGTGATGTGCTCTTTTTCGTCGAGTTCCAGGTACACATTAATTGTGTCACCGCACAGGGGATTATATCCATGTCCTTCATGAGAGCAGGGTGTTATCTTCCCAAAATTCCGTGGGTGTTTGGAATGGTCGAGAATAACTTCCTGATACAGCTCTTTAAGGTCATCCAGCATTAGCGGAAAAACTCCTGAACCATGTTAATTGACGCCACCAAGGCATCCACATCCTCGCGGTTGTTGTACATAGCAAAGGACGCCCGAACCGTTGATGGCACATCATAAAAGTCCATCAATGGCTGCGCACAATGGTGACCCACGCGTACTGCAACACCGGCTTGATCGACGATTGTTCCGATATCGTGCGGGTGAATGCCATCAATGGTGAAGGAGACAATGGCAGCTTTGTGCTTGGCTTGCCCGATGATCGCAACATTGTTAATAGCGCTAATCTGTTCCGTGGCATAGGAAAGCAACGATTGCTCATGGACTGCGATATTGTCAAGACCAACACTGTTTACATAATCAATCGCGACGCCTAAACCAATCGCCTGCACAATTGGCGGTGTGCCAGCTTCAAACTTGCTATGCCCAGTTGCGAATGTTGTCTTTTCAAACGTCACACGATTAATCATATCGCCGCCACCTTGGTAAGGCGGCATTTTTTCAAGCAGTTCATTCTTTGCATACAGAACACCAATGCCAGTTGGTCCAAACACCTTATGGCCGGTAAATACGTAAAAATCAGCGTCCAGTGCCTGCACATCTACTTTCATATGCGGTATAGCTTGTGATCCATCGATGAGCACCCGAACGCCTTTTGCGTGGGCCATATCGATGATTTCTTTTACCGGAACGACCGTACCGATGGCGTTAGAGACATGAGTGACGGCTACGATTTTTGTCTTATCTGTCAGCATCTTAGAGAATTCTTCTAACAGAAATTCTCCGTCTTGATTGATGGGAACAGCTTTAACAATTGCACCAGTCCGTTCGGCGATGAGTTGCCATGGAACGATATTGGAATGATGCTCCAGGTATGAAAGAATAATCTCATCACCTGGTTGAAACTCCATTTGACCAAAAGATTGCGCTACCAGATTAATAGCCTCAGTAGTTCCTTTGGTGAAAATGATTTCGTCAAGACTGCCGGCATTCATATGGGCGCGGATGGTTTCCCGTGCACCTTCATAAAGCTCAGTTGATCGCTGACTGAGGTAGTGAACGCCCCGATGGACATTGGCATATGTATGGCTATAGGCATCGCGAACAGCATCAAGTACAACCGTTGGCTTTTGCGCAGAAGCGCCGCTGTCTAAAAACGTGAGGCGTTTGCCATGCACAGTTTCGTTGAAAATCGGGAAATCTCTCCGGATTTTTTCCACATCGAATGAGGTCATTTCATTCATCTGATTTCCTTAACTGTTCTGAAGCCATAGGGCAGATTGAGTGTTGAAATATTCGCGCACAACGTCATTGTCAATGCTGGTTAAAACATCCCCAAGAAAGGCTTCAATGAGAATTTTTCGAGCGTTGCTTTCTGAAATACCACGCGCTTGTAGATAGAAAAGTGCGTCGTCATCTAATTCACCAGACGTGGCGCCATGACTGCATTTTACGTCATCGGCATAGATTTCAAGTTCTGGTTTGCAATCGACACCAGCATGATCGGAAAGCAGCAGTGCTTTACTTAATTGGTCGCCCGCTACTTGTTGGGCATTTGGTGCAATATGAATTTTCCCTTGGAAAACGCCATGCGCACGGTCATCAAGAACACCTTTGTAGGTTTGATTACTGATGTTCTGCGGGACTTTATGCTCAGTCAGTGTGGTTGTATCGCAATGTTGCTCGCCGCGCATCAAATAGGCACCATCAAGGTGGCTTTCGGCGTCACTGCCAAGGATGACAGTTTTTAATTCGTTCCGTGAAATCTTGGCACCAACCGAGAAGGAAAAATTTTTATAAATTCCGCCTTGCAGGATTTCCACGTCAGTAAGGGCAAGGTGAAAGGCCGACACGCTCTCATTTTGGAATTTGTAATGATCCAACCGTGCGTTATTTCCAATGGAAATATCGGTGACAGGGTTTGAAAAATACGAGCCTTTTCCTTCGTGACGTTCAAGCATTGTAAGACTTGCCCCGTCATCTAGGCTAATGCGGTTCCGTATGTGAAGACCATGGGTTTCAGTACCGGTTGATTTGAACGTAATCCCTAGAACACCACTTATTTGAGTGTTTTCAGTTACATGTAAGCAAAACCCGTCTTGCATAAAGGCAGTATTGAGTGCGATGAGAGATCTGTCTTCCTCATCATTTAAAGAAAATACAGCGCCGTTCCCAAGCTCGGTTGCAAGGCTTGATAGGCTTAGGCCTTGGGGTAATTTATCAAGACGACTTTCATTTTCAGAGAAAATTCCATCAATAAACACAATTTCAAAATCTGCGTCAAAAGAACTTGCTGCAAGAGCAGGTGCACCAGAACTATCTTCGTTTGCGGCGCCTTTGGTAAGGGCCGAAAGGTTTGTGTAACGCCATTCTTCAACGCGTTTGTTTGGAAAATCCTGCTGTGAGAATTTTTCCAGTCCAGCTTTTCGAAGATCAGTAATGCTTCGGCTGCTCTGACCCGGAAGGGTTTCAAGTGCCGTATCAAATCTTTCAATATAACTTTGCGCAAGCGCAGAGAGTGATTTCATCATCATATCCTTAGGGAGTGTTTAAGGTAGCAAAGACAAGCACTTACGCTGCGCTTATTTCCGCGTATCCTTTTTCCTCTAACTCCAAAGCCAACGATTTATCGCCAGATTTAACAATTTTTCCGTCTGCCAGAACATGTACAAAATCAGGCACAATGTAGTCTAGCAAGCGTTGATAATGCGTAATGATTAAGGCTGACCGCTCGGGACTGCGCAGACGATTTACACCGTCAGCCGCCACTTTAAGTGCATCAATATCAAGGCCTGAATCCGTTTCATCAAGAAGCATCAATTGTGGCTCTAACAGCGCCATTTGAAGCACTTCATTTCGCTTTTTCTCGCCGCCAGAGAAACCAACATTAACAGCCCGTTTCAACATGTCGTCCTTAATACCCAGCTCCTTGGTTTTTTCACGAACCAATTTTAGGAACTGTATGGCATCAAGTTCTTCTTCACCGCGGAATTTCCGTTGTGCGTTCAAAGCTGTTTTCAGGAAAGTCGCGGAGGCAACGCCTGGAATTTCAACCGGATACTGAAACGCAAGGAAGATACCGCTACAGGCCCGAACATCTGGATCCATATCCAAAAGGTTCTGCCCTTGATACGTCACAGAACCTGCTGTAACTTCATAACCTTGGCGGCCAGAAAGTACGTAAGATAGCGTGCTTTTACCCGCGCCGTTTGGGCCCATAACAGCATGAATTTCACCAGGATTAATAGTGAGATTGATACCTTTAAGAATTTCTTTGCCACCAATTTCGGCGCGTAGGTCTTTGATTTCTAACATGATCTAGCTCTTGATCTAAATAATTACAAAAAATTGAAGAACACGGAAGCTTAACCGACGCTTCCCTCTAAGCTGATCCCAACCAGCTTTTGCGCTTCAACTGCAAATTCCATTGGCAGCTTTTGAAGGACTTCCTTACAGAAGCCATTTACAATCAGCGCCATGCTTTCTTCTTCGGAAAGTCCACGTTGCTGACAATAAAAAAGCTGCTCTTCACTAATCTTTGAGGTCGTTGCCTCATGTTCAATTTTTGCGGTTCGGCTTTGGTTTTCAATATACGGAACCGTATGGGCACCGCATTTATCACCAATCAACAAGCTGTCACAAACCGTATGGTTGCGGGCATTATCGGCTTTACGGCCCATACGAACAAGACCGCGGTAGGTGCTTTGGGCGCGTCCTGCTGAAATCCCTTTAGAGATGATAGTACTGGATGTGTTTTTACCCAGATGGATCATCTTTGTTCCGGTATCCGCCTGTTGCAGATTGTTTGTGATGGCGATTGAATAAAATTCGCCAACAGAATTATCGCCTTGCAGAATACAAGATGGATATTTCCATGTAACAGCAGATCCAGTTTCGACTTGGGTCCAAGAAACTTTAGAATTCACACCACGGCAAGCCGCACGTTTGGTCACAAAGTTGTAAATACCGCCAACGCCATTTTCATCACCGGGGTACCAGTTTTGAACCGTTGAATATTTAACTTCGGCATTATCCATGATGACCAGCTCAACAACAGCGGCATGAAGTTGATTTTCATCCCGCATGGGAGCTGTGCAACCTTCAAGGTAGCTCACATAGCTTTCGTCATCCGCAATGATCAACGTGCGTTCAAACTGTCCTGTCTGCGCAGCATTGATCCGGAAATATGTGCTTAGTTCCATTGGGCAACGAACGCCTTTTGGAATGTAGACAAATGATCCATCAGTGAACACGGCGCAGTTAAGGGCGCTGTAGAAGTTATCTGTGTAGGGAACAACTGATCCTAGATATTTCTTCACTAACTCCGGATGATTTTTAACGGCCTCGGAAATAGGGCAGAAAATAACACCTTCTTTTTCAAGGCGTTCCCGGAAAGTTGTCGCAACTGATACACTATCAAAAACAGCATCAACAGCCACATTAGGGGCGCCTTCGACGCCCGCAAGAACTTCTTGTTCTCTGAGCGGGATACCTAATTTTTTGTAGACTTCCAGAATTTCTGGATCGACCTCATCGAGGCTTTTCAGCTTTTCCTTCTGCTTTGGCGCAGAATAATAATAGATGTCTTGAAAATCTATTTTAGGGTAATTCACCTTCGCCCAAGAAGGCTCTTCCATTTCAAGCCAATAGCGGTAAGCCTTCAAGCGCCACGCAAGCAACCATTCAGGTTCCTCCTTCTTGGCAGAGATGAAGCGGACAATGTCCTCGCTCAAGCCAAGGGGGGCCGTATCAGCCTCAATGTCGCTGACAAAACCGTATTTGTATTTTTCCGAAACAGATGCAACCTGTTCGACAGTTTCCTGGCTGACAGCCATAATTTACTCCGTCACACTAAAGATTGAATCAGGTTTAGTTTTCTGATCAATCCGTTTTGATAGGGGGGCCGGTTTCACATTACTGTGGCTCATATCAGCCAGCGTAACTTCTTCCAAAGCCGTATTAATGGCACGATTTATCTTTTCCCAACCGCCGCGCATGGGACAGCATTGTTCGACCGAACAATCATCATGACTGTCATCTACACAAGATGTCACAGCAACCGGACCTTCCAACACCCGAACAATTTCGGCAATTGAAATTTGATTTGGCGACCGATCAAGACGATATCCACCGTGGGCACCGCGAATAGACGTTAATAGCCCATTCTTCGCCAAAATCCGCAAAATCTTTGCAGCCGTTGGCACCGGAAGCCCTGTATATAGAGACAAATCAGGTGCGGTCATAATACGCCCCTCGATATGTCTCATCTCGGACATGATGACGACCCCATAATCGGTCATTTTGCTAAGTTTTATCATGATTATTTAAATATCATACCAATTTAGTCTGATTTAAATAATTTATAACAGACGAATTTAGTCTTGTATATAAAAATAAGGCCCAGCATATGCAAGTGTATAATTTGTCACACCCTTATTTTCTGGGAGACGCGTGAGATATGCATGTACAATAAAAACTAGATATCGTAAAAATTGAAAAGGGTAATAAGGGGATTTTGGATAACTATGAACTTTCTGGAAAAACAGTCAAATTGCGCGGCGTGTTTAAGTGATAATATCGAAGAGAAATTAACAAAAGATCAGATGATTTTTGATGAATGCGGCAACTGCGGCTTTACCTTTATGAACCCGATGATTGATTATGAGAGCATTGCTACCTTTTACAGCGAATACCCTGGAACAGCTGGATATACCCGTAAAGCCGAAAAGAAAGTTCGTCGTGCTCGTGGTCGTATGAAGCGCCTAAACAAAATTGTACCGGGTGGAACTTTCCTAGATGTTGGGTGTAATGCGGGTTTCGTAGTTGAAGAGGCACGCAAAGTTGGTTTCGATGCATTTGGCATTGATTTAAGCGTAGAAGGTGTGGCTTATGGCAAAAAACATTTTTCGCAAAACACTTTTTATGCTCAATCCATAGAACACGCGGCTGACAAGCTGCCACAATTTGATTTGATCTATACGTCAGAAGTGATTGAACACGTTCTAGAGCCAGATAGTTTCGTTCAGCACATATCCAAATTGATGAAGCCGGGAAGTTACTTGTATCTAACAACACCGGACGCGGGCCATTGGCGGCGGCCAAAAGGCTTGTTAGATTGGCCCGAATTTAAACCGCCAGAACATTGCCTGTATTTTACATATAAAGCACTTTCCACATTGCTAGAGCGGCATGATATCATATTGAAGAAGAAATACTTTAATCATAAAACAGGACTGAAAGTTTTGGCACAAAAAGCAGGGTAAACTGTCGCAAAGCAAATATCGCATAACCTGCTTCCAGAAAATAATAATAACAGGGAGATAAACATGAATGCGCTAGAGGGACATTACGATTGGACAGCATTGCTGGATGGGCTCACCAAATATTTGAGAGTTCGGGCAACGCCAATTGGTA
>Ga0105357_10000287_pt1 | contig 26278 bp, 24 predicted proteins | sample GOMGulsemesocosm_4_FD_83660 | JGI IMG/M metagenome (GOLD analysis project Ga0105357, IMG submission 83660) | Methane-oxidizing microbial communities from mesocosms in the Gulf of Mexico - GOM15B Gulf of Mexico | ecosystem: Environmental > Aquatic > Marine > Cold seeps | place: USA: Gulf of...
CAGTCTGATTGGCATTCGCATCCTGTCCCGAGCGGGCGTCGATCAGGCTACCGCGTATTTTGCCAGCATGCCCGGCGGCGCCAGTGAAATGGCCGTCATCGGCGCGCGCCACCAGGCGAATATTGCCAATGTGGTCGCCGCCCACAGCCTGCGCTTGCTGATGGTGGTGCTGCTGATTCCGGCGCTCTTTACCTGGGCCCTGCCGCCCGTCACCGCGCCGGCCGCACTGCCGACCAACCTTGGGATACTCGCCTGGCTACTGCCGCTGGGCGGCCTGCTGGCGTTGCTGCTGCGCCGCTTGCGCCAGCCCAACCCGTGGATGCTGGGCCCGCTGATCGTCTGCGCGGCCGGTGGCGTGCTGCTGGATATCAACATCGCGTTGCCGCCCGGCGCCAGCGCTGCCGGCCAGTGGCTGATCGGCAGCGCGCTCGGTTGTCATTTTGATCGTGCCTTCTTCCGCAAGGCGCCGGCCTTCCTGCTGCGGGTTTTTGCCTTCACCCTGTTGGCCATGCTGGTGGCCGCTGGCGCCGCGACAGCGCTCAGCCAGTTCGGCCAGGTCGATCGCATCAGCCTGATGCTCGGCATGATGCCCGGCGGTATCACCGAGTTGTGCCTGACCGCAGAGGCGCTGCACCTATCGGTCGCTCTGGTTACTGCCTTGCAGGTGCTGCGGTTATTCCTGGTGATGTTTCTGGCGGAGCCGTTGTTTGTGCTGTGGCAGCGTATCGGCCGCAAAGAAAGCCTATAAGGCAGACAAAAGCCGGCAATACTATTTACTCAATAGACCGATCAGTCTATAAATAGCAGCATGAACACCCAAGATACCCGCAGCAGACTGATCAATACCATGCAAAGGTCGTTGCAACGCAACGGCCTGCACGGCACCGGTCTGACCCAGCTGCTCAGCCTGGCCAAGGCACCCAAGGGCAGCCTCTATCACCATTTTCCTGGCGGCAAGGAAGAGCTGGCGCTGGCCGCCATCGCGCAAACCGCCGATCAGCTGGAGCGGTTTTTCAAGCGTCTGTTCAGCGAACACACCGACCCGCTCGACGCGGTCGCGCACTGGATCGAAAGCGCCCTGCGGCGCATGGAAGCCAGCCAGTTCAGTCTCGGTTGTCCGCTGGCCTCGGCCGCGCTGGACAGCAGTCCGGACGACCTTGATCTGCGCCTGGCAATCAACCGTGCCTTCAACCGGGTGCAACAGCAGTTCGCCGCGCATATCAGCGCCGCTGGCTACCCGGCCGATTACAGCCAGGATCTGGCCGCCTTGCTGTTTTCCAGCTACGAAGGCGGGCTGATCATGGCCCGTGTGGCGGGCGACACCCTGCCGCTGGAGCGCGCTTTCCGCGCGTTATTGGCGCAGGTTCGACTGCAACAGAAGGTCTTTCAGCATGAGCGATAAACCCAGCCCCCCGCAGCCACTGACGCTGACCGCCGCCGATGGCTATGTGCTCAGCGCCACCCTCTACCCGGCCAGCCAGCCCATCGGCCAACTGCTGGTCGGCAGCGCCACCGGCGTCCCGCAGGGCTTCTACCGGCGTTTTGCCGAATACGCCGCCAGCCGCGGCTACACCACCCTGACGCTGGATTACCGTGGCATCGGCGCCTCGGCGCCGGCCAGCCTGCGCGGCTTCGACATGGACTATCTGGACTGGGCAGAGCAGGACCTGGCCGCCGCGGTGGAGTACCTGAGCCGCAGCGAGCTGCCGCTGTACATGGTCGGCCACTCCTTTGGCGGGCATGCCTTTGGGCTGCTGCCCAACCACCAGGCCATCCAGGGTTTATATACCTTTGGCACCGGCGCCGGCTGGCACGGCTGGATGCCACGCGGCGAGCAACTCCGTGTATTGCTGATGTGGCGCGTGATCGGCCCGCTGATAGTGCGCAGCAAGGGCTATCTGGCCTGGCGCAAACTGGGCATGGGCGAAGACCTGCCCAAGGGCGTGTACCAGAAGTGGAAACACTGGTGTCGCTATCCGCGCTACTTCTTTGAAGACCCGCAGATGCCAGGGCTGGAAGCGCGCTTTGCCGAGATCAGCACCCCGCTGACCGCCGTCAGCTCCACCGACGACCTCTGGGCCTCGCCGGCATCACGCGATGCCTTCATGTCGGCCTACCGCAGCGCCGATTACCGCCCAGTGACGCTCGACCCGGCCAGCCGCAACCTCAAGCCGCTGGGCCACATGGGTTACTTCCGCCCGCACGCCCAGCCGCTCTGGGCCGATGCGCTGGACTGGTTCGATCAACTCAGCCAAGCGGCCCGCGCCGCCTGACACCACCTGAAAATCCACAAGGACACCGCCATGAACCTGAAAGACATGACCGGCCTGCAGATCATGCAGGCCGCTGCTGCCGGCAAGCTGCCGCTGGCGCCGATTTCCAAGACCATTCCCATGCAGATCAAACAGGCCGAAGAAGGCCGCGTGGTATTTGAAGCCACCGCCAACGAAACCCATACCAATCCACTGGGCGGCGTGCACGGCGGCTTTGCTGCCACGGTGATGGATTCGGTTACCGGCTGTTCGGCGCATACCACGCTGGAGGCCGGACAGAGCTACGGCACCATCGAACTGAACGTGAAAATGTGCAAGCCGGTGCCCTTCAACAAAACCCTGATCGCCGAAGGCAAGGTGATCAACAAGACCCGCCGGCTGGTGATCTCCGAAGGCTACCTGCGCGACGAGACCGGCTCGCTGTATGCCTATGCTACTGCGACCAATATGATCCTCAGCTGAGCGGGCTGCAGCCAGCAAAAAGGGCGCTCGGTGAGCGCCCTTTCTTATTTCAGCCAGGTGGCCGAAAACTCAGTGGCCCGGCATCACCTTAAGCAGGGTCAGCAGTTCACGGGCTGCCTTTTCCGAGGAACCCGGATTCTGACCGGTGACCAGCAGGCCATCGACCAGCACATACTCACCCCAGTCTTCGCCTTTGCTGTACACGCCGCCCTTTTCCTTCAAGGCGTCTTCCAGCAGAAAGGGCACCACGTCGCTGAGGCCAACGCCGTCTTCCTCGGAGTTGGAAAAACCGGTAACGCGCTTGGCACCAACCAGGTATTCACCGTCCTTGCCCTTGGCGTTTACCAGGGCTGCGGGGGCGTGACAGACCGCACCAATCGGCTTGTCGGCCTTGGCGAAGGCTTCCAGCAGCCCCAGCGAGTCGGCGTCGTTGTGCAAATCCCACATGGGGCCGTGGCCGCCGGGATAGAACACCGCATCAAAGTCACTGGCCGAGACGCTGCCGAGCTTTTTGGTATCGGCCAGTTGCGCCTTGGCGGCGGTATCGGCATCAAACCGCTTGGTTGCCTCGGTCTGCGCATCCGGCTCGGCGCTCTTCGGGTCCAGCGGTGGCTGACCGCCCTTGGGCGAGGCCAGAGTGATCTCGGCACCGGCGTCCTTGAGCACGTAATAGGGGGCGGCAAACTCTTCCAGCCAGAAGCCGGTCTTGTTGCCGGTATCGCCAAGCTTGTCGTGCGAGGTGAGAACCATGAGAATCTTCATATTGTCCCTCTCTAACTAACAGTAGTGGCCGCTGCGGCGCACGAAAGGTGCCGAACAGCATGAATACACCCTAAATCCGGCAGCCAACGGAGCAAATCGTTCCCTTCGCCGTCGTCCGCCAACAGGAACAGCGCATGCATAAGCCAACATTGAACTGCGACATGGGCGAAAGCTTCGGCACCTGGACCATGGGCATGGACGAGGCCGTCATGCCACACGTGGATTGCGCCAACATCGCCTGCGGCTTTCATGCCTCCGACCCCGGCATCATGCGCCGCACCGTCGCACTGGCGGTGCAGCACGGGGTGCGCATCGGCGCACATCCGTCCTACCCCGACCTGGCCGGTTTCGGTCGCCGCTCGATGGCCTGCTCCGCGCAGGAAGTGGAAGATCTGCTGCTGTATCAGCTGGGCGCCTTGCAAGCCATGTGCCGCGCTGAGGGCACCGCCCTGAGCTACGTCAAACCGCACGGCGCCCTGTACAACGACATGATGCGCCAGCCTGAACTGCTGCGCGCGGTGATGCGTGCGCTCAAGGCTTTCGATGCAAAGCTGCCACTGATGCTGCTGGCCCGGCGCGACAATCGCGAGGCCGAGGCGCTGGCAGCGGAGCAGAGCATCAGCCTGTGGTTCGAAGCCTTTGCCGACCGCGGTTATGACGCCGAAGGCTATCTGTTGCCGCGCAGCCAGCCCGGCGCCGTGCATCACGATGCCGAACGCATCCTTGCCCAGGCGCTGGGCTTTGCCCGCGGCGAGCCGCTTACCGCCAGCGATGGCAGCGCCTTGCAGTTGCGGGCAGACAGCCTCTGCGTGCACGGCGACAACGCCGACTCGGTTGCCGTAGTGGCGCGCCTCCGCGCGGCGCTGGACGCACTGTGAAACTGCGGATTGAAAGCGTCGCACTCGACAGCCTGATGTTGCGCCTGTTTGACGCCATCGACGAGGCCAACATGCCCTGGCTGATGGCTGCCGCCGAGCGCCTGCACGGCCGCTTTGGCGCGCAGCTGATTGATCTGGTGCCGTCCTACACCACCTTGCTGCTGCACTACGATTGCCGTCAGTTGAGTGAGGCGCAGGCCTGCGCTTGGGTGCACGAGGCACTGACTGATCTGCAACCGCAGCCAATGGCCGCCCAGGGGCAGCGGCATGAACTGCCGGTGTGGTACCACCCCAGCGTGGGACCGGACCTCTCCCGCCTGGCGCAGCGCGCCGGTTGCAGCACAGAACAGGTCATCACACGGCATTGCAGCCGTGACTATCCCGTATTTACCCTCGGCTTTGCCCCCGGCTTCGGCTACATGGGGCTGGTCGATCCGAGCATCGCCGCCCCGCGCCTGGCCACCCCGCGCCAGCGCGTGCCGCAGGGCAGCGTGGGCATTGCCGAGCGGCAAACGGCGGTCTATCCATTGCCCTCACCCGGCGGCTGGAATCTGCTTGGCCGCTGCCCGCTGGCGCTGTTTGATCGCGAGCGTGAGGGTTACAGCCTGCTCAAACCCGGCGACCGCGTGCGCTTTGTCGCCATTGATCGGACCGAGTTTGTGCGCTTGGGTGGCGATCCCAGCCCTATGGAAGCTGACGCATGAGCCGCCTGCGCGTGGAGCAGACCCTGGGCTTTGCCCAGCTGCAGGACGGCGGCCGCTTTGGCGTACGGCATCTGGGCGTCACCCAGGGCGGCGCACTGGACTGGGTGGCGCAGCACTGGGCCAACTGGCTGCTCGGCAACCCGCTGGACGCCGGCGTCATCGAGATCCCGCTCGGCGGCCTGACCCTCCGGGCCGAAGCTGATGGCTGGCTGGCGCTGGCCGGAGCCGACCTGGGAGCCACCCTGGATCAGCAGCCGCTCGCCCCCTGGCAGGCCTTTGCCATTCGCCGTGATCAGGAGTTGCGCTTTGCTAGCCCACAAAGCGGAGTCCGTGGCTATCTGGCAGCGCCCGGCGGCTTTCAGGCACCTGCGGTGCTGGGTGCGGTCGCGACCGTGATACGCGAAAGTCTGGGTGGGCTGCAGGGTGACGGTTCAGCACTGAAGGTGGGTGACCAACTGAGCTATGACACCAGATCAGTCAGCCCGCGCCAGATGCCGGCAGCAGCTATCCCTGATTACACCGCCGAGGTGAGATTGCAGCTACTGCTCGGCGCGCAAAGCAGCCAGTTCAGTGGCGCCAGCCTGTTTGCCCTGTTCAATCAACGGTGGACCCTGGATCAACGCGCCGACCGCATGGGTATGCGCCTGACCGGCCCCGCACTGCGCTACCAGGGCGCGCCGCTGATATCGGAAGGCATCCCGCTGGGCGCCGTACAGGTGCCACCGGACGGCCAGCCAATAGTGCTGCTGAACGACCGCCAGACCATCGGCGGCTACCCGCGTCTCGGTGCGCTTACGCCTGGCTCACTGGCCCGGCTGGCGCAATGTGCGCCAGGGCAGGCGTTACGAATGCAACCGGTAACCCAGCCGCAGGCGCGAAAGGCACAGCTGGCGCTGCTGGCAAATTGGGAAAGCTGAGCCTTCATAGCTCACACAGGTTTATCCCGGGGAAGGTCGAGCTCCCACTCGACCCTAGGCATCAGCCACACCCCACGCAGGCCGGGATGAAACCCGGCCCTCTCGGGTGCGCCATCCCGACTCAGGGGTTTTCGCGCAACCACTGACCCAGCAGGCTGCGCTCCTCGGGAGTGATGCCGGTCATATTGCCGAGCGGCATGTACTGAGTGGCAACGGCGGCCTGCTGCACCTTGGCGCTGTGCTGTTTCAGCTGCTGCAGATTTTCCAGCATGATGCCGGCCGGCGGCGCCTGGAACGCCGGGCTGCTGGGCTGGGCTGCGTGGCAGGCCATGCAGTGGGTGGCCAACAGCTGCTCCACATCGGCATCGGCTACCGGGGTGACGGCTACCGGCTCACCTTGGCTATCAAGGGCCGGTGCGGGTGCTTCCGGCGCGCTGGGCGCCATGGCCCAGATCAGGGCGACCGTGGCCAGTGCACTGATGACCAGAATCGACGGCTTGGTGATGTGCTGGTGGCGCAGGTTGAAGAAGTGCCGGGCGTAGGCGGTAATCGCGCCGATGGCGGCCAGCACGGCCCAGCCATATTCGTGACCGTAGAACATCGGATAGTGGTTGCTGATCATGATGAAAATGACCGGCAGCGTCAGGTAGTTATTGTGGCGCGAGCGCAGCATGGCGCGTTGCGCCAGCATAACCACGTGATCATCCGGCGTGCGGCCTTCTTCCACAGCGCTGACCAGCGCGCGCTGGGCCGGCACGATGCCGAGGAACACGTTGGCGACCATGATGGTACCGATCACCGCGCCCACGTGAATAAAGGCGCCGCGCCCGGCAAACACCTGGAACATCGCCCAGGACACCGCCACCAGTATCAGAAACAGCACCACGCCAAAGGCCAGGCCGTGCTTGGCCAGCGGGCTGCGGATCAGCGCCTCGTAAATCGCCATCACGCCCAGCAGGGTGCCCATGCCGATGGCAATAGCGCCAAAGGTGCTCAGCTCCAGCTTGCTCGGGTCAATCAGGTAACCGGGATTGCCGAAGTAGTAGACCGCAAACAGCAACGCCAGACCGCTCATCAGGGTGCTGTAGGCCTCCCATTTGAACCAGTGCAGCTCGGTGGGCATCTTTTCCGGGCCTACGTGGTATTTGGCTACCTCGTAAAAGCCGCCACCGTGAATGGCCCAGAGGTCACCCTTGATGCCTTTCTGCTTCTTCCATTCCGGTGGCTCGCGCAGGTTGTTGTCGAGCCAGATGAAGTAGAAGGAGGCGCCGATCCAGGCCACGCCGGCGATCACATGGAACCAGCGGATGATCAGACTCAGCCATTCAGCCAGATATGCATGCATTGAGGGCAGCTCCTTTTACACTGTCGCGGTCATACCGGCACTGCCCGGCAATATAGGTACGACGGATGGCACGGTCGTCCCCCAGGATCATCAGATCGAACAGCATGGCCTGCAGCGCACGCTCGGGCTCGTGCTTGAGGCGCAGTGCCGGGCTGGCGCTGCGATCCAGAATCAGAAAGTCGGCGTACTTGCCCGGCGCCAGGTTGCCGGTGCTGTCATCCTGATGCAGCACGCGTGCGTTGCCCAGGGTGGCCATGTAGAAGGCCTGAAACGGATTCAGGCTCTGGCCGCGCAACTGACAGACCTTGTAGGCCTCGGCCATGGTGGCAAGCATCGACAGGCTGGTGCCGCCGCCCACATCGGTGGCCAGGCCTACCTCCACGTCAGCGGCGCGGGCGCTGGCCAGGTCGAACAGGCCACTGCCAAGGAAGGTATTGGAGGTCGGGCAGAAGGCGATGCGCGTGCCGGTTTCCGCCAGCCGGGCACGGTCACCGTCATCAATGTGAATGCCATGCGCCAGCACGCTGCGCTCACCCAGCAGGCCAAAGTGGTCGTACACATCCAGATAGCTGCTGCGCTCAGGAAACAGCTCCTTGATCCAGGCGATCTCGGCGTGGTTCTCGGCCCAGTGGGTCTGCATCAGCACGTCAGGGTACTCGGCGACCAACTGACCGGCGTAGGTCAGCTGCTGCGGCGTTGAGGTCGCGGCAAAGCGCGGGGTAACGGCGTAGCGCTGGCGACCCTGGCCGTGCCAGCGCTCGATCAGCTCGCGGCTCTCGCTATAACTCGCCTCGGCGGTGTCGCGCACGCCGTCGGGGGCGTGGCAGTCCATCATCACCTTGCCGCTGGTGATCGCCATGTTGTAACCCTCGGCGGCGCTGAACAGGGCCTCGGCCGCGACCTTGTGCGAGGTGCTGAACACCAGCGCCGACGTAGTCCCGTGGGTCAGCAGCAGGTCGAGAAACAGCTGCGATTGATCCGCCGCCCAGGCGGCGTCGGCAAAACGCGCTTCGGTGGGGAAGGTGTAGGTCTCCAGCCACTCCAGCAGCTGGGTACCGTAGCTCGCCAGCACCGCCAGTTGCGGCATGTGCACGTGGGTGTCGATCAATCCGGGAATGATCAGGCTGTCCGGCCACTGCTCTACCTCTGTGCCCGCCGGCAGACGTGGCAGCAGATCGCTGGCCGCGCCGTTGGCCAGCACACGACCGTCGGCGACCACCAGCAGGCCATCAGGATGATATTCGTGAGCGCTTGGGTCAGGCGCGTTTAGACCCGGCTCGGCAATAAAGTGCAACAGCGGGCCGCGAACGGCTGTGCAGCCAGCCGGGAAGGGCGCCGCAGTGGTGTTGGTGGCGGTCATCAGCTCCCCCGGTAAGTCGAGTAGCCCCACTGGTTGAGCAGCAGCGGCACGTGGTAATGGGCGGTGGTATCGGTCAGCTTGAAGGCGATGGTCACCGCCGGATAGAAGCACTCCAGGCCCTGACTCGCATAGTAGCTGTCGGTATCGAAGGTCAGCCGGTAGACACCGGCCGGCGCCTCGTCGCCAAAGCCTTTGAGCACACGGCCGTCGGCGTCGGTGCTGGCCTGGCCCAGGGTCTGCCAGCCGCTGTCGGTCTGCACCTCCAGGGTGATGGCGACGCCGGCAGCGGGGCAGCCGCCGCCGAGATCCAGAATGTGGGTAGTGATCGGACTCTTGGTGCTCATAGCAGTTTATCCAGACGAATATGGGTGATCTTGGCCTGCTCCGCAGCGGCGATGCGGATTTCCTCTTCGCGGGTATTGGGCAGGCGTTGTTCCAGCAGCGCCAGCATCTGCTCGGCGCTCTTGCCGGTGGCGCAGACGATGAAGATGAAGCCGAATTTCTTGTGGTAGGCGTCGTTGCCTTCCTTCAGCCGTTGCAGCACGGCGTCGGGTGCCACCCGCGCGCCGGACTGCTCGCCGCTGGCCAGCGCCTCGGTACTCGCGTATTTGGCTTTCAGGCTCTTCATGTCGCCAATCTTGGGGTGCGCTTCAAAGGCCACCAGCCAGTCGGTTTCGTGCAGGTTGGGCCAGAGTGCGCGGGCCGTGCCATGCAGTGCTTCTGCCGAGGCGTAAGGGCGTGAATCGACCATGGGCTGGGCCCAGGCGTCCGCCGCGCAGCAGTCGCGAAACAGGGTCAGGGCGTCAGCAGCCGGTAGTGCGTTGAGTTCTTGCAGCGTCATTTCGCCTCCACGGGCGGGGTGTTGGGGCTGGCCTCGACGACCTCGCCCTGTTTCATCAGATCGCGTAGCGCGGGCCAACTGACCCCGCGCCGACGGGCAGGTGGCGTCGCCACGGCGGCGAGACTGAGCAGTTCGGCGCTGATCGACACGGCCACTTCCATCGGCCGTTTGCCGGGCACGTCGGCACGCCCGACCGGGCAGCGGATGCTGTCGATCTGCGCCTCACTGTAGCCACGGTGCAGCAGCCGCTGACGGAAGCGTTCGGCCTTGGTCTGCGAGCCGATCAAGCCGAAGCTGGCGGCATGGCCGGCATTCAGCAGGGCCCGGCACAGGTCGTAATCCAGTTGGTGATTGTGGGTCAGAATCAGCACGTGGCTGTCGGCGCAGAGTTCGTCGACATCGGCCACTGGGTCGTCGGTATGGTGCCGCCGCACGTTGGCTGGTATCTCCGCCGGAAAACTCTCCGCGCGGGAATCCACCCAGGTCACCTGCCACGGCAACTGGCCCATGATGGCCATCAGCGCCTGCGCCACATGGCCGGCGCCGAACACCACCAGGCGTGCATCGCTGCCGCGCTGTCCTTCCAGCAGTACCGAGACACTGCCGCCGCAGCACTGGCCGAGGCTGGCGCCCAGCGGAAAGTGCTCCAGCTGGGTTTCGTAGCGCGCCGCCGCCAACTGCTCACGGGCCCGCGCGGTGACCAGGTACTCGAGGTGCCCGCCGCCAATGGTGTCGAAGCTGTGCTCACAGGTAACCACCATCTTGCTCGAGGGCTCACGCGGCACCGAGCCGGCCACGCCCACCACGGTGACCAGCACATAGGGCTCGCCGCGCCGCTCGCAATCGGCGACGGCTTCATACCAGAGCATGCGCTTGTCCATCACGAGGCCTCCTGCTCGGCGCTGGCCCAGCGGCGGGCCGCATTCACCGCTGCAAGCATACGCTCGGGCGTGGCCGGGGTATCCAGCGGCGGACTGTAGCGGTAGTCGTTGAGGCTGGCCACCGCGTCACGCAGCGCGCTCCACACAGCAATGCCGAGCATCAGCGGTGGTTCGCCCACGGCCTTGGAGCGGAACACCGTAGCCTCGCGGTTGGGGCTGGCCGGCAGCAGGTTGACGCGCAGATCGGGCGGCGTGTCGCTCACCGCCGGAATCTTGTAGGTGGCGGGGCCGGTGGTCATCAGCCGGCCCTCATCGTTGTAGACCAGTTCTTCGGTGGTCAGCCAGCCCATGCCCTGCACAAAGCCGCCTTCGATCTGGCCGATGTCGATAGCCGGATTCAGCGACTGCCCGACGTCGTGCAGGATGTCGGTGCGCAGCACGCGATACTCGCCGGTCAGGGTATCCAGCACTACCTCGGAGCAGGCCGCGCCGTTGGCGTAGTAGAGGAAGGGGTGACCCTGACCGGTGGCAAAGTCGTAATGAATCTTCGGCGTGGCGTAAAAGCCGCTGGACGACAGCGAGACGCGATTCATATAGGCCTTTTGCACAAACTCGGCCCAGTCCAGCCGCGCTTCACCGGCGACCACCTGATTGTTCTCGAAACGCACCTGTTCGGGCTTGCAGCCATACTGCTCGGCAGCAAAGGCCACCAGACCGGCCTTGATCTTCTCGCAGGCATCCAGCGCCGCCATGCCGTTAAGGTCGGAGCCGGAAGACGCCGCAGTCGGCGAGGTGTTGGGGACCTTGTCGGTGCGCGTGGCCGAGACCTTGACCTTGTCGACATCCACCTGGAAGGCCGCCGCCACCACCTGCGCGATCTTGATGTACAGGCCTTGGCCCATCTCGGTACCACCGTGGTTCACGTGCAGGCTGCCATCGGTATAGATAAGCACCAGCGCGCCAGCCTGATTCAGGTGCTTGGCGGTAAAGGAAATACCGAACTTGACCGGCGTCAGCGCCAGCCCGCGCTTGAGAATCGGGCTCTGCTGGTTGAACGCGGTGATCTCCGCGCGCCGCGTGCGGTAATCCGAGCTGGCCTCCAGCTGAGCAACCAGTTCCGGCAGGATGTGCTGCTCGATCACCTGGCCGTAATGGGTGGTATCGCGGCCGGGGCGGTAAAGGTTGCGCTTGCGTACATCCAGCGGATCGAGCTGCAGGTGGCGGGCAATGTCATCCACCGCCTGTTCGATCACCATCATGCCCTGCGGCCCGCCGAAGCCGCGAAAGGCGGTGTTCGAGACCGTGTGAGTCTTGCAGCAATGCCCGGTGACGCGGGCCTGATCCAGGTAGTAGCCGTTGTCGGAGTGGAACATGGCGCGCTCGACAATGGCGTTGGACAGGTCCGGCGAGAAGCCACAGCGGCCGGCCACCATGATCTCGGCACCCTGAATCAGACCCTGATCATCAAAGCCGATGTCGTAGGTATTGAGAAAGTCATGACGCTTGCCGGTCTGCACCATATCGTCAGGCCGGGACAGGCGGTACTTCACCGGCTTGCCGGTGACATTGGCCAGCAAGGCGGCAACACAACCCAGCGCCGCGGCCTGGGTTTCCTTGCCGCCAAAGCCGCCGCCCATGCGGCGTACCTCGGTCTGGACTGAGTGAATCGGCAGGCCAAGCACCTCGGCCACCAGTTTCTGTACCTCGGAGGGATGCTGACTGGAGGTATGCACAAACATGCCACCGTCTTCCTGCGGCTCGGCCAGTGCGGCCTGGCTTTCCAGATAGAAGTGCTCCTGGCCGCCGACATTGATTTCGCCCTGCAGGCGATGCGGCGCCTGGGCCAGCGCCTTGTCCGGGTCACCGCGCTGCTGGGTGTGGCTGGGCCGCACGAAGAAGGATTTATCCAGCGCCTCGCGGGTATTGAGGATCGCCGGCAAGGTTTCGTATTCGACCTTGGCCAGCCGCGCAGCCTTGCGCGCAGCGCTATGGCTGGTGGCGGCTACCGCAAAGATCGGCTGCCCAATGTGCTCAACCAGCTCGCTGGCCAGCACCGGGTCGCCGGGGAACACCGGGCCGATGTCGGTGTGGCCGGGTACGTCGGCCACAGTGATCACCGCCACCACACCGGGGTAGGCGCGCACCGCGCTCAGATCCAGGCTGGTGATGCGCGCGTGCGCCTGCTCGCTGTGGCCCACGGCCGCGTGCAGCAAGCCTTCGGGTTCGGGTAGATCATCGATATAGCGGGCCTGACCGCGCACGTGCAGCCAGGCGCTGTCGTGCAACGCGCTCTGTCCGGCAATGCCGATGGCCTGGCCACTCTGGCGGGAAATATCACGGGGGAGTTTACGCATAATCGGTCACCATCAAGGCAGCGCCGCCGGTGCTCGGCGCGCGGTGTTCGTACAAGGCACGGCGGAGCAGGTTGCCGGCCACTTCCTGGCGGTAGGCGGCAGAGGCACGCACATCCGACATTGGGGTGAAGTCCTGGGCCAGGGCATTGGCCGCCGCCATGATGGCCGGCTCGTCAAAGGCCTGACCGCGCAGCGCCGCCTCGGCGTTCAGCGCCCGCTTGGGAATGCCGGCCATGCCGCCATAGGCGAGGCGACAATCGGCAACCTGCTCACCCTCAAAGCGCAACCAAAAGGCCGCCAGCACGGCTGAGATATCGTCGTCCAGGCGCTTGGAGATCTTGTAGATGAACAGCCGCTCGTTGGCCGCCGGTTTGGCCACGCGTACCGCACGAATGAACTCGCCCGGTTGCAGCGCGGTTTTCTTGTAGTCCAGAAAGAAGTCTTCCAGCGCCAGCCAGCGGCTGCCCTGGGCACCGTCCAGCTGCACCTGCGCCCCCAGGGCGATCAGCGGCGGCGGCATATCGCCAATCGGCGAGGCATTGCCGATATTGCCGCCCAGGGTGCCGCGATTGCGAATCTGCAGCGAACCCAGACGTTCGAGCATGGGCGCGAAGGCCGGCCAGTACTGATTGAGCAAGGGCCCGAACTCGACATAGCGCAGGGCCGACCCGATGGTCAGGTTTTGCTCGTCCTGCTCCAGCTCATGCAGCTCGGCCACCTGCTCGACCGATATCAACTGCGGCAGAGTTTTCAGCTGCTGGGTAATCTCCAGCGCCAGGTCGGTACTGCCGGCGACCAGCCGCGCCTGCGGCTGCGCCGCCAGCTGCGCGCGCAGGTCAGCGAGCGATAGCGGCGCAGTAAAGCGGTTGCCTGCCTCATCCTGCAGCACGGCGGCTTGCTCGCTGGCTGCCCTGAAGGCAGCGGAAGGCGCCGGGCTGAACAGCGTGCTGCCATCCCACTGCTGCACACTGTCAACCAGCGTGCGCGCACCCGCCTCAATGATCGGCCGATAACCGGTGCAACGGCAAAGGTTGCCGGCCAAGGCTTCCATCAACTGATGGGCGCTGGCACTGCTGCCAGCTCCGGCCACCTGCTGATGCAGGCCCACCAGCGACATGACGATGCCGGGCGTGCAGAAGCCGCACTGCGAGCCGTTGCATTCGACCATGGCCGTTTGTACCGGGTGGGCCGGCTCGGTCTGCAGGGCATCCACGGTAACCAGGTGCTTGCCGTGCAAGGCGCCGACCAGGCCAATGCAGCTGTTCATGGCCACGTAATGCCATTGATCCTGCGCATCCAGGCTGCCGAGCAGCACGGTGCAGGCGCCACAATCACCCGAGGCGCAGCCCTCTTTTGTGCCACAAAGCCGCATTTTGGTGCGCAGCCAGTCTAAAATGCTCAGGTTTGGGTCAGTCTGGTCAAGTTTTTGCGGCTGCCCATTCAGATAAAACTCAATCACTGTCGTCTCCGCGCTATCCACGATTCGCCGGTTTCCGGCGGGAGGTCTGCCAGAGCGCCTCTATAGGGCCTGTGCAGTCTATGCGTTGGTATTTGCAAAAACTTGACCAACTAGTCTGAAAATATGATTTTTTATATTTTCACTCTTTTGGCAAGCAAATTGCTCACAGACAAAATGTTGATTGGTTGGTCAGTTTATTTTAATTGAGGATGCTGGATGGCAACCGCAGAACGCTTGAGACTGGAAAACATCGTTAAGGAGTACCCCGGTTGCCGGGCCAACGACGGTGTCCACCTGTCAGTCCAGGCCGGTGAAATACACGCCCTGCTGGGTGAGAATGGCGCAGGCAAGAGCACCCTGATGAAGATCATCTACGGGGTGATCCAACCCGACGCCGGTACCCTGACCTGGAACGGGCACCCGCTCACCTTGCAAGGACCGGCCCATGCCCGCGAACTGGGTATTGGCATGGTCTTCCAGCACTTCTCGCTGTTTGAAACCCTGACCGTAGCCGAAAACATCGCGCTCAGCCTGCCCGCCGCCCAGGCCCGTGATCGCAGCAAGCTGGATGCCCGCATCCGCGAGGTCTCGGAACACTACGGCATGGCGCTGGACCCGCGGCGGTTCGTCAATACGCTGTCGATTGGCGAGCGTCAGCGCGTCGAAATCGTCCGCTGTCTTATTCAGGATAGCTCGTTGCTGATTCTTGACGAGCCCACCTCGGTACTCACGCCGCAGGAAGTACAGGTGCTGTTCCGCACCCTGCGCCAGTTGTCGCAGGAAGGCTGCAGCATTCTGTTTATCAGCCACAAGCTGCAGGAAGTGCGCGACCTGTGTCACCGCGCCACGGTATTGCGCCAGGGCCGGGTGACTGGCGAGTGCAATCCGGGCGAGATCACCACCGACGATATCGCGCGCATGATGGTCGGCAACGAAACGCCGCTGTCCACCCAGGTCGACCCGAGCGAGCCGGGCGAGCTGCTGTTGCAGGCCGACAACCTCAGTTACCAGACCCGCGATCCCTTTGGTACCAGCCTCGACAACATCAGCATGACGCTGCGCGCCGGCGAGATTGTCGGCATTGCCGGCGTCGCCGGTAATGGCCAGGACGAACTGCTGCGCGCCCTGTCTGGCGAGATCAAGGTCGGCAACAGCAACCTGCAACTCAACGGCATGAATATCGGCGACACCGGCCCTGCCGTACGCCGCAACCTGGGCGTGGCAGTAGTGCCCGAAGAACGCCTCGGCCGTGGCGCGGTGCCCTCCATGTCGCTGGTCGATAACAGCCTGCTGACCGCATACGGCCAGGGCCTGACCGGCAAGGGCTGGGTGGCGCTGGGCAAGGTACGCGAGTATGCCAGCCGCGTGGTCGAGCAGTTTGGTGTGCGCACCGCCAGCATCGACAGTCAGGCCACCAGCCTGTCGGGCGGCAATCTGCAAAAATTCATTATCGGTCGTGAAGCACTGCAGCAACCCAAGCTGCTGGTCGCCTCGCATCCGACCTGGGGCGTCGATGTCGGCTCCGCCGTGGCGATCCACGAAGCCCTGGTCAAGCTGCGCGATGACGGCGCCGCCGTGCTGCTGATCTCCGAAGACCTGGACGAGCTGTTCCAGCTGTGCGGCCGCATGGGCGCAATCTGCGCTGGCAAGCTGTCGCCGCTGGTGCCTACCGGCGAGCTGACCATCGAGAAACTCGGCCAGTGGATGGCTGGCGATTTCCCTGCTACTGATACTGCCACCCTGGAGACTCACCATGCTGTCGCTTGAGCGTCGCGCCGTCGACTCCCGCGCCATGCAATGGGCTTCTCCGCTGCTGGCACTGCTACTAACCGTCATTACCGGGCTGTTCATGTTCATGGCCCTCGGCAAGGACCCGGTCGAAGGCCTGACCTTCTTCTTCCTGACCCCGCTGAGCGATTCGCACGGCTGGGCCGAACTGGGCCTGAAGATGGCGCCGCTGCTGCTATGCGCCGCCGGCCTGACCGTCTGCTACCGCGCCAAGATCTGGAACATCGGCGCTGAAGGGCATTTTCTGATGGGCTCGCTCTGGGCCAGCGTGGCTGCGCTGCAACTCAGCGCACAGAGCGGCTTCTGGGTGCTGCCCGTGGTGCTGCTGGCCGGCATCATCGCCGGCGCACTCTGGGCCTTGCTGGCCGGGGTGTTGAAGACGCAGTTTCACTGCAACGAAATCCTCACCACCATCATGCTCAACTACATCGCCCTGAACCTGCTGCTGTACGCGGTACACGGACCGCTGAAAGACCCCTACGGCTTCGGCTTCCCGCAATCGGAGATGTTTGCCGCCGCCGCGCTGCTGCCCAAGCTGATCCCCGATACCCGCCTGCACATTGGCCTGCTGTTCGGCCTGCTGGCTGCGGTTGCGGTGGGCGTACTCTTTGCCCGCACCTTCATCGGCTTTCAGCTGAAAGTGCTGGGCCAGGATGAGCGCGCGGCCGCCTTTGCCGGCTTTCCGGCCAAGCGCCTGACCCTGCTGGCCTTCATTCTGGCCGGCGGCCTGGCCGGCCTGGCCGGCGCCAGCGAGGTGACCGGGCCGCTCGGCCAACTGGTGCCACAGGTTTCGCCGGGTTACGGCTATACCGCGATCATCGTGGTGTTCCTGGGCCGCATGCAGGCCGTGGGCATCATTCTGGCGGCGGCGCTGCTGGCGCTGACCTTCATGGGCGGCGAGATGCTGCAGATCGCGATGAACCTGCCCAAGGCCATCACCGGGCTGTTTCAGGGTCTGCTGCTGTTCTATCTGCTGACCTGCGACGCCTTTATTCACTACCGCATTCGTTTTCGCCGCGCCCCCGCGGCCAGCGCCGGAGAGGCTTGAGATGGACGCCGCATTGATTACCAACGTACTGGCCGCCACCGTGGTCGCCGGCACGCCACTGCTGCTGGTCGCCCTGGGCGAGCTGGTGTGCGAGCGCTCCGGCGTACTCAACCTGGGCCAGGAAGGCATGATGCTGATGGGCGCGGTGATCGGCTTCATGGCCGCCGTCACTTCCGGCAGCCTGGCCATCGGCGTGCTCGCCGCCATGCTCGGTGGCGTGCTGATGTCGATGCTGTTTGCGCTGATGGCGGTGACGCTGGCAGCCAACCAGTATGCCGCCGGCCTGGCGCTGACCATTTTCGGCGTGGGCCTCAGCTCTTTCGTCGGCGCCGGTTACGTTGGCCAGGCGATCGACGGCTTCGACAAGATTGCCATTCCGCTGTTGTCCGACATTCCGGTGATCGGCAAGGTGCTGTTCACCCAGGATCTACTGGTGTACGCCTCGCTGCTGCTGTTCGTGCTGGTCTACTGCTTCCTGCACTACAGCCGCGGCGGCCTGATTCTGCGCGCCGTGGGCGAGTCGCCCGAGGCGGCCAATGCCAATGGCCTCAAGGTGTTGCCGGTGCGCTATCTGGCGGTGGCCTTTGGCGGCGCCATGGCCGGTCTGGCCGGTGCCTACCTGTCACTGGCCTACACCCCGATGTGGACCGAAAACATGACCGCCGGACGCGGCTGGATCGCGCTGGCGCTGGTGGTCTTCGCCACCTGGAAGCCCGAACGTGTACTGCTGGGGGCCTATCTGTTTGGCGCCGCCAGCATCCTGCATCTGGTACTGCAAGGCCTTGGCTGGCAGAGCTCCACCGAGCTGCTGGCGATGCTGCCCTATGTGGTCACCATTCTGGTGCTTGTGCTGCTGTCCTGGAATCCCACCCGGACGCGGCTCAACACACCGCTATCAATCGGCCAACCCTATAGGCCGAGTAAATAACCAGTAACACCCACTATGCCAATCAAAAACCATATCTGAATTATTAGGAGCATTACATGAGCACAATGCGCAAAACCCTGATCGCTGCCTGCATTGCAGCGGCGTTCGTCCCTGCAGCACACGCCGAGAAATACTGGTCCGACTCCAGCCTGTCGATCCTCTATAGCGACGACTATCAGGCCTTTGGCCCACAGAAGCGCAGCGATACCTTCTTCACCTTCGAAAACGCCACTGGCCACAACTGGGGCAGCACCTTCTTCTTCGTGGACCGCAACCAGGGCCACGGCAAGGATTCCGACTCCGACGACCTGTACGGCGAATTCGCACCCAACATGAGCCTGGGCTGGGCGACCGGCAACGACCTGAGCACCGCTGGCGGCTGGATCAAGGACTTCACCCTGTCCGGTCAATACGAAATGGGCGGCGGCACCGACGTCAACAACTACATGGTCGGCCCGGGTATCGAGTGGAACATGCCTGGCTTCCAGTATTTCGCTACCCGCTTCTACCGCGTCTGGAACAGCGAAACCGATGACGATTATCAGACCACTATCGTCTGGGGCATGCCCATGGAATTCGGCGCTACCCGCATCCTGTTTGACGGTTACATCGACTGGTCTACCGCAGAAGACGACCACAAGTCCGATTTCCACTTCAACCCGCAGCTGAAGCTGGACGTGGGTAACTACTTCAACGCGCCCAAGGTGCTGTACGCCGGTATCGAGTACTCTTACTGGAACAACAAGTACGGCCTGAACGACGACGTAATGGACACCGAAAGCGCCGTCAGTGCGCTGGTAAAATGGCACTTCTGATCGACCACAACGGCCCGGTGTAAACCGGGCCGTTGTTACCAGTACGCCCCTTGCACGGAAGACAGGACTGATGACCACCGCCACTGCCAAATCCAAGACCTACCGTCCCGGAAAGATTCGTGAGCGCAACCACGAGTTGATTCTGGCCGCAGCGGAGCAGGAATTTGCCCTGCACGGTTTTCGCGGCGCCACCATTCAGAACATTGCCGAACGTGCTGAACTACCCAAATCGAACGTGCTGTACTACTTCAGCAACAAGAAGAAGATATATGCCGCCATGTTCGACGACATTCTTGCACGCTGGAACACCCTGTTCTCCAGCGTGACCGTAGACGACGATCCCGCCGAAGCGATCGCCGCCTTCATTCGTACCAAGGTGGAAACCTCAAGAACCCACCCCCTGGCCTCGCGCCTGTTTGCCATGGAAATCATCCAGGGCGCGCCCTTTCTGATGACCCATCTGCGCACCAACATGCGAGAATGGGTGCGCGGCCGCGCCGGCGTCATGCAGCAATGGATCGACCAGGGCCGTATGGCACCGGTTGACCCGGTGCAGCTGATCTTTCTGATCTGGTCGTCGACGCAGCATTACTCCGACTTTCAGGTGCAGATTCTGATGGTCGAAAACAAGGCCGAGTACGAGAAAAAAGACTTTGACCACGCCGCCGACTTCCTCATTGAAGTCATACTGCGTGGCTGCGGCCTGGAGCCGCCAAAAAAATGAGCGGCGTTCGCCTGCCGACGCAGCCCCGGTGGCAATCCGCCGGCACTGCCGCCACAATGGCAATCCCGTTACCCTAAGCCAACCCACAGTGTTACAGCCGGACAGCCTCTGAGCCCGCCGCGCTCCTGACCGCCGAGGTACAGATGAGCCAGTTTGCGCTGCGCGATGCAGCCATTTTCACCGTAGACCCCGATAACCGGGTCATTCCCCGTGGCACCCTGATCGTTGAGGACGGCCGCATCAGCGCCGTCGGCCCCAGTGATCAACTGATCATTCCGCCGGGTATCCCGACCATCGACGCCAGCGGCCATGCGCTGCTGCCGGGGCTGATCGACGCCCATTCGCACTCCAGCCTGATGCGCGGGGTGACCGAGAACATGCAGCTGATGGACTGGCTGCCCTACTACCAGTTGGAGCACCGCGCGCTGACCGAGGAGTACGCCTATCACTCGGCCCGACTGTGTTATCTGGAAGCGCTGAAGAGCGGCACCACCTGCGTGATGGACATGTACCGCTTCATGCACCGCTGCGCCGAAGCCGCCGACGAAATCGGCATTCGGGTCAATCTCGCACCCTATGTGGCCGACGAAGCGGGCAAGGACTTTTTCGCCACCCGCGCCGAGAACCGCGCGCTGATCCACAGCCACCACGGCACCCAGAACGGTCGCATACAGGTGTGGATGGGCTTGGAGCATCTGTTCTACTGCACGCCCGATGCCTACCGCGAAGCGCTGGAGTGTCAGGCTGAATATGGTGTAGGCATCCACACCCACGCCTGCGAGCAAAAGGAAGAAGACGACGCTGTCAGCGCGCATTTTGGCCGCCGCTCGATTGCCCAGCTGGATCATTACGGGATTCTCGGCGAACGCACCCTGCTGGCCCATTGCGTGTGGCTGAACGACGACGAGATCAAGCGTATCGCCGATACCGGCACCAGCATCAGCCACTGCCCGATCAGCAACGCCAAACTGGCCAGCGGCGTGGCCCGCGTACCAGAGATGCTCGCCGCCGGCATCACCGTCGGCCTGGGTACCGACGGCCCGGTATGCAACAACAGCCTGAGCCTGTTCGAGGAAATGAAGTTTGCCTCGCTGATTCAGAAAGCCACCCGGCTCGATGCCACCGTGCTACCGGCCGAGCAGATACTGCGCATGGCGACCATCAACGGCGCACGCGCGCTGGGCCTGGGTGACCGCATCGGCTCGCTGGAGGTCGGCAAGCAGGCCGACCTGTTGCTGCTGGATCTGGCCAGCCCCAACCTGACCCCAGCGGAACTGACCAACAGTGGCGGCAATCTACTGTGGAACCTGGTATTTGCCGCCGGCACGCAGAATGTGGCCGCCGTGTGGGTCGATGGCCGCCAGCTGCTTGCCGATGGCCGCGCCACCCGCGTCAGCGAGGCCAGCCTGATCGCCGAAGCCCAGCAGCAGGGTCTGGCATTGTTTCAGCAGTGTCGCGATATCAGCCACCTGCGCACGTCCATGCTTTAAGGTCCTACGGGAGTCCATACCATGACCTCACTACCGATTATCTCCGTCGCCGGCCTGCGCAGCGACGACCCGGCGGTTCGCGCCGCCACCGCCGCCGAGCTGGGCAAGGCCTGCCGCGACGTCGGTTTTTTCTACGCCATCGACCACGGCATTCCCGAGGCCGTCATGAGCGGCGCGTTCGACAACGCCAAGACCTTCTTCGCCCTGCCGCTGGAAAGCAAGAAGGCGCTGTCGATCAAACTGTCACCGCATAACCGTGGCTACGTGGCCATGGCCGATGAAAAGCTCAATCCCGAGGCCGGCGCCGACATGAAGGAAGCCTTCAACATCGGCACCGACTTTCCCGAGGATCACCCCGAGGTGGTCGCCGGCAAGCCGTTTCGCGGAGTGAATTTCTGGCCGCCGGTAGAAGGTTGGCGCAGCGCCATGCTGGGTTACTTTGACGCCTGCCTGGATCTTGGCCGGCTGATTCACCGCGGCTTCAGCATCGACCTGGGGCTGCGCGAGGACTTCTTCGACGCGCACCTGCAGGAACCCATCGCCACCCTGCGCATGCTGCGCTACCCGGCCAGCGCCGGTGAAATCACCCGTGAAGACGGCGGCGCCGGCGCGCACACCGATTACGGCAACGTCACCCTGCTGGCCACCGACAAGGTCGCTGGCCTGCAGGTGGCTACCCGCCAGGGCAACTGGATAGATGCGCCGCACATTCCCGGCGCCTTCGTCTGCAACATCGGCGACTGCCTGATGCGATGGAGCAACGACACCTATGTCTCAACCCCGCACCGGGTCAAGCCGCCAGAGCAGGAGCGCTACTCGATTGCCTTCTTCCTGGAAGTCGATCCGGATGCCGTCGTCGACCCGCGCGACATAGTGCCGAACGAGCAGCCCAAGTACCCGCCGATTACCTGCGCCGAGTACCTGACACACCGCCTGAACGCCACCTACGAGCACCGCACAGACGCTGACGCAATGTAATTGACGCCATGTAATGCCTGCGCCGTGTAATGCCTGCGCCGTGTATCAACACGGCGCAAAGCCCGTTAACCGACCTTCTTCAACGCCACCGCATTCATGCAAAAACGCAGGCCGGTCGGCGGTGGCCCATCGGGGAACACATGCCCCAGATGCGCATCGCAGACATTGCAGGTGTTCTCCACGCGTTGCATGCCATGGCTATTGTCCATCTTGCAGGCCACCACATTATCTTTCAGCGGCTGGGTAAACGACGGCCAGCCGCTGTGCGATTCAAACTTGTGGCTGGCATCAAACAGCTCGGTACCGCAGCACACGCAGGCGTAGATACCCGGCTCGAACAGACTGCACATCTCTGAACTGAACGCCCGCTCGGTACCCGCCTGACGGGTCACCCGGTACTCCTCCTCGCTCAACTGCGCGCGCCATTCGGCCTCGGTCTTCTGTACCCGGCGTGGCGGTTCCGGATTGCCACCCGACGCGCGGGCCATTACATCATTCCAGTTCTGCACCTTTCACCTCCGCAAAATTGAACAAGTCACCAGCATGGGACTCCAAAAGCTTATCAGGGTTACAGGCGGAAAACGTGCCGCGTATCGCACGGTCTAGCCTTGCTCACATCCTCTCCAACTCAGCGGAGGTATCATGTCCAACCTTTCAAGTTATGCCGTTACCGAGAAGTGGCCGGCGACCCATCCCGAGCGCCTGCAGCTCTACTCGCTGCCTACCCCCAACGGCGTCAAGGCATCCATCATGCTGGAGGAGATCGAGCTGGCCTACGAGCCGCACCTGGTCGATTTCGGTGAAAAGGATCAGTTTACCGCCGAGTTTCTCTCGGTCAGCCCGAACAACAAGATCCCCGCCATCCTCGATCCCAACGGCCCGCACGGCCAGCCGCTGGCGCTGTTCGAGTCCGGTGCCATCCTGGTCTATCTGGCGGAGAAGAGCGGTCAGTTGATGCCGCGTGACCCGGCCGAGCGCTACCAGTGCCTGCAATGGCTGATGTTTCAGATCGGCGGCATCGGGCCGATGTTTGGCCAACTCGGCTACTTCGTGAAATTCGATGGCAAGGACGTTGAAGATCAGCGCCCGCGTCAGCGCTATATCGATGAAACCAAGCGCCTGCTCGGCGTGCTCGACAAGCACCTGAAGGGCAAGGACTGGATCATGGACGGCAAGTACAGCATCGCCGATATCGCGGTGTTTCCGTGGATTCGCGGCATGCTGGAGTTTTATGAGGCGGGGCCGTTGGTCGAGTTCGAGAACTTTACCCAGGTGCGGCGGGTGTATGACGCCTTTATGGCGCGGCCTGCGGTGCAGCGGGGGCTTGAAATCCCGGCGCGGGACTGAGCATCGCTTCCGCACTCGAGCGTGGGAGTGCAGCCCGGACGCTTCGGGTCCATGCCTGCCAAACCCAAACATCTGTACGAAAGCTGCCTAGCTCATTGATGTGCAGGCTGAAAATTAGCTTCTCGCCTTCTTGGCGAGCCAAGGGGGGCCGCTTGCCCGGCCCCCCTTAGCAATCCCCCGGGGCACCCGACTACACGGCCCTTCGGGTTCGCTGCGTTGCTCAGTCTGCCGGGGATGCTCGCAAACTCGCTTCGCTCAGACACCGCGAGCACCTTTTTCCCGCCAGCCCTGCGCTACTCGCCCGCGTAAACGGGGACTAGGTCCGTGCATTTGCCTAGTACTTCTGCCACACCCAATTGCCACCGCACTCAACCGCAAATCGGGGTTGGCAAATACGCTTTGTAGCAGCACTATTAAATCACCGCTATCGTCGCGGCCCGTCGGGAGACATGGATGCTGTGCAAGATTGATAAATTTCCTTGGGTACCCACAAGCATCTTTCCCAGGCACTTAACCCAGCTTGAGAAAGCTCCAAGCTAACAAAGACTTGCCTACACCAGAGATCACGGAACGATGAAAATATCTAACATAATCATCCGCAACTTTAGATCGATTGAGTATGCGGAATTTGACTTCAAAAATTTCAACATTTTCGTCGGTCAAAACAATGCTGGAAAAACAAACTTATTCGAAGCAGTAGAATGGTTCTTTAATGGCACACCAAAAGCCACCTCTATAAAAGATCTGCACCCAAAAGGGGATAGATCAAAGACCATATCCGTGACGATAGAGTTTTCCGATGCATTGCATGGCGCAGAAAACATGCGCAACGAGGCGAATAGAACAAAGATGCTAGGCGTATTAAAAGGCTGTAACAAATTAGCTGTAGAAAGATCAAGCGAAGATCCCGGCAAAAGAAAGCTGACCATAAACGGTTCAGAACTCGCTAAAAACCCGGCTGGTTTTGACAAAGCATTCAATGACTTTCTGCCGAAATTCGAATATATACACACCAAACAGTATTTTGATGAAGTAGCGAAATACTCTGCTAAAACTCCAGTCGGAATAATGTTATCTTCGGTACTTGAAGAAATACTAGAAGACAACCCTCAATACAGGACATTTAGAGACAAGTTCGACGAACTATTTGACGATGAAGGATCTACAGTAAAGCTGGAATTTGATCGTTTAGGCGGCAATGTCAAAACACACCTAGAAAAGCAGTTTGCCGAGTGCACCAAAGTTAGCTTCCAAGTATCTAGCCCTGAATTTTCCGACCTACTTAAAAACTTCCAAACCAAAGTCGATGATGGCGTGGAGACTTACGCATCCGAGAAAGGTGATGGCATGCAAAGAGCTCTAATGCTTGCCATTATCCAAGCCTATGCGGACTATAGAAAGGACCGAGAAGACGCAGGGAAGTCTTTTTTGTTTTTTATCGATGAGGCCGAGCTTCACTTGCACCCCACAGCCCAAAGGAAGCTAAAGCAAGTGCTTTTAGCCTTGAGCGCAGATCTGGATCAGGTGTTTATAAATACTCACTCTTCCGTGTTTGTAGCAGACGATCACCCAGAACAGAAAATATATAAGGCTGAAAAAGACGATAGCGTCACCAAATTTAGAGCGGTAGACACATTAGACAAGCCCTATGTTGTATTTGAGCTACTAGGTGGAAGTCCCTCCGACCTGTTGCTTCCTAACAATTTTTTGATAGTAGAAGGACCTAGTGAAGTTGAATTTTTAACTCGCGTGATAAAACGTCACTACCCAGAAACACCGGCAATTCAAATAATTTCTGCCGAAGGCGACACACATCAAGCTAAGCGCTCAATCAACGCTATCAAGAAGTCTTTCAAACCTCTTGGAGCCTCAATTTTTGAAGAGAGGATTGTTGTTTTATGCGACGCGCCAACTCCGAAAGCACAAGCTGGCTTCGATGAGTTCATTAACGAATTTAAAGCTTTCAACGATAGAGGTCAGATCAAAGTTCTACCCCACGGGTCTTTGGAAGAATGCTACCCAAACAGCCTGGACTGGAAAAGGACAGGACAACAAGTCTCATCCATGACTGGCAAGCAAAAGTTACAGCTATCAAAACGTGTTGGAGATTCAATAACAAAAGATCAGTTTGAGACCGAAATGAGGCTTGTATTTGAAACTCTCAATCTCGCTTGGAGTTCGGCGTTCTGACCCTTAATCTCTCGCCCAGCACTTAACGCTCAAATTAAGACGGACTTAAGTAGATTTGGGCGAGCGCCTTGACGAAGCACTCAAAGAGCGAGGAACAGTGATCTGTTCGTTCAAATAGAGTCATATCTTTACCCTGAAGCACTACAGGAGAACCGTGCACGGCCTCCTAGTCCCCCGAAGGGCCGAGTAGCCGGGGTGGCCTAGGGGGTGCAGGGGGAAATGGCCATGCCTTCACCCTGCTCACCGTGAAGGCGAAAAGCTGACTGTGAGAGCCCGCAGCCATGCACTTCAAACCCAAAGCGTCCACACCAGCAACAGGCCACCTGATCACATGGAACAACAGCTGTTTTTACTAATCTGTTTCGCGCTTTTGATAACACCAGCCCTGCTTACACGCTGGCGATGGTTTTGGATATTTTGCTGTGCGCTTGGCATACCAATGGCCTTGACGTGGGCACAGCACTTCTACGCCATATCCAGGCCAGAGCACACAGGGTCGCCCGGCTCCGCGCTTGGACTGGCTCTCTTGATGGTGCCCACGTTGGCACTCGTTTTAGGCATGCTCCTGCGCTATCTCCGCTGGATTGTCGAAGTGCTGATTAGAGAACACAGAGAACGGCAAAGCAACGGCCAGTAGACATCATGTGGGCACGGCACGAAGACGCCAGCCTGCTACGCTATCCGGGCATGTTTTTTAAGGCTTATCTCAAACAACGGACGTTTGCCATGCGACA
>Ga0105357_10000294_pt1 | contig 25938 bp, 18 predicted proteins | sample GOMGulsemesocosm_4_FD_83660 | JGI IMG/M metagenome (GOLD analysis project Ga0105357, IMG submission 83660) | Methane-oxidizing microbial communities from mesocosms in the Gulf of Mexico - GOM15B Gulf of Mexico | ecosystem: Environmental > Aquatic > Marine > Cold seeps | place: USA: Gulf of...
ACTCTAAAAATGACGATGGAAATGTTAATCAAAAACAGATAAGATATGTTATAACATAACACTTTGAATCTACAGCTGCCTAAATGTCAGGGCGGCTGGCTAATCGAGAAACCTATGCCCGTAATAAATAGACTCCCTGTCACTGTGCTTTCTGGGTTTTTAGGAGCCGGCAAGACCACTGTACTCAGCCATATTCTGAATAATCGAGAAGGTAAGAAGGTCGCTGTGATTGTTAATGATATGAGTGAAATCAATATCGATTCTGCCATTGTGCAGAACGAGGTTTCGCTTAACCGCAGTGAAGAGAAACTTGTTGAGATGAGTAACGGCTGTATCTGCTGCACCCTGCGGGAGGACCTTTTAGAAGAAGTTACTAAGCTTGCCCATGAAGGACGCTTTGATTATCTCGTTATTGAATCGACGGGGATTTCTGAGCCCTTACCCGTGGCGGAAACCTTTACCTTCGCCGATGAAGATGGTGTCTCATTATCCGATGTTGCTGAGTTGGACACGATGGTGACCGTAGTCGATGCGGTTAATTTCCTAAAGGATTATGACGAGGCTAAGTTCCTGCAAGATACAGGCGAGTCGCTAGGTGAAGAAGATGAGCGCTGTGTCGCTGATTTATTAGCTGACCAAGTTGAGTTTGCCGATGTTATTCTGATCAGTAAAACAGATTTGGCGACCTCGTTTGAGGTCGAACGCTTGACCGCTATTCTTAAAACCTTGAATACCCATGCGAAAATACTCCCCATTGCCCAAGGCCAGATAAATATTGATGAAGTGCTTAGCACGGGTTTATTCGATTTTGAGCGTGCACAACAAGCCCCCGGCTGGCTCAAGGAGATGCGAGGTGAACATGTTCCCGAAACAGAAGAGTACGGCATTGGTAGTTTTAGTTACGAAGCGCGACGACCTTTCCACCCACAAAAATTTCACGATTTTTTACACAGTACCGATAAATACGGCAAGTTGATCCGCTCTAAAGGGTATTTTTGGTTGGCCTCGCGCCCTGAATTTGCAGGCCAATGGAGCCAGGCGGGCGGTATAGCTCGGTATGGTTTCGGAGGGATGTTTTGGAAATCGGTAGCTAAAGACAACTGGCCCACCGATGAAGAGTATCTCGCATCGATTGAAAAGCAATGGGTAGAACCCTTCGGCGATATGCGCCAAGAGCTGGTGTTTATTGGTCAGGGCTTGGACGAAACGGGAATGACTAAAGCGCTTAATCAATGCCTGTTGAGTGAAGAAGACATGCTGCGAGGTAAGGCATATTGGCTAACATTACAAGACCCTTTTCCAGCATGGGAGCAGCTATGACCTCTGAGACTACAGCCTGCGCATCCAATGTTGATTCCGCCTTCGACCCAGAAGCAAAAGTTCGCCGTGCGGCTCATGGCGATGAGCCAGAAATTTTAACTGATATCTACCTCGAAGAAATTAATATGGCAATCTGGGAGCGCCAGCTCCCTGCCCCCCTGCAAAACGCTGTTGATGACTTCATCAAGTTGCAACCCACTTTTCGAGCGGCGATGACCGTCACACCACAGAATGTATTTTCAAGCCTTAGCGAGTGCCTTTCGATTTCTAGTCAATCTGAATTGAGCAAAAACATTGCGGAACTTGTGATCATGTTTTGTTGCTTGTTTGATCTGAAACGAGCAGGTTTACGTTTAGCGGTATTGGATCGGGCGATGTGCCCAAGATTCCATGTTGACAATGTCCCTTGCCGATTGGTCACGACCTATCAGGGTGTTGCAAGCCAGTGGTTAGCTCATCAAGACGTTAACCGCGCAAAGCTAGGTGCTGGAAGTGAAGGACTAGCAGATCTGGAATCTGGTCTCTTTAAAAATAACCACGACATCCAACAGCTTGCCTGTGGAGATGTCGCCTTACTAAAAGGTGAGCTGTGGGAGGGTAATGAAAACGCAGGTTTGGTACATCGCTCACCAGCAATAGTCGACGGGGAAAGCCGTTTGATATTAACAATGGACTTCAGCAGTTAGATCTTTTGTTCATTATTATTGAGGGTTCAGATGGTAGCGTCAGCTGAAATGGCAGTCAAAAATAAACATGTAGCAACGTCGTGTAGAGGCTGCGGATTTCCGTTTACTGGGCCTGCAATTAGAAATGAACTGCCTATGTAAGAACTGAATGAGTAGCCCAGCCCCATGGCACCATCGAGAAGAAAGCAGAGTATGAATAATTTACAAATCATGAGTGACAAGGCTGCCATCGGGCTGTCTGTAGTGTGCACAGTTCATTGCCTGGCAATGCCCTTAGCGCTTGTCTTATTACCCGCGATCACGGCTTTGTCGCTGAACGACGAAGCATTTCACCTGTGGATGCTGATTGCCATGTTACCCTTTAGCGCCTACGGCTTAACAATGGGCTGTAGGAAGCATGGACTCTATCGTACTTTATCAGTCGGGGGCATCGGCTTACTACTGCTAGCAGTAGTATCCTTTGGAGGTCACGAGATGTTTGGCGAAGCTTTGGAGAAAACACTCACAATTATAGGCGCGGGGACTATCGCGCTAGCGCATTTTTGGAACTACCGTTTGTGTCAAAAGCAAGAAAATTGCGGATGCCCTAAGCCCCACGATCTGGCTGATTGACAGTGATGTCTGTTTTTTTAGGAATACCAGCGACCTACATTCGGAGCAAAAAATAACTTCTACTTAGAGCTTCCGGACACGTATAATTTCGATATTAATAGCAGCTCAGTACTTTACAACAGCTTTAGGATTATTGTTCTATGTCCACTCCTGACAAAAAAATTCTTGCAGTGCCCACCAATATTATCACGGGGTTTTTAGGTGCTGGGAAAACTACCGCTATCTTGCACCTCCTCAAGCACAAACCAACCGAAGAAAAATGGGCCGTGCTGGTAAACGAATTTGGAGAGATTGGCGTCGATGGCAGTATGTTTGAAGGGCAATACGATGAAGAGCACGGTGTGTTTATTCGCGAGGTGCCCGGTGGCTGTATGTGTTGTGCCGCTGGTTTACCCATGCAAATTGCAATAAACCAGTTACTCAGCCGTGCCAAACCCGACCGTTTATTGATAGAACCAACAGGCTTAGGGCACCCCAAAGAGGTGTTGCAAATACTCTCAGCTGACTATAACCAAGACACCCTTGACCTCCAAAAAATTGTAACCTTGGTAGATGCACGAAAACTGGTAGATCAACGCTATACAAACCATCAAACATTTAATCAGCAAATCACCATTGCGGATATTATTGTGGGTAACAAGCTGGATTTATATCAACCGCTAGATAAATCCAACCTTGAACAATATTTAGAGAAACATGAGGCTGCTCAAGCCAAGCTAATATTCACGGAGAATGGTGAAATACCCCTCCAGTGCTTACAAGGTAAAACAGCAACTATGGTTGATGGTCATTTCCATAGTGTAGCTGAAGACAAACCTTTACTTACCGAAGCGTTGATCCCCGAGTGTGGCTACATTAAAGCCTTCAACGAAGGCGAAGGCTTTCAGAGTGTCGGATGGCGATTCTCCCCGGGTCGTATGTTCGATCGTAAAAGGATATTCTCGTTCCTCAGCGGCCTCAGTGCCGAAAGAATGAAAGCCGTGCTTATTACTGAGCAAGGGGTGTTCGGCTATAACCTGACATCTGACGCGCTCACAGAGATCGAACTTGATGATTGCTCAGAAAGCCGACTTGAAATTATTGCTGATAATATTCATACCGAATGGGAAGATCAGCTCATGGCGTGTTTGGTTCGTGATTGAGTTTCGGGCGCCAGTAGAATTTTCGTGACTAAGTGTAGCTGCCCATTCGGATTTTAAGCTTCTAACAAAATCTCTCCATGAGTGAATAGCTCCAATAATGCCTGATAATGTCAGATGTAAAGAGCGGAACACTAAAATCATACTGTGTCGAAAACACAGCGAGCATCCCAGTTAAAAACAACGGCGAAGGTGAATACCCTTGGGGTCGCAACCGCACGGGCTTTACTGCACGGCTGTTTTAAAACTGTCTGATTACTATATTGATTTCGCCTTGAGGCCAAATTCTACCCATGTCGAACTGAAATTAATTATCGAAGGTGGAAACAGTAATAGCCCAGCTAACAGGAGTAGTTCCAAATTAGGCCTGAACTACTCACACCTACTTAACATTATATCATTAAAAAACGTCCGAAAATCTAGTTCATCAACCGCCTTCAACTCTAAAGTTAACATCACTAATTATTAGTATTTTCACCAGCGTTAATTTTTTGGATAATCAACTCACAAATATCATTGAATGCTGATTGAGCTTTATCTACCACGGTAGTAAAACCCAAAAAATTATGGATTAATGAGCCGTAATTGTGGTGACAAACCTCGACACCGGCTAGTTGAAGTTTGACGGCAAATTCTGCGCCCATATCACGGAGAGGGTCGTTCCCCGCGGTGACTACTATTGTGTGAGGTAATTTATCTAGCTCCCCAGACAATATCGGTGAGGCTAGGTCGCTATTTACGTCGGTAGGTGATGAAAAGTACTGTTGTGCAAACCATTCTAACAACGTGCGATCAAGAAAATATCCGACCCCAAACTCTTCGATGCTAGGATAGGAGTTCTCACCATAAGCCCAACGCCAATCTACCACCGGGTAAAGCAACACTTGATACAGCAGTACCTTTCCAGCATTGGCGGCGGCAATAGAGGCGCTAATTGCCATGCTGCCACCGGCGCTGTCACCTGCTACAATTATTTTGCTGCGATCTATACTTATTTGATCCGTTTCAAATGCCCATAAGACACTGTCAATACCATCTTGGACCGCTGCAGGAAAGCGATTCTCTGGCGCTCGTCGATAATCCACACACAAGACAGCCGCTTGAGTATAGCTAGCAAGCTGTTTTGACTGACGGTCATAAGATTCAGCATCTCCCAACACGAAGCCTCCGCCGTGGAAGTATATAATCAATGGTATTTGATGATCCGTCACTTCTTCTGGCCAATATATTTTTGCTGGAATTGCTCTTCCACTTTGATTAATTTCAATATTCTCCACAATAACAGAGCCTAAGTCTGCCGCACCTCGACTCAGGTATCGATCTCGGTATCCACTTCTTTTTTCTTCAAGTGGTAGTTCAAGCAGAGGTGTTCGAGCACTAGAGCTCGCTAACTTAATAAGTTTTTTAAATTGTAGGTCCAGCATATGAAATCCTATAGTGTATTTGTAATGCACGGAAAATTTTTGTTGTTAACAATGACGATGACAGTAAACCTATCAACATCTCGGATTAATCACGCTGATACATTGATCCAACCTAGATTGAAAATTTTACCGCACAATCGGGCTCCCTAGAGAGGTGCTCTATTGAAGTCTTTCAGCAGAATTTTAACATTTAATTCTGTAGTTCTTATGTCAAGTCTGAGATCCCATCCTGGAAATTTATTTTTTACATACACCACTGACAACTTGTATTTTTGGCAAAGTAAATAGTAGGCTTTATCCTGAGCTATATACTCAACTATGCCCTACCCTGTTCATCATTTCGTTTCGAATATAGTCAGAACCCGCATCTTTACGATTTGATAGCTCAGAAATAATATTACCTTTATCATTTTCAGTTTGATCTTGATTTAGTCGGCAAATTCCCTCGAGAACAACGTTTGTTATTTTGAAGGCGATAATACCTTCCTGTAATCGCTCCAGCCGATCTGCAGGGATGTCAGCCGGAGTCCAAGGTGGCTGAGTATCTACTTCAAGCGTGTTGACACAGCGTTGAATGATATGCATCATTTTGTCAACTTCAGAGACTATTTCTAGGGTGCCACGCAACTGAACTGACACATAAGACCATGTCGGGGCTGTGCGAATATCTTGATACCAACGAGAAGGAATGTAAGCACTGGGTGAGGTAAATAGCGCCAAAATATCTTGCCCGTCGCTTAACGATTTAGCCTGAACGTTTCGTCGGGCCAAGTGACCAATAAAGCCGACGTCACTTCCCAAGCTATCATCTAAAAATAATGGTAAACAACTGGAGTTTATCTCTCCATTATTTTGGGTAATACAGTTAGCTAATGGGTTAGATCCGATGTAATCTAATATTTCCTGTTGATTAGAAAATTCAAAATGCTCAGGAACAAAGAGCTTTTCACCAACATTTTTATAACTTTTCTTTGTATCATTCATTATCAAAAATTCACTATATAATGGTTAAGGGCAGATTTCCGATCAAGTCATAATGGCCTTGGTTTCCAAGAATTCCTCTAAACCATGACGCCCCCATTCCCGCCCGTTCCCCGATTTCTTATAGCCACCGAATGGAGCAAGAAAATCGATAGGTGCATTATTAATATGTACCATACCAACTCGTATTGATTTTGCCATGTTTCTAGCTAGATCGGGGTTGCCCGACGAGATATAACAGGACAGTCCAAACTCTGAGTCGTTCGCAATATCAATCGCATGCTGATTATTAGAAAAGGGGATAATACACAGTACTGGGCCAAAAATTTCAGCCTGAGCAATCTCATGCTTAGGACCAACATCTGAAAATATGGTAGGTTTAACGTAATAGCCTTTATCTAGGCCTTCAGGCTTCCCCAGCCCCCCAAAGACCAACCTAGCTCCCTGCTTTATTCCGCTAGAAATGTAATTCTGAATTTTTTGGTATTGAGCAGCATTACTAACCGGCCCCATATCTGTGGCGGCTGACATTGGGTCACCTACAACGATTGATTTTGCACACCGACGTGCAATTTCAATGACCTCAGCTTGCCGCTTAACGGGAACAAGCATTCGGCTTGGTGCGTTACAAGATTGTCCGCTGTTGGAAAATATTTTTCTCACGCCAGCCGTAACTGCCGATTTAAAATCAGCATCGTCTAGGATAATATTAGCTGACTTACCTCCCAACTCTTGGCTTACTCGTTTTATCGACTTTGCCGCTGCTTTGGCAACACTAATGCCGGCAGCTGTAGACCCCGTAAAAGAAATCATATCAACGTTTGGATGCCCAGCAATATGAGCACCGACTGTGGCACCGAGCCCATTCACTACATTAAATACCCCAGCGGGGACACCGGCGGCGTGAATTATTTGCGTAAATATAAGGGCTGATAACGGCGCTAACTCGCTAGGCTTAAGCACCACGCAACAACCTGCAGCAAGAGCTGCGGCAACCTTGCAAATTAATTGGTTAAGCGGCCAGTTCCACGGTGTAATTAAGCCACAAACTCCGATTGCTTCCTTCTCAATAGTGGTTTTACCTATTTGGTGAGAAAACTCGTAATCTTGCAACACAGCCAAATACGTTCGGAGATGTGTTAAGCCCGCTGCAACTTGTGCCTCACGGGCCAGACGAATAGGCGCGCCCATTTCTAAACTTACAGCTTCAGCTAAGTCTTGGTAGCGTAACTGATATTCCTCAATAATATTTTGCAGCAAGTTCAGGCGTTGCTGCTTGGTACTTTGTGAATATGAGGCAGTAGCTGCTCTAGCCGCCGCCACTGCCTGATCAACATCGCTTGTTTCTGCCAAGCGAATTTTCGCAACTGTAGTCTCGGTTGCTGGATTGATTACTGGCAAACTTTGGCGTTCAAGGCTACTCACCCACTGCCCACCAATATAAAAATTCTGTATATCAAGCACAGTATCACCAATCAAAATTAGTAACGGGGCTTGGTGCCTCGCATGTTAAGTCGTAACGCCAAAAATCGCATGAATTGTAGGGTGACTTCGCGACATACAATACTCCAGCCTGAGTGTCCATGATGACGGTGGCTACCGTGCACGATAAACTACCGCCTGGCCCTGCTGATGGGTATTTGCAAACGCCATAAGGATGACCGCGTTTGTCCGAAAACGCATCCGCAAAATCCTGTAACCGTAAATTACCCGAACTTTGCTCGAGCCGTTTACGGACCAAAACACCCCGATATAAAGAGTCTGGTGTTACCTGCAGGCCCACGTCTTCATAACGGTTTATTGCAGCCGGCGACTCAAAGTGATTGGCGTGTACCAGAATGTCATTTTCGGCGTGTATCGGAAATATTCTGTCGGGAGTCGTTTCGAAATTAAACGCCATGCCGCTAGCATCACTGACCATCAAATTAATAGAAGAAGATCGGCGCGAGTTGAGAACTACGCTAATAGCATCTCGGATCGTCGAGGAGCTAAGAACTTCTCGTCTAAATATAGGCGCAGGAACCCCGCTACCTCGGTGATCATCTTTGATTTTTAGGAAGTTGCCTGTAATAGCCACACCTTCTGAATTTAAACCACAACGAGCCAAAGTCCCGGCTTCCACCAACGTTAAAATTGTCGGTCCATTGTTTTGCTTAATTCTCAGTATAATGCTGAACTCAGCGCACTCTGATAACCAATCCCAATTCTGACCATGGATAACACGGCCATTTTTTACAGCTGTATCGATAGCGATAGCTCCGGTACAACCCTCACCACTAAGCAAATCTTTATTGGCATCACCGCCGTAACGTAGTTCGGTTCTTGCATTCAGCGCTACAATTTCACCTAACTCTAATCCAGCACCTTTGGCTATGCCTTCCATTTCCTGAAACAGTGGCTCGGATATGCCCTTTAGACGCTCTGCGTAGATTTTCCCCGCCTGCTTTACTTCAGCCCAAGTCATACCGGTTTGTGCAAAAATACCTTTGTAAAACTCGATGGCCTTGAGAATCAAGTCGCGTGTCTGGGTGCCGTAGGAACAGCCCCGATCAAAAGGCTCACCTTCAATGTCGACCAAACGGAAGGGAGTTGTCATAGGAATACCTTTTATTGAATTAATGAATTAATGAATACAAGCAACAATGAGCCAGTAATGGGAACTATAAATAATGTCGATATGCTAAAAGCCGAACTAATACTGAATAAATACTGTCGTTAAGCGGGCGGCGAGCTAATCGCCACAGCCCTGTCCATGTGCAAGTTAAAATCGTACTGCTTTACTTTGTATTTATCAAGAGCAAAATACAAAATAAAGAATGATCTTTTTTGTATTTATTGTTTGTTAAATACAATTTGTCATGATAGCCTCTGTTGAACCTACCCAGAGGGTCAACAATAAAATCACAATACTTATAACCTATAGACTGGAGACATCGATGAACACAACAACAAAACCTAGCGGGATGCGCACTCATAAGAAGGCTGTTTTATCATTAGTGATTGCCCAGATGGCATTGGGTTTCCAAGTGGTACAAGCTGAGGTTCAGTCTCAAGAACTTGAAGAGGTAGTTGTCACAGCGGCCGGCCGCCTACCCACTAAAATAACCTCGCTGCCTCATTCTGTGACAATATTATCTAGCGAGGACATTCAAGACCAAGCAGCAGTGTCTGTCGACCTTGGCCAAATGCTCTCGATGCAGATTCCGGGCATGTCTTTATCTAGCCAATCTGCCTATAACAAGTCCGCTTCAATACGCGGGCGGCGACCAGCCGTATTAATTGATGGGATTCTCATAGGGACACCGCTGCGTGATGGTTCCCGTGCACTACGTACTATTTCTCCTGCGGCTATCGGAGGCGTTAATGTTATTCGCGGTGCTAGTGCGGTTTATGGTAATGGCGGCGGAGGCGGCGTTATAAACTTCACCACCAAGAATCCAGGTAACGAAAACGAAACTTCGATCGAAGTTGGTATGTCGAGTTCGGTCAAAGAACTCGGCGATGAAACCAGCTACAATATTGCACTAGACACCTCGGGTCGTGGAGGCGATTTTTATTACCTAGCAACAGGTTTTTATGAGGATAACGCATTATTTCATGATGCAGACGGCGATCTTATTGCCCCAGATCCATTCAGCGGCGGCGGTATTGCCGACAGTAGAAATTACAACATACTGATTAAAGCTGGGTTCGATGTAAGTGACAGCCAGCAGCTTGAGCTGACCGCCATCACCTATAAAGCTAAACAAGGTGTAGGTTACGGACAGGGCGAAAGTTACCGCCCAGGAACCACAGATTTAGCAGAAATAAAATCAAGTGCTGTAACAAAGTCGGAGGGTGAACTTGGTACCGCCAATGACCCTAGAGCGACCAACGTCTATACAAAAAATGATGTAGCGATAGTTAAATACGCAGATGAAGAGTTTTTCGGTAGCTCACTAACCTTACAAGGCACCTATCAAAGTGTTGAGAATGTGTACGGTTGGTTCAATGGGTTTGAGCCGATAGAAGCAGGTAGCAGCGATGTCAATTTAGATGTGCCTGGCGGACAAAGTATGATCCAGTCAGAAAAGTACGGTGCACGTTTGGACATTGTCACTGACTTTGATATCGCTGATGGAGCAAGGCTACTTTGGGGAATGGATTACACTCAAGATACCACTGGCCAGGTACTAACAAACGACAAACAATTCACTCCTGAGATGACTCTGAATTCTATTGCGGCGTTTGCCCAGTTTGAAGTAGAGCTCAGCGAACAGTTTGTGATCCGCGGTGGCGCACGGTATGAATCTGCTGAATTAGAAGTTCCTGATTACAACAGTCTTCTTTTAATCCTTGACGTTGATGCCTACCGTGCTCTGCCACTCGACCAACATGCAGATATCGACGCATTATCCGCCGCGGGCGTTAGCTTAATAGCACCAGCGTTTATTAAAGGTGGCAGCGTGGACTACAAAGAAATGCTGTTCAATTTTGGTGGCGTCTTCCACGTCAACGACAACATGGATGTCTTTGCCGGTTACTCTCAAGGCTTTTCTATATCTGATGTTGGTAAAGCACTACGGGTTCCAAGCTCAACTGTGAATAATGTTAACGACTTTAACCTAGAGCCACAAATCGTTGATAACTATGAGCTTGGTTTACGCGCTAATTATGAATCGACTTCCCTAACTGCCGCAGCATTTTACAATAGCTCGGAGCTGGGTACCGATTTTAACCCAGTTACTCTTGCCGTATCACGCGCGCCAGAAGATATTTGGGGATTGGAATTTACAGCAGACAGCAACATTTCAGATGACATCCGCATTGGAGGAACTCTAGCGTGGATCGACGGTGAAACAGAAGTTAACAACACAACCGTCAATCTAGGCACCATCCGTATTCCCCCCGTTAAGGCAACTGCCTATGTGGATTGGAACTATACTCAAGACTGGACCATTCGCCTGCAAGCTTTGATAGCCGGCAGTCAAGATAGGTTTTCAGGTACCCCCGTCAATGAGCAAGGGGAGGGCCAGCGTAAGGTTAACGGGGTCACAACATTTGATCTACTCGTTACTGGTGATGTTGGATCAGGTAAACTCTCGATTGGCGTGCAAAACCTATTTAACGAAGACTACTATGTACCGTACGGTCAGATGATCACAAGTTATGATCGAACCAGCTTTACACATGCTAAAGGTGTTGGTACTCGTGCTACCATTCGTTATCGCTATAACTTTTAATCAATAGCTATGTCATTTCACTAACAGCCCTAAGGGGCTGTTTCTTTAACTAAAGTTAAGATTCAACAACCATGTTACAAAAAATAAATCGCTCCATTATTTTGGGTATTTTTGTTGCGCTGCTACTTGCCGGTGCAGGCTTTGCTTTTGGTTGGCCGTCTGCTCGCTATTTAACAGCTGGTATTACGGGTTTATGTATAGTTTGGTGGATTACTGAAGCCATTCCGCTGCCAGTAACCTCTTTGTTGGCGCTGTGCTTGTTTTCTCTATTTGGCATATTAGACTACCGTGAAATTTCAATGAGCTATGGGCACCCGGTTATTCTTTTATTACTGGGTGGCTTTGTTATCTCAAAGGCTATGGAAGTTAATAATGCCCACCTAAGAATTGCGATGACTCTATTACGTTTTTTTGGTGGCAACAGCGATCGAAAGATTATTTTTGGGTTCATGGTAAGTTCTGTTTTGCTCAGTATGTGGATATCCAATGCAGCAACCGCTCTTATGTTACTACCCGTGGCAATGGCTGTATTGGCGCAGGCAAAAAATGGCAAAAAGCTAACTGTGCCGCTGTTATTGGGTATATGTTATGCCGCCAACATTGGTGGCATGGGGACCCCCATAGGCACACCTCCCAATGCTGTCTTTCTAAGTGTTTATGAGCAATACAGCCAAACCAGCTTAGGTTTTATAGATTGGATGCTAAGAGCTCTACCTATTGTTCTATGTCTATTTGTAATCTGCGCTTGGTGGCTTACTCGTAGACTAACAACGATTCAAGACATTCAATTTCCGCTCCCCAAGCAATGGAGTAAGGCTGAAAGCCGTGTTTTATGGGTATTTTTGATCACAGCTCTACTATGGATTTTTCGACAGCAACCGTTTGGAGGTTGGAGTGAGTGGTTCAATCTACAACATGCCAGCGACCCCATTGTGGCGTTAATGGCCAGCGTCGCGTTATTTATTATTCCAAACGGGCAAGGTGGTAAGCTGATGAACTGGGAGGACGCCAATAAAATTCCTTGGGGAATATTATTGCTCGCGGCATCAGGTGTAGCTATATCTATTGCCTTTAAAAAAACTGGTTTCGGTGAGTCAATTGCCGAGCAATTTACGGGTCTTCACAGTCTGTCGCTAGTTGTTCTAATACTCGTGATATGTACAGTGATGACACTCGTCACCGAGTTCACCAGTAACACCGCCGCCACGGCTATCATGCTACCTGTTTTGGCAATATTGGCCCTGCAACTCAATCTTGACCCCTTCATATTAATGTTTCCTGCTGTACTTAGTGCCAGCTGCGCGTTTATGCTACCGATTGCCACCGCACCGAATATGATCATCTACGGTAGTCAGCAAGTCGCCATAAAAACCATGATTCGTCATGGAGCTCTGCTCAATATAATCGGTGTAGGCCTAATTACCGCTGCAGCATTATTTTAAAAGAACAAAGAAAGGTGGATGCCCGGCTAGTTGGAAAACCATATCGATTAAGAATCTCGAAATACGTATTTCAATTTACTGGCACTTAATATATGAGCTTTTAACAACTTGGCCGCAGTGCTTTTATCGCCCTCTATAAGCGCCTTTAAAATGTCTAAATGCTCCTGGCAAGACGTGAGGATTCGGCCTGGATTGGCAAGCCCCGAATGCTCGGTTAGCTTTCGCAGTCGATCTTGGTTACGAACAACCTGTAAGAAAAATCGATTATTAGAACATTGGGCGATTGCTTCATGAAACTGGCTGTTCATTTCAGCGAGATCCGAGGCGCCAAAAATATCGGGGCCGAGGTGAAGTACCTTTTCATATTGAAGCTGTAAATGCTCAAACAAGCTGTAATCAAAAACATAGCTGGGCTCACGAATTCCCGCTGGCTCTACTAGTAGCCGTAGCCGATAGCTTTCATCGTGGGCATCTTCTGAGTCTAAACTGGGATAAAATTGCCAGCCATAACCCTTAGAGCGCTCAATCAAACCATCCCCTGCCATCGACCTTAGAGTTTGTCCCAAAGTCCCGCGCGAAACATTATAGGTACGCATTAATTCAGCTTCAAACACGGTATCCTTAAGCTGCCCAGAAATACGATCTGTGACCATTGTTTGGTACAGTAACTGGCTTTCATCCTCCATCGGAGATGCACGCTTTTCCTTCAGTACATCCCCAGGGATGCTGACAAAAAAACCACGGTTGGGGATAGAATGAACGATACCCTGAAGTTTTAAATGGGCCAGCGCAGAATTGATTGGCGACCGGGATACGCCTAAGTTTTTACAAAGAACTTCTTGTTTTAAATGAGCACCATCGGCCAAATCATTGTCAATAATAAAGTCAGTAATCTGTTGCGTTAAACGTCGCTGTAGATCACTTAAAGTATCGTTTGTCATCCAATATCCAAGTTGCTGCAGTTGAAATGAGCGATTAATTAAAGCCAAAGTAGCTTGTATACAAACGAATTAGGCAAGCCATTGAATGTATTTCATGCCCCCATAATACAGTCCGAACATAAATAATACTAACTATTCTAGCTGCCCACGTTCTCAATTCAAACCCAGCCAAACAATGAAACACACCTCCATTGTGGTTTACCCGTAGTTTTCTTTGGTTATAGAAACGAGGCCACTATTTCGCAACGGCTCTTACCTTAAATCTAAGAGGACTCCCCATGTTTTTGCTAAAAATCTCGATAGGATCAAAAGATATCCACTCACCAGCTATCAGAGTTTTAGAATTAGGCTCACTCAGACTATACTGCGACCGAATTTTACCCTGCTGCTGATTATTATTACGAGAAGTTGAGCCATGTTTTCCAATTACTCTATTTGCTTTATTACTGTATTGTTCCTATCACTTTCTGGCCAAGCCCAAGCCATGCAGATTTTTGTTAAAACCCACACAGGAAAAACAATTACCTTAGACGTTGAGCCGTCTGACTCCATCGAGAATGTAAAAACAAAAATACAGGATAAAGAAGGCATACCGCCTGATGAGCAGCGGCTAATTTTTGCTGGAAAACAACTGGAAGACGGACGGACATTAGCGGATTACAACATCCAAAAAGAATCGACTTTGCACCTAGTCTTGAAATCCGTAGCGTCTGCAGTGTCTGCTATCCCGACCTGGCCCTTTGGTAGCGTATTTTTAACGGCTGGAGCTTTTCTCATAATACTGCGCCGACGTCTGCCTCACGCGACATAAATTACTGCAGATTGGCGGGCTCACTTATCTTTGTATGGCGAAGGCTGGGTGGAGTCAAAACTATTCTGCACAAGAAATGTAGTTACACTTTAAAAAATCTGTGTGGCTTTTCAGTTCTATAAATTGTATTTCCACCGCAATGAGCATGTGTCTGACCTGGCTTCAACGCTCACTGTATACTTTTTAATCTCTCGCTCAATTTAAGTGCAACTAACCACCTTAAACTATATACGAACTATTAACTTGTTTTGATAAGCTCTGTTATCTCGTCAGCACGCATTGGTGGGTAATAATAATAACCTTGCACTAAATGACATTTTTTATCCCTCAGATACTTAAGCTGCGCCTCTGTTTCAACTCCTTCAGCAACGCAGATAACGCCCAAGCTTTTAGCCAAGACCAGGGTAGCATCGATGATAGCTTCATCTGCTTTTTCGACTCCAATACCAGACACGAACCCTCTATCAATTTTAACAATATCTAAAGGTAATCTTTTCAGATACGCCAGTGAAGAAAATCCTGTACCAAAATCATCGAGCGCCATTTTCACACCAACTTTTGATAAGCGTGTCATCGTCTCAATGACTTCATCTGGATTTTCTATAAACACACCCTCAGTGACCTCAAGCTCTAATGACTGAGGCTCAACGCCATACTGCTCAAGCTTTTCAACTATATATTCTACTAATGAAGCGTCTGAGAAGTGTGGTGCTGATACATTTACCGCCAGCGAAAAGTCACAACTCAAACGCCTCCACCTCTCTAACTGGTGAAAAGCCTTGTTTAAAGCTTTATCGGTCATGGATGTTATGATGCCTAACTCTTCAGCAACCGGAATGAATTCATGCGGTGAAATTTGCTCGCCACCCTTTTCCCACCTCATCAGCATTTCTACACCGACTATTTCGCCAGTCACAGAATCGACCTGGGGCTGATAAAGGTTATAGAAATCGTCATTTTTTGCTGCTAACTTTAGATCATGTTCGATAGCCAGACGATACTTTGCCTCTTCATTCATTGCTGCAGTAAAAAACTTGTAGCCATTCCTTCCGTTTTGCTTTGCGTTATACATCGCAACATCCGCATTGCGGAGTAAAGATTCTTGACCAAGAGAGTCATCGGGGTAAACAGAAATACCTATACTCGACCCGACACTTACGACATGATCTTTCACACGAATAGGGGCACCAATCGCTTCGATTATTTTTTGTGCGATATGGGATAAATTTTTATTTGACTTGAATTGCTCGATCAAAATAACGAATTCATCACCTCCAATTCTAGCAACAGTGTCATCTTCTCTGAGGCATTCAGTAAGCCTACTTGCCACTTCTTTTAAGAGTAAATCTCCATAAAAGTGCCCTAGTGAATCGTTAACACTCTTGAAGCGATCAAGATCAACAAACATAAGAGCCAGAGACACCTTCTGTCTTGTCGCTTTTTGTATGCCATGTTCGATTCGTTCAATTAACAAACTTCGATTTGGCAAACCCGTAAGGTCGTCGTAAATAGCCATTTTTCTAAGTTTGTTCTCTGCATTTTTAAGAGAGCTAACGTCCGTCATCACGAATATATAATGCATCGAACCCGTACTAGAGACACTTTTACTGATACTAACTAAGACATGATACTTATCTCCTTCCGGAGTGGTAATTAAGTCCTCACCACTCCAGTGCTTTATATCTTTGAGTGAACCTAGTATTTTCTGATAAAACCCCCGCCGTTCTCTTGAAACCCCCAAAAAATTGGAATCAAATACGAACTCCTCCTCATCAAAGGAAAATAGTTTACATAAAGATGGGTTAACCGTAACACGGCTGAATTTTTCATCGACCATAAACACCCAGTCTTTTGTTTGCTTGAAGGCATCCCCATAATGCTGAGCTTTTTCTTCGTCTGCCTTACCCTGAGTGATATTGGTGTAAGAACCGGTAACTCTTAAAACCTCACCACTTTGATTCCATTCAACGGCCTTACCAAGATCTCGATACCACAGCCATTCTCCCTGGGCATCTATCATTCGATATGTACAATTAAAATTTTCACCCTCATGCTTCGAACTTACAAAGGCATTCCATGTATCTAGATATAAGTTTCTGTCATCACGATGAATTAAGCTTATATGCTCATCTAATGATATTGAGGTGTTTTTAGGGGCCGACTTAAGATCCTTAAATATTCTCTTTTGAAATAATTTATTATCCCGGCTTGTCCAATCCCACACCTCACTATTACTGCCAGATAACGCTAGCTTTAGTGTGTTTTCCCTGGCCTTTACTTCTTCATGGGCTTTAAACAACTCTACTTTTCGACGATACCGGTACAGGGCAAACATGAAAATTATTAGCAAGGCCGAAATAAGATAAGTAATTTTTGCCAAAGGTGTTTCCCAGGGAGCGTGCTCCACTACAAAACTTACCGGTAAAGACGCAACCTCCTCTCCAGTAAAGGGGGACACGGCGAAGATAGTTAACTGATGGTTTCCAGGCGAAAGCCTTGAAAAAGTAACGCTATTGTCACGAGAATATGAAGATGACACATCACTCTCTCCAGCTAACTCGTACCTATACAAAACCAAATCTTGATACAAATAAGTGAACGATGAAAAATGCACTCGAATTCCAACATCGTTATAATCTAATACAATCGGATCTCCACTTAGATTAAATGGTGGTATAGATAGGTCCCTAGACATTATTGAGATTTTGGTAACAGCAACCTCGAAGTTATGTTTTGTCGGTAAGGCTTCCAATGCAGCTGGATCGAATACACTAACGCCTCTCATCCCCCCAAACACAAGTTGTCCGTTTGGCGTTTTCCCTGAAGCGCCGCCATTAAACTCTCCACCCACCATGCCATCTGCCAAAGAAAACTTTCTAATATGATGATTATCAGCACTTATTCGATATAATCCATCGTTGCTCGAGAACCATATATTCCCAAGTTTATCAAAAGTAATCCCATAAACGCTCGTATTGATCGACGAGTTCTCTTTATTAAAAGTTCTAACTATCTGCATTGACTTGGGGTCTAAAGCAACAATCCCAACGCCGGTATACGCCAACCATATTGTCCCGCTTTTATCGACAATATAGCTATCGATATAAATTTCCTCATTCTCGGGAACATCAGGAAACTCCACTAAAGGGGCAATTTTTTTGAGTTTGTGGTTATAGCTCCACAGAACATCATTAGTACTGAATAGCACTTTGTCTGGGTCATTATTGAAGGATGGTAGAGCTCTCCATATACTATTCACCCCTATTACCGACTCGATTTCACTTAGGCGCTCTATGCTCCCGCGCTTCAAATTCAGAACATAATCCCCAGTTTCACTAACCAGCCACATATTACTGTCGATTATATGTGTGTAATAAATATCCTCTTTGGATAAAATTTCTATAACTTTTTTTCCGAAAGGCAGCGGCACAACCTTTCGTGTTTTTTTGTCGAACGCTATCACTCCGTCATAGGTAGACAAGAACAGATAGCTTTCATATTCATTAATTTCAAAAATATTACCATAGCCATCTGAATCATCTGAGACCAGGTACTGCTCTATCTTATCGCTCGAAACATCTAGGGCATTAAGTCCGTTATCGGTTGCCACCCAAATCATGTCATCCTGAGCAAGTACTGCCGTAACAACATTGTTAGACAGCCCGCCCTTTCCTTTGCCATGGGCGTAGCTCTTTATTTTATTGCTTTGTGAACTTGTATAATAAACACCACTGGTTTCTGACCCCATCCAGTATAAACCTTCATTATCAACGAGGATTGAACTGATCGAATTATTACCCACATCATCAAAGAAACTGGAAAAATTTAAAATATTTTTCCCAGACTTGTTTTTTGGGTTAAATTGAAACAAACCTTTTCTGGTCGAAATTAATAAGATTTCATTTTGGATAGTTAAGATCCAAGCTTCAACATCAGGATAAACAAGCTCAATATTCAAAGTCTGTTTATCCGAGCTCATAAAATCTATTACGCTGCTCCAGCTTATTTTGAAGAGTCCATTACCGGTCCCCAAATAGAGAACTCCGTTCAACAGCTGAAAATCGAAAACCTTTTCTGGCTTTTTTGACTGGTTTTTCAACCCAGAAATAGATATTTTTTTGAATAACTTAGAATTGATATCGTATACAAAGAACCCGGCCCTAGTGCCAATTAAAAGCAAGCCATCGTATTGTTTTGCGGTGTATATATAATCATAACCGACCAAATAGGAGCGCAGATCTACTTTCTGCTCAAAAGAACCGTTTGCCTGGTGGTATAGACCTACAGTCTTGTTTGTGACCAGCCAGTCGCTTTCTCCTTCTATGTGAGGAAGAGAGTGGTAGATCAATAGCGCAGGGTCTACCGGGTCGTTTCTGAGGATATGTTGATAAGTATCGTTAAGCGGTTCGTAAACATATAGCCCCTGCCCCGAAGCGGTAAACCATATCCTTCCCTGCTTATCCTCCCGGATTTGATAGACTTCGTGCCTTTCTAGCTCCTTGTCGGGACCGGCTAAGCTCCTAAACTGAGCTCCATCATATATATTTATACCGTTACCTGTACCGAACCAAAGATACCCCCTACGGTCCTTCAAAATGGTGTTTACAGTTCCTTGGTTTAAACCATCCGTTACCGAAAGGCGCTCAAGATGAGGCCAACTTCTCTCCGCCACAGAATGACAGCCCACTAGGAGCAATACGGCACTTGCTATTAAATTGAGGCAATACCTCAGTGTAAAACTGTGTAAACACCGGTATGTATTCAGTTTTTTCATGGACCCTTTGATAGAAGTCGATTATTAGCAACCACTGCAAAACTTGGCTTGATCACCACCCAGAGAAATAGGCTTTACATTTAAATCAGCCTCAAATGATTACGATTACCATTCCTTCTCGCCATTGACTTATTGGAAGTACCAGCCTGCTTTAATTATAGCTTATATTGACCAAGCAACTGGTATTTGAGTTGTTTCATATCAAGCCATACTAAAATGAACTCGTTGGTCTAAAAGCTATACACAGCCGACCGTAGACTTTGGCCATCGCGCCGTTGTATTGGCTATAGATTCACCCACGGACTCGGCATAAAAGGAAGAGGCACTGCAAAGGAATGGCTACAACAGCCCTAGCTAGGCTTAGCAGCCAAACATTGAGCGAATTAGCTTATGAGGAAGGATTGCTTGGGATCTCAGTACTTGAATGGCTCTCTAAGTCCTGATGATGCAGTGTTAGCCGACCTGGCTGAGCACCACTAGAAGACTTGCAGGCCTATCGTGCGAGTCATTGTTATTCTTTGCACCCAGTGTATTCAGATACGCTTTCAGGGTTGCCGAGCAAGACATACTCCTATGCCTATTCCAGAAATTCACAACGGGCGACCTTGGCCTTAAACATAGTCCGCTACTGAAGCATTTCATGATCCGGCCTTATCCGAGACATCATGAGCATATTGATATACTTCCCGGCTTTGAATGTACTCAGCTTTTTTTCGCCTTCGGTTTGAAAACCTACTTTCTGATAAAGGGCTATGGCTCCGACGTTATCAGAATGAACCTCCAGCTCTAGGCGAACTAAATTGAGCCAGTTGTCAGCTTGCTCGATAGCCTTATCCATTAAGGCCTTACCTACGCCCTTGCCATGTACCTCGGGGTGAACAGCAATAGCCAAACCAGCGCAGTGTTTATCTCTGAGTTTGTGAGTCAGAAATAGAGTCACATGCCCTACCACTTTGCCTTCACTTACAGCGACTAGAGTGTAGTTATCGGGGCCATTGAATAAAGCCTGCACCGCATCCGAGCTTAAATACGGTAACTGGGATGTGTTTTCGGTAATGGATGGAAAGCTGTATATCTCAAATAAGGCTTGAGCATCAGAAGTTTCCATATGTCTTATATTTAAGTCCAAGTTTTCTTCAACCTTAATCTCTGTTCAATTTGCATGACTGTTTCCGAGAAGCTTTCTACATTTTATTACCACGATGAGAAAGCCTTTATCTGTTAGGTACAACTACTATTTAGGGCTTATTCTCCTGAGCGCCCTAATATGCCTTATTGAATTCCACGAAAAAGCCTTTAGCACAGCTAAAAAAACCCTGGTCCTATAAGGACCCAAAGGGAGTGAATTTATGGCTGCGCAGCCAAAATAGCTCACCCGATCTCGGAGGCAGCACCTTCAATTAATAAAAGTTCCGCCCTATGCTGACTTTCTTTGGCATATTTATCAAAACCTTTAATTTATTAATGCAAATCCTTATCATTTACATTAGCATGCGCGATAACCAATCATTGTCTAGGCTTTAATATGCACCACTTAACCCTACCTTTTATGGGTAAACAAGCTTGTTTTACTCCTTCAAAATTAGCAGCTGCTATTTCACTTGCGAGCGCCTTAATCGCTCCTATTAGTTCGGCCCAAAAGGTAGGTTCTGGCTACGAAGAAGTCATCGTTACCGGCCAAAAGATCAACCGTACACTCCAAGATACACCAGCCAGTGTAGCTGTCGCCAATGAACTTCTAATCGAGCAGAATAATCTAACTAGCTTCAGCGATTTCTTAATCGAAACCGCCAATACTCACAGCACCGCTACAGGCGGTTTCAGTATCCGCGGCATTGATGGTTTCAACGTTTCCGGTGGGGGTAACAGCTACTTAGCCAGCGTCTATGTCGATGGTGCCGCATTACCAGAGCGTCTAATTTATCGTGGCTTCTCGTCTTGGGACGTAAGCCAGATAGAAGTATTACGCGGGCCACAATCAACCCTACAGGGGCGTAATGCACTTGCAGGTGCCGTTATCATGAGCACCCAGGCACCGACTCAAGAATGGGAAGGGAAATATCGTTTACAAGGCGGAGAAAATGGCGAGCGTGAGCTCGCAATTGCGGTAGGCGGTGGCCTAGTAGAAGATCAGCTGGCTTTTCGTTTTAGTGGTGAAAAAACAGAAACCGATGGGTTCAACACCAACATCACTCGCAACGAGCCGGCTGACCACCGCGAAGATGAACTTTATCGTTTAAAGTTTTTACTCGAACCCAATGCTCTGCCGGGGTTCTCGGCCCAACTAAGCTTCACTCACGCAACCAGTGTACGAGGCATACTATCTTCCAACGTAGATACAAAACGGGTAACGACGAACAATGACCCCCAGGACGTGGATGATGATATCAGCCTGGCCAACTTAGAACTAAAACAAGAGCTGAATGAGAATTGGAATTTTCTCGCCGTGAGCTCTTATTCCAAAGTGGACTCTGGCTGGCAAAATTACGATGACGATAATGGCCCCGAGGCGGACGGTACACGGGGCTTTCAAGCTAATATCAAAACCTTCAGCCAAGAGCTCCGCTTAATTTTTGATTATGAAAAGATATCAGGCCTTGTTGGTCTCTATTACTATGATCAAAAATATAACGATAAAATTACCGGCCAGACCTCAATCAGCCTAGCGTCTGCAGGATTAACATCATCATTTTTACAAGCGCAGTTTGGCTTAGAGCCAGCGACAGCAGGATTTGTAGTGAGCCAATACGCGGCATTTGACCCCGCCGAATTAAACCAGCTAGCAACATCCGATCTAGGCGTGAAAAGTTATGCGGCTTTTACAGATGTTCGCTACGAACTCAATGAAAGCTGGGACATATTTGCAGGCCTTCGCTGGGATCATGAAACACAGGATAATTCTAACGATGCGCTTCGTAGCATCGCTAACGCAGAAGATATGCCTGACCCAGCGAATTATGCAGGAAGTCCTTTAGCTCCACTTATCGCCGGTATAAATGGCTTTTTGCAAGCTCAGGTTGATAGATCCAATGTGACGTCTCCATTGGTGGACGCTAGTTTCACTACCGTATTACCCAAGCTTGGCATCAGCCATCACTGGAATAACGACATCAGCAGTAGCCTTATCGTACAACAAGGCTACCGATCAGGCGGTGTAGGCACCAACACCGCTCGCGGCTCGGTATTTCAATACGATCCTGAATACACTACGAATTACGAACTATCTTGGCGTTCTTTATGGCTCGACGGCGCCCTCACCGTAAACGCCAATATCTTTTATATCGACTGGACAGACCAGCAGGTTGACGTGCAACTGTCGAATAATAGTTTTGACAGTGAAACCGTAAACGCGGGTAAATCTACGGTGAAAGGTTTTGAATTTGATACCGCCTACCAGATAAACAATGAACTAAAGCTTTACGCATCTTTGGGGCAAGCCCGAACAGAATTCCAAGAATTCGATGTCGTCATACCGACTCAAGGTTCTGAAATTCGTTATGACTTGGCTGGCCGAAGTTTTGCCGACGCTCCCGAATGGACCAGTAACATTGGCGTTACGTACACTGCAGATAATGGTGTTTTCGCCAACCTAAGTGTTAACTATGCTGACGACTCTGCTTCCGATGTAAATCCCTATGCACGAGGTTTGGTTGAGGGTGACAAAGGTTTTGATTTGCGTAATGACAAGCGAACTCTCGTTAATATGCAGCTGGGGTATGAATGGGAAAGTATTGGCGTGTATTTAATTGGTAAAAATATTTTTGACAAAGAATATATTACTAGCCCAGAATTTATCAATAAGCGAACCACCCGTCACACCTTAGGTGAAGCGAGACAGCTTAGCCTGAGTGTACGCGGCACCTTCTAACGTCGTATTTAGACTTAAAGTAGCGGCGATTTATTATCCGAATAAGTCGTCGCGAAAAAGTTACCGCTAAACTTCCAACAATAGGGCTTCGAGCCCACTGAACAATAAACTATTTCGGTCCTGCATGATGAAAACCAATGCCATCATTGTACTGCTCGTTTGGTGCGCTTGCTTATTCCCGTATCTAGCGTCCAAACAATATAAGACAAGTCACTATAAACCGAGAAAAAGTTTCGCCTGGGCCACCTCTCTACTACTTCAAGGCGTTGCTGTTTGGTTTTTAAGCCAAGAATACGGCCTCGCATCGGCTGCCATCATAATATTAACGCTAATGATGTGCATGTGGACATCACTGGTACTTTGGGCACCCTACCTTGGCGGCCGCGTACTTAGCCTAAGCCTCACGACGCTATTAGTCTTTGGCTTGATTTCGCTCACTGGGGCTAACTATGCAAACTAGCCGACGGTCGTTTTCTACATTTAGCAACACCATTGCGGCCTCTATGTGGACGAAAACAATAGTCGCGACACTGTGGGGGCTACTACTATCAGTAAGTGTACTCTTCAATGTGCACAACCTAGGCTTGTTAGCACCCGATGTAATGCTACTGATTGGAACATTGCTGTCTTTTATTTTATGGGTGGTAGGTATGATTTATAGCTTGAGTTGCCAAAGTCTATGGCGGGCTAACATCAACTGTTTCATAATATTTTTAATCTCTGCCTTAGCCAACCTGATACAAGTATATTTTTAATTCTAGGAATTCACATGAGCAAAAAAAACAGCGCAATCAAAAATGTCACTGCCGCTCACGGTTGGCTCGGAGTGATTTTTTCGATTCTTTTGTTTGTGGTATTTTGGGCTGGCTCTCTAAGTTTATTCCGAGCCGAAATTGAGCACTGGGCAGAGCTTCCTCATTACCCCGTTAACATTCAAGGTAAAGACAAAACCTTAAGTGAGCTAATCACCCCTCAATTAGAAAGGTACGACGTCAATGTAGATAAGCCATTGCGTGTTTTTTTATCCAACGACGACAACTATAGCTACCAGTTGAGCATGGAGTTGTTAAGCCCAAAAAAAAGCCCCAGTAACGAAAATCTACCCGACACAGGCAAGGTCAGTGAGAACACCGTCCAGGGAGAACGCTTGAGATTAAAAATTGACCCGAAAACTGGGATCGCTCGTGAGTCGAAGCCTGATTTTGAGTTAATAGATTTTATATATGAGCTGCATTACAACCTTCAGCTTTCACGTTTTGGATTATACCTGATTGGGGTGGTAACTCTTTTTCTACTCTTTGCGCTGTTATCTGGTGTATTTATTCACGCCAAGAAAATCATTCATTATTTTTTCAGCCATAGAATCTATAAGACGCGCACACAACTGCTAGACATGCATAATGTTATCGGCATTATGAGCCTACCATTTACATTGATGTATGCCTTAACTGGTTTAGTTTTCAATTTAATTATCGTTTATCAAATCGCTTTCGTCGTATTCATCTATCAGGGTGATCAAGAAGCTATGCTAAATGATGCCGGCTTTGGCCAGTTCGACATGCCAACTAAAACAGGCGAGGCCCAAGACATGTCAGCCATCGACCTGGTACTGGCTCAAACTGAGCAGCAATATGGTCAAGCGAGGTTTTTACGCCTCTATAACTACGGCGATGAAACGGCTGTTATGCAAGTACAGGGGGCTGGCGATGTAAATTTTGAACCTCGCTATCAATTGTACATCCGCATCCGTGATGGCGCTGTACTCAGAGAAACAGGCGTCGAGACGCTCAATGCTTTCAAAGAAGGACGTCGCGTTTTATCAGGCTTACATTTTGCTGACTTTGCAGGTTTTGACTTACGAGTACTGTATTTTATTTTAGGGCTGGCCGTTACCGCCATGATCATTACCGGCAATATGCTGTGGATAAACAAGCGTAGCAATAACGCCAAAGTGTCCGTCGCTGTCACTACTTTTGTCAGTAATTTAACACTAGGAATATGTTGCGGAATGATTTTAGCCACAGCGGTAGGTCTGTTACTTGAGAGAGCCTTGCCATTAACGCTCGCTTTACGTGCAAACTGGGTTATCGGTGGGTTTATGGGGACGACCGTCGTCGTGGCAGTTTATGCATTTTGGGTCCACCATAAAAAGGCTTTTATCGCCCACACCTTATATGCCTCTGCCGCCACGCTCTTACTAACCATCGCCGCTAGTTGGATATTATTTTCATCCGTCATACTTGAGCTTTGGACCCAAGGTATCCAGTCTGTTATAGGCGTCGAGGTGGGCATATTACTATCAGCTCTGCTGTGTTTAATTACCGCCAGATACTTACGCCAACCAACACCAAGCCATTTGAAGTCGATAAGCAAGTAGAATTTGGGAGTGCGGTGGATCCTGCCAACTCAGTCAGGTTCGTCTGAAATAGCTTTAACTGATAAATTAGTGAAGACGGGTGATTTTTTAGGTGCAGCCTTCTGCGAGAATTAATTTGCTGGTGGTCGTATTATGCCTTATTGAAAATAACGGCTGGGCCTCTGGGTCAGCTAAGAACTCCTTGGCTTTTTCCGGAGAAGAAAACTCAAGCACAACTAAGCGTTCGGGCTCCCAATCGCCCTCCATAAGCTCGGGCACTACCCCTTGTACAAGATAGCGCCCACCATGTTTCTCTATAAACGTCGGTATTTTTTTAGCGTATTCCATAAATCCATCAACAT
>Ga0105357_10000296_pt1 | contig 25799 bp, 20 predicted proteins | sample GOMGulsemesocosm_4_FD_83660 | JGI IMG/M metagenome (GOLD analysis project Ga0105357, IMG submission 83660) | Methane-oxidizing microbial communities from mesocosms in the Gulf of Mexico - GOM15B Gulf of Mexico | ecosystem: Environmental > Aquatic > Marine > Cold seeps | place: USA: Gulf of...
CATGGCGCGGTTCTGCGAGACGGCGCGGACCTTGAGACCGAGGGTGGTGCGTTTCATCACCAGCAGCAGGGCGAAGAACACCGCCAGCCCGAACAGCAGGATGTACAGACGGGTATAGGTGATCGACAGCACCGGGTTGATGCTCAGGGTACCGCTGATCCACTCGGGTGAGGTGACCGAACGGTTGAGCGGGCTGAACAGGGTGCGTACCGCCTGCTGCAGCACCAGGCTGAGGCCAAAGGTCGCCAGCAGGGTTTCCAGCGGGCGGCCGTAGAGGAAGCGGATCACGCCGCGTTCGATGGCGATGCCGACCAGCGCGGTGATCAGAAACGCTGCCGGAATGGCAATCAGCAGGCTCCATTCGATCAGATCGGGGAACAGCACCTGAATACCCCAGGTGGTGTAGGCGCCGATCATGATCAGCTCGCCGTGGGCCATGTTGATCACGCCCATCACGCCGAAGGTGATGGCCAGGCCGATGGCCGCCAGCAGCAGGATCGAGCCCAGGCTGAGGCCAAAGAATACGTTCTCGATGAAACGGTAGAACTCGATGCGGCCCTGAATGGATTCAATCGCCTTGGCGGCAGCGCTGCGCAACTCGGCGTCTTCGTCGTTCTCGGCGACGCTGCGCAGGGCGTTGCGGGCTTCCTGCTCAAGAGAACCGCTGAGGGTGTCAATGGCGGCCATGCGTTGATCGCGGTCGCCGGTTTGCAGGTCGAACAGGGCCAGCGCGGCGTCGATCGCGTCGCTGACGCGGCCGGACCCTTCGGTCGGCTGGCGCTCGCGTAGCAGGGCGGCGGTCTCGCCGTCTACACCGTCACGGATAAAGCGCTGTACGGCGTCATAGCGCTTGTCGCTGTTGGGATGGGTCAGGTTGAGCTGAGCAACCATGCCGCGCAGCTGGGTGCGCAGGCTGTTGTTCACCGGGATGCGGCGCAGGCCGGCAGCGCCGGTCAGGTCTGAGCCATCCAGGGCGTTGGTCAGTTGGTCACCGCTGCGAATGGCGATGACCGGTGGCTTGTCCTTGCTGGCCAGCAGGTCGCCGGCAACAAGGGCGTTGAGAATATCGGCCAGACGTTCGTCTTGATGGGTGGCCAGTTGCTCGACGGTGGCTGCGCGCTGTCGCAGGTTGCCGGTCGCCAGTTGGCTGACCAGTTCGTCGAAGGTGGGTTGGGCAGGGGCTGGTTCAGCCTCCTGGGCGCTGGCGTGCAGGGGCAGACTGCACACACACAGCAGCAGCAAACGGGTAAGCCATTGCTGCACGGCATGCCGGGGTGTCAGACGGCAGATGGAGTTCATGGCATCGTCCTGATTGAGGTTCACGCTGAACATGCAACCGGGGCGTGATGGGCGCCCCGGTTACAGGGGCGGGCGCTGGGCCCGCCGTCAGATGGCGGCTGATTACTCGGCGGTGGCGCCGACGCAGCTCTTGGTCTGGGTGTTGTAGTTGCCGCAGCTGATCGGCGCGGTCCAGTCGGAGATCAGGTCCTTGCTGCCTTCCAGGTAGTCGGACCAGGCGTCGCCCGGGACCAGCTCTTCGGTGCGGGAAACGGTCAGGAACTGGCCGTCGTCCTGGATTTCACCGATCAGGACCGGCTTGGTGATGTGGTGGTTCGGCAGCATTTTGCTGGTGCCGCCAGTCAGGTTCGGAACTTCAACGCCAACCATGGCATCGATGACCTTGTCGGTATCGGTGGTGCCGGCTGCTTCAACCGCTTTGACCCACATGTTGAAGCCGATGTAGTGGGCTTCCATCGGGTCATTGGTGACGCGCTTGGTGTCGCCGATATAGTCGTGCCAGGCCTTGATGAAGGCTTCGTTTTCCGGGGTCTCTTCGCTCATGAAGTAGTTCCAGGCAGCCATGTGGCCGACCAGCGGAGCGGTGTCGATACCGGACAGCTCTTCTTCACCAACGGAGAAGGCTACAACCGGGATGTCTTCGGCGGACACGCCCTGGTTACCCAGTTCGCGGTAGAAGGGCACGTTGGCGTCGCCGTTGATGGTGGAGACCACGGCAGTCTTCTTGCCAGCGCTGCCGAAGCGTTTGATTTCAGCAACGATGTTCTGCCAGTCAGCATGGCCGAACGGGGTGTAGTTGATCATGATGTCTTCTTCAGCCACACCGTTGGCCTTCAGATAGGCTTCCAGAATGCGGTTGGTGGTGCGCGGGTAGACGTAGTCGGTACCGGCCAGAACCCAGCGCTCAACGCCGACTTCATCCTTGAGGTAGTCAACCGCCGGAATGGCTTGCTGGTTCGGCGCAGCGCCGGTGTAGAACACGTTGCGGGAAGACTCTTCGCCTTCGTACTGAACCGGGTAGAACAGGATGCCGTTCAGTTCTTCAACGACGGGCAGAACCGATTTACGCGAAACGGAAGTCCAGCAGCCGAAGATGGCGTCCACGCCGTGCTGTTCCAGCAGTTCACGGGTACGTTCGGCGAACAGCGGCCAGTTGGAGGCCGGGTCAACGACAACGGGTTCGAGCTGTTTACCGAGCAGGCCGCCTTTCTTGTTCTGCTCTTCGATCAGCATCAGCATGGTGTCTTTCAGGGTGGTTTCCGAGATAGCCATGGTGCCGGACAGCGAATGCAGCACGCCGACCTTGATGGTTTCCTCGGCCTGTGCGCTGAGTGCGCCAAGGGCCATGCTGCAGGCGACGCCGAGTGCGCCGACCTGTTTGACGATCTTCTTCAGAGTCATGTTCCTTTCCTTTCTCTGTTGTTGTCTGAAATTCTGGCTGTTGCGTGATGCTGCTGGTCTGGCCGTGGGACGCTTGACCATGCAGGCCGTCGTTGGCGAGGCAGCCTGTGAACAGGACAGAGCAAAGAACGTGCCAGCTTTGCCATTGGCTGACATTGTTCAGGACAAAGGGCGCTGGAATGGGGGCTGTGGACAGCTCGGTCGAGAATGGGAACGGTTTGCGCGGTGGTGGTCTGCCGTGCCGTGCAGTGGTGCAGTGCACGAATTTGGTGCGAAAGGGTGGTGCGTGGTCAGGATTTTGTGCGGGAAGGGCTCAGGGAGTGCCGATAACCCGGGCCGCCTTGCGCGGCCCGGGCCTGTTGCGTCAGATCAGCTCGATGGCGACTGCGGTAGCTTCACCACCACCAATGCACAGCGAGGCGACACCACGCTTGCCGCCGGTCTGCTGCAGGGCGTTGATCAGAGTGACGATCAGGCGTGAACCGGTAGAGCCTACCGGGTGACCCTGGGCGCAGGCGCCGCCGTAGATGTTGACCTTGGCGTGGTCGAGGCCGTGCTCGCGCATCGCCAGCATGGTGACCATAGCAAAGGCTTCGTTGATTTCGAACAGATCAACATCCGCCGCAGTCCAGCCGGTCTTGTTGAACAGGTTGGTCATGGCGCCAATCGGAGCCAGGGTGAACTCGCTCGGATCCTGGCTCTGGGTAGCATGGCCGACGATACGGGCCAGCGGCTTCAGGCCGCGGCGCTCGGCTTCAGCGGCGGTCATCAGCACCAGCGCGCTGGCGCCGTCGGAGATGGAGCTGGCGTTGGCAGCGGTGACGGTGCCGTCTTTCTTGAACGCGGGCTTGAGCGTCGGAATCTTGTCCAGATTGGCGTTTAGCGGTTGCTCGTCGTCTTTGACCACGACCTCGCCCTTGCGGGTCTTGACGGTGACCGGGATGATTTCGTTGGCCAGCACGCCGCTTTCGATGGCGGCCTGGGCGCGCTTGAGCGACTCAATGGCGTAGGCGTCCATGTCCTCACGGGTCAGACCGTTCTGGTCGGCGGTGTCTTGGGCGAAGGAGCCCATCAGGCGGCCGGTACGGGCGTCTTCCAGACCGTCAAAGAACATGTGGTCCTTGATTTCGCCATGACCCATGCGCAGGCCGCTGCGGGCTTTTTCGATGATATAGGGCGCGTTGGACATGCTTTCCATGCCACCGGCAACCATGATGCTGGCGCTGCCGGCCTTGAGGGCGTCGTGCGCCTGCATCACGGCCTTCATGCCGGAGCCGCACAGTTTGTTGATGGTGGTGCAGCCGGTAGCCGCGGGCAGGCCGGCGTTCAGACTGGCCTGGCGGGCCGGGCCCTGCTTGAGGCCGGCGGGCAGAACGCAGCCCATGATCACTTCTTCGACCGCTTCGGCAGGAATGCCGGCACGGCTGACGGCTTCGCGAATGCTGATGGCGCCCAGGTCGACTGCGCTGATGCTGGACAGGCTACCCTGAAAACCACCCATGGGGGTGCGAACGCCACTGACGATTACGATGCTTTGGTCCGACATTACCGGCTCCTGAATAAATGGATGAGACAACGACAAGAAGGTGAACTGAAACTATGAATCCAGGTTCAGTCACAAAACGACTTTGTTTACAATTATACGCATGATGGGTTTAAAGAAAATCCGTATGATGATTTTCGCTTTCTACGGCTTGGCCAATGCAGCTACTCTCGCAAGGCCACGCTGACGTTTTTCAACTTATGCCATGCCCTGACAATCCTAAAAATAGTAGGTCATTCAATGCTCAATACTCGTATCCTCAAGCCGGCCGACGAGGCACGCTCCACTCCGCTGCTGATCAAAAACCTGCTGCTGACCGGGCAGCGTTATGAGCGCACGCAGGAAATCATCTATCGCGATCTGGTTCGCTACGACTACCGCACCTTCAACGAGCGCATCTGTCGTCTGGCCAACGCCCTGACCAAGGCCGGCGTCAAGGCCGGGGATACCGTTGCGATGATGGACTGGGATAGCCATCGCTATCTGGAGTGCATGTTCGCAGTGCCGATGTTGGGGGCTGTCATGCATACCATCAACGTCCGTTTGTCACCGGATCAGATTCTCTACACCATGAACCACGCTGAAGACGTGGTGGTGCTGATCAACAGTGAGTTCGTGCCGATCTACAAGGCCATTGAAAATGACCTGACCACGGTCACCACGACCATTCTGCTGACCGACGAAGACGATAAAACCGCCGACCTCCCAGGTTTTGCAGGAGAGTATGAGCAACTGCTGGCCGCGGCTGAGCCAACCTACGAGTTCGCCGATTTCGATGAGAACTCGGTTGCTACGACCTTCTATACAACGGGCACCACCGGTAACCCCAAGGGTGTGTACTTCACCCATCGTCAGCTGGTTCTGCACACGTTGGGGCAGGCGGCTTCACTGTCTGCGCTCGACAGCATTCGCCAGCTCGGCAACCGTGATGTGTACATGCCGATCACGCCGATGTTCCACGTTCATGCCTGGGGCATCCCGTATACCGCCACCATGCTGGGGATCAAGCAGGTCTATCCGGGCCGTTACGAGCCCGAACGTCTGGTGCAGATGATCAAGGATCACAAGGTGACGTTCTCGCACTGTGTTCCGACCATTCTGCAGATGGTTCTGAACGCCGAAGGTGCGAAGGACTTCGACTTTGGCGGCATGCGCGTGATCATCGGTGGCAGCGCACTGAATCGTTCGCTGTATCTGGCGGCCAAGGCCAAGGGCATGCAGCTGGGCGCCGCATACGGTATGTCGGAAACCTGCCCGATGATCTCTGCCGGCTACCTTAACCTGGAGCTTGAGCAGGCATCGGAAGACGAGCAGATCGCTCATCGCATCAAGGCTGGTGTGCCCGGTCCGCTGGTCGAGGCGCAGATCATGGCACCGGATGGCACTCTGCTGCCGCAGGACGGTGAGACCCAGGGCGAGCTGGTGCTGCGCGCACCCTGGCTGACCCAGGGCTATTTCCGCGAGCCGGAGAAGAGTCAGGAACTGTGGGCCGGCGGCTGGATGCACACCGGTGACGTGGCAACCATCAGCCCGATGGGCTTTATCGAGATTCGCGACCGCATCAAGGATGTGATCAAGACCGGCGGTGAGTGGCTGTCGTCCCTCGAGCTTGAGGACCTGATCAGCCGCAGTCCGCTGGTTGCTGAAGTAGCGGTGGTGGGCGTGCCTGACCCGCGCTGGGACGAGCGTCCGTTCGCATTGATTGTCCCCGCCGCCGGTCAGACAGTCACCGCAGACGCGATGGCCGAGCACCTGATGCCCTTTGTTGAAGAGGGGCATATCAACAAGTGGGCGATTCCGCGTCAGATTGCGGTAGTGACGGAAATCCCCAAGACCAGCGTCGGCAAGCTCGACAAGAAGCGCATTCGCACTGAAATCGCCGGCTGGCTGGACGCCGGTGCGGAGTGCATTTCCTCGCTCGCCTGATTCGTCTGCCGGTGAATGACCGCATCGTTTTTACGATGCGGTTTTTTTTGCCTGTTCGCTACCCATGGCAGGGTGAATCATAACGGGTGTTTTGTCTCGCTATTGTAGCGGTGTGACCGTTCGGTCTGTTTCTGTATGGCCCGTTCTAGGTGGGTTTTATGGGTTTTGTGCGGGGTTTTTATATTTGCCCGATGGGACGAACGGGCTTGCTTAGCCCGTAGTCAATCAGTAGAGTCTCTGGCCTCTCAAGTCGTATAAGAATCCTAATAAAACCCGTTGCTGCGTTGCCCCTGTGTCTATCATTTCGGGTAATGCGGGCGATGTTGCGCGTCTGAAAGTCTGACGGCAGGCACCGTGTGTGCTCCTTGAGGGATAAACACCGGTCATGGTTGTGGCAATGCGCATGCTGATGGCCGGTTACCCCAAACAACTCCAAGCAAAACAGGGCGAACCCATGAAACCCATCACTATTGCTTCTTTGACTCTGGCCACTGCGCTTGCTGCGCCGACGGCGTTTGCTGCGGTCAGCGCGCAGGACGCCGCCAAGCTGGGCAGCAGCCTGACCCCGGTTGGCGCAGAGGTTGCCGGCAACGCAGCCGGCACCATTCCCGAGTGGACCGGCGGCCTGGCAGCCGATGCCGCGCCGGTCGATGCCAACGGCTTCCTGGCCAATCCCTACGCCGGTGAGCAGCCGCTGTTTGTCATCACCGCAGCCAACTATGAACAGTATGCCGAGAACCTGGCGCCGGGCCAGATTGCCATGTTCAAGCGCTACCCCGACACCTTCAAGATGCGCGTATTTGCCAGCCATCGCTCTGCTGCCTTTCCGCAGGCGGTATACGACGCTGCGGCTGCCAACGCGACCAGCACCAAGCTGGTTCAGGGCGGTAATGGTCTGACCGACTATCGCCTGGCCTATGCCTTCCCGATTCCGGCCGATGGGCTGGAAGTCGTCTGGAACCACATTACCCGCTACCGCGGCAACGCGTTCCAGCGCACCGTAGTGCAGGCTACCCCGCAGACCAATGGCAACTTCAACGTGGTGCGTTTTGTCGAGGAGTACGCCGTACCGGCCGGTCTGGAGGATTACGACGCCAGCGCGCCGACCGACATGCTCTATTACTTCAAGCAGCAGGTAACCGATCCGGCGCGTCTGGCGGGTAACGTTCTGCTGGTTCACGAGACCATCAACCAGGTAGCGACGCCGCGTATGGCGTGGTTGTACAACGCAGGCCAGCGTCGCGTGCGCCGCGCTCCCCAGGTGTCCTACGATGGTCCGGGTACTGCGGCCGACGGCATGCGTACCTCCGACAACCTGGACATGTACAACGGCGCCCCCGATCGCTACGACTGGGAGCTGGTTGGCAAGCGCGAAATGTTCATCTCCTACAACAACTTCGAGCTGGGCTCGCCGCAACTCAAATATGACCAGATCTTCCAGGCCGGCCATATCAACCAGGACCTGACGCGTTATGAGCTGCACCGCGTCTGGGAAGTGGTTGCCAACGTCAAGCCGAGTGAGCGTCATATCTATGCCAAGCGTCATCTGTTCCTTGATGAGGACTCCTGGCAGGCTGCCCACATCGATCATTACGATGGTCGCGGCGAGCTGTGGCGTGTAGCCGAGGCGCACTCGGTTCAGCGTTATGCCGACAAGGTGCTGGGCTACACCATGGAAACCCTGTACGACCTGGTCGCCGGCCGTTACCTGGTGATGGGCGCAAACAACGAAGAGCGTGCCAACTACAACTACGGTTACAAGACCTCCAGTGTCGAGTTCACTCCGACTGCCCTGCGTCAGTCCGGCGTGCGCTAAGCGTTCGTTGCAGTAAACACAACGCCCGGCTCTGTCGGGCGTTGTGCATTCTACCGGCGGCGTTGGGCATCGGCGGCTGGCCGCCGGGCGTCAGTCTCCCTATACTCCGGAACAGGATAGTCTCCGTCGTGCCAGTTGCGCGGCGTATGCCCATTGCCATTTTCCGGACGCAAGATGACCCCAGTACCTGCCCTGATTCGTGAAACCTTTCCCGTTGGCCCGCTGCAGTGCAACTGCACCCTGATTGGTGATCCGATCAGCAAGAAGGCGATTGTGGTTGATCCGGGCGGAGACCATGAATTTATCGTCAAGCGTCTGAACGAGCTGGGGCTCAAGCTGGCCAGCATCATTCACACCCATGCCCACCTCGACCACTTTCTCGCCTCCGGTGAGCTGAAAAAGCTGACCGGCGCGACCCTGCATCTGCACAAGGAAGATCAGTTTCTCTGGGATAGTCTGGAAATGCAGTGCAAGATGTTCGGCATTCCCTACAAACCGGCGCCGTCGCCGGACCAGTGGCTTCAGGATGACGAGGAGCTGGCCTGTGGCTGCGGTGTTGCCCTGCATACGCCCGGGCATACCCCGGGCTCGATGAGTTTCTGGTTCCCGGAGGGCAAGTTGCTTATTGCCGGTGATACGCTGTTTCGCCGCGGCATCGGTCGTACCGATCTGTGGGGCGGAGACTATCGTCAGATTGAACGATCGATTCGCGAAAGACTCTATACGCTTGATGAAGATGCGGTTGTGGTGACCGGGCACGGGCCCGACACCCGCATTGGTGACGAGATTCGCGAGAATCCGTTTATTCGCGGCTGATGTCCGCGCGTTTTCCGTTCCAGTCTGTGCGGGCTGGACACAGAACCAACCAGAACAAGGGAATTACCATGAAAAGCCAAGGTTTGATTATTGCGGGTGCCTGCGCACTGATGATTGCCGGGTGCACCAACAACCCCTACACCGGTGAGCAGCAGGCAGGTAAGTCGGCTGTTTACGGCGGGATTGGCGCGCTGACCGGTGCAGCCATCGGCGCGGCGACCTCCAGCAGCGATGATCGTGCCAAGGGCGCTCTGATCGGCGCGGCCGTGGGTGGCGCTGCTGGCGGTGGCTATGGCTACTACGTCGACAAGCAGGAACAGCGCCTGCGTCAGGAGCTGACCGGCACCGGCGTGCAGGTCATCCGTAACGGCGACACCCTGCAGCTGGTCATGCCGGGCAACATTACCTTCGCCTCGGGCTCCTCCGACATCTCCAGCAGCTTCTATCCGACGCTGAATTCGCTGGTCAAGGTGTTCCAGGAGTTCGACAAGAACGGCATCAACATCGTTGGTCACACCGACAGCACCGGCTCCATGGAGCTGAACATGCGCCTGTCGCGTGAGCGTGCCGCCAGTGTTGCATCCTATATCGCCGGCCAGGGCGTCAGCGGTGCGCGTATCAGCAGCGCCGGTGTTGGTCCGAGCCAGCCGATCGCCAGCAACGATACCGAGGCCGGTCGCGCGCAGAACCGTCGCGTCGAGATCACCCTGCGCCAGCTCTGATCACGGCATGCAAGCCAAAAGGCCAACCGGGAAACCGGTTGGCCTTTTTTGGATTCGTCGCGGGTTAATGGGGGAATTACTTCCTTATTGAGCTGGGGCTGATTCAGCCTTTCGCCTTTACGGCGAGCCAAAGGGGGCCGCTTGCCCGGCCCCCCTTGGCGATCCCCCCGGGCACCCGGCTACGCGGCCCTTCGGGTTCGCTGCGTTGCTCGGGCCGACGGGGAGTCGCAGAACTCGGGGCTGCGCCCCTCAAACATGCTGCGACTCTTTTTCCCGCCAGCCCTGCGCTACTCGCCCGCGTAAACGGGACGAACCCCGGTGCGCACTCCACCATCAGAGCATTCGGTTTATCGCGCTGGAAAAGCGGATCGCATCACACCCGGACGCGCGCGATGAACCATCTTATTGCCGTGAGAACTCAATGGGTCGAGCGATCCATCGGCGTCGGGTACTGCTGGTGCAGGCGCGCCAGGTGGGCGTCCTTGTCGGTCCACAGCTGGTTGACCCAGGCTTGAAACTCGGCACGGAAGGCTTCGTCTTCCTGGTAGTTGCGGCCGAGAAATGCTGCCGGAATCGGCTTGAGTTCAAGGTGCATGACCACGTGCCTGACCTTGCCGCACAGCAGGTCCCAGAAGCTCGGGTTGCCGTCGGGGTAGTGGATGGTGATATCCAGCAGCGAGCGCAGCTGCTCGCCCATGGCATCAAGCACAAAGGCGACACCGCCGGACTTGGGTTTGAGCAGGTAGGTGAAAGGGGACTGTTGTTGCTGGTGCTTGGCCGGTGTCAGGCGGGTGCCCTCAAGGAAGTTGAACACCGCAACCGGGGTGGTCTTGAATTTTTCGCAGGCCTTGCGGGTCGTTGCCAGGTCCTGGCCGGCCTTTTCCGGGTGCTTGGCCAGGTAGGCCTTGGTGTAGCGTTTCATGAACGGGAAATCGAGCGCCCACCAGCACAGGCCGATGATGGGGACCCAGATCAATTCCTGTTTGAGGAAGAACTTGAGCATCGGCATATGGCGGTTGAGTACATGCTGCAGAGCCAGAATATCCACCCAGCTCTGGTGGTTGCTGGTGACCAGATACCAGCCGTTGTAGTCGAGCCGCTCCAGCCCTTCGATATCCCAGCGGGTGCGCCCGCTGAGCGCCATCCAGCCGCTGTTGCAGCTGATCCAGAACTCGGCGATGCGGATCATTACCCGGGTGCACCAGGTGCGCAGGGGCGGTATGGGCACCAGTTTGATCAGCGCGAATACGAAGAGAATCGGTGCATGAAACAGGGTGTTCAGCACCAGCAGCAGGGCAGCAATAATGCCACGCACGGGGGCAGGCAGAAACGACAGCATGGGTTGGCTCGTCCAGGGGCCGCTGGCGGGCGGCCGTGTTATGGGTTACTCGTTGTTGTAGGCCTGGATCGCGGTTAATGCAATGGTGTAGACGATATCGTCGACCAGCGCGCCGCGTGACAGGTCGTTCACCGGCTTGCGCAGGCCCTGCAGCATGGGGCCGACGCTTACCACGTTGGCGCTGCGCTGCACTGCCTTGTAGGTGGTGTTGCCGGTGTTCAGGTCAGGGAACACGAATACCGTTGCCTGTCCGGCCACCGGGCTGTCCGGCGCCTTCTGGCGGCCGACGCTGGCGATGGCGGCGGCATCATACTGGAGTGGGCCGTCCAGCAACAGTCCGGGCTCCCGCTCGCGGGCCAGGCGGGTCGCCTCGCGGACCTTTTCTACCTCGCTGCCACTGCCGGAGCTGCCGGTCGAGTAGCTGATCATGGCGACCCGTGCGGGGATGCCAAAGGCTTCTGCCGACCGGGCACTCTGAATGGCGATTTCGGCCAGTTCCTTGGCATTGGGCTCGGGGTTGACCGCGCAGTCGCCGTAGACCAGCACCTGCTCGGGCAGCAGCATGAAAAAGATCGACGACACCAGGTTGTAACCGGGGGCGGTCTTGATCAACTGAAAGGCCGGGCGAATGGTGTTGGCGGTGGTGTGGATGGCGCCGGACACCAGTCCGTCGACCTCGTCCAGTGCCAGCATCATGGTGCCCAGCACCACGTTGTCTTCCAGCTGTTGCAGCGCCATGGGCTCGTTTAGGCCCTTGCCTTCGCGCAGCTTGACCATGGGCGCCACGTAGCGCTCGCGCACCTGGTCGGGGTCGACGATCTGCAGGCCCTCCGGCAGGCTGATGTGCTGGGCGCGGGCAACGGCTTCAACCGACTCGCGCTTGGCCAGCAGAATGCAGTTGGCGATGCCGCGGCGCTGGCAGATGGCAGCGGCCTGTACGGTACGCGGCTCGTCGCCCTCGGGCAGCACGATGGTCTTGGCTGCATGCTGGGCCTGGCGCACCAGCTCATAGCGGAACGCCGGTGGTGACATGCGCTTTTCACGTGGCGTATCGCAGCGCTTGGCCAGCCAGACGTGGTCGATATGGCTGGCAACAAAATCGGTCACCTTATTGGCGCGCTCGCGATCATCAATCGGAATCTCGCGGTTCATGCGGTCGAGCTGGGTCGCGGTGGCAAAGGTGTCGGTCGGCACGCCCAGAATCGGCAGGCCCTGATCCAGAGCCGGCTGGCACAGTTGGATGACGCGCGGGTTGGGTTCAAAGCCGCCGGTCAGCAGCAGGCCGGCCAGCGGTGTGCCGGACAGTGCCGCCAGCGAGCTGGCAATGATGATGTCGTCGCGATCACCGGGGGTGACGATCAATGCACCCGGGCGCAGCAGATGAATGATGTTGGGAACGGTGCGCGAGCACAGTGCCATTTCCATCACCCGCCGTTGCTGCATCTCGCCGGCGTGGAAGGTGGTCGCCTTGAGCAGCTCGGCAATATCGGCGGTGCGCGGCGCGTTCAGCTCGTCCTGCCAGGGCACGCAACCGATCAGGCGGAAGTCGTCGGTATCCAGTCGGCTGGAGGCGTCGCGCAGACTCTGGGCGAAGTCCTTGAGTGTGCTTTTGAGTGTCGGCCGGTCGGGAATGTCGGTCGCGGTATCGGTCGCCAGTGCCCGTACCTTGTTGATGATGACGCCAAGCACCTTGGGGTGTTTGGGGCCGCCGAAGGTTTGGGCATTGATCTCGATTCGGTCTGCCAGGGTGGTGAAGTCGTCGCCGTCAGGGGCGGTCACCAGAATCACGTCGGCGTCCAGGCTCTTGGCCAGTTGCTGATTGATCTGCGCGGCGTAGTTGCTCTGGCGGGTAGGGACCATTCCTTCAACCACCACCACATCGGCACCGTCGGCTGCCTGCTGGTAGCGGCTGACAATCTCCTCCAGTACCTCGTCCAGCTCGCCCATGGCCAACTGGTGCTCAACCTGCGCCAGCGGCATGGCCGGCGGCGGCGACAACCCCAGGGTGCGGCTGATCAGTTCGCTGGAGCGCTCCGGGCCGTCGTCCCCGGGGTGCGGCTGGGCGATGGGCTTGAGAAAGTGCACCTTGAGGCCGGTCCGTTCCAGCGCCCGGATCAGGCCGAGGCTGGTGGAGGTCAGGCCGACACCGAAGCCGGTCGGCGCGACGAAAAACGTGTGCAGGCTCATGCCGTTTGGCTCCTTGGCTGGGTATCGAGCAGATCCAGGCTTTCCTCGGCTATCTGGCGTTCCTCATCGGTGGGAATTACCAGAATGGCCGGTGACCCTTTTGCCTCGATGCGACCTGCCTGGCCGCGCGGCAGTGCGCTGTTGTTGTCCGGGTCGATGCGCAGGCCCAGCACTGCCAGGTGCTTGAGGGTCAGTGCGCGGGTCAGTGCTGAGTTCTCGCCGATGCCGCCGGTAAAGATCAGGCCGTCGATACGCGGCAGGGCAACCGACAGACCGGCCAGCGAGCGAGCCAGGCGGTAGCAGAATACTTCGATCGCCAGCTGCGCGCCGCTATGGCCGTCGGCGCGGGCCTGCTCCAGCTCACGCATGTCGTTGGACAGCCCGGACAGGCCGAGCAGTCCGCTCTCGCGGTTGAGCAACTGCTCGATACGGTTCAGGTCCCAGCCCAGGGTGCGGGCCAGATGGGCGTGCAGGTTGGGGTCAACGTCGCCGCTGCGGGTGCCCATGACCAGGCCCTCAAGGGGCGTCAGCCCCATGCTGGTGTCCATGCTGCGTCCGTCCAGCACGGCGCAGCTGGAGCAGCCGTTGCCAAGATGGGCAGTCAGCCAGGCACCGTTGCCCTTGCCGAGACCGGTTAGCAGACCGGCCTGATCGCTGACGTATTTGTGGCTGGTGCCGTGAAAGCCGTAACGGCGTACGCCGTGCACGGCGTACAGCTCGTCGGGCAGCGCGTAGCGGAAGGCGTGCGGCGGCATGGTTTGGTGAAATGCCGTATCGAACACCGCAACCTGTGGCGTCTGCGGCAGCAGCTGCATGGCGGCGCGGATACCGGTCAGGTTGGCCGGATTATGCAATGGTGCCAGCGGGACGTTGGCTTCGATGCCGGCGATGATGTCGTCGTTGAGCAGTTGCGCGCTGGTAAAGCGCTCTCCGCCATGGACCACCCGGTGGCCGACCGCACTCAGCGGTTGATCAAGATGGCGCTCAACCATTGGTAACAGGGCGTTCAGTGCATCCAGATGGGTCGCGTTGGCGAGCTCGCCGCGCTCACCGTCAGAGGTGGTGTAGCAGGCCTGCGAGGTGTTCAGTCGCTCGGCGATGGCGTCGAACAGGGCGCCCGGTGTGTCTTCGCGGCGCAGCGCCATCTTGATGGAGGAGCTGCCTCCGTTGATGACCAGGACCAGTCTGTTTGTCATGGGATTGTGCGAGTTCCTTTCAGCCGGATGTCATCTATGGACCGCCGGATATCGATTGCGTTCGGCTATCTTCCGGTGACCCACTGGTCGGGTCAAGCCGTGCGTTTCGGTGCCATAACGCGTACACTCGGGACTCTTATACCCTCAATCACAGGAAAGAGATTATGCAGATTGCCGCCAACAAGGCCGTGTCCATCGACTACACCCTGACCAATGACGATGGCGAAGTGCTGGATTCGTCCGTCGGTGGTGCGCCGCTGGTTTACCTGCACGGTGCCGGCAATATCATTCCGGGCCTGGAGAAGGCTCTGGAAGGCAAGGCGGCCGGTGACGACGTCAAAGTAACCGTCGAGCCGGAAGAGGCCTATGGCGAGTTCAACGCCGAGCTGATCGCCGTGCTGGGTCGCAACATGTTTGAAGGTGTCGACGAGCTGGAAGTCGGCATGCAGTTCCACGCCTCCGGTCCGGACGGCAGCATGCAGATCGTTACCATCAAGGCGCTGGAAGGTGATGAAGTCACCGTCGACGGCAACCACCCGCTGGCTGGCGAGCGTCTGACCTTTGAAGTGAAGGTTGTCGCGGTGCGTGACGCCAACGAAGAAGAAATCGCCCACGGTCATATCCACGGCGAAGGCGGTCATCACCACTAAGTGGTAATGGCAGCATGAGAACCGGGCCCTGGCCCGGTTTTTTTATGTCTGCAGGAACGCGCTGCTGTTTTCTGCTGATTGATTATTATCAATGGTATTTATATTGGTGATTTTGCTCTATCAGGCGAAGTTGACCGGTCGTATAGTGCTCGGCATGAACACGATTCAAGATAAACGCGCGCGCATTCTCGCCTCGGGTACCAGCGTCATGCTGCGCAAGGGCTATAACGGCACTGGCGTGCAGGAGATTACCCAGGGCGCCGGTGTGCCCAAGGGGTCTTTCTATCATTACTTCGAGAGCAAGGAAGACTTCGCCATTCAGGCGCTGCACTACTACTACACGCCGCGCATCGAGCGTTTTGCCGATGCCCTGAGTGTGCCCGAGCTGTCGCCGCGCGAACGCGTTCTGCGTTGCTATCGTGATCTGGTTGGGTATTTCGCCAACCAGGAGCAGCCCAGTCATCAGTGTTTCATTGGCAGCCTGTGTCATGAAATGGCGGAGGAAAGCCAGCCTATAGGCTATGCCGCCAGTGCCATCCTGCAGCGTTCCAATCAGGTGCTGGCTGACTGTCTGGCCGAAGCGCAGTCCGCAGGCGAGATTGCGGCTGATCAGAATCCGGCGGAACTGGCCGGGTTTATCAGCGCCGCCTGGGAGGGTGCCCTGTTGCGCATGAAGGCGGATCGTCAGATTGGTCCCTTGCGCGTGTTCATTCAGCAGCTGGAGCGTCTGCTTCAGCCCTGAAAGCTATTTCATCAAGACAAGACGACTGGTCAGCTCGCCTGCTGGCAGGCGCTCTGGTCTGTCCCCCGTTCAGGAGATTATGCATGTCCACAGCCGTAACCCCGCTGTTCAAGCCCTTCACTCTGGGCAATCTGGAGCTGTCCAACCGCATCGTGATGGCGCCGATGACCCGCAACTTCTCGCCCAAGGGTGTGCCGAATCAGGCGGTGGTCGACTACTACCGTCGCCGCGCCGAATCCGGTGTCGGTCTGATCATCACCGAAGGCACCGTGGTGGATCACGTCGCGGCCAACGGCTACCCGAATGTGCCCCACTTCTATGGTGACGAGGCGCTGGCCGGCTGGAAGCAGGTTGTTGATGCCGTGCACGCCGCCGGCGGCAAGATTGCGCCGCAGTTGTGGCACGTCGGCAACGTCCGTCGCCTCGGTACCGAGCCGGATGGGGATGTGCCGGGTTACGGTCCGATGGAAAAGCAGAAGGATGGCAAGGTGCTGGTCAAGGGTATGACCCAGCAGGACATCGACGACGTGGTTGCGGCGTTTGCCAAGGCAGCCAGGGACGCCAAGGATGTTGGCTTTGACGCCATCGAGCTGCACGGCGCACATGGTTACCTGATCGACCAGTTCTTCTGGGAAGGTACCAACCAGCGTGATGACCAGTACGGCGGCAGCATGGAGAACCGTGGTCGCTTCGCCGTCGAGATCATCAAGGCAGTGCGCGCCGCTGTCGGCCCTGACTATCCGATCATCTTCCGTTTCTCCCAGTGGAAACAGCAGGACTACACCGCGCGCCTGGCCCCGACCCCCGAGCTGCTGGAGCAGTTCCTGGCGCCGCTGTCTGACGCAGGCGTGGATATCTTCCACTGCTCGCAGCGCCGCTTCTGGGAGCCGGAGTTCGAAAGCTCCGAGCTGAACCTGGCTGGCTGGACCCGCAAGATCACCGGCAAGCCGTGCATTACCGTCGGCAGCGTTGGTCTGGACGGTGAGTTCCTGCAGTTCATGGTCAACACCGACAAGGTTGCCCAGACCGCCAATATCGACGGTCTGCTGGAACGTCTGGATGCGGACGAGTTTGATCTGGTTGCGGTTGGCCGCGCGCTGCTGGTTGATCCGCAGTGGGCCGACAAGGTGCGCGAAGGTCGCTTCGAAGACATCGCGCCCTTCAGCCGCGACGCGCTCAAGACTCTGGTCTGATTCGCAATGGCAGGCACCCGGGCTATTTGCTCGGGAGTGCCTGTGTCAGCGCAGGCTGCCGTTCGGCGGCCCGCACAAGATAGCGCTCGAAACGCGTTACCACCGCACTCCAGTCCAGCTGGCAGGCCTTATGACGGGCATGCAGGCGGATGCTGCGACGTCCTTCCTGATCCGCCGTCAGCCAGCGCAGATTGTCGATGAATACCCGGTCGTGTGCGGGCGGCGCCAGGCTGCCGCTGTAGCGGTCCTGAATGTGCTGATGGGCTGCGGCGGTATCAAAGGCGCAGACCGCCAGCCCCGACGCCATGGCCTCGGTGACAACATTGCCGAAGGTTTCGGTCAGGCTGGGAAAGACAAAAATATCGGCGCTGGCATAGATTCGGGCCAACTCGTCACCCGTTTTTGCACCGGTAAAGATCGCCTCCGGCAGCTGTTTCTGCAGATCGGCAAGGGAGGGACCATCGCCAACGACGACCAGCTTCAGGTGGCTGTCTCGGGTGCTCTTCCCGGCTTCTTTCCATGCGCTTACGAGCAGCTCGGGGTTCTTTTCCGGTGACAGGCGGCCGACATGCAGCAATACCAGATCATCCGGGCCAACCCCCCAGTTGGCGCGCAGAGTGGCGTCTCGGCGGGCCGGATGAAAGCGCTCGCAGTCGACACCGCGACCCAGCAGTCCCAGGTGATTCAGGCCCAACCGGCTCAGCTCGCGCTGCTGGGTTGAGCTGGCAACCAGGGTGGTCTGGCTCTGGTTGTGAAACCAGCGCAGATAGCGCATGGCGGGCTCGTGCAGCAGGCCGAGGTGAAAGTGGTCACTGTATTGCTGGAAATTGGTATGAAAACCGCTGACTACCGCAATGCCGAGCCGTCGGGCGGTGCGCAGGGCAGACCAGCCCAGTGGGCCTTCGGTTGCAATGTAGACGGCGTCCGGTCGGGCCTGGCGCCAGAGTCGGGTGAGTAGGCGCCCGGCAGGCAGCCCCCATTGCAGGGACGGATAGCCGGGAATCGGCAAGCCGCGGACCCGGTGTTCCTCCAGACTGCCCTGTGCGGAGCTGCCCGGTTGCTCGCCGCGCTGTGCCGGACGGATCAGCTGCAACTGGTGCTGGCGGCCGAGCAGGCCGCTGCATAGCTGGCCAAGGGTGTTGGCCACGCCATTGATCTGGGGTGGGTAGGTTTCTGTGACCAGCGCGAAGCGCCGGGCAGGGGCGAGGAATGTTGTCATGCTCCGAGTATGGTGAGCGGGCATGATCGCCGTGTTACATCGGTGTGACCATTTTATGAATCGCGTTGCTGGCGCTCACGTACCCACAGCAGCGTGGAGCCAGCGACGGCTGCGGGCATTACCAGCAGGTTCACCAGCGGAATCAGCATGCCAACGTAGACCGGCAGGCCGAAGCCGAGTGACAGGCTGCGGCGGGTCTGCATCCAGCGCAGCATGTCGGGGAAGCCGACCTTGTCGTTATCGGCCTGGTAGTCGACGTATTGCACGGCCATCATCCAGACCCCGAAGGCCAGCAACAGCGGCGATGCAATCAGGTTGACCACCGGTATCAGTGACAGCAGCAAAAGAGCGGCCATGCGTGGCAGGTAATAGGCCAGTTTGCGCAGTTCGCGACCGACGCTGTGCGGAATCACGGCGATGACGTCTTTCCAGCCTGTCTGCGGGCTTACCTCATTGCGCTCCTGCTCGGCAATTTTTTCGGCGAGAAAGCCATAAAAGGGGGACGCAATGATATTGGCCAGCACGCTGAAGCCGAAAAACAGCGCCAGCAGGACCACCAGTGCAAACATCGGCCACAGCAGCCATTCGACAAAGGCGGCCCAGTCCGGGAGCTGTGGCATGAGTCTGGCCATCAGCAGGTTGAACTGCTGGATTCCCCAGCCGATGAGCGCGGCAAACAGCAGCAGGTTGGCTATCAGCGGGATGATCACAAAGCGCCGCAGCCCGGGTTGCCTGATGACCTGCCAGCCTTCCTTGAGGTAATCGGGGCCACGTAGTACATCCGTTACTTGCTTCATTGGTGCGGGTCCTGATGGAAACGTGTCTTGCAGAAATGTGCAGTGCTTCGCCGGGTACTATAGGGGTAAACTATTTGGCTGATACAGTCTTTGCAATTTCCACTTGTTTCAGGTCGCTATAAGCTGCGGCCTGTATTGCTCTGGAGGGTTGGATGAGCGTTCTGGTCAATCGTTCCGCGCCGGATTTCGTTGCTCCGGCGGTATTGGCTGATGGCAGCATTGTCGAGCACTTTGATTTCTCGACGCTGCGCGGCAAGTACGTGGTGATGTTCTTCTGGCCGCTGGATTTCACCTTCGTCTGCCCCTCGGAAATCATTGCCCATAACAACCGTATGGACAAATTCCGTGCGCTGGGCGCAGAGGTTGTCGGTGTTTCCGTGGACTCTCAGTTCACCCATTACGCCTGGCGTAATACCCCGGTGGAGAAGGGCGGCATTGGCCCGGTCGAGTTCACCATGGTCGCCGACGTCAAGCACGAGATTACCCGTGCCTACGGGGTGGAGCATGAAGATGGCGTTGCCCTGCGGGCGTCGTTTCTGATCGACCGCGACGGCATCGTCCAGCATCAGGTGGTGAACAATCTGGCGCTGGGCCGTGAAGTGGATGAAATGATTCGCCTGATCGAGGCGCTGCAATTTACCGAAGAGCACGGTGAAGTGTGCCCGGCCGGCTGGCGCAAGGGCCAGAAAGGTATGCAGGAGAGCGCCGAAGGCGTTGCCCGCTATCTGGCCGAGCACGCTGCCGAGCTTTGATCAACTGACTGGTTTTGGGGCAGTCGCTGCTGTTCAGGGTTCCCCTTACCCTCGGCTGCCCGTTTTATTCTTGCCGCCAGCGTGCTGGCGAAACTGGAGGTTTACATGTCTGAAGTGCGTCACACTCGCCTGATCATCCTGGGCTCCGGCCCGGCGGGCTACAGCGCTGCCGTTTACGCTGCGCGCGCCAACCTCAATCCGGTGCTGATCACCGGCATGCAGATGGGCGGGCAACTGACCACCACGACAGAAGTGGATAACTGGCCGGGCGACGTTGCCGGTGTGCAGGGGCCGGAGCTGATGGAGCGCATGCGTCAGCATGCCGAACGCTTCGAGACCGAGATCGTGTTCGATCACATCAACAAGGTGGACCTGACCCAGCGTCCGTTCACCCTGTGGGGTGACAGCGGTGAGTACAAGTGTGATGCGCTGATCATCGCCACCGGCGCGTCGGCCCGTTACATCGGCCTGCCGTCGGAAGAGGCGTTCATGGGCAAGGGCGTGTCTGCCTGCGCTACCTGTGACGGCTTCTTTTACCGCAATCAGGATGTCGCCGTGATCGGTGGTGGTAACACCGCCGTGGAAGAGGCGCTGTATCTGGCCAATATCGCCAAAAAGGTCACCCTGGTGCATCGCCGTGATACCTTCCGCGCCGAGAAGATTCTGATCGACAAGCTGATGGCCCGTGTTGCTGAAGGCAAGATCGAGCTCAAGCTCAACGCCACGCTGGACGAAGTGCTGGGTGACGACAGCGGTGTGACCGGCATGCGCATCGCGCTTAACGCCGGCGGCACCGAAGATATCGCCCTGGCTGGCGTGTTTGTCGCTATCGGCCATACCCCCAACACCGGTCTGTTCGAAGGTCAGCTGGAGATGAAAGACGGCTACCTGAAGATCAAGAGCGGTACCGAAGGCAATGCCACCCAGACCAACATCCCGGGCGTCTTCGCCGCCGGTGACGTGGCTGACCACATCTACCGCCAGGCCATCACCTCGGCCGGCGCCGGCTGTATGGCGGCGCTGGATGCAGAGCGCTTCCTCGACGCGATGTAACCGCTGGTTCACAATGAAAGCCCCGCGTCAGCGGGGTTTTTTATTGAGCGACAGGTACCCTGCAGGGAGGCGCATTTGACAGATTGGCTAGTGGTAATCGGACTGACCCTGATGGCCGGCATGGCAATGCCCGCCGGGGCCCTGCTGGCCGGGGTGGAGCGGGTGCGGCCCAAGTGGCTGGACCAGGAGCTGCGCCACGGCATCATCGCCTTTGGCGGTGGTGCATTGCTGTCTGCGGTCGCGCTGGTGCTGGTGCCCGAGGGTATTGCCAAGGTTGATGCACTGGCTTCGGCCAGCTGTTTTATCGTTGGCGGGCTGGCGTTCATGTGGCTGGATATCGCTCTGTACCGCAACAAGACGCCGGCCAGCCAGATGGCCGCAATGCTGTCCGACTTTGTGCCCGAGTCGATTGCCCTCGGCGCGGCCTTTGCTGCGGGTGGTCACAGTGGCCTGCTGCTGGCGTGTCTGATGGCGCTGCAGAATCTGCCCGAGGGCTTCAACGCCTGCCGAGAACTGCGGGCCAGCACCCATTACCCAATACGCCGCATTGCCAAGGGCTTTACCCTGATGGCGCTGCTGGGCCCGTTGTTCGGATTGCTTGGGTTTGGCTGGCTGGCGGCCTATCCTGAGGCGGTGGCGGCGGTCATGCTGTTTGCCGCCGGCGGCATCTGTTATTCAGTGTTCCAGGACATCGCCCCGCAGGCGAAGCTGGAACGCAAGTGGGCCCCGCCAATGGGCGCGGTGCTCGGGTTTGTATTGGGCATGGTCGGGCACCAGTTGACGATGGGGTGAGCGCGGCGCAGATCGCCGAGCGGTTGTCGGTCAGTTGGGCTCGGCTTCGAGTCTTATGAAAAGGACGAACTACATGAAATCACGTTATCTGATGGTGGCAGCATCGTTCTCGCTTGCCGCTACAGCTTCGGCCAGCAGCTTTATTGGTACTACTGATGCCATCGGCTCCTCGCTGGCCAACAGTGCCGAGTCGAGCAGCAATGTCACTACCGGGGGGGACGACAAGGTAGTGCTGCAGGCACGGGACGATGCGGCCAGCTTTGTCGCCAGCGATGGTGCGATCCGCGGCGTGCATCTGGAGGCTGCACTGGCGCATTTGCGCGCTCGGCAACCAGCGTCGCCGGCCACCGATATGCAGCTGGCCGAGGATATTCTGGCCCGTTGAGCAAGGTGTTGACCGGCTTGCCGTGTCGGTTTGCCTTGCTGCTGGCGCTGATCTGGAGTGTGCAGATCAGCGCCGCCTTGCGACTGGAGCCCGAGCTGGCAGGGCTGACTTCGCAGCAGCAACGCTTTACATACGACCTGCTCGAACAGGTCGACGAACGTCTGCCGCCGCGCCTGAAGGAGCAGCTTGATCAGATCGTCAGTGTGCGCTGGGCAGGCGACCTCAAGCCGCGCGTGGTGGGTCGCGCGACCTTTAATCATGAAATTCTGCTGAGCGCGCGCCTGCTGGTTGATCAGGACGAGTTGTTGGCACAGCGCACTCTGGTGCACGAGCTGGCGCACCTCTATGACCGGTTGGGACCGGCCGGTCTCGACTGGCGCTGCGCTGCGCGGCAGCACGCTCAGGGCCCGGTAGGCTTGCCGCCCCATTGCCGCGGGCAGACCGAACGGCGCTTTCGGTTGCGCGATGATCCGCGATTACTGGATCTGGCCGGCTGGCCCGAGTGGGTCGGTGGCCGTGGTCGGCGTGAGCGCGAAAATCGCCAGTTGCTGCGCTCACCTGATGCCTATGAGTTAGGCAGTCCTGCCGAATTCGTCGCGGTTAATGCCGAGTACTTCCTGCTGGACCCGAGTTATGGGTGTCGGCGGCCAGCTCTCTATCGGTTTTTTGTTGAACACTTTGACTGGGCGCCCTTCGATACTCGCTGCGCTGATATCTATCCTTATCTGAACGCGGGGGCCGACAAGAACCAGTCGCTGCTCGGATGGCTCGATTCCGAGCGGGTGTACGCGGTGCATTACCTGCTGGCAGAGCCGGATCAGACGCTGGCCAGTCGCTGGGGGCACAGTATGCTGCGCTTGGTGGTCTGCGCGCCCGGGCGTCCTCGTGGGCCGGACTGCCTGCTCGACCTTGAGCAGGATCTGGTGTTGTCGTTCCGGGCCTACGTTGACGATGTGCAGCTGTCGCATTGGGATGGGCTGGTGGGGCGGTACCCGTCGCGGCTGTTTATGCTGCCGTTGGCGCAGGTGGTTGATGAGTACACCAAGCTGGAGTTGCGCTCCCTGCGTTCGGTGCCGCTGCAACTGAGTCGTGACGAGATTGAGGGCGTTGTGCAGCAGGCTGCCCAGCTGCATTGGGCATATGACGGCCGTTACTTTTTCGTCGGTAACAACTGCGCCGTCGAGACGCTCAAGCTGTTGCGTACCGGCAGTCGTAGCGAACGCCTGATTGATCTCGAAAGCCAGACACCGATCGGCCTGCTGCAGTTGCTCGAAGCGCGCGGGATGGCAAACGCCAGTGTGCTGACTGATGCGACCGAGGCCCTGCGCCTGGGCTATCGATTCGATTCCTATGCTGAACGCTATCGGTCGATATTCGCGCTGTTGCGCGAACGGCTGGGGGTTCAGGTCACGGGGTTTGAGCAGTGGCTGGCGCTGCCTCCCGAGGCACGTGCGCGGTGGTTTGACCACGCCGATTTGCGTTCGACGGCGGCGTTATTGCTGCTTGAGCAGGCAGCACTGCGACGGCAGCTTCTTGAGGCGCAGCATGCCCTGAAGGTGCGTTATCTGCGTGGTGCCGATAGCGAGGAGAGTGTGCGCGCCGCTGGAGAGCTGGTTGCAGCACTGCTTCGCGAACGTGGATTTCTCAGCCGTCCTGCGGATTTGCTGGCTGAGGGTTATGGTCTGCCGCAGCCGGAAGAATGGCAGGCGTTGAGTCAGCTTGGCGATCAGCGCAAGAACGTATTGCAGGGGTTGGAAGGCCGGCTGGAATCGGTATTGCCCGCGCTGCTGTCGGCTGAGCAGCAGCAACGCCTGGCGGCCGGGCAGCGCAATCTTGAACGGTTGCATGCGCAGGTCCGACGACTGAAAAGCGTTGAGAAATAACCGGGAGAGAATGTGTTGAAATCCATTCGTTGGGAACGAATGGTGCCCCGAGGGAGAATCGAACTCCCACTCTGTCACCAGAAACGGATTTTGAATCCGCCGCGTCTACCAATTCCGCCATCGGGGCAATGCAGGTGCGTACGAGCGTACGCTGGCTGGCGCGGAGTATACGGAGCCCGAACGGTCTCGGTCAATCCTGTGCGCGCTGGCTGATCGCCGTGGCAGCGGTTTTCGGCTACCATAGCGCCCTTTCCCAGGTAACTCCGGACTTCCTTAGCGCATGCGTCTCAGTGACTTTCATTTCGACCTGCCCGATGAGCTGATCGCACGGCATCCGCTGGCCGAGCGGCGCGCCAGTCGGTTGTTGTGCCTCGACGGGCCGACCGGCCAGCTGGCTCACCGTCAATTTGTCGATCTGCTCGAGTATCTGCGCCCCGGCGATTTGATGGTGTTCAACAATACCCGGGTGATTCCGGCCCGCCTGTTTGGTCGCAAGGAGACCGGCGGTGCGCTGGAAGTGCTGGTTGAACGAGTAGTCGACGAGTTTCGGGTGCTGGCGCACATTCGTTCCAGCAAATCCCCCAAGCCGGGCAGCCGTATCCTGATCGATGGTGGCGCCGAGGCCGAGATGGTGGCACGCCATGATGCGCTGTTCGAGCTGCGTTTTGCCGAGCCGGTATTGCCGTTGCTGCAGCGGGTCGGTCACATGCCGCTGCCGCCATACATCGATCGCCCTGATGACGAGGCGGACCGCGAGCGCTATCAGACGGTGTATGCAAAGCGCGAAGGTGCCGTAGCGGCGCCGACCGCCGGGCTGCATTTCGACCGACCGCTGCTCGATGCCATCGCCGAGTTGGGCGTGGAGACGGCGGAGGTCACCCTGCATGTCGGCGCGGGTACGTTCCAGCCTGTGCGGGTCGACAAGATCGAAGAGCACGTCATGCATCAGGAGTGGCTGGAGGTTGCGCCCGAGGTCGTGGCTGCGGTCGATGCCTGCAAGGCGCGCGGCGGGCGGGTGATCGCGGTGGGTACCACCAGTGTGCGCTCGCTCGAGTCGGCTGCTCGCGATGGTGTGCTCAAACCGTTCAGTGGCGACACGGACATCTTTCTGTATCCGGGCAAGCCGTTTCACGTGGTGGACGCGCTGGTCACCAACTTCCACTTGCCCGAGTCGACCCTGCTGATGCTGGTGTCGGCGTTTGCCGGTTATCCCGAGGCCATGTCTGCCTATCGTGCAGCGGTGGCCGAAAAGTACCGTTTTTTCAGTTACGGTGATGCGATGTTCGTCACCCGCAATCCGGCCCCGACCGGGCCTGAGGTATCGTCATGAGTCACATGTCCTTTGAACTGCTTGCCACCGATGGCAGGGCGCGCCGTGGTCGGCTGACCTTCCCCCGCGGGGTGGTCGAGACGCCGGCCTTTATGCCGGTGGGTACCTACGGTACGGTGAAGGGCATGCTGCCGCGCGATATCGAGGCGATCGGTGCGCAGATCATTCTCGGCAATACCTTCCATCTGTGGCTGCGCCCGGGGACCGAGGTGATCCGCAGGCACGGTGACCTGCACGATTTCATGCAATGGCAGGGGCCGATTCTGACCGACTCCGGCGGCTTTCAGGTATTCAGTCTGGGTGCCATGCGCAAGATCAAAGAGGAGGGGGTGTACTTCTCCTCGCCGGTTGATGGTGCCAAGGTGTTCATGGGGCCGGAAGAATCCATGCAGGTGCAGCGCGCGCTGGGCTCGGACATCGTCATGATCTTTGATGAGTGCACGCCCTATCCGGCGGATCTGGATACGGCTCGTCGCTCGATGGAACTGTCGCTGCGCTGGGCCAAGCGCTCCAAGCAGGCCCACGGCGATAATCCGTCAGCGCTGTTCGGCATCATTCAGGGCGGTATGCACGAAGAGTTGCGGCTGCGCTCGCTGGAAGGGTTGAGCGAGATCGGGTTTGATGGGCTGGCGATTGGTGGTCTGTCGGTCGGCGAGCCGAAGGAAGAAATGATCCGCGTGCTGGATTTTCTGCCGGGCCACATGCCGCCGGAAAAACCCCGTTACCTGATGGGAGTAGGCAAACCCGAGGATCTGGTA
>Ga0105357_10000298_pt1 | contig 25725 bp, 22 predicted proteins | sample GOMGulsemesocosm_4_FD_83660 | JGI IMG/M metagenome (GOLD analysis project Ga0105357, IMG submission 83660) | Methane-oxidizing microbial communities from mesocosms in the Gulf of Mexico - GOM15B Gulf of Mexico | ecosystem: Environmental > Aquatic > Marine > Cold seeps | place: USA: Gulf of...
CAGCATATTTTTTCAGAACATCCAGATACCAATGCATAAGATGCGTATTCCTTGTTGTTTATTGTTATTGGCTCACACAGGGGTGGCGCTTTACGCTCTTCAGCGGGTTTACCGACTCCGCAGCGTGATCCCCTTTCGGTCGTGCAGGCTGGCCTGCAATCCCACCGCCGATTATAGGTCGCAGACGGACTGGCGGGTCAACCTCGAGAACTCTGCTGCGTGCTAACCTGTGACCTGCTACTGGTTATGAGGGCGAGCATGCGCAAGGCGCTTGGGGTGGTGATTACGGTTCTGGTGCTGGCTTCGCTTGGGCTGGGGGCATCCGTCTGGTGGGCGCAGCGCGCGCTGTCGGAGGCTGGCGTGCAGCAGCTGGAGTGGCAGGGCGTGGGCTGGCAGCAGGGCGGCCTGGAATTGGCTGGCTTATCTTTTGTCATGCCCAGCGGATCAGTCGCACTGGAGCAGTTGCGACTGGTGCCGGGTTGGCGTGATGGGCCGCGTTTGCGCGTGCTTGAGGTAGGGCATGCAGTGCTGCGCCTTGATGCGACCGAGAGGGAAACCGATGACGCCGGTATGCAGGCCGCGAGCCTGACCGCACCGGAGCTGTGGCAAAACATAGTGGATTGGCTACCGGATCAGGTCTCGATTGCGCAATTGAGCGCAGCGCTGCCCTGCCGCAGTGGCACCTGCGAACTGGCCGGCTCCCTGCAGGCCAGCCGCACCGCAGCCGATCCTGATACCGACACGCCGGTTGTGGCGCAGGCTGAACTGGCGTTGCAGGCCGCGCAGCAGCGTTTTTTGCTGAAACAAACAGTGCAGGCGAACAGCAACCGGCTGAGCTTGCATAGTCAGTTACTGATTGATGACCAGCCAGCCGCCGAATTGTCATCTGACTGGCAAGGCCTTACCCAGTGGCAAGGTCGTCTCTCTGTGCCTGGCTGGCCGGAGACCCGGGGGCTTTATGAATACCTGGGCAGCTGGTTTTCACTGGGTACCCTGCCGGTCGCGAGCTTGCCGCCGGGGGCGCAGCTGTCGCTTGACTGGGATTTGACTGCCGCGCAGCCGCCGGTGCAGTGGGCGGATTGGCTGGGCGGTGAGGCTGCATTCAATGCGCAGATCGCGCTGCCACAACCCTGGGCCGTTGCGCAGCTGGGTAATCTCGCTGGCGAGCTGCAATTGGCGTTGCGGGGGCAGCAGGGGCGCTGGCAGTTGCTGCAGGGCAACGCCCGGCTGCTGCTGACTGAGCCGCAGCTAGCGGCCTTGGCAATCTTGCCTGGCGACCTGCAATTGCAGCAGATACAGCTGCAGATCACACCAGCGGCCAGCACCGCGCTGGGCAAAGGCGATGCCTTGCCGTTTGGCGCTGAGCTGCGCGTACAGGGTGCCAATGGCCTGTCAGGCCAGCTCAAGGGTGATCTGTCGCTGCGTCTGGCGCAGGCCTGGGAGTTGCAGTTGGTCGATACCCAGTTGGGGCTGCAATTGGCTAGCTGGCGTGAGCCCGGTATCGTCTTGCGCGATCTGCAACTGACCACCCCGCTGCGCGGCCAGTTGGATAGCCAGGGCGCTACGCTGCAGGCAAGCAAGGGCGGGCAATTGGCTTGGTCGCGCCTGCAGCTCGATGCCGCCGAGCTGGCGCTGGGCAGCACCAACCTCAAGCTGCAAGACCTGACTTATCAACAGCAATGGCAGGATGCGGCCAGTTTGCAGGCGGGTAGTCGGCTTGAAGGCACCATCGCTGCCGTTACCCAACCGCAACTGCAGACCCAGCGCTGGACGCTGGGCGGGCGCTGGAGCTACGCCGAAGGCGCTCTGCAATGGGCGGGCAAGGTAGGCAACGCGGCCGACCTGGCATTGGATACGCGCTTTAGCCTGCCCGCGGCACAGCCTTGGCAAGCGACGGCTAACCTGCCGCCGCTGTTCTTTCGGGCTGGTAACCCGTTGGCGCAGACCCTGGCGAGCTGGCCAGCGCTGCTGAGCCTGTCCAGTGGCCAGCTCAGTGGCGAAGTTCAGGTTACCGGTGGTGATCAGCTTGGGCTGACGGGCGACCTCAATCTTGCCGGGATCAAGGGCATCTATGACCGCAGCGCCTTCAGCGGATTGTCCGCGCCGCTGAAGCTGGGTCTGCGCAACAATGTGCTGCAGCTGGGCAGCAGCGAGCTGCAGTTGGACTCTGTGAACCCCGGCCTGGCCATGGGGCCGCTGCGCGCGGCAGCGAGTTATCAGGCATCGCTGGACCAGGTGACGCAAGGGCGCCTGCAACTGGACCGCGCGCAGCTGCAGTTGCTGGGCGGGCAAATCAGCGCCGAGCCGGTGACGCTCGACTTTGCTGCCGCCGAACAACGCATGACCCTCGAGTTGAGCGGGCTGGAACTGGACACCCTGTTTGAAGTCTACCCAACAGAGGGATTGAGCGGTCGTGGCACGCTGGATGGGCGCCTGCCGGTGGTGCTGCGCGACGGCGAGCTAATGGTTGATGAGGGCGCCGTGGCGGCCCGCGAGCCGGGCGGGGTGCTGCGCTATCAGTCCGACAAGCTGCAGCGTCTGGCGCAGAGCAACAGCGGTATGCGCGAACTGGCCGGGGCGCTGGAGAACTTTCACTATACTGTGCTCAGCAGCCAGGTGAATTACGCCGAAGACGGTACGCTGCAGCTGGGTTTGCGCTTGCAGGGCAGTAACCCGAATTTTCAGCAGGGGCGGCAGGTCAATCTCAACGTGAACCTGCAGGAGAATATTCCGGCCCTGTTGACCAGTCTGCAGCTGAGCAGTCAGGTCAGCGACATCATTCAGCAACGGGTACAGCAGCGACTGCTTGAGCAGCGCCTGCAGCCCAACAAGGAGTAGCTATGCACTGGCGAGGGTTGTTGATGGGAGCGGCGGGTCTGTTGCTGGTGGCCTGTGCCGGTCCGACGGTGCAGCTGGCAGCGCCGAGTGAGCCGATCAATATCAACCTGAATGTGAAGATCGAGCACGAGATCTACATCAAGGTGGATAAGCAATTGGATGAAATCTTCAATGAATCCAGCGGGCTGTTCTGAGCGCGCGTGCAACAGGGATAATCGCAATGGGCAAGAAAACAGTTTTTACCTTCTGCATGTTGATGCTGCTCGGCAGCGGTGCGGCTTGGGCGTTGAGTCTGAACGAGGCGATGAGTGCGCTGCCGGCCGCCAAGGAAGCGGGCCAGCTCGGCGAGCAACCCGATGGCTATCTGGGTGTGATCAAGGCCGCGGGTAACGCCAGCGAGGTGGCACAGCAGATCAACGCCGCGCGCAAAGAAGAGTACCAGCGGGTGGCGCGTGACAATGGCATCGCGCTCAAGGATGTCGAGACCATCGCCGGTCAGAAGGCGATCGATCGCACGCCTGCCGGGCAATACATTAAGGTCAACGGCGGCTGGGTGAAGAAGTAGCTGCGGAAGTAGCTGGCAGCCACTCGATGGCGCCGTACCAGCCGGTTATCGGTTGGCCGGCGTTATCGCAGTCGGTCATTAACGCAATACCATCAATCTGCTGCAGATCTTCGCCGTGCAGCGTCAAAAAATCTTCCCGCACATTGCGCTGCTCGCTGAGCATGGCCCCGGCCTCGGCGGGTTCGCCACTGCGCAGCGCGAGCATTTGCGCGTTGCTGGTGTAGGCATTGGGCCAGTGTGTGCCGACTGGCTGCGCGCTGGACCAGACGTAGTTCACGGCCAATGTGCGCCAAGGTAGCAGGCCGCCATCTTTGACCACGTAAACCCGTACCGGGTAGTCGTCCCCCTCTTTGCTGGTTTCGTCGATCCCCCTGAACACCCCGCTGACGGCCCACGACCAACTGAGAATGGGCGTTCGGGTCAGGTCTACCTTCTGCTCGATATAGCGCGCGCTGGCCTGGCCGGGCTGGCAGTCGGCCTGTAGACGGGTGCCTTTGGCATTGGGTTCAAGCTGGTAGCGGGTGGGTTCGGCGAAGTCCCTGACTTGCCAGTCGAGCAGCGCTTCCGGGCTATAGCGTGGCGCTGCCTGACTGCTCACTGAAAGCAGTGCGGCGCAGCACAGGACTGCGCGCAGGGTGTCAGTCGTCATCGCTTGCGGGGGCGTCGTCAGCTTGCTCGGCTTTGGCTTGTTGGTCGGCCTGATAGCGTTGCCAGTCCTCCCAGTCGTGGGGAGTACCGGCATGCGGGCGGCTGGGGTGGAGTGCTCGCTCCAGTGCCTGCCCGCGCAGGCTCGAGTCCTTGTCGTCGTCCTGATCCAGTCCGTGCTTCTTGAGAAATTCATCGGCGCGCATGGCTGCCTCCTCGTTCACGCTGGGGGTGAACTGACAGTATGGCAGTGCGCAGGGTATCCGGGTCAAGGGCGGGTTTGGCTGGCCAAGCGTAGTTGTTCGTTGGGGGCAAAGCGCGCCTGCAGTAAAGCGTCAACTGCAGCCTGTTTGTCCTGCTCGGCGAGGCCGGGTTGCTGCAGTATGGCATCGCGCTCGTGGCTGAAGTCGCTGACTCGGGCCTGCCACTCGGCGCGTTGCTGATCCAGCGCTTCCAGCCGCGCGGTGGCCTCGGGGCCGACCAGGCCGAGCCGCAGGTCGCGAATCTCGTTGGCGCTGGCGTTTTGCTCTGTCAGTAACCGGGTTTGCTGGCGCAGATCCTGATGCAGTTGCGGCACCAGCAACTGCTGTAACGCCTCCGGCAGGTTCTCGCGCAGTGCCTCGATCTCGGCCGCGCGATCTGCGGGGTTCAGGTCCGGGTTGCGGTTGATGGCCAGGCGCTCAAGGGTAAAGCGGTTGTAGACCTCTTCGCCAGCGAAGAAGGCTGCATGCACTGCCGGGTCGAACAGGCTGGCGCGCAGGCGCTGTACAGCCTCTTCCCGGGCCCAGAGAGCGTCCAGGTCGTCGAGTACCGGAAAGTCCTGTTCCAGTTCGGCGACTGCCTGCAGGTAGCTCAGGTAGTGCTCGAAGATAGTCAGTGCCTGCGCTCTGGCTGGCTCTTGCAACTGCTGGCTGAGGTATTGGCGTACGCGTTCCTGCGCCTGCTCTGGGGTTTCCTCGCCGTTGGCGCTCAGATAGTAATCGAACAAGTGGCGCAACTGATCATTGATCAACAGGTTACCGTCGGCATCCACCTGCAGGCGGCCGTCGACGTCGGTGCCGCGCAGTGAAGGCGGTAGCGGTTGCGTAGCTGTGCTCGCAGCGGACAGGGCAGTTGCCGGCGGGAGCGTTGCCGGGTGCGCCTGGTCAGTCATGCCGGTCAGCGCCGGTGCGCTGGCCGCAGGTTTCGATTCAGGCATTAATTGCCAGCCCAGTAGCAGGGCGCCGGCAACCAGTGGCAGGTAGACGAGGTATTTCATAGTCGACTCGAGCGAGTAAATAGGCGGGGCGTGCGGCCAGCCTAGGGCTGACCGCACCTGCCCTGTTACAGACCGGCGTTTTTCAGGCGGTTTGCCTGTTGCCGATAGACCGTGACCGGATCGGTTTCGAATAGGCTGGTCAGGCCGAGGAACTGATTAACCTCATCCAAATGGTTCATGCGGTAGTTGTCGCGAATCACCATGCCCAAATGCGAGCTGCAGCGGCCAACCAGGCCGTCATTGGCTTCGCCATTGAAGGTCAGTGAGGCCGCGCCGGTCAGCAGATCGGAAACATCCAGCACATTGGTCAGCGGGCTGGTACCGCTCCAGGAGTAGTACCGCACGCCGTTGACCTTGTAGGCGCCTTCACCGCAGGCGCTGGTTGGCAGGCCTTCCGGGAAGCGAGCATTGAACACGGCCGCGCCTGCGGAGTTGAGTGATTCCAGCGAGCCCAGCGCGTTCTGCGGGGTCATCGAGCTGCTGCCGGACACCAGGTTGATAAAGGCCCCCATGGCATTGACCAGGCCGGCCAGGACGGTTTCACCGGCCGAGCCTTCGGGGATCTGGCGCAGGAAGTCAGCGGTAGCCGAGCCCTTATGCGGCGCGCCAACGCTGGTCACCGAGGCGACCAGATCAGGGCGTACCGAGGCGACGTAGCGCACGGTTGGGCCACCATGGCTGTGGCCAATCAGGTTGACCTTCTGTTTGCCACTGATGGCGACGATCTCCTCGACCTGCTCGAGCAGTTGCTCGCCGCGGGCTTCGGAGGTGTCCAGCTGGCTCACTTCGGTGATATAGACGGTGGCGCCATCCTTGCGCAGTGCGGCGGGGATGCCATACCAGTAATCGATCCCGAGCAGGCTGTCGAAGCCGAGCATGCCGTGGGTGAGAACAATCGGGTACTTGGTCTGGGTGTACTGCGACGAGCTGAACCAGAAGGCGTGGGCTTGCGTACTGACACCCAGCGCGGCAACCAGGCCGCAGGCCACACTCAGTCGAGTCTTTTTCGACATGACGAAACTCCTTGTGCTTGTTGTTGTTTGTATCGTCTTGAGACAGTCAGGTCTTTGCCTGAGGTGACTGAGAATAGTCAGCGGTGAGACGCTTATGAAGGGTAGGGAGCAGACTTTGTGACGTGGTTGCAGGGCGCGGTTTGTGACCGGCGGGTCATTGGCTCTGGCCTGCGGTCATTCACCGGGATAATCCGATGAACTGCAGTTCATTTCTTTCTGTTTTGCGTTCAGGCCGGTCGCAGACTGACGCCCGGCCTGCTCTTTAGTCGGTTTCTTCCAGGTAGGCCGCTTGAATTGCGCGCCATTCTTCGGATTCCGTGATGCGCAAAATCTCTTCACTGATGGGCTCGCGCAGCTTGCTGCCAGCGGGCAACGCCAGGGCATACAATTGCTGCTCAAACACGGTGGGTACTAGGTCCAGGCGCTGCTCGGCCAGTTGCTGGTTGCGAAATTGCAATAGCGGGCGGTCGTACACCACGGCGTCGGTCTTGCCGTCGAGTACCGATTGCATGGCGTCGGTGAGGCTGGGGTAGTCGCGGTGCACCACGTGATTTTCTTCAAGATAGCGCGCGCTGGCGGTATCGGGGATGGTGGCAACGGTGCTGCCCGGCAGGTCCTGGGGGCCGCCGATCTGGTATTGCAGATTGCTGACGGTCAGTGACGAGGTGATGGCGGCGGTAAAGCTCGCCACCATGATCAAGCCGGCAAACATCCAGACCAGCGCGACCAGCCGACCGGCCAGGGTGACCGGCGCTTTGTCGCCATAGCCTACGGTGGTCATGGTCACGGCAGCCCACCAGAAGCTGGCGCCAATACCCTCACTGGCCTTGCCGCCGAACTGCTCGGGGTTGGCGCGCCGTTCGCAGACCCAAAGCACCACGCCAACCGCAAACAGCAGCAGGCCCAGCGCTACGATGACACTGAGAAACTCCCAGCTGAACAGCGCCTTGAGGCTTTGCAGTATGCCGTGCTTGGGGGTGTGCGGCACGCCGATGGACAACCCGGTCTGGTAGAAGGGGTGACTGAAATCGAACGCGGCCTCGCGATCGGCGGTCATGGTCAGGGCGCCCACGGCGACGTCGATCTTGCCGCTTTCGACCTGACTGAGCAGCTCGGAAAACGACAGCGGCACCCACTCGTACTCCAGTTGCTGCTCCCGTGCGACGGCGCGCCACAGGTCGATGCTGATGCCTTCCCATTCGCCCTGCTCGGTTTTGATCACGAAGGGCGGCACTTCGGTAATGCCGACCTGCAACGGTTTGGCCTGGGCGAGGCTGGTGCCGGCGCTCAGCACCAGAAACAGGCACAGCTGGATTAGTCTTAAAGGCATGCGGCACTCCCTGTGGTTTGCCAACAGCTTAACAAAGCTGGCCGGTACTGACAGGTTTGCGGCGCCGGAGGACGCTACCGGCTGCGCATTCGCGGGGGCAATCTGGTACTCTCGCGGCAGGCCGTTGCACTGGCGGCACTGCATGAAAGGATGGCGACATGTTGACAGGCTATTTGACGAGTTATGCATTCTGGCTGCTGCTGGGTCTGGCCCTGCTGCTGTCGGAGTTCTTCATTCCCGCCATGGTGGCGGTGTTCTTCGGTATTGGTGCGCTGGTGGTCGGTCTGCTGACCCTGTTTGGCGTGATCGACACGCTGCCCTCCCAGTTATTGCTGTTTTCCCTGATCAGTCTGATTGCCCTCTGGTATCTGCGCCGGCACTTCACACGCTGGCTGCGCGGCAGTGAGGCCGATTTGGCGGCACGCGATCAGGACGACGCCGGTCTGCTGGGTGCCCGAGTGACCGTACTCACCGACTTTGCGCAGGGCATCGGCGATGTACAGTTGAACGGCGCCAAATGGGATGCCGAATCCAGCGAACCGCTCAAGGCCGGGGACACGGCCTGGGTCCTGAACCACAGTGGTATCGTCTTGCAGGTCAGCGCCCAGCGCCCTAGCCAACCCTGAATCACCCACACTCAAGGAAGTTGAAGCATGGAAATCGCCACTGTTCTCTCACTCGCATTTCTCGCCCTGGTCGTTGTCACCCTGGCGAAAACCGCACGCATAGTTCCGCAGCGTTCAGCCTTTATCGTCGAGCGCCTGGGCAAGTACGCCAAGACCCTGGAAGCCGGTTTTCATCTGCTGATTCCCTTTGTCGACCGGGTGTCCTACAAGCACACCCTCAAGGAAGAGGCGATCGATGTGCCCAGCCAGGCCTGCGTGACCCGCGACAATATCCAGGTGGTGGTCAATGGCGTGCTCTATCTGCAGGTGGTTGACCCCAAACTGGCCAGTTACGGCATCAACGATTACCGCTACGCCTCCATGCAGCTGGCGCAAACCACGCTGCGTTCGGTAGTGGGCAAGATCGATCTGGACAAGACCTTTGAAGAGCGCGAGACCATCAACGTGCAGGTGGTCGAGGCGCTGGATGAGGCGGCCAAGCCCTGGGGCGTTAAGGTGCTGCGTTACGAGATTGCCGACATCGAACTGCCGGCGACCATTCTTGATGCACTGGAAAAGCAGATGCGCGCCGAGCGTGAACGCCGTGCGGTGGTAGCGCAGTCCGAGGGTGAGCGTGAAGCCAAGATCAACGTCTCTGAAGGTCAGAAACAGGAAACCATCAACCTGTCTGAAGCCGACAAGCAACGCCAGATCAACGAGGCCGAAGGTAAGGCCCGCGAGATCGAGCTGATCGCTACGGCAACCGCCGAGGGCCTGCGTCGCGTCGCCGAGGCGATCAACACTCAGGGCGGCCAGGAGGCGGTGTCGCTGCGCGTCGCCGAACAGTATGTGAAGGAATTCGGCAAGTTGGCACAAACCAACAACACCATGATCCTGCCGGCGGAGCTGAGCAATATCGGCTCGGCGGTAGCGGCGATCACCAAGACGCTGGAAGTGGCGAAGAAGTAAGCTTTCTGGCTACAAGCGACACAGAAACGGCTCCTGCGGGAGCCGTTTTCGTTTTAGCCAATCAATTTGCGGGCGCTACACGTCGTTGTTCGCGTCGTTCCTTCCAGCCCTCCAGCAGCGACAGCAACGCCGGCACCACCATCAGCACCAATAGGGTAGAGAAGCCCAGGCCGAAGGCAATCGAGGTCGCCATCGGGATCAGGAACTGTGCCTGCAATGAGGTCTCGAACAGCAGCGGCAGCAGTCCGCCGATGGTGGTCAGCGATGTCAGCAGTACCGCACGTAGCCGCTGCACCACGGCCTCGTTGAGTGCTTCGTTGACCACCAGCCCGCGCTTGCGCTGCTCCTGATAGAAACTGACCAGAATGATCGAGTTGTTGACCACGATGCCGGACAGACCAAACAGGCCGAACAACGACAGGATGGTCAGGTTCAGCCCCATCACCCAATGGCCCAGCACGGCGCCGACCAGGGCCAGCGGGATGACCGACATGACGATCAGCGGTGTACTCCATGACGAGAACACCCAGACCAGTACCGCGTACATCAGCAGCAGCCCGATGATCAGCCCGGTGCCCATGTCGGACATGGTTTCCTGCTGATCGACCGAGCGGCCCTCGAAGCTGTAGCGCACATTGTACTGACTGCTCAGCGCCGGCAGTTCGCGGCTGATGCTGTCCAGCACTTGGCCGGCGGTGGTTTGCGACAGGTCGATATCGGCGGTAACGTCAGTGGCGAGCATGCCATCGGCGTGGCGTAGCGCCTCGAAACCCTGATTGTTGCCGAACTGCACCACCTGGCCTAGCGGCACGAAGCGTCCGTCATCCAGGCGAATGCTCAGCTCGTTCAGGCTGGCAAGGCTTTCACGTTCGCTGCGCGGCAGCTGCACGCGCACCTCGATCTCATCCTGATCTTCCTGGTAGATCTGTGCCAGCCGGCCATCATAGGCGGCGCGCAACTGGCGACCCACGCTCTGGATGCTGAGGCCCAGCGATTGGCCGTAGGGCGTCAAGCTGTAAACCAGCTGCTCGCGGCCCCAGGACATATCGTCCTCGGTGCTGAGTACGCCCTCAATCGAACCAATCATGATCGATAGCGCCTCGGCGGCGTTCTTCAATTGCTCGGGATCGCTGCCGGTCAGGCGCACATCCACATCTTTGCCGGGTGGGCCACCGGCCTGCTCGGTGATGTTCAGCTGGTCGATGCCGGGCACCAGTTGAATACGTTCACGCCAGGCACGAATAAAGGTCTTGTTGCGTACCGTGCGATGATCCGGCGAGACCATCTCGATCAGCATGGCGCCCAGATTGTCGCCCTGCCGCGCGCCGGCGTTCTCACTGATAACCTGGCCCTCGCGGGTGACCGCGGTCAGGATCAGATCACCGCCCAGCTCGCTCTCGGTTTGCTCCAGGGTCTGCTCCAGATGGCGCATGAAGCGGATCATGGTGTCACGCGGGGTACCGGCCACAAAGCTGACGTTGGCCTGCAGCATCTGCGGCTCGGGAGTCGGGAAGAAGCTGAAGCCGATACGGCCGCTGCTCATCAAACCTATGGTGAGCATGACCGCGACCAGCGCGCTGGCAAGGGTAGCGCCACGATAACGCAGCGCGAGCTGTGAAAAGCGGCGGAAGCGGCCGTCGCGGAAGCGGTTGAAGCCGCTATCGAAGCGTTCGCGTACGCCGTCGATACGGGCAACGAGACGCGCGCTGCGTGAGGTGCCGGCCGCCTTTTTGCTGCCTGGGTGGAACGCCGAGCGCAGGTGATGCGGGAGCACCACAAAGCACTCCAGTAGCGAGGCAATCAACACGCAGATCATCACGGTGGGAATGTCACCGAGAATGTTGCCGAAGATGCCGCCAACCATCAGCAGCGGCATGAACGCGGCGATGGTGGTCAGCGACGAGGCCACCACCGGCCAGAGCATGCGCTTGGCGGCCCCTTCCGAGGCGCGCTGCGGCTGCTCGCCTCCGCGGAAATGCGCGTCGGCATCTTCACCCACGACGATGGCATCATCGACGATCACCCCCAGCGCCATGATCAGCGCGAACAGGGAAATCATGTTGATCGAGCCACCAATCAGCCAGAACACCGCCATGGCGGCAAGAAAGGCGGTGGGAATCCCGACGGCCACCCAGAGCGCAACCCGCGCTGGCAGGAACAGGTACAGCAGCACCATTACCAGCACCAGGCCGCTCAGACCGTTGTTCACCAGCAGGCTGATACGGTCGTTGATCAGTTGCCAGGCTTGATCGTAAACGTGGATCTTCAGCTCTGGTGGCAGGCTGGGCTGCACTCGCTCCAGCCAGGCGTTGAGTGCCTGCGCGGCCTCCAGCGAGTCGCCGTCTTCAGCGCGCTGCAGTGATAGCTCAACCGCCGGCTGGCCAGCGTAGCGCAGCAAGACCTGATTGCGCCGTGGCTCCTGCCGAATCTCGGCGATATCGCCGAGGCGCAGGTGGCTAGTGCCGTTGGGTTGCAGCGGGATATTGGCAAACTCTTCGGCGTCGCGGCGCTGTTCAATGGCGCGCAGCTCACGCGCCGAGTCCTGCTCACCGGCCTGGCCCGCGGGCAGGTCGCGTGATTCGGCGTTGACCCGGTCGGCTACCTGATCGAGTGACAGACCGAGGCGCTGCAGGGTCGTATTGGGAATTTCGATGCTGATCTGCTGCTCCGGCAGGCCAGCAATTTCGATGCGGTCGATGCCGCTGGTGAGCAGGTCATCTTCCAGCCGGTTGGCAATAATGCGCAGCTCATGGGGAGCGTAGGGACCATAAAGCAGCAACTTGGCAATCGGGTCGTAGCGGGCGACGCGCACGACTTCGGGCTTCTCGGCGTCGGCGGGCAGATTGCGGAATTCGTCGACCTGCTGGCGCGCGTCGTCCAGCGCCACCACCGGGTTGGTGCCTTCGCGGAATTCCAGGGTGATGCTGGATACCCCCTGGGCCGAGGTCGAGGTCATGTTTTTCAGGTTCTGGATGCTGCGCAGACGCTGCTCCAGTGGAATGGTGATGGCCTGCTCGATATCCTCGGCGGCGGCCCCGTTCCAGACCACGCGAATAGTGACGAAGTCCAGTGCGAAGGTCGGGAAGAACTGGATGTTCATGCGGCTGAGGCCCAGCATGCCGCCCATCAGCATGACCAGCATCAACAGGTTGGCGGCCACCTTGTGGCGGACAAAAAACGCCAGTGGACTGCGCTCGCTCATGGCTGCGGCCCTGTACTGTCGTCAGTAGCGGATGCGGGCGCGCCGGTATCGACCTTGAGCCCCTGCACGGCGTTGGGCAGATGGGTGGTAACGATTTCCATGCCGCCGCTCAGTTTGGGTGAGCGCACCAGCACGCGGCGCTCACCCTGTTCGTTCAGGGTTTCGCCGACGCGCTGCACTTCAATACGCTGCAGGCGGCCGTCCAGCACCTGATACAAGGTGTCGTTGCCGTAGAGCGCGCTGTAGGGCAGGGCGACGCTGTCGTCCCGTACCGGGCGGGCAACGCTGATCGCCAGCAGGTTGCCCAGGCGCAGGCCGGGCTGTGGCTGGTCGACGCTGAAGATCGCTTCTACGCCGCGCGCATCGGCCTGACCAGCGATGCGTTTGAGAGTCAGGGTGATCGCCGGTTCCAGGTCAAGGCTGCGCGCCTGCAACTGGCCGCCGTCCTGCAGCGCCTGCATGAAACTCTGGCTGTGTACCTGCGGCACCACGGCGCGTAGCTCCATGCCCTCCAGCGGATAGAAGTCGAGTAGTGCGGCGTTGGCGTTAACCTGGTCACCCACCGCGGCCTGCACGTTGCCGACGATGCCATCAAAGGGTGCGGTAAAACGGCTGCGCTCGGCATCGCGCTGCATGCTGTCAAAGGTGGCCTGAGCGCGGGCCACCCGGGCCTGTGCCGCTTTGAGTCGCGAGGGATAATTGTTGATGCTGCGCTGGCGGTTAGCCACGGTCAGGGCGGCGCGATCCAGCGCGTCCTTGCTGTTTTCCAGGTCGGCAGCAGGCAGGGCGCCGCGGGTAATCAGTTGCTCAACTCGGCCGACGTTGGTCTGCGCGTTGGCCTGAATGCGTTGCTCGAGCTTCAATGCACGCAAGTCGTTCTGGTGCGCGGTCTGCTCGCTCTGCAGCTGCGCCTTGGCGTCTTCCAGGTCTGCCTCTGCCTGCGCTACGCGCGGCGCAATATCGGCTTCATCCAGCGCCATCAATAGCTCGCCCTGCGGAACCTGCTCGCCATCTTGCGCCGGTAGGGCGGCCACGCGTCCGGCCATGGGCGCCACCACGGTAAACAGCAGCGGTGATTCAAGCTCGCCATACAGCGTGAGCCGTGGTGCAAAGGCGTCCGGCTGGATAACTTCGGTGGCGACCCGCCAGCTGCGCTCCAGTGAGCCCACTGGGGCGGGTTCATCGCGGGTGAGGCGCAGCAAAATGAAGATGACAATCCCGACGGCAATGATCAGGATCGGTACAAGGCGTTTACGCATGGGAAGTCCGAATCGGGCAGTTATTGTTTTGACCGCTCTATATAGCCTGTTGCTCGCTTACGGGGCAAGGGCCTTGCGTGCCCTTCGTGCATGGGGAGCATTGTCGTGCGCGCGACAGGCAGATGTGCCACCTATGGAGCGACATATCTGCAATGGATATGGGTTCTCCTGACGCGATTGTGGGTCTACCGTGAGACAAAATAAAACTGCCCGACACGGCGCGCTGGTGTCAGGGCCGAATCCCCTATCTGGAGGCACTGTCTGTGGCTACTGCACCGCGTTGGATACCGTCCTATCCCGAAAACGTTCGTTGGGATCTGCCTTTTGAACCGCAACCCATACCGGCTTTGCTGGACGCGGCGGTGGCTGAATTTCCGGACAATCCGGCCATCGATTTCTTCGGTAGCAAAATGACCTACCGTGAGTTGAGCCACAAGGTAGCGCAGGCGGCGCGTGGCTTTCAGCAACTGGGCGTCAAGCCCGGCGTGCATGTGGGGCTGTATCTGCCCAACTGTCCGCATTACTTCATCAGCTTTCTGGGCGTGTTGCGCGCCGGCGGCACCGTGGTGAACTACTCACCGCTGGATGCCGAGCGCACCCTGGAGCACAAGATCGAAGACAGCGAGACGGATATTATGGTCACGCTGGGGCTGCAGGCATTTTACCCACGCATGGCCACCTTGCTGGAACGTACCCGGCTGCGCCATCTGGTCGTGGGCGAGTTGACCGAGTTCTGCACCACTGCCACGCCGGAACAACGCGACCTGCTCGGGCCGCAGGCCGCTCCACAGCTGGGCGTCGACTGCAGCAGCTTTGCGCAGCTGCTGGACAACCAGGGTGATTATCAAGCGTATCCCATCGAGGATCCCACCAATTGCCTGGCCGTGCTGCAATACACCGGCGGCACCACTGGCGTGCCGAAGGGCGCCATGCTCACTCACGGCAACGTCACCGCTTCCTGCGCGCAGCTGCGCGAGGTGCTGAGTGCAGCGGTCGAGCCGGGGCAGGAGCGGGTGCTGGCGGTGCTGCCGCCGTTCCATATCTACGCGCTTATGGTAAACATGATCTTTGGTCTGCGCGCCGCGGCGGAGCTGTATTTGCACCCACGTTTTGATGTGATGACGGTGCTCAAGGAAATCAGCGAGAACCGCATCACCACCTTCCCCGGGGTGCCGACCATGTTCATCGGCCTGCTCAGTCATCCACGCACAGCGGACTACGATCTGTCATCGCTGAAGATGTCCAACTCCGGTGGTGCGCCCTTGCCGGTTGAGGTGCAGCAGCAGTATTTCAACCGCTCCGGCTGTACCCTGCGCGAAGGCTGGGGGATGACCGAAACGACGACGACAGGCACCTTCACACCCAAGGACGCGACGCCGCGCCCCGGCTCCTGCGGTGTCCCGGTGCCGGGCTCGCACATCCGCATCCTGCCGCTCGATGGTGGCGAAACCGAATTGCCGGTGGGCGAGAAGGGTGAAGTCTGCATCAAGGGGCCGAACATCACCGCCGGTTACTGGCGCCGTCCCGATGCCACCGCCGAGGCCATGACCAGTGACGGCTTTCTGCGCACCGGCGACATTGGCTACATGGATGCCGACGGCTTTGTGTATATCGTCGATCGCACCAAGGACATGATCTTGTGCAGCGGCTATAACGTGTATCCACGCACTATTGAAGAGGCCATCTACGAGTTTCCCGGCGTGGAGGAGGTATCGGTCATTGGCGTGGCAGACGCCTATCGAGGCCAGGCGCCCAAGGCCTTCATCAAACTGAAGACTGGCGTAGAACCTTTCACTTTCGAGACCCTGCAGGACTTTCTCGCCAGTCGCCTTGGCAAGCACGAACGCCTGCAGAGCATGGAAATTCGCCCGGAGTTGCCCAAAACCCCGGTCGGCAAGCTCTCGAAGAAAGAACTCTACGAAGAGGAAAAGCAAAAGCAGGCGGCCACCGCCACCGCCTGAAGGTGTTGCGGGTGGCTGATGCCACCCGCGGTGCGCTTACGCCGAGAGGCGTTGGGTCAGGATATTCAACTCGCCCGATAACCCGTGCAGCGTCTGGCTGGCGCGTGAGGTGTTGTCGACTTCGGCCTGATTGGCACTGGCAATGTCGGTGATCTCGGTGATGTTGCGCGAGATATCTTCGGCTACGCTGGTCTGCTCATCGGCCGCAGTGGAGATCTGCCGGTTCATGTCGCGGATCGACTCGATGGCCAGGGTGATCTCGCCCAGGCGATTTCCGGCCAGCGTCACGTGTTCCATGCTGCTTTCGCTACGCGACTGTCCATTCTCGATGGCCTTGACCGCTTCCAGCGCACCATTTTGCACATTGCTGATGATCTGCTGGATTTCGGCCGTCGACTCGGCTGTGCGCTGCGCCAGGGTGCGTACCTCATCGGCCACCACTGCGAAACCCCGTCCCGCTTCACCCGCGCGCGCGGCTTCAATCGCCGCGTTCAGTGCGAGCAGGTTAGTCTGTTCGGCTATGCCCTGAATCACGTCCAGCACCTTGCCGATACGGCTGCTGTCGCCTTCCAGGCGGCGGATGACCTCGGTGGTCAGGGTGATCTGCTGCAACATCTCCTGCATGCCGGCAATGGTCTGCTGCATCACCTGGCCCCCCTGCTGGGCGTTGGAGTCAGCCGCGTCTGCAGCGCGCGCCGCCTCGGCAGCATGCTGCGCCACCTCGGCGGCAGAGGCCGACATTTCCTGCATGGCGGTGGCTACCTGATCGGTGCGTGAGAATTGATCTCGGCTGCCTTGAGCCATGCGGGTGGCTATGGTGTTCAGTTCACCGCTGGCACGATCCAGCTCAGTGGTACTGCGCTGCAGCTGGCTAAACGTGTCACTGAGGAAGCCGCGTAACTGGTTGGCGGCGCGTGCCAGGGTGCCCAGTTCATCGCGGCGTTCAGCTGGAACCGGTGCACCCATGCGGCCCTGACTTAGCTGGTCAATCTGGCCAATCAGCAGAGTGATCGGATTCACCAAACGGCGGTTGACCAGCCACAGACTCAGCAGGCCGATGATCAGCGCCGCTGCGCATAGCAGCGCCAGTCCCAGCCAGATTGCCTGGCCGGCGGCTTGGTTGATTTGCTGGCTGTGCGTCTGTGCTTCGGCGCTGAGCCGAGTGGACAGCGCGTGCATATTCTCGCTTACCTCGCGGTCGATGCCCCGCGCGCTGCGATCACCTGCTACCGGGTCCAGGCCGGCTGCGATGAAAGCTTCCCGGCTGCTGCGATAGCGGTTCGCCAGTTGCTGGTGTTGACTACGCAGCTGTTCTATCTCGGCGCGGGTGGCTGCGTTCAGATCAAGCGCGAGTATTTGCTGCAGATCACTCTGTACGGCTTGCTCTGCGGTCTCGAACTGGGTCCAGTACTTCTGCTGGTCCTCGGGGTTACTGCCGCGCAGCAGCACGTTTTTCCATTCCTGTACCTGGCCCTTGAACTCCAGGTTCGCCTGGTTGATCAGGTTGGCGGCGGCCACTGGATTGTCGAGCAATTGCCGGTAGTTGCTGACACTGCCAGCCAGTGAGCTGACGATGGCAAGCGCCACCAGCAGCATGAGCGTCAGACTGCCGCCCATCAGCAGCAGTGTCTGTTGGCGAAGCGAGCTGTTCAAAGCCATGGGAGTACCTTTTGCGGTCGCGTTGTTGGTCGGCCATCCCTGAGCCTGGGTGTGTTGCCGTTACCAGGCGTGCATGCTCGTCTCGCCGCAAGCGGTGGACGAGTCTGCAGGTTATCGGCCAGCTGGGTCATTACTGAATGATTTGGTAAAACCTCTTCTTTGTGCCCCCTGTTACCCCGCAGCGCTTTACCTGATAATGGCGCCTTTCTTATTAATAGCGGGTATTGACGATGTTGTTGGCAATCGCGGCGGTAATTGCAGGTTTGGCGTTGTTGGTCTGGAGTGCCGATCGCTTTGTGGATGGGGCTTCGGCGACCGCCAACCATGCCGGTATGCCGCCGCTGCTGATTGGTATGCTGATCATCGGCTTTGGTACCTCGGCGCCCGAGATGGTGGTCTCTGCACTGGCCGCCGGGCAGGGCAACCCTGGCCTAGCGCTGGGTAATGCGTTTGGCTCCAACATTACCAATATTGCGCTGATCATCGGTCTGGTGGCGGTGATCAGTCCGATCAAGGTGCACTCGCAGGTGATCCGCAAGGAGCTACCGATCCTGCTGGCAATTACTCTGCTGGTGGGTTACCAGCTGATCGACGGCCATTTGTCGCGCATGGACGCCTGGGTACTGCTGGGCGTCTTCTTCCTGATCATGGGCTGGTCTATCGTGCAGGGTATGCGTGGACGCGGTGACAGCCTGGCAGAAGACTATGAGGGCGAGGTGGCCAGTCACGCGATGCCGCTGGGCAAGGCGATTTTCTGGTTGGTGCTGGGCCTGGTGCTGTTGATTGTCAGCTCTCGGGTGCTGGTCTGGGGCGCGGTTTACATCGCGGAAAGCATGGGCGTTAGTGACCTGATCATCGGTCTCACCGTGGTTGCCGTGGGCACCTCACTGCCAGAGCTGGCCTCCTCGCTGGCGGCGATTCGCCGTAATGAGCACGATCTGGCGCTGGGCAACGTAATTGGCTCCGGCCTGTTCAACACACTAGCGGTGGTCGGTATTGCCGCCGGCATCGCACCGCTGGCGGTAGATCCGGTGGTGCTGCAACGCGACTGGATAGTGATGTTTGCGCTGACTCTGGCGCTGTTTGCCATGGGCTTTGCCCGGCGCGGGCGCGAAGGGCAGGTCAGCCGGCCGGAAGGTGCCCTGCTGCTGTGCGCCTATCTGAGTTATACCGGCTATCTGGTTTACTCCATTCTCGGCTGAGTAGGCAGCTTATCTGGTCGCCGCAGACTGTGAGCGGCCAGATGGCAGGTGTATGATGTTTTTTCCTTCGCAGCCGAGATTGCCGTCTTCCCCATGACTGAAGCGAATACCGCCACACCGCAACACAAACCTCGTCCGATGGTCGACCTGCTGGTCAGCATAGTGCTGCCGTCCATCATCCTCATGAAGTTCAGCGGTGAGGCCAATCTGGGAGCCACCAACGCGTTGGTTCTGGCGCTGGCTTTCCCGGTCTGCTGGGGCCTGTTTGAGCTGCTTCAATATCGCAAATTCAATTTCATCGCGCTGCTGGGCGTAGTCAGCGTGCTGCTGACTGGCGGCATTGGCCTGCTCAAGCTCGATCCGCAGTGGCTGGCGGTCAAGGAAGCCGCTGTGCCGGGCCTCATAGGTATTGCCGTGCTGGTGTCCACACGCACTCGCTATCCGCTTATTCGCACGCTGCTGTATAACGAGAAGGTGATCAACGTGGCGCGTGTGCAGGAGCGCCTGCAGGAACGCGGCCTGGTGGAGATCTTCAACCAGCGTTTGTCCCGGGCGACCTACTTTCTGGCCGGCACTTTCTTCTTTTCCTCCGTGATGAATTACATCGTCGCCAAGTGGATTGTTGTCAGTCCCGCAGGCACCGAAGCCTTCAACGAAGAGCTGGGCCAGATGACCTTGGTCAGCTATCCGATGATTGCCATCCCTTCGATGATCATGATGATGGGCATCCTCTTCTACATTTGGCGTACCATCCACGGCCTGACCGGGCTGAAGATGGAAGAGATCATGGCGACACCGCCGAAGGGTTGAAAGCCACCGTGTGCCGCGTTAGCTGAAGGCTATAAACCCTAAACGACAAGCGACCCCAAATCCCCAACCACTAAAAACCCGGCACCAAGGCCGGGTTCGCTTGCAGCAGGGCGTGGCGCCTAGAGCGCTTCCAGGGCGTGCTTGAGCGTTAGGACGGTGCGGTCGATGTTGTGCAGTTTGTCCAGACCGAACAGGCCAATGCGGAAGGTCTTGAAGCCCTCGGGCTCGTCACACATCAGCGGTACGCCGGCAGCGGTCTGCAGGCCCAGTGCGCCAAAGGCTTTGCCGGTTTGCAGGCCGTCGTCGGTGGTGTAGCTGACGACCACGCCGGGCGCGCCGAAGCCCTCGGCGGCGACGCTCTTGAAACCCTTTTCGCGCATCAGCGCGCGTACTGAACGACCCAGCTCCAGCTGCTCCTGCTTGACCTTGTCAAAACCGTAGTCGCGGGTTTCCAGCATGGTGTCGCGGAAGGCCTTCAGGGCATCGGTAGGCATGGTCGCGTGGTAGGCGTGGCCGCCGTTTTCGTAGGCCTGCATGATTTGTCGCCACTTTTTCAGGTCTGCGGCGAAGCTGCTGCTGGTGGTGGTTTCCAGGGCTTTTTCGGCACGTTCACTAAACATTACCAGAGCGCTGCACGGCGAAGCGCTCCAGCCTTTTTGCGGGGCGCTGATCAGCACATCGACGCCGCAAGCCTGCATATCCACCCAGACGGTGCCGGAGGCAATGCAGTCGAGCACGAACAGACCGCCTACCTCGTGTACGGCGTCGGCGACGGCGCGCAGATAGTCGTCCGGCAGGATAATGCCGGCGGCGGTTTCCACGTGCGGGGCAAAAACCACATCGGGCTTGTTGGTGCGTATTTCGGCGATTACATCTTCGATCGCTGCCGGGGCAAATTCGGGCTGGCTACCCTCGTCGGATTTGTTGGCCTTGAGCACGGTTTCGCTGGCGGGTATGCGGCCCATCTCGAAAATCTGGCTCCAGCGGTAGCTGAACCAGCCGTTGCGGATAACCAGGCACTTTTTATCCTGTGCAAACTGTCGTGCAACCGCTTCCATGCCAAAGGTTCCGCCACCGGGTACCACGGCGACGGCGCCGGCGTTATAGACCTCTTTCAAGGTGCCGGAGATATCACGCATGACCTGCTGAAAGGTCTGTGACATGTGGTTCAAGGAGCGGTCGGTGAAAACCACGGAGTATTCGAGCAGGCCTTCGGGATCGATGGCGGGGACCAGTTTGGACACGGGGTGCATTCTCCAGACGGGTGGCAGAAAAACGCCGGCGTGAGCCGGCGTTGGCGATGCCACATCCTAACCCGATTTGCCGGCTGACGCAGCGCCGGCGTGGCGCCGTCGGGCTATTTGTCGCGGGTCAGGTGGAAGAAGAACTCCAGCGGCTTGCCCTTGATGTCACCCAGGCCGATGACCACATCGTCGTTGACCTTGCGGAAGTAATCGATAATCGGCTGCTGGTCGTAGATCAGCGCCGCCGAGACTTGGCCGTCGAAAACCATTTCGCGAATTTGCGCGCGACCTAGCTTGTCGTAATTCTGCAGAGTGCCGTCGGGGCCGGGATACAGAATCGGCTCCACGTCGTTGACGCTGTTAAAGCGCTTGCCATACCAGTTCAGCGGATCAGGCTCGGCGCCACCATCGAACTTGCCGCCGCGCCAGGTGCCCAGCATGAACTGGAGATCGACCGGTTCGAGTTGCTTGAATAGCGGCATCAGGGTGTCTGCCGAATAGGCCTCGCCGCTGTCGATCATCTGCATGAACCTGTCTTCTGCTTCCCCTGCCATAACACCTCCGCTGAGCGCTGCGGCGAGGCCCAGCGCGCTGATGGATTTTGCTGCCTTGCTCATATGCTTACCTGTTGTTGTCGGTTGGGCAGCAAGGAGGCGATCAGCCGGTGCACAGGCTCCAGCAGGCGTTGAATGCAGCATCAATGTCGCTCTGCTGCAGGCTCAGGTGCCCGTCGCGCTCAGCCCGAATCAGGTTCACGAAGGCACCCCACACCATGCTCATCAGCACTTCGGGGCGCACATCGCTGCGAAACACTCCTTCAGCCTGCAGCTGTCGGTAACGCTCGACGATCGGCTTGAGCACTTTCTTTTCCAGTGCCCGGCTATCTGCATCGAGGTAGGGCCGGTGATCCTGCAGCTCCATGAACATGTAGGCGTCGGGGTCGCTGCGGCTGAAGTCCGCCATGCGCTGCCAGACGATGGCAAACAGCTCGCGCGGTGGCAGCGCCTGATCCAGGCCGCTGTACAGCCGCAGGCTGGTTGCCCGCTTCTGCTCACGAAAGAGTTCGTTGACCAGGGCTTCCTTGCTGCTGAAATAGCGATAGATAGTGCCGGTACCGACCTGTGCCTGTTCGGCCAGGGCGGGCATGGGCACGCCGTTAACACCGCCAGCGGCAAAGACGGTCAGGGCGGCGTCGAGAATCGCCTGACGTTTGTCCCTGATGCGTGGGCGGACTGTTTTCGCGGGGTCTGAATGAGTGTTCATTCGCGCATTCTAACCACTATCGCCAGTTTGTACAGCTCGCATGCCAGCGCCAGGGCGCGGCATGCAGAACTGCAGCAGCTATGAATGAATGTTCATTCATGTTGAGAGAGTAAACGCCAGAAGAGCAAATGCCAAGCTGTTTTTTAGACGGGTACCGGGGTAACAAGAAGGCGTCGCGTGATGGCGGGAAAACGCAAACAGCTGAGGGGCGGTTGACGCTTACCCGCCCGTCAGCGTGTTGCGCGTGCCTAGTTGCGGCGGCTTTCGATCACGGCCTGCCAGCTGACGCTGTCCTCGTCCTCTGGCGGCTGTGCACGGCGCTTATCGGCGCTACGCGCAATGAACCAGGCGATCAGTGTGAAGATCGACACCGCGAGCAGAATCACACTGGCAATGGCGTTGATCTCCGGTTTCACACCTAGACGTACCGAAGAGAAGACTTCCATCGGCAAGGTGGTTGAACCGGGGCCTGAAACAAAGCTGGCCAGCACAAGGTCGTCAAGCGACAGCGTGAAGGACAACAGCCAGCCGGCGGCGATCGAGGGCGCGATCATTGGCACCGTGATCAGCAGGAAGGTCTTCCAGGGACGCGCGCCAAGATCCATGGCGGCTTCCTCTATCGACTGGTCCAGCTCGCTCAGACGGCCGCTGACCACCACGGCGACGTAGGACGTACAAAAGGTCACGTGGGCTATCCAGATGGTGACCATGCCGCGTTCTGCCGGCCAGCCAATCATCTGCGCCATGGCCACAAACAGCAGCAGCAATGACAGACCGGTAATAACCTCGGGCATTACCAGCGGTGCGGTGACCAGGCCGGAAAACATGGTGCGACCACGGAAACGTTTGATGCGGGTCATCACGAAGGCCGCCAGGGTGCCCAGGCAGACCGCAGCACAGGCGGTGAAGAAGGCTATCTGCAGGCTGCGTTTGACCGCGTTCATCAACTGGGTGTTGTCCAGCAGGCCAACGTACCAGTGCACCGACCAGCCGCCCCACACGGTAACCAGCCGCGAGGCGTTAAACGAGTAGATCACCAGGATGATCATCGGAATGTAGATGAAGGCCAGCCCGAGCCAAAGCATGATGGTGGAGAAACCGGGGCGCTTGCTCATGACTTCTTCTCCATTTCCTTGGCCTGGTTATAGTGGAACAGAATCAGCGGCACGATCAGGATCAGCAGCATCACGATCGCCAGCGCCGAGGCCACGGGCCAGTCGCGGTTATTGAAGAACTCCTGCCACAACACCTTGCCTATCATCAGGGTTTCCGGGCCGCCCAGCAGCTCGGGAATAACGAACTCACCGACCACCGGAATGAATACCAGCATGGAGCCGGCGATGATGCCGGACTTGGACAGGGGCACGGTAATGCTCCAGAACGCCTTGATCTTGCCGGCGCCCAAGTCCATGGCGGCTTCGAGCAGGCTGTTGTCGTGCTTGACCAGGTTGGCGTACAGCGGCAGCACCATGAAGGGCAGGTAGGCATAGACCACGCCGATATACACCGCAATGTTGGTGTTGAGAATCTGCAGCGGCTGGTCGATCACGCCAATGTACATCAGCGCGGTGTTGAGCAGTCCATTGTTGCTGAGAATACCCATCCAGGCGTAAACCCGAATCAGAATGGCGGTCCACGTCGGCATCATCACCAGCAGCAGGTACACCAGCTGTTTGTCCTTGGGCGCGCGGGCGATGGCATAGGCCATCGGATAGCCCACCAGCAGACAGATGATGGTCGAGAAGAAGGCTATCTGCAGCGAACCAAGGTACGCGGCCAGATACAGGCCATCCTGGGAGAGAAAGATGTAGTTGCCGAAGTTGAGCACCACGTTGAGCGTTTGCTCTACATACTGGAAGATCGGATCGTAGGGCGGGATGGCAATCGCCGCCTGGGAAAAGCTGATCTTCAGTACGATGGCGAAGGGCAGCAGGAAAAACAGCAGCAGCCACAGGTAGGGCACGCTGATAACCCACAGGCGCCCGCTCGGCAGTAGTCGTGAGAGCGATGGCGTTTTCATGAGTGCAGAATGACCCCGCTATCGTCTTCCCAGCTGATGTAAACCTCGTCTTCCCATGTCGGGCGCGGCAGGCGGCGTTCCGAGTTGGCCATGAAGGCCTGCACTATCTTGCCGCTGTCGAGCTTGATGTAGTACACCGAATGCCCGCCGAGGTAGGCGATGTCGTGCACTTCACCGTGCGACCAGTTGTGTTCGGTGTCCGGTTTCTCGGTCGAAACCCAGACTTTTTCCGGGCGCAGGGCGTAGATGATGTTCTTGTCCTGGGCGCGGGTGGAAATACCGTGGCCCACGTAGATCGGGTGGTCCAGGCAGTCGCAGTGGATGATGGCGTGATCTTCCATGTCGGCAGTGATCTCGCCTTCGAAGATGTTCACGCTGCCGATGAATTCGGCGACATGACGGCTCAGCGGGCTTTCATAGATATCCATCGGTGTACCGACCTGGGCAATCCAGCCCTGGTGCATGATGGCGATACGCTGGGCCATGGTCATGGCTTCTTCCTGATCGTGGGTCACCATGATGCAGGTCACGCCTACACGCTCGATAATCTCGACCAGTTCCAGCTGCATCTGCGAGCGCAGTTTCTTGTCCAGCGCGCCCATGGGCTCATCCAGCAGCAGCACCTTGGGCCGCTTGGCCAGTGAACGTGCCAGTGCCACCCGCTGGCGCTGGCCGCCAGACAGCTGATCTGGTTTGCGTCGGGCGTACTCGGTCATGTGTACCAGCTTGAGCATCTCAGTGACGCGGTCGTCGATGTCGGCCTTGCTCATCTTGTCTTGCTTGAGGCCGAAGGCGATGTTCTGCGCGACTGTCATGTGTGGAAACAGCGCGTAGGACTGGAACATCATGTTGATCGGGCGCTCGTACGGCGGCAGATCGGTGATGTCCTGGCCATCGAGCAACACGCGCCCTTCGGTTGGTCGCTCGAAACCGGCAAGAATCCGCAGCAAGGTCGATTTGCCCGACCCTGAGCCACCCAGCAGCGCAAAGATCTCGCCGCGATTGATGGTCAGGCTGACGTCATCGACCGCCAGAGCCTCGTCAAAGCGCTTACTGATGCGCTCGATCTTTACGTACTCATCAGGTTCGGCCTTGGCCATGGCCTGTTTCATGGCACCTGCTGCACCAACCATAGTGTTCTCCGCGTATCTTCCCACCTGCTTCTGCGCAGTTTGCCGCGCAGAATGCACTTGTTGTTACCGCCCCGGCGTATGCACCGCGGCGAGCTTTTAATCGGGTGTGTATCCAATAAGGGCTGCCCATGGGCAGCCCTTATTGTTGTTGGCTCTTAGCGGCCGGACTTGATGCGGCTCCAGGCGCGCGTCATCAGACGCTGACCGGCCATGGAGCGTGGCACGTTGACGTACAGACGGCTCATGACCTCGTCGGAGGGGTAGATGGCCGGGTCGTTGAGGATCTCCTCGTCAACCAGCTCGTTGGAGGCCTTGTTCGGATTGGCATAGGCCACGTAATCGGTAATCGGGGCGATCACGTCAGGACGCAGAATGTAGTTGATGAAAGCGTGGGCGTTATCCGGGTTGGACGAATCCTTCGGAATGGCCAGCATGTCGAACCACAGGGTCGCGCCTTCCTTGGGAATAATGTACTTGATGTCGATGCCGTTCTCAGCTTCCTCGGCGCGCGCAGCCGCTTGGAAGATATCGCCGGAGAAGCCGGCCGCGACGCAGATGTCGCCATTGGCCAGGTCGGAGATGTAGCGCGAGGAGTGGAAGTAGGTGATGTCCTTGCGCACGCCCAGCAGCAGCTCTTCGGCCTTCTTGATGTCGTCGGCGTTGTTGCTGTTTGGATCCAGGCCCAGGTAGGCCAGCGCGTTGGGGAGCATTTCATCGGCTGAGTCGAGCATACTGATGCCGCAGCCTGA
>Ga0105357_10000302_pt1 | contig 25655 bp, 24 predicted proteins | sample GOMGulsemesocosm_4_FD_83660 | JGI IMG/M metagenome (GOLD analysis project Ga0105357, IMG submission 83660) | Methane-oxidizing microbial communities from mesocosms in the Gulf of Mexico - GOM15B Gulf of Mexico | ecosystem: Environmental > Aquatic > Marine > Cold seeps | place: USA: Gulf of...
AAGTTAAAGAGAACGAACCCTTCGACGTGGCCCTGCGTCGTTTCAAACGCTCCTGCGAAAAAGCAGGCGTTCTGGCTGAAGTGCGCCGTCGTGAGTTTTATGAAAAGCCCACCACCGAGCGCAAGCGCAAGGCTGCTGCCGCTGTTAAGCGTCACGCCAAGAAAATCCAACGCGAACAGCGTCGTCGCGAACGTCTGTACTGAGTTCCGACCCTCAGCTCTGTAGGGCCTGATCACAGGCCCAACCAGCATCGCCTTTCTGGCGTCCTGTGGGGCTGAAGAACATAAGAAGCACGCACTTTTCCGGCCTTCCGCTTACGGAACGGGCTGGATTTTTGCGTCTCCGCTTCTTTCGGATACTATAGCGCGCTCAACCGACTTGCGTTCGACCACATGGCCAGCGCAACGGCTTCCTTTCGCTGGTGCAAGGCAGAGACATGGCCGGTCTGATTCCTCAGGGCTTCATAGACGACCTACTGGGACGAACCGATATCGTCGAGGTCGTTGGTGCGCGCCTGAAATTGAAGAAGACGGGCAAGAATTATTCTGCTCTTTGTCCCTTTCACAATGAAAAGTCGCCCTCCTTCAGCGTCAGTCCGGACAAACAGTTTTATTACTGCTTCGGTTGCGGTGCCGGCGGCAACGCGCTCAGCTTCGTCATGGACTTCGAACGCCTCGACTTTCCCGAGGCAGTCGAGGATCTGGCCAAGCAGGCCGGCGTTGCCGTGCCCCGCGAGGAGCGTAGCGACCGTCGCCAGAGCAGCGCCCCACGCAAGGATAGCCCACTCTACGCCCTGCTTGAGCAGGCCGCTGCCTATTATCGCCAGCAACTGCGCCAGCACCCGAAGAAGCAGCGCGCCGTCAGCTACCTGAAACAACGCGGGCTGACGGGCCATATCGCCAAGACCTACGATCTAGGCCTGGCGCCGCCAGGCTGGGACAACCTCATGGCGCATCTGGCCCGCGACAGCACCGAGGTGAAGGCACTGATCGACGCCGGCCTGGTGGTGGAAAACGAAGACAGTGGCAAACGCTACGACCGCTTTCGCGACCGCATCATGTTCCCCATTCGCGACAGCCGCGGCCGAGTCATCGGCTTTGGTGGACGCGTGCTCGGCGACGACAAGCCAAAATACCTGAACTCTCCGGAAACACCGGTTTTCCACAAAGGCCAGGAGCTGTACGGCCTCTACGAAGCCAAACAGCAGAACCGGCAACTTCAGGACATCCTGGTAGTCGAAGGCTATATGGACGTCATCGCACTGGCCCAGCATGGGGTTACCAATGCAGTAGCCACGCTGGGCACCGCCACCAGCGAAGACCACCTAAAACGACTGTTTCGCCTGGTGCACAGCGTGACTTTCTGTTTCGACGGCGACAAAGCCGGCAGGCAAGCCGCCTGGCGCGCCCTGAACTCGGCACTGCCGGCTCTGGAAGACGGGCGCCATGTGCGCTTTCTGTTCCTGCCGGACGGGCAAGACCCTGACAGCATGGTGCGCGAAGAGGGCCAGCAAGCCTTCGAGCAGCGCATTAACGCGCAAGCTCAACCGCTTACCGAGTATCTGTTTCGGCACTTGAGCGAAGAAGCCAGACCTGACAGTTTGGAGGGCAAGGCACACTTGGCAGCACTGGCGCTGCCGCTGATTGAGCGAGTACCCGGCAGCCTGTTGCGCCGCCTGCTCCGCCAATCCTTGGCGCAGATCACCGGTATGGACCTCAACCAGGTCGCCAGTGATGCAACCGCAGCCCCGGCGACACCACAACAAGTGCCGGCAGCACAACCTGCGTCAGGGCAACCACCCTCGGAGCTTGGCGCACCCTGGGACGACGACTGGCAGCCGCCGATGGACGACTACCAGCCAGTCTACGAGTTTGCCGAACCGGTCGATACCGAAGGCACTCCCCGCCAGAGTCGCAATGGCAATGCCCGCCACAGCCGCAATGCCGCGCGAAAGGGGGTCGACAGTCCCTTGCTGCAGGCCGCACGAACCCTGCTACACCATCCGCACTTGGCGGGACTGGCTCTGCAGGCCAATGAATTGGCCGACGAGGACGAAGACGAGGCGCGACTATTGGTCGCATTGCTGGATGCAGCCCAAAAAAATCCCGGGCTGAACACCATAGAAATGCTGGCCAGATGGCATGGAACAGCACTTGGTGAGCAACTCAGCGCCCTCGCAGAACAGGAATGGCTACTGAATAATCCCAGCGCCAACCTTGAACAACAGTTTTTCGACACTATAAATAGGTTATCCGCCGAACAAACCGAACGGCGCATCGACAAACTCCTCGCAAAATCGGCCAATCAGCCGCTCAGCGCCGAGGAAAAGCAACAACTGCGTGACCTGTACCAGCGCCAACGAGCGCCAAAAGCCGACAGGTAGCGCGGCCTCAACTGGCACGGAGCCCTGAAATCAGGGTATAATCCGCAGCTTACTTTTTTGCACACCAATGCATCCACAAGGGTTGTTATGTCCGGAAAAGCGCAACAGCAATCCCGTCTCAAAGAGCTCATTGCCCGCGGTCGCGAGCAAGGCTTTCTGACCTATGCGGAAGTCAACGACCACCTGCCCGAGGATATATCCGATCCGGAGCAGGTGGAAGACATCATCCGCATGATCAACGACATGGGTATCACCGTGTTCGAAGCTGCACCGGATGCTGACGCTCTGCTGCTGGCCGATAATGACGCTGATGAAGCCGCCGCAGAAGAGGCCGCCGCGGCCTTGGCTGCGGTTGAGACCGACATCGGTCGCACCACTGACCCGGTGCGCATGTACATGCGCGAAATGGGTACGGTCGAGCTGCTGACACGCGAAGGTGAAATCGAAATTGCCAAACGCATCGAAGAAGGCATCCGCGAAGTCATGGCGGCCATCTCGATGTTCCCTGGTACGGTCGATGACATCCTCGCCGATTACGCACGGGTTACCGAAGAAGGTGGACGCCTGTCCGACATTTTCAGTGGGTATATCGATCCTGACGACGACGGCCTGTCCGGCACGGATAACGCCGAAATCCCCACCGCTGCCGCCAAGGGCGAGAAAAAGTCCGATGACGACAACGAGGATGACGACGACAGCGATGACGACGACAGCTCTGATGACGAAGGCGATGGCGGCCCTGATCCGGAAGTCGCACGCATGCGTTTCACCGCGATCGGCGACCAGCTGGAGAAGGTCAAGAAGGTCCTGAAGAAGAACCCGCGCAGCAGCAGCAAGGTCATTGCCGAGCTGGATGCACTGGCGCTGCTGTTCATGCCGATCAAGCTGGTACCCAAGCAATACGAAGCGCTGGTGGTTCGCGTGCGTAGCGCGCAGGATCAGATCCGCAAGCAGGAACGCGCCATCATGCAACTGTGCGTGCGTGACGCCCGCATGCCTCGTGCAGACTTCCTGCGCGGCTTCCCCGGCAATGAAGTCAACGAAGGCTGGGTAGACAGTCTGCTGGCTGAAAAACCGCGTTATGCCGAAGGACTTGAAGCGGCCAAGCCCGATATCATTCGGGCGCAGAAGAAGTTGTCAGGCCTGGAGCAGGAAGCCCAACTGACGATCTCCGAGGTCAAGGATATCAACCGTCGCATGTCGATCGGTGAAGCCCGTGCCCGCCGCGCCAAAAAGGAAATGGTCGAAGCCAACCTGCGTCTGGTTATCTCCATTGCCAAGAAGTACACCAACCGCGGCCTGCAATTCCTTGATCTGATTCAGGAAGGCAACATCGGCCTGATGAAGGCAGTGGATAAATTCGAATACCGCCGCGGTTACAAGTTCTCGACCTACGCCACCTGGTGGATTCGTCAGGCCATCACGCGCTCGATTGCCGACCAGGCCCGCACCATCCGTATTCCGGTGCACATGATCGAAACGATCAACAAGCTGAATCGGATTTCGCGTCAGATGCTGCAGGAAATGGGTCGCGAACCCACGCCTGAAGAATTGGGCGAGCGCATGGAAATGCCAGAAGACAAGATTCGCAAGGTGCTGAAAATCGCCAAGGAGCCCATTTCGATGGAAACTCCGATTGGCGACGACGAAGACTCTCATCTGGGTGACTTCATCGAAGACGGCACTATGGAATCGCCGATCGACTCCGCCACTGTGGAGAACCTGAAAGAGGCGACCCGCGAAGTGTTGTCCGGCCTGACTGCACGCGAAGCCAAAGTGCTGCGCATGCGTTTTGGTATCGATATGAACACCGATCACACCTTGGAAGAAGTCGGCAAGCAGTTCGACGTCACCCGTGAGCGGATTCGTCAGATCGAAGCCAAGGCACTGCGCAAACTGCGTCACCCCACGCGCAGCGATCATCTGCGCAGCTTCCTCGACGAATAGTCCGCGCAGCGTCCCGCAAGACCAATGCCCAGCCACGCTGGGCATTTTTATGTCCGAAGCGCTACACTAGCAAAATAATATCGCGTAGCCATGGATGAAGGTTTTAGCTGAATGAATGCAGCCGTGAGAGCAGGTTTGCTCAGTGCCCTGACGCTGCTCGGCAGCGGTTGCGGCAGTGTTAGCAATACACGGATCGGTGACCTGCAATTTACCCAGGTAGGGGTACTCTTACTCTCCTGCGGGTTACTGCTGGCCGCTCATGGACTCAATCAACTGCGGCGGCGTGCCAATTCCGAACGTCAGCAGGCGCTTATCCTGTTGAACCAGCAGGAACACCGCTACCGAACTCTGGTTGAAAATCTGCATGTCGTGACGTGGGAAATGTCGCTCCCCTCCATGCGGTTTATCTACGTCTCTCCCCACGCGCTCGACCTGCTCGGCTTCAATGCCCCTGACTGGCTGGCACCCGACTTCCTGGAAAGCCGCCTGCACCCGGACGATCGCGAGCGTGTCACCGAGTTGCTGCATCAGCAGGCCAGCAGCCGTGGCAGTCAGAGCTTCGACTTTCGCCTGTTGAACCAAAACGGACGCGCCTGCTGGGTGCGCGCCATCATCAACAGTGTAAGCAATGAAGAGTATGAAGCCGTTGCGCTGAACGGTCTGCTGGTCGATATTCAGGAGCAGAAAACCAACGAGCAAGCACTGCGCACATCAGAACAAAAATTCTCCTCCGTTTTTCATAATTGTCCCGACAGCATTGTGCTAGCCAACGCTCAAAATGGCGTGCTGCTGTCGGTCAATCGCACCTTTGAAGAGCAGTTTGGCTTCAGCGCCGCAGAAGCCATCGGCAAAACCTCAACTCAACTCGGCACCTGGGCGCGGGAGGACGCAGGCCCTGGCTTGCTGGAGCAACTCAACCGCGAAACACAGAGCAACGTCGAGGTGCGCTTCAAGCGGCGCGATGGCAGCGAGTTTACCGGACTGATCTCATCACGCAGCGTGGCGCTGAACCAACAGCAGATACTCGTGGTGGTTATCCGCGATATTTCCGCGCTCAAGGTAACCCAGCAACAACTTGAACTATCAGAGCAGAAGTTTTCCAGCGCCTTTCACGCGTCACCAGACGGGCTGCTGATTACCCGCGGCAGCGACGGCAAGCTGCTGGACGTAAATGAGGGATTCACCCGTATCACCGGTTACAGCCGCCACGCCGCCCTTGGTAAGACAACACTCGATCTGGGCTTGTGGAGCGATCCCGCTGACCGCGAGCGCATGATGCACCTGCTGCGCGCCCAGGGCACGGTGCGCGACATGCTGTCCGCTATAACCGATATTCACGGCCATAGCCGGCAAGTGGAAATCAGTACCGAGGCAATCGTCGTCAACGGCGAGGACTGCATGCTCAGCATCGCGCGCGACGTCACCGAGCGCCTGAAGATGGAAAGCTCATTGCGTCAGGCCGCTACGGTCTTTGAGAACACCAACGAAGGCGTCATCATTACCGACAGCGAGGGCATGATACTGGCTATCAACAAGGCCTTCGCGCGGATCACCGGTCACCCCGAAAATCAGCTATCCGGCCAACCCTTAAGCATTCTCGGCAACTATACCGAAGACAAGCACCTGATCCGCGAGGTGGCTCGCAGCCTGCGCGATCAGGGCCAATGGCAGGGCGAAGCCTGGAACCGGCGCAAGAACGGGGAGCTGTACGCCGCCTGGATCAACATCAGCCAGGTATTGAATGTGGATGGCAGCCTCAACCATCTGGTTGCCGTTTTCAGCGACATCACGCCACTCAAACACACGCAGGCCCGTCTGGATCATCAGGCACACCATGACCCGCTGACCGACCTGCCCAACCGCACCCTGTTCGAGGCACGACTGCGTGAAGCGCTTAACGCGCAGCAACAGGGTAAATACCAGGGTATTGGTGCCCTGCTGTTTATTGACCTGGATCGCTTCAAGCAAATCAACGACAGCCTTGGCCACCCGGTTGGTGACATGTTATTGAAATCGGCCAGCCAGCGGTTGTGTGGCGTCCTGCGCGACATCGATACCGTTGCCCGCCACGGCGGAGATGAGTTCATCGTGCTACTGCCCAACCTGCACAGCGATGAGGATGCAGCCAGTGTGGCGGACAAACTGCTGGCGGTATTCCGCAAGCCCTTCCTCGCTGCCGGTCATGAGTTTTTTGTCAGCGCCAGCATCGGTATCAGTTTGTTTCCCACCGATGCCAGCGACGTCAACAGCCTGATCAAACACGCCGACGCCGCCATGTACCGGGCCAAAAACCAGGGTCGCAACCGCTACGCCTTCTATACCCGAGAGCTCACCGCCAACGCCCATCAGCGCATGGAAATGGAGAACGACATGCGTCGCGGTCTGGAACGCGGCGAATTCGCCCTTTACTACCAACCCAAGTTCGACCTGCACGCGCAGCAACTCAATGGCATGGAAGCCCTGGTACGCTGGCAGCACCCTCAGCGCGGAATGGTCGAGCCGGATCAGTTCATCCCGCTGGCCGAAGAAACCGGCCTGATCGTTGAACTGGGCAAACACATTCTCGATCAGGCCTGCCAGCAACTGGCCGAATGGCGAGCACGGCAACTGGACCCACCACGCATGGCGATCAATGTGTCGGGGATGCAGCTGATTGGCAACAAGTTGGTTAGTGATATTCGCCGCGCACTCGAGACATACGACATTCCCGCCTCGCTGCTCGAGCTGGAGATCACTGAAGACTTTGTGATGAACCAGAACCGTGAGGCCATCCATCTGCTGGACATCTTCAGCAAGATGGGTATTCATCTGTCGATCGATGACTTTGGCACCGGTTACTCATCGCTGGCTTATCTGAAGGAAATGCCGCTTGATACGCTGAAGATCGATCGCAGCTTTGTATCGGGATTGCCCGACAACCACCATGACGCAGCCATCAGCCAGACCATCATAGTACTGGCCCACAATCTGGGTATGACCGTGGTGGCCGAAGGTGTGGAAAACGCCGCACAGCAGACGCTGCTGTCTGAGCAGGGCTGCGATACCATCCAAGGCTATCACATCAGCCCGCCGCTGCCGGCCGAGGTGTTTTCCAAACGCTTCCTGCAAAGAGCGCCTAGTCAGCGACCGTCACAGCCCGTATAATTCCGCCCTGCTATAAAAACGTGGGCCTATAGCTCAGTTGGTCAGAGCAGGCGACTCATAATCGCTTGGTCGTAGGTTCAAGTCCTACTGGGCCCACCATTTTTTGTATCAGCAGGTCTTTAAAGATCTGCCGATATTCCTCAGAAGCCCCGAATTATCTGACTCCCTTCTAAAAAGAAATGCAGCCGAGTGCACTAATGTACACCCGGTTACGGTTGTGACTCGTGTATCCCCCCTTGTATCCTTTGAAATAGATCGAACCTAAGGGATACACAATGCTTCGGAAAGACATAAAACGCCGGCCCCTTGCGGATACAGTTCTAGCCACGCTTGAGCCAGAGGCTAAAGAGTATCGTGAAGCTGACAACGGCGGCCTTTACTTCCGGGTCAAACCGGATGGAAGCAAAAGCTGGCAGTTCCGCTATAAAAAATCAGACGGGAAGTGGTCCTGGATAGGGCTCGGTGGCTACCCTGCCGTCAGTGGCATGCGGGCACGAGAACTTGCTTCAGAGTCGCGCTCCGATGCAGCGAGCGGGCAGAACCCTTTAACAACGAAAAAGTCCCGTAAGGACGCTCAGCTTAGCGCGAGTAAAAGTACGTTCGAGAGCCTCGCTCGAGAATGGCACAGCAATAAAGCGAAAGGGTGGACGGAAGGTACTACCAAAAGGACGTTAGGCGCCCTTGAGCTTCACGTTTTTCCGGCTTTTGGCTCGCGTCCTTTTGCAGACATTCTTCCCTTCGAGTGGATGCAGCTTTTACGCACCATGGAGCAGAAAGGAATAATCGAACAAACCAGTCGCATACGTAGTATCTGTGGCGAAATTTACGACTTAGCCAGAGTTACCGGTAGGGCCACTCACAACCCGCTAGACGGATTGAATCGGTTCCTACAGAAAAGTCCGGCTCAAAACTACTCTCACGTACCCCCTGAAGAGCTCCCAGCGCTGTTGAGAGCCATAAGGTCTTACCCTACCAGAGACATAAGCATCGGCATGCAACTGCTCTGCATGATCGCATGTCGGCCCTCAGAGATACGCTGCGCTCGCTGGAGTGAGTTTGATTTCAAAAACGCTATGTGGACTATCCCTGCCGAGCGGATGAAAAGACGCAGATCGCATGTAATCCCACTTCCCACACAGGCAATCGAGCTCCTCCACGAGCTCAAATTGCTTAAAGGCCACCAACCTTTGTTATTCCCCGGTCGTAATGATCAAACCAAGCCGAGGAGCGATACAGTCTTTTTGATGGCTCTGAGGCGCCTAGGCTATGGAGCAACCCAAACTGGCCACGGTTTCAGGCATATCGCATCCACAACCCTCAACGAGCAAGGCTTTGATGAAAACTGGATTGAAGCGCAGCTTTCTCACGTTAAGGGCGGAGTGGCTGGCGTATACAACAAAGCCTTATATCTTCCCCAGCGAGCAGCCATGATGCAGTGGTATGCGGACCATCTTCACAAATTAGCCAGAGAAGTAATTTAGAAGCTTGAATCCGCATAGATCACGCAGGCAGAACCCGGGAACCACTTTCTATAAAGCACTGCAATGAGACAGCTGTAATCCGGGAAGCATGCGCCAGCAAACCCTAGAGACGGACTCAATCCATCTCTCCAGAAGCCCGCCAGGACTGACCTAAAAAACCTGCACCTCAAGCGCGCCTTCCGCCAACCACCTTTTGCTGCTTCAAACTGGTCAACTCTAGACGGTAGTATTTACGTATAGCTGCTTTCAGTGGTGGACGCTCAAGTAGTGGGCCGTGGAAACAAGGGTGTCCAAACACCAACCTTTGCTCTGTAAAGAATGGGCAATGAATTGTTCGGGCATGTTTCCGGTAGTACCAGCAGCAAGCCTTGATTTTTGAACCCAAGAGGATGCTTGTAAAGCTTTGATCCCACCTGAACGCACATTGCTTTTGCCTTGTGCATCTGCTCCTCGTTTTCCCAAAAGCCACATCCTTCTACCGGAAATGCATACGACGTCGACGAGACGATTTCACATAAGTAGAGTTGGTTGGATACACCATATCTATCTAACACAGACTTGACCTTTTTCTCCCCCTCCTCGGTGCCAATCAACGCAATGACCAGCACTGGAATCTTGAGCTCGACTAACTGAGGCGCCAGCTTTTCGAGCATACTCGCCAACCCCTCGGATAGGGTCTCACCGCTGCCAATGACGTCGTCCACGATGATTATAGCCTTGGGCGGATTGTCGACCTTAGCCGCGGCAAGCCTCCTAGCCAGCGAATTGGGCTCTATAATCCTCTGGGTGGACAAAGAGTTCGCCTTGGCATAGTTCCGTGCATATTGCAGCCCACTCTTACCAACACCATCGACAAAAGTTATAAATACATCACTGCGACGGTCAGTGCGTCTCGATATAGTCGATACACCTATCACAGGCCTCACCACCTGGCTGTGTGCCGTTTTCAAATACTCTTCAATCTCAACGGGATTAATGAATCGAATGTTTTTAAGTATTGAGAAAAGAAGCCTCTGGTTCAAAATATCAGGCTCTTGATCTAGCCAAGCTCTGATTTGTTCGCCGCTGACCTTTTGAGCACGATATATCGGCCATTGAGATGCTAGCGTTTGAACCTCCATGGCGGTCACGTGCGCTTTGTCCTCTGCCGCCTTGATACCTTCTTCAAGCTCATCACCTAAAGTACTAGTAATTAGCTTGTTAAGGCCGAACTCAGTCAGCCAACGCTCAAACAATGGCACAGTGAAATACAAGTCTCCACTACGTTCATACAGAATTTCCCGCCGCTGGAAATCCGAGATCAATGGAGTGATTTCATGCTCAAGCAAGTGGGAGTTTATCGCTCGAGCTTTAACGTCCCCTTCCCCACGCTTGTGCTCACGAAGAGATCGACCAATACCTACTAATAGTCGAAGCCTTTTGAGCTCAGCCACTTCAGCGTGTTCGCGCTCGTAACTGATACCATCCTTCCACAAATGCGCAAATGCATTAGTATCCAGTTCGGAGAGAAGCATAGGCAACGCGCTGGAAACATCCGATGCAATAATCTCGGTGTCACGCTCCGCAATGGCGACACTGACAACCTTCGAACACAGCAGCTTAGTATAGTAAGGATGACCATGTGTCAGAGTGAAAATCTGGTTAATGGCCTCATCGTCCCAGTTTAGCTGCCCCTCCACAGGCTTAATAATCAGCTCTAAGTACTCTGCCCACTCCGTGCTGCGAGAAAAATAATCAAGCGTTTCGCGAGAGAACTTATTGAGCTGATCCCCTTGAGCACCAATAATAAAGGGCATCTTCTCGCCCCCTACTAAGATGAAGGCAAGATTCTTCCTGGCAGCAAGAGTTCTTAGATTTGCAAAAAAAGTTTCCGCAATTGGGCCCGAACGATACATCTCCGGATGTATTTCATCAAACTCATCGAGGATGACGACAAACTTCTTGCTGGGGTGCCTTGTCTCCAGCTTCCTAGCAGTAATATTCAGGTCGGCAATCGACTCACCAAAATCGGCGGCGCTAGCTTCGCTTGCGGGCATGAAATCCAGTAAAAAGCTGTAGATACTCTCGCCAAGAGACTTCAGCGTGCCCTGAGGCGTGGTTGAGCAATACTCTCCATACTCGAGGTACAAACTATGGAAGTCTGGACGATCTTCCGCAAGATAGTTAACAACAGCCTTTGCGAGCGAAGTTTTCCCAATCCTTTTTTGGCCAGTCACATACGTTGACGTCATTGGGTGCTTCAAAAGCTTATTGGCGATCGCTTTAACCTTCGCGCTTCGTCCCACAAACATATCACCCTCAGCCACCTCAAGACTGTAAGGCTCCAGTGACTCCAAAGTGTGCCAGTCAACTGTCTCGTTTTGCCCTTCTATCACCAAATCGAAAATCACGCTTCGCTCATTTCCGAACAACTCTCGCCAGCTAATCTCGACGGTCATTTCTACCTTCGTGGAAGGCTCGATTACGCAAGCTCTCAGACAGACCGCAAATTTCCCGGGAGGGACATCCCCGCAACGTAACCTTTCGCTATCAAGAATAATGCTTGATTCACCACCACAGTCGACCTCCACTACTACCTCTACGGCAGTGCTCGGCCCCTTGTTCACCAAAGGGAGAATAATGTTGATGAAACGGTCGACTTGATGGAGAGGGTAGCGTTTCTCTGCCGCGCTGGGAGGGCTTCGCAGAGGCTCGATGACAGAAGCTAGGCGCTCAGAGGCTGTTGTTTTGACGATACCAACCGCTCTAGAGACCGCCTCTAAAAACGGGATCGCAAACTTTCTTGTAAAAAACGACTGTGACGCTGTAGCTAGCGCCTGCCCTTCCTCAAGAATACGCTCCAGCTCGTCTAGAGTTAGCTTGTAGTCAGCCCCGCTGCTGTTCACCACTGAATCTAGGCCTTCGATCAGAGCCTCGAGCTTCGTTCTGATAGGCACATAGTTGAAAGGTTGTAGGTAGCCCTGATAAAGGTTGTGCCTCAAACACTTGAGAATGGCAGACTTTTGTGTGGCTATCTCGTTCAGAGACCCAGATACCTGACTAAGCGCGAGGTAATGAGCACAGATAGTTCCGTGAAGGGTCTTGATGATATTCACCCTTTCGAAATTTTGCTGCTTGTCAAATTTATACTGCCTTACCAAGTCTCCTGCATGAGACTCGATGATAGAAAGAATTTTACGATTGATGATGTTGTGCTCATCATCAATCGGCAACAATCCATCAATTGCCATGCAGCGAATGAGGAGAATCGCTACTACTCGGTGCCCCGTCGTAGCCGTCTCAACGCGCCCAAGGACCCGCTCAAGATTTGATCCAGAATGGGCACCCGAAAGATGGCACGCCTCTACAATGGCATTAACAAGAGCATCTCGGGCGTCCGTATAGATAGCAGCCGAATGAATTCCCTCTCCAACCTTGCGGACCTCCTCCTCTAATAAAAAGATTCCCTCATTGCTATCGCCTGCCAAGAAGACAGGTTCGACTGAGACCGCAGCCTTGGTTTCCATCGTCATTTCCCTATAAACTGTAGTGGTCTACTAATCCCGGACACCGAAATGGGTGGTAAATTTACCGCCATAGCTGAGGTGTTCCATGACAAGACAACGTCGTACGTTTTCAACTGAGTTCAAGCACGATGCCGCGTTGCTGGTTCTAGACCAGGGATACTCGGTCATAGAGGCAAGCAAGTCCCTGGGAGTTGGAGAAACAGCACTACGACGCTGGGTCGAGCAGTTACGAACCGAGCGTGAAGGCAGCACGCCCAAGGGTAAAGCTTTAACCCCAGAGCAACAGAAGATTCAGGAGCTCGAAGCCCGGATCAATCGGCTTGAACGGGAGAAAGCGATATTAAAAAAGGCTACTGCTCTCTTGATGGCGGACGAGCTCGATCGTTCGCGTTGATAGACCGGTTAAGTGAGCATGAGCCTGCTGAACTGGTCTGTGAAGCGTTCGGCATCTCCCGATCCAGCTACTACGATTCGCGGCGTCGACGGAAGCAAATTGATCCCGAGAAAATGATGCTGCACAGTAAGGTAAATCAGCTGTTTAACGAGAGCCGGAGCTCTGCGGGTAGCAGAACGATCATGGGATCGATGCGCGAAGAAGGGTATCAAATTGGCCGGTTCAAGGTCCGAAGCCTCATGCGCGATCTTGGGTTGGTATCCAAGCAGCCAGGGCGTCATGCGTACAAGTCCGCTACCGTTGAGCGAGTGGATATCCCGAACCATCTGAACAGAGAGTTTGCCGTGCAAGCGCCTAACCAGGCCTGGTGTGGCGACATCACCTATATTTGGGCTCAAGGACGCTGGTGTTACCTTGCCGTCGTCTTGGATCTGTTTAGCCGTCGTGTTGTGGGCTGGGCGCTATCGAGTCACCCGAATGCAGAGCTGGTCATAAGAGCGCTGGATATGGCTTATGAACAGCGAGCCCGGCCTCAGGACGTGATGTTTCACTCGGACCAGGGAAGCCAGTATATCAGCCGCAAATTCAGGCAACGGTTATGGCGCTACCGTATGAGGCAAAGCATGAGCCGACGGGGCAACTGCTGGGATAACGCGCCCATGGAGCGGCTGTTCCGCAGCTTGAAGTCAGAATGGATACCAAGCACCGGATACGCCACGTTCAAAGAAGCACAGCGAGACATCAGCTATTACCTGATGACACGGTACAACTGGCTAAGACCACATCAATTCAATGATGGTTTAGCACCTGCCAAGGCAGAGGAAAAACTTTATCCACTGTCCGGAATCAGTTGACCACTACATATCGGCAAATTACGAGAGGCGTCTCTCAGAACGTCAAGAAAGAATCACCACTTCATAGGGGACCATTGACTGCAAGCAAAACCACTGGCTAAATATACAGTAACCACCGATTGGAGTTTTGCATGAAAAAACATTTCCCGCTTTTTAATTCAATGCTGTGTTTTCTTTTAATGCCAGTATCGTTTTTGATCTTGATCATCACTGTGAAGCTAGGTATCGCGAGCCCAGATACCGAAATACCTAATTGGGCAGCTACAATCATAAACTGGCGACTTGCTAGCGATAACTTCATATGGCCCATAATCATTGGGATGGCTTTGTGCTTATGCTTAACTATCTACTCGATAAAATATACGAATGAACACGGTTTGAGCTCTAAAGTACAGGTAGCATTCCACGTACTAACCACCCTCCTCGCTAATAATTTCTATTTCTGGGCGGGCAACTTCGTCGCCTACACTGCAGGATCGTATTTCTTGGACTTCATCGAACCTATCGACCTTCAAATACTAATGATTTTTCTCCTATTAGCGGGAGGTCTGGCAATTGATTTTTTCGGCAAGCAACTTAAACGGGACGTTCTTCATAATCCTATATCTCAATGATTGAAGAGCGACCTATCTGCGGGTACTTGTGCATATTGAAAATAACGCGCTGGGGCTGAACAAAGGGCATCCCCTTTCTAAGGTGCACGCCCAACGTACTGGGCAACCAGCTTTCCCGATTTGACAGTTACTGAGTTATCATCCCTGTGTTTTTTGGTCTCAAAGGAGAGTCTTGATGAAATCAGTTGAGCTATTTGCCGGCGCGGGTGGGCTAGCCCTGGGCTGTGAAATTGCCGGTTTTGAGAATCTGGCTGTCGTGGAATGGGACCGCTGGGCATGTGACACCGTTCGTGAAAACCAAAAATTGGGCAATTCTCTCGTACGCGACTGGGGGCTGCATCAGGGTGATGTCAGGTCCTTCGACTGGAGCAAGATACCGGAAGGAATAGATCTGCTATCTGGAGGTCCTCCATGCCAACCGTTTTCAATGGGTGGGAAAGCCCAAGCGAATGATGACCTCCGCGACATGTTTCCAGCCACTGTAGATGTTATGCGTCGCTTGCAGCCTAGATCTTTCATTATCGAAAACGTAAAGGGCCTGACGCGTAGCGCCTTCGCAAACTACTTCCAGTACATAGCTTTGCAACTCGAATTCCCGCGTCTGCCGGCCAGAAAGGAAGAGGCATGGCAAGACCATTTGGCCCGGTTACAGGCAGAACACACAAGCGGCAAGGGGAAAGGGAAAGGACTTACTTACAACGTTGTATCGACGCTTGTAAATGCCGCCGACTACGGCGTACCCCAAAAGCGCGAACGCGTGTTTTTTGTCGGATTTCGAGACGACTTGGGTGTTGAGTGGTCATTCCCGGAGCCTACACATAGCTTTGATGCCTTACTCCACGACCAATACGTCACCGGCAGATACTGGCTCCGTCATGGCTTGTCCAAGCCAGCGACCCCTGAAAAGCTCAAGGCACGAGTAAAAAAGCTCCAGAACACAGTTATAACCAAGCAGCCTTGGAGAACTGTGCGTGATGCCATTGCAGGCCTCCCCGAACCATCCTCAAAAGCCGCCAAGAAGATCATAGATCACCGACTTCAACTTGGCGCCAAAGCGTATCCGGGTCATACCGGAAGCCCTTTAGACCTGCCAGCCAAAACCTTAAAGGCTGGCGACCATGGTGTTCCTGGTGGTGAGAATATGATGGTGAAAGACGATGGTTCTGTCCGGTACTTCACAGTTCGTGAAAGCGCACGAATCCAGACCTTCCCTGATTGCTACCGATTCCACGGGAGCTGGACAGAAACCATGAGGCAGTTGGGTAACGCCGTACCTGTATTGCTAGCACAACAAGTGGCTTCCAGCGTGGCAGAGAAACTGTTGATTTCTGATATCGATCGTTTACAGAAGGAAGTAAGAAAAATAGGGAAACTGAGAGCATGAGCGTAATCCCTTTCAATCCCCTCGATAAAAAGAATCTCGGAGCCAGCGTAGCCGAAGCATTGTTGACCAAAGACGTCCACAAGCTAGCCGAGCTACCGGAATTTTTTGGCGCTGGAATATACGCCATCTACTACACTGGCGACTTCCCCGCCTACAGAAACATATCCAGCCTGAACCAAGACGATAAGTTTCTATGGCCAATATACGTGGGTAAAGCGGTGCCAAAAGGTGCCAGAACGGGTATAGGTACATCAGAGCAGGCAGGGCGAGTGCTGATAAATCGCATTCGACAGCATGCAAATAGCATAGGCGCTTCCAACCTAAATATTGATGATTTTTACTGCCGCTTCCTCGTAGTGGACGATATCTGGATACCGCTAGGCGAGTCACTCATCATCTCTAGGTTCGTACCCGTTTGGAATGCAATCATTGATGGATTTGGGAATCATGATCCCGGAGCTGGCCGTCTTCGTGGTGTAAGACCAAAGTGGGACACCTTACACCCAGGTCGATCCTGGGCAGAACGGTTGCCAGAACGAGCGGAAAGCGCTGAAGAAATCGGGCGAGAGGCCGAGGTGTATCTGAGGACTCCTCCTCCGTCACTCTCAAGCCACTTTATAGAGGCTGAGGGCGAATAGTTCGGCATATTGACTGCGATCATAATTCCCGTAGTTTTGAGCCGTAAGTCACTCAAGCGAAACGTTCAAACCAAAACTTACAGCACAGCATTCTGTGCTGTAAGTTGTTTCGAGTTCGCCCTGGGGCGTCACTGTGAGCGCGCTCAAGCGCCCGCCGCCCGAATAGACTGGGGCTGGTTAATGCACACCGGCGGCATTGAATAACGGCCCTAAAGAAGCGCCCGCATATGCCCCCCCAAACAGGCAAGCCACTCTCTCAATTCGGCGCATCTCAGATAGCGATTTATAACTGGCAAGCCCCGCGCACACAAACAAAAACAGAACGCCAAGCGCTAGCGTGCTCAACAACTGTCGGCTAAGCAATATTTCCCCCCAACTAGAACATGGCCAAGGGAATGCTCTGCGAGCGAGCGTATTTGGAATTGACGCCAAGACGACGCCGATGGCGGTAACCCCTATGAACTGGATCTTTGACAAGCTGAACCTTCCAATTCGAACGGCTTGGTGCAAATTTTCTTTCATGCTGACGACTCCGACTAGGTAGTGAGCCGTCATGATCGCTCGCATAATTTGTGTCACCAGCCACACCCGAACTCAAGAGCAGGGTGTGAGTAGTGCAGCTGTGCTACCCCAACGGCACGCGTTCAATTGAGCACGGACTCTGCGACCGTTCATACCCCTGTAAACGCTCCGGAGCGCAATCTGAACCTCCAGATAGTCACTGTTATCAGCTCGGCTTTCTCAACAGATTGAATTGTCCAGCGGTGCTAGCACCAGCCATGATCGGGTACATACACAATACCTTTTGGACGATGCCGATGAACAATGTCTAGCACATCAAAATATCGCAATATGCCTAGGTTTTCCCGGCAGTCGATCAAATCGTGTGCTAACTCTTTTGGGAAAAAATAGCCCTCCCGTTGAGCAAGTTTTTGCAGGTGCTCATAGAGTTTATCAACGTTGCGGGAGTTATTTTGCTGCCAGATGGCTACTCGAAGCGCTTCAAATTCCTCACTACTTTCATGTTGCGCAGAGGTTAGATCGCCGTTTTTGTCCACCAATCTACATAGCAAATCATATTGCTGGTGGTCGCTCAGATTAATAGAGCTAAGTGTTTTGCTAATCTGCGTATCCCTGATCAGGCCCTCTAAGTAATTTTTCCATAGCAACGATATAAGGTAGCATTCCCGCTGCCGTGCGTGGCTCGCAACTATGGTCATGTTATTTGCGATTTGAAGCCGCTCATCCCAGTCCTTTCTGCCTAAACGATACTCTCCCAACACCAACCATGCAGTGTGATCATTTCCGGACACCATCAAGTATCTTGGTAGTTTTAACCATTCTGACAATTCGAGCTCAACTGCCCCAGGCAGACATAGTGCAGCTGTAAGAGCTTCTATCGCAGGTAAGTCTTCCGCTTGGTCAAATAATCTTGCCGCCACGGCGAGCTGGTCTGCCACCTGGGACCTCTGGGTGGCGTTTGTTTCAATATCCGCATGTAGCTTTCCAGTGTGGGCCGGAATCTGGTTAGCAGCATCAACGCAATGTCGTAGTATTTGCATGGTATCTCTCTAGTTCATGGAGAGACCAAGCTACCAACGATCTACTCGTCGTTCATCCGAAACGGGTGTAAGAAACAGATACTGATTGCTAACCAGCAATCCACTCACGCATGACCTACAGAGGCGGTCGTTGGGGCTGGCAAAATAGATATCAATGTCTGAAGGCGTGCTCGTTGCCATTTTTCAATCTCCTCATCCCAGCCAGCACGTTCGTTCAGTTCCGCGAGAAGATAATTAAGCATTCCATCTTCGACTGAGGGTATGGTGAACAGATACTCATTGGGGGTATCCAAGAAAAAACAGCTCGCTGACAACACATTGCCTTGGAGCTCGGCGCAGTAACGGAGGGTCCATATGCGCCATCTGTAGCTGGGATACTGCGCAATCAATGCCTCGAGATCTACGTATTTGGTGTCAAATTTCTGCACATTCAGCTCCAGCAAAACCGCTTCAGTTTTCTGTTTTAGCTGGGTTAGAAACAAGCTTCAGAACTCGTTTTTGCGTTATTCCTATGCTCATTGAAATTCCTACCTGACACTCAGCCTGCTCACGCAAATTGATGACGCCCGCATCACATAACCCTGATAGGTAGCCTTCGATCCACTCAATCACGTCAGCCGCTGACTCCGGATCTCGCATCAAAACTTTAAGGTGACTCCCGAGCGTGGGGTACCGGTCCACCAAATCAAATAGCATCACTTTTAGTCACTCCTGCATTCCTAGATTTTGAAAACCTCTTTCGCACCCATGAAGGCAAGCATCGACCTAGCATTTGCTATGGATTCTGCCGATGCCTTTCCCTACACACACACTCACATTAAGGTGGTGTTGCCAGTGCCACCACCCTACGTGATAGATGATTTTGCGCGGCAAGCGCATGTGGCTAATGCAGCCACATGCTGTGCGAGCACCGCTCGCACAGCCCAGCGCGACCGAGTCGCGCTCCGTGCGCAGCACGGCTGTGTCAGCCTCAAAAAACCGGCTGACACAGCCGCGCTACCTGGCCTCCGTGGATATGACGCACATAAACCCACGCACGTACTCAAACGACCATAGACGCGCAGCTGACCAGCGCGCTAACCTATGCCTGTATCAATCGTGAACCCTGTTTTCACGCGTGCACCGCCACGAAAAACCGTTCTCATTAGCCGACTGAATTCAGCCAGTTAATGAGAGCCAGATCGAATTTCATTTCGGGTCTGGCAGCATTACTCAGTCAGGAAATCAGTGATACCGCATCCAAGTCGACGCGACCACAACCAGAACTGAGGAAGCTTTATTTGGCGCGATCAGTCCGGCCAGCGCAAATTTGCGCGAACGCGGGCGAATAGGGAAACCGCTGAACCGACAATTTCGGTCAGAAATTCTTACAGTGTTATCTTTTTTACCCCCCTATTCGGTGGCGTAGCCACCGTCGATTTCATAATGTTTCCCATGACCCCAACCATGGAAAACCTCTATGCCCAACGAAAACTTCAATCCCGTTGTTGCGTTGTCACGATTACGCGCCGACGCGAAGGTTCGCAGAAAAAAATCATATCGAACGTCGAGACTAGACCTGGTAGCTGGAGAGCTAGTGCAGTTGTATCGTGCAGGTGCTACTCCAGCCGAACTCCAGCGGTGGCTAGCTTCTGAGCGGCGCATTAGGGTCACCCACAGTACCGTCGCGCGCTGGCTTAGGGGGCGCGAAATTGGCTAAATTCGCAAAGTCATCAACACAGGCAACGCGAGCTATCGCACGCGTTCAGCGCGCCGGCGCGCTACGCAGTATCGGCACCACACGAGGCTATCGCGATGCCTTGGTCAGGGCCGCAGACTATGCAAAGTCGGAGCGCATAAAGGGAGGCCTACATGCGCTGACCCGTGACCAAGTGATTAGCTACCTGGAAAAACGCGGTCAACTAGTTGGACAAAAAACCGTGGATCTCGACCGCCAGGCTTGCCAAGTTTTTCTGCGAACCACCGGCGCGCTGCAGGCCAGTGAACGCCTGCCCGTCATAAAATCTGAACTCGCCCAGGTGCTCCAATCGCGCGCCTACACCAAGGACCAAGTCCAACTTGTCGCGAAGGCTCAACGAGCGCGCAGCGCGCTTGCAACCCAGATCGCGAACGTTGCAGGGTTACGTGCTCATGAATTGCTTACGCTGCGACCGATAGCCGAGCGGAGACCAGACCCGCGCCCTAGCAGGCCTGAAAAATTCTTCGGACGAGACCGAGGTGCGAGCTACACCGTGGTCGGTAAAGGGGGATTGGTGAGAGAGGTAGTTTTACCGCGCGTTCTGGCTAACCAGCTGGAGGCCCGGCGACTCCGGGAGCCCACACGGGTCACTGATCGCGGTGTTTTCTATAGCCAGCACTACGATATTTCAGGTGGCCATGCCTGGAGCGCGTCGTATAGCGCGGGATCGAAACGCGCGCTTGGGTGGTCAACCGGCGCACATGGGCTCCGGCATTCCTACGCCCAGGAACGGATGCGCGAACTTCAACGATCCGGGCTGATGCGGGCTGATGCATTAGAGGTTGTGTCTCAGGAAATGGGGCATTTCAGGACTGGAATAACTGAAGTTTATTTGAGATGAAAAAGCAAAAATTCAAGCCCTATTACAACTCTCAACCAGAATCCCCACCCAGCCTACTCAGACGATGGTTTTTGGAGATGGAAGATCCTGGTTTTTTATGGATTCTAGTGCTGTTTCTGCTGGGTTTCATTAGCTATCTGCAGTTTGATCGTTTACAGCTTGGGCAGTCACAGGCAATTCTCCACGCCACCTGGGGGATCTGGCTACTGACGGCCGCGATCGCCTACCTAGCTGCGCTTGAACTAACCTCGCGCATCTACGAGAGGACGACAGGCCGTGGATATCGTGAACGTGATGAGGAGCTTCAGATTATTGCGTCTCAAGCAGAGCGCAGGGCTGTAGTTGCCGCCAAGGAGGCCTTTCGAGCGCGAACACGTGAGCTGGAACAGCGCGAGGTCGATTATGCCGCTCGGTTCCAACAGCTACGCAGAGAGGAAACTGAACTGCATCACCAAAACCTTGCTCTGCTGTCCAAGATTCGGGATTCTAAAGTGAATGCCAAAAACTCGTGCTCAGGTACAGAAAAGCGACGAAAAAAAAGAACCTATGGATCGACCAACTTTAAGGATTTGGGTATTCCCTAGCACCCAGTTTCCGGGGATCCAAATAGTTGCGTACATGTCAAAAGGTACAACATGCTGATCAACCTGGGTTGCGGCAACCTGAGTCGTAAAGTGTACCGCTCTGAAGATAAACGGGGACGACTTAGGCTTGCTGGACCAGCATGTCCGGTCCGATGAAAAAGTAGAAATCTGCTCATAAATCTAAGGTCGACCTGGCGTGCCAGGATTCTTGGTACGGTAAAAACTCGTTTTCCATGAAGCGTTGATACTCAGCCTGAGCTGCCCGCAGCTTATTAGTAGCTTGAACGCCCAGACCAGACTCAGCGTGAAGCCCTAGCTCAAACAAACCCAATAGAACGGCCTGATTCAACACACCCTCCATGTCTAGATCTGGTCGCTCGTGTCTCCCAAGCCTATACATATAATGATCCCTCAATACCCTGTAGCGCTCGAGTGCATTACTGATCAAGGCTGTTTCGAGCTTTGTAGGACTCCACCATCGCACGACAGACCAATCCTCGTTATGTTCAACATCGCTTAACAACTCATCCATAACGTCCTCTGATGCGCGGCGATAGGCCGAATCGGCTTGCTCCCAGCGATCAAGCGCGGCTTGAGAGTGCAAGAGGTGATCTGGCTCAGTCAAAGGGCTCCGTTCCCGAATAAATGCTCTCTTCACAGACCTGGCAGCGCTAGCCGCCTGAAGCATGGGGATTAAATTCATTTGCGTCCTCGAAAATACTAACTGGGTAAAGAGTTCGTTTGGCAAATTTCGCGCCTTAACAGCTTTCTTTTTTATTGTTTCTTGAACTCTTTAAAATGGTGTATCACCCGTGACTAGGGTAACGACTAAACCGTTGTCACTGATGCCTACCCCCGTTATCACGAATGACTCTCCTCATGCGTGACAGTAGTCACTGGTGATTGGGGTTCATTTTGTATGCGCTCGAGATGGCCAGACAATATTTCGCCTGTACGGCCACTTACTTTAGCAACGATCTGGTTGTTCACGATGACATCACCCGAGCCAGAATGGTTGACGTTAGTTACATGCAGTTCTATGCGGACATGCTCATGCGGAAAACTTCGAGCCTGGGCAGTCTTTAGCCTAGCCTGTAGCTCTCGAACCAAATTATCTATCTGCTGACCAGCGTAAGGTAGCGAGGCCACACCCACTCGCTTCCCGTCGCTATGTAGGGGAAACTTCTCGACAAGCTGCAGCCTAGAGGCTCTACCGCAGCGCTTCTCCGAATGCAGATACCCTAGTGACTTTAGCTCCGCAACAGCTCGCCTACCGGTTGCCATTGAAATGCCGGCATCCTTAGAGAGTAAGCGTACAGAGGTGCTTACGTACCCAGTTTTACCGTCAGCACGGGACTTCAGCGAAAGATACATTTTCGTAGCTGATCCAGACATCCGGGATAAATCACCACTGACGACTATTGCCCGAAATAATTTTGACCACCAAAGGTCGGCAGTTAAATTCTCCGCCGTCATCAGGGTCGCCTCGCCAAGTGATCACGCTGCCAAGCAGCAATCTCCGCCTCTACAAAAAAAACACGTCCCGCCCGTCCCTCCCCCATTTTTAAAGGCCGTGGAAAATTCGGGTCGTGTTGCAGGAGTAGGTACAGACCATTTCGAGATCGAGACAAAGCGGTACAAACTGCAGAAAAAGTCATGAGTTGAGCCGGGCCGGCCGCAAAGGAATCTGTAATGTGCATCTTGGTGCCTCTAAGTGACTGAGGCTCCCTATAATGAGCACAAATTTTAGCCGCGCAACCGAATGTGGTGTAAGAAACGCAAAATTGTTTTTTATTGCGAATTTGCCCTAACACCTAAATTTCTGTATCCCTCGGTGTATCCCCAAAACTGCTTGTTTAATTTTATTATATATAAAACAGAACCTTAGAATAAAATGATGGGCGATACTGGGCCACCATTTTTTTCCGCACTATTTTCTTCCGCCAGACCTGGCAAATTCAGCGCCTAGCGCAGCAGCTCCGCTAACGCCACTATGCCCGCCTGCGCACTCTCGCTTGCACCTGCCCAGCTACAGGCCAGCATCAGGTTTTTTGGCAAGGCAAAGTCTTCTACTTGGTAGCCTTGCGCGCAATAGCCACTGTCATCGGTATCCAGTTGCTCGATGAGTGGTCGCTGGTCGCTGAAATAGGCCCACACCGGTTTGCCCAGCGCGGCAGCGTAGCCAATTTCAAATACGGTGCCGGAGTCGGGCTCGCTGCCGCGAAAGTTGTTGAGGTTGGCCAGCACGGCATCGGCGTCACGGATCTTTTGCAGATTGCTCTGGCAGATCCAGCTGGCGAGGTCACTGACCTCGCCAGCTGGTGCGTCGTCAAGGGGATAAACTCCGCGCAAGCCCTGTTCGGCACAAAGGGCTTTCAAACGTTCGCCTTGGGCGACGGCGTCGCGACGAAACACATCAAATCCGGCCAGATAAACTGACTGCACATTGCTCTCCCGGTCTGCTCTGGTGGTTCGACGCGGTTAGTCTGCCGGCAGCGCGGCAAGCATCTTCGCGTCGTCGATATCCAGCAGTATACCGGGGTCTGTCACGGGCACTTCAAGTAGACTTTTTGCATGTTGCCGCAGCAGTTCGCGCGCGCCCCGATCACCCTGCAATAGCAGCAGTTCCGGCCAGAACGCGCGACCAAACAGCACCGGGTGGCCACGCTGGCCGGCGTGGGTGGGCACCACAATGCGCCTTGCTGTCGCCTGCGCCTGCAGAGCAATCAGGGTCTGCGGACGAATGCGCGGCATGTCGCCCAGGAGCACGGCGACCGCCTCTGCGTCAATTGCCTGCAGCGCTGCAACACCTGCCACCAGGCTCTGGGCCATGCCCTCATGGCAGCGCTCGCTGCGAATTATCGGGCATTGCGCAGGCACGCCCAGCGCAGCGGCATCATCCTGTGGACGCAACACCACCCGCACATCCAAATAGGCGTTGCGGGCATTGTCCAGACTGGCGCTCAACAGCGAACGACCATCCGCCAAGCGTGCCAGGCGCTTGTCGCTACCGAAACGTCGCGCACTGCCCGCCGCCAGCATCAGCGCAACCAGCGGCACCGCGGGCGCCGTCACCGCTTAGGCCTGCGCATCCAGCAGCATGACCTCACGTTCGACAATCAAGCCTGCGAGCGCCTGCCCCATGGCCTTGTAATGCGGCGCGTCACGATGCGCTTCAATGGCAGCCATGTCGGCCCACTGCTCAACAAACACGAATCTGTGCGTATCACTGCGGTCATGATGTAGCACATAGCCGCGGCACCCGGCTTCTGCGCGGGAGGGCACCACAGCGCTTTGCAGAATTTCAGCCACCTGGGCAGCACTGCCCTCGGCAGCGCGCAATACAGCTACGACGGTAATTTCATTCGACATTCATTCATTCTCATAGGTGGGTAGAGGATCGGCCGAAACGGCAGAGCTGGCTTCGGCATGATGATAAACGGGAGAAGCATCGTGAATGGCTGCGGCGCGCGCCTTCAACATCCCGCCCCGGCGGCCGTTCAGCACCGCGGTCATTTCGGACAATATTGCCATGGCCACGGCCTCAGGTGTGTCGCCACCCAGATCCAGACCAATGGGGTAATGCAGGCGCTCCAGCGCCTGCGGTGGCAAATCAGTCATATCGCTCAGTAAGCGCTGGGTCCGCTCCCGCGGCCCCAGCTGGCCAACATAGGGCGCACCGGAACGCAAAGCGCAAGCTAACCAGTACGCGTCCTGCTGCAGGCTGTGCGTCATGATGGCGACCGCTGCATCCTGCATCAGCGGAAGCGGGTCGAAACTGCCATCCAGCGACCCCAGCAGCACGCTGTCTGCGTCTGGGAAACGGCTGGCACGAGCGAAATGCGCACGACTATCGATCACTGTGACCTGCCACCCCAACAGCCGCGCCATGCGCACCAGCGGCTGCGCATCATGCCCGCCACCGCACACCACCAACCGCCGCGCGGGGGGCAGGTACTCAACCAGCACTTGCAGCGCCTGCTCGCCCTGCTGCAGATAGTGCAAGCTGGTACAGCGCTGCGCTATGGCTTGCTGCAGCGCAGGAGCCAGTTTCCTCTGCAACGGCGGCGGCAGCTCACCGGTTGCTTCTGCCGCGGCCGGCCAGAGTAACCGCTCTCCCAGCCAGGGTGAGGCGGTAATCACGGTGGCGACCGCACGCGCCTGACCATCGCGCTGCTGCACTCTCAAGGCTTGCAGCAGCAAACGGGCCGATGGGCTGCTCACCCGCTCGAACAGAATGTGTACCTTGCCGTTGCAACCGAGGCCGAAGCTCACGGCAACCTCGCCGTCCTCTGCATCATCGCTGGTGCTGTAACTGCGCAGTGCCGGGCCTTGCTCGGTCAACCAGAACGCCGTACGGGCGACTTCGCTTTCCAGGCAACCGCCGCTCAGCGTGCCTTCAGTCTGCCCCAACGCGGTGATCAGCATGCGCGCGCCCGGGCGGCGGTAGGCCGAACCCTCGACCCGCACCACCGTTGCCAGTACCGCAGCGTCACCGGCCTGCACCGCGCTGTCCAGCGCGCCCAGCAGTTGTTCAACGCCGCTCATATCACCCCCGTGCGCGGCTTGCCGTCGTTCATACGCA
>Ga0105357_10000303_pt1 | contig 25567 bp, 27 predicted proteins | sample GOMGulsemesocosm_4_FD_83660 | JGI IMG/M metagenome (GOLD analysis project Ga0105357, IMG submission 83660) | Methane-oxidizing microbial communities from mesocosms in the Gulf of Mexico - GOM15B Gulf of Mexico | ecosystem: Environmental > Aquatic > Marine > Cold seeps | place: USA: Gulf of...
AGATAATAATGCTAAATCCCTGTACCAAGTACAAGCCCTTATTTTAATCTTTAAAGTAGGGTTTTTTGTTTTTCAAGGTATTACTTTTGTGTTGTTTCTTGATGTATATAAATATCCATCTGTGGATAATAAATATTTAACCCTTCGCTTGAAAAGGTTTTATAAACATTTTCATTTAATTCAAAGTAAACGCCCCAATAGTCAGCCGCATTTACCCATGCTCTGACGGCAAAATTAACAGAGCTGTCTGCTATTACTGAAACGGCGATAAAGACCTCAGGATCTTTTAAAGCACTTTCTACGCCGCGAGCGATGGCTTTTATTACCCACCCACCAATGAACCAAACAGTAATCGATCCAATCAATTTTGGACCATAGAGTAATGTCATTTACATAATTTGATCAACGATTTCTTCTGCATTCATAGTCTTTTCCTAATTTATTCAAAATGTTTGAAAAATATGGCTAAAGGGTCGGTTCGATCTATTTACACCGTCTATAATATTCAGTACATGGAACTTTAACTAAATAACTAAATAACTAAGCTATTGAAAAGTAGGCATGAGTTTATACCTACACATTTGAGGTAATTATCGAGCAATAGTTTGTAATACTTCAATAGCAACTAGGTTGGTTATTGATGTTTTAAGTTGTTTCATCGTATCAGTTGTTATGAGTAAACCGTCTTCATTAAGTTCGAGATAGCCTTGTTCTCGAATGGTATTGATTAAGGTAGCCTGTGCTTTTTTGTCAATAAACTCAGGTGCGGTTATATTATTTAACGCCGTTAACCGCTTTGCAATAGCAACAACTTTTTGTTCTAAATCTCGTCTCGTCAGTGGTGCTAAGCGAGTTGCTAGTGAGGTTATGATAGCAAGCCTCTGTAGGCTTTCATCAATACATTCAGCCATATGGTGGATGTGACTGAGCTTTTGGGTGTCGTTTGTTAATGACCAGAACTCTGCTTTACTGAACTTAGCAACACCTGATTTTTCTAAAAACAGCAAAACTTGTTCAACTTGTTTAGTCATTTGCTCGGGTGTTTGCCATAAAAACAGATCGTCTTTTAAAGTAGCTAGTATGTTCACCGTTTGTTCTATTAGTTGCTTTTGAGCTATTTTACGATTGTGAGTTAGTAACTTACAAACTAACGAGATTAAACCATAAGTGTGTAAAATATTATTTCGATAGTAGCGCATCTCTAAGCTAGCCGAATCATTTAATGAAACAATAGTACCAAAGCTATCTGTTGAGATAGTTACTTTATTAAGTGAAATAACATGGGCTAATAATTCACTACCACTTTCTTCAGGTATCGTCAGTTGTTCACTAAAAGGCGCTTGTCGTTGAATATTTAGCGCAAAATCTAATTGTTTTTCTAGATCAGCCTTAGCAAGTGCTTTGTTTTCACAGGCATGTAAAATAAGCGCAACTAATGCTACGCCGTTTAGCGCAGCACATTGATTAATATGGGTCATTAATTGATTTGCCAACTCGTTAGCTGTTGGAGTTAACCAGCTAGGTTTTTGTGGATTAATTGGGTTTATTGCGGTTTTCCAATCGGGTACTTTTTTATTTAAATAGTCATTAATATTGATGGGTTCGCCAAAGTTCACATAACCATTACCATAATTGCGTAGATTTTTAATTGCTTTAAGAACACCAAAGATAGATTCTTTTTTCTTTTCACTACCACTAAGCTCCTTGTGATAGGTGCCAACTTCCATGACATGTTCATAACCTAAATAAACAGGTACTAAGGTTAATGGGCGGTCGATACCACGAAGTAAACTTTGAATAGTCATGGCTAGCATGCCAGTTTTAGGGTTTAATAATCTACCTGTACGGCTACGACCACCTTCGGTGTAATATTTTACCGAGTAGCCACGTTCAAACAATAAACTTAAGTACTCACGGAAAATGGTTGAATATAAACGATTGCCAGCAAAACTACGGCGAATGAAAAAAGCACCGCCTTTTCTAAATACGGGCCCTGCAGGCCAAAAATTTAAGTTAATGCCGGCGGCAATGCGTGGCATCACTAAACCCTCTTGTAGAATGACATAGGAAAGTAATAAATAATCCATATGGCTTCGATGACATGGAACATAAATAATTTCATGCCCATCTTGAGCTAGCTCCCGTAATATTTGAGAGTTATTCACTTTTATGTCGCTATATAAACGTCCCCACAGCCAGCGTAAAATACGTTCACCTAAACGGACCAATGAAACACTGTAATCACCAGCTATTTCTTCCATCATGATTTGCGCTTGTTTTTTAACTTGCTCAGTGCTGAGATTTTTACTTTTAGCTTCATCTTTGATTATGCGCATCACCGACGGGTTGGCAAATAAAGCTGTGAACATTTGTTGGCGATGAATAAGTCGGGGGCCTTTTGCTGCGATATTTTGCCGATGAAAATGAAAACGAGCAACGCGAAGTAATTTATGTGCAGTTACTTCATCGTTACCGTGATTGTCAGACATATCTCTTAACGAGAGTGCTTGGCTGTATCGTACTAAGTTATCGCGACCGAGAAAAAGTACAATAAAAATCTTACGGAGCCAAGTTGGAGAGGCTTGCTCTGCCAGTAGCGAAGAAACATTTGCATTATTTTTTTCTTGGGTTGGTATTCTACCCCAAATAAGGTTTACGGGTATTAATTGAGCATCGAGTTCTTTATTAATATTGTGTTGATTAAGAATTTCTAGCCCTTGATGTAGTGCGGTAGTTTGTTTTGTTTTAAACCATGAAAACACTAGTTTGGGCTTTTCTAAACATAAAGTGCGATCAAATAGTTTGCCATTTATTTTTATCTTACTTAACGGATCAGGGAGCTTTTGTTGCTTACAGGCCACTTGAAGAGTTAATAAGTCACTGGCTGATTGGTGACTTACCACGTAAAAAATGGGGTTGTTTTGTGTTTCAACTGATGCTTTGGCATCTTGTACAACTTTGCTTCGAACCAATAAACGTAAAGGGAGTTTTAATAATAAATAAAAAAAAGTACGCAATATAGACATTATCATCGGTAAAATTAACTATTGGCAAGATTAAAGAAGAAGTTTAGCATTTATTCTTAAACTACTTCAAGATGTGAGTTTCAGAACACCTTAGCAAACTATGAGTAAGGCGAGTTTTTTACTTAGGCACAAATACAGCGGTTGCGTCCAGAGCTTTTAGCTTGATACAGAGCACCGTCTGCTTGTTCGAATAAGGTTGTCCACTCTGAAATGTTATCATTTTGAGCAATACCAATAGAAACCGAAATTGGTGGTAAATAAGTATTGGTATCTCTTTGTTTTAATTTCATTTTTGATATAGATAGTCGAATTCTTTCAGCAATTTCCTTTGCCTCAATAATAGGTGTTTTAGTCAATACTACCACAAACTCTTCTCCACCAAAGCGTACGGCAATATCTTTCTCACCAATATGACCTTGAATTGTTTTAGCTATACGCTGAATCACTTTGTCGCCAATAAAGTGGCCAAATGTGTCATTTACCTTTTTAAAGTGATCAATATCAATGGCTAAAGATGAATGGGTATCAGCGAGATCTAAATTTTTTAATTTTTCATCACAGCCACGACGATTTAGCAAACCTGTTAATGAGTCAACTAAGGCTTCCTCTCTAGAAGACGCAAGCTTGTCTTTTAGCTGATTAATCTCTTGTTGTGTAGTGGTTAATTTCTGGGCGAGTTCTTTATGTTGAACCTTGGTATTATTTATCGTGTTAAAAAGGTAGTTAACAATATTATCCATTGATGTGTTGTTTTTTGATTTTGTTAAAATTTTATCTAACTTTTCTAGATTATATACCGCTTTATTTTCATTACTCATTTGTTTACTAATTTGTTCTAATGTTTTACTTAAGGTTTCTTCAAAAGGGGCAAGAACAGTATTTTCTATTTGTTGGGTAAAGGATACATAGCGTTTGAATAAATCAGCGATATAATCAGCGGTAATTAATTCTCCCTGTTGCAGTGTTTTATCAATGGCGGCCGATAACATTTCGTTTTCATTGCTAATATAAAGATATATAACTGAATAATTTACGGGTGTGGGAGCAATTAAATGACAAGAGAGGAAGTCATGGGTATGCTCACTGAATTTAGAAGTTACTTGATAGTCGTCTTCAAAAGACATACTTTATTCCTATACTCTTGATTTATTGTCATAATGTGCCTACTTTAACGCCATCATTTAAGAGTGACAAGAGTAAAAGTAATAATAATGTTGATTTTATAGGCAAACATTTAGTAAACCATAGAAAATTATCTAAATCAGACCCAAGGAAACTGTTTTGCAGAAAATTTCCGTTTTTGTTGATGTACAAAATATTTATTACACCACGCGAGATGCTTATCAGCGTCAATTTAATTATCGCTTATTGTGGCAAGAGCTACTTGCGAAGGGTGTTATAGTACAAGCTACTGCTTATGCCATTGCTCGCAGTGATGATCAACAACATAAATTTCAAAAAGCGCTCAAGCATATTGGTTTTGAGGTAAAGCTGAAACCCTTTATCCAGCGTAGCGATGGGTCAGCCAAGGGTGACTGGGATGTAGGCATTACCATTGATATTATGACTGCGGCAGCAACGCAAGATATTGACACTATAGTACTGCTTTCTGGTGATGGCGACTTTGACAGGCTGCTTAGTCATGTAAAAGCGGAATATAATGTGAAAACTATTGTTTATGGTGTACCGAAATTAACGGCAAACTCGTTAATTAAAGCCACAGACGAATACTATAAAATTGATCAAAGCTTATTACTGTAGTTCTTTATCTATGGGTATTAACAAAGGTATTAAGCACTTTCAAACGGCTTGATATAGTGAAAACTGTTCTAGCAAAAACTAAGTATTGATTTTACAATATTCCTGTATATACTACCAGTTATACTGTCAATATATACAGGAATTTTTCTATGATTGCTATACACGAATTAAAACCGTTAACTAATCGACAACAACAAATTTTTGATCTTATCAAAGAAGCTATTAGTAAAACGGGGATGCCACCAACTCGTGCGGAAATTGCGACATTTTTTGGTTTTAAATCAGCTAATGCGGCCGAGGAACATTTAAAAGCGTTAGCTAAAAAAGGTTATATAGAAATGCTGCCGGGTACTTCTCGTGGTATTCGCTTAGCTGAGCAATTTCTAAAAGAAGAGGGTTTACCCTTAATTGGCCGGGTTGCCGCAGGGGAACCAATTTTAGCGGAAGAACATATTGAAGAACACTATAAAATGGATGGTAGTTTATTTCATCCAGAGGCTGATTATTTATTGCGGGTCAATGGTGAAAGTATGAAAAATATTGGCATTCTAGATGGTGATATACTAGCCGTTCACCAAACTACTGATGTGCAAAATGGACAAGTTATTGTTGCTCGTGTTGAAAACGAGGTCACGGTTAAACGCTTTAAACGAGAAGGAAATATTGTTTATTTACAGGCTGAAAACGAAGATTTCTCGCCAATTATAATAGATTTATCGCGTCAAGAATTCAATATAGAAGGTCTTGCTGTTGGTATAATTCGTAATGGAAACTGGATGTGATCTTTATTTACGAATGATGACTTAATCGTTGTAATTTAGTTGGGTGAGTAACACTATGCGGTCTTTACTATCATCTGATTACGCTAGTAGCTTTCAATCTCCGCAATATCTCCCCCCTAGAGCGGCTCAAATAAATCAGCGGCTCAAATAAATCGAAAATATAAATATTCATTGGTGGCCACTTTATTATCAGCCAATTGCGGGTGAAACTATGTGAATTCTCTTTAAGGTGTACACTAGAGTATAATACTCTTCATAAACCTACTTAAAGTAGAGGTGCTTATGTCCGATAATAAATCAGCAACCTTTTATCAAAATATTCAAGAGCAAATAGCGACAGTGAAAGCTGAGGGTTTGTATAAAGCTGAACGAGTGATCACTACCGCGCAACAACCTCAAATAGTGGTAAGTACCGGTGAGCAAGCCATTAACTTTTGTGCCAATAACTATTTAGGTATGGCCAATAGCTCTGAACTGATAACGGCTGCAAAATCAGGTTTAGATGAGCATGGTTTTGGTATGGCCTCAGTACGTTTTATTTGTGGTACACAAGATATTCACAAAAGACTAGAGCAAGGCATAAGTTTATTTTTAGGTATGGAAGACACGATTTTATACTCTTCATGTTTTGATGCTAATGCAGGATTATTTGAAAGCATATTAACCGATGAAGACGCCATTATTAGTGATGAGTTAAACCATGCCTCAATTATTGATGGTGTTCGTTTATGTAAAGCGAAATGTTTTCGTTATGCCAATAATGATATGTCGGCATTAGAGCAAAGTCTCATCGCTGCTGATGAAGTAGGAGCACGTTTTAAGTTAATTGCCACCGACGGTGTGTTTTCAATGGATGGTGTTATTGCTAACCTTAAAGGTGTTTGTGATTTAGCTGATAAATACAATGCTATGGTAATGGTTGATGACTCACATGCGGTTGGTTTTGTCGGCGAACAAGGCCGTGGCAGTCATGAGTTTTGTAATGTGATGGGCCGCGTTGATATTATAACGGGCACTTTAGGTAAAGCGATGGGTGGTGCATCAGGTGGTTATACATCAGCTAAAAAAGAAGTGGTTGAATGGCTGCGTCAACGTTCGCGTCCGTATTTATTCTCTAATTCGTTAGCGCCTTCAATTGTGAATGCTTCATTACGAGTGCTTCAGTTATTGACAGATGGTGGCGAATTACGTAAAAGATTAAAAGATAATACTGCTTATTTTCGGGAGAATATGCAAGCGGCTGGCTTTAATTGTGCCGGTGCTAATCATGCCATTGTACCTGTGATGTTAGGTGATGCTAAAGTAGCAAGTGAAATGGCTAATAGGCTTTTGGCTGAAGGTATTTACGTTATTGGCTTTTCTTTTCCTGTGGTGCCAAAAGGGCAGGCGAGAATTCGAACTCAGATTTCAGCGGCACACACTCAAACACAACTTGACCTAGCTATTGCCGCCTTTATCAAAATTGGTAAAGAAATGGGAATTATCTAATTTTCGAATAAAAAGCTTCGAATAAAAGCTTCAAGCAAAAAGTCACGAATGTCGAAAAGAAAAGAGATAGAAAATGAAATCATTAGTAAAATTGAAACCAGAGCTTGGTATTTGGTTAACACGCACAGAAAAACCTAAATTAGGTCATAATGATTTATTAATCAAAATTAAAAAAACGGCTATTTGTGGTACCGATATCCACATTTACAACTGGGACGAATGGGCACAAAAAACCATTCCTATACCGATGGTTGTAGGTCATGAATATGCGGGTGAAGTGGTTGGTATTGGCCAAGAAGTCAAAGGATTTTTTTTAGGTGATAGGGTGTCAGGTGAAGGGCACATAACGTGTGGACATTGTCGGAATTGCCGTGGTGGCCGAAGACATTTATGTCGTAATACTGTTGGTGTGGGGGTAAATAGATCAGGCTCTTTTGCCGAATATTTAGTTATTCCGGCTTATAATGCATTTAAATTGCCCGAAGAGATTTCTGATGATTTAGCGGCTATTTTTGACCCTTTTGGCAATGCTGTACATACTGCATTATCGTTTGAATTGGTTGGCGAAGATATATTAATCACAGGTGCTGGCCCTATTGGTATAATGGCGGCAGCCGTAGCTAAACATGTTGGTGCCCGTCATGTAGTCATCACTGATATCAATGAATATCGTCTTGATTTGGCTAGGAAGATGGGGGTAACTCGTGCGGTTGATGTTACAACAGAAAACTTAACTGATGTAATGGCTGAGTTAGGTATGTCAGAAGGCTTTGATGTTGGTTTAGAAATGTCAGGTGTGCCAACAGCATTTACCAGCATGTTAGACAATATGAATAATGGTGGTAAAATTGCTATGTTAGGTATTCCTGACAAAAAAATGGCGATTGATTGGAGTCATATCATTTTTAAAGGGTTAACTATTAAAGGTATTTATGGCCGTGAAATGTTCGAAACTTGGTATAAAATGGCTAGCCTTATTCAATCAGGTTTAGATTTATCGCCTATTATTACCCATCACTATCATATTGATAATTTTCAACAAGCTTTTGATGTCATGCGATCAGGGCTATCAGGCAAAGTAATTTTAAATTGGGAGTAATACTCATTATGTCTAGCATTATATCTAAAAACAGCGCATTTAATGAAGAAAGTTTTAAACATATGCAAGTCGATGAGTTAGCGCAGGTTCTCAACGACAAAACGCATGTGGTGGTAGATATTCGTGATGCGGGTTCATTTAAAAACGGTCGCATTACTGATGCACAGCATCTCACTAACGAAAGTTTAACTGATTTTTTACGTGATGCAGACCCTGATGCACCTGTAGTAGTATGTTGTTACCATGGACACTCTAGCCAACAAGCCGCCCAATTTTTGGTGAGTCAATATTTCACTAAAGTTTACTCCCTTGATGGGGGGTTTACTCAATGGCAATTACAATACCCAGATAACATTTCTCGCTGATGACTGAACATGATGACATGCAGCTGTTAGTAGAGCTTGAGCAACATAATATAGCGCTACTTTTTGCTAATTATTTAGTAACACTAGGCATTGTTGTTAAAGTGGTCAGCGAAACTAAACATGTCCATAGGGTTTATTGTCAACAGGATAAAATACCTCAGGCGAAAGTTGAATTTGATATTTTTATCAAAATGCCCTTTGATCAAAAATATCAACAAGCGGCTTGGCAATATGGTGAAACGGCAACTATTAATAGTAGTGGCACGCCAATATTAGCTATTATTAAAGAAAATTTTCTTGCGCATGGCGGTACCGTAACGCTATTAGTTTTTGCCTTATGTTGGTTGGTCTTTATCGGCAGTAACCTTGGTTGGGCGCAGTCAATATTTAGCGAATTGCAGTTTTACCCTCAGTTGTCTTTAGATAGATTTCTTGCTGAACCTTGGCGTTTATTAGGGCCTGCTTTTTTTCATTTTTCTTGGTTACATCTTGTTTTTAATACCATGTGGTGGTGGCAATTAGGTGGCAGCATTGAAGAAGTATTAGGGAAAGGTACACTAATTAATTTATTGTTAATTTCTGCGATTGTGTCAAACCTAGGGCAGTTTTTTGTTTCAGGTGCAAACTTTGGTGGTTTGTCGGGTGTTGTTTATGCTTTGGTAGGTTTTGTTTGGTGGTATGGCTATTTGGCACCTGAAAAAGGCTTGTCTTTACCTAAGCCTATTATTGGCTTTTTATTGTTTTGGCTGTTGTTAGGTTTTGTTGATTTATTACCAGTAAATGTAGGGAACACGGCACATTTACTCGGTTTAATTTCAGGATGTTTAATGGCCGTATTTAGTGTTAAATCATTACGCAGTTCGTAGCTCGGTATTTTTAATGCTCATAACTTTCACTTTTTTATGACTAATTATCTAACCATTGAGTGAATAATAACTTTTTGATTAAAGGTAGACCGGTTTCTTTAATGAGTAATTCTTTTACTTGCTTTTCACAAAGCAATTGAATTTCAGAGCGCCCTTTAATTGATTTTATTTTAGCTTCAGCTTGTCTGCCAATAATATTAATAATAGCATCGCGTAGTAGTGGCGAGTGATGCTCAACTATTGTTAAGTTATCACTTTCAACCATTAATTCGACAGTGAGTCGTACATAGCCCATTTTTTTCTTTGCGGCGACATAATTTGTGACTATGTCAGGCTCAAAACCGAAATAAGCATAATCACTCGCCTTAATGGATAGTGAAGTAAGAAAGCAGGATAAAACTATTAAATATTTGATCATGAGAAACTTATTGTCATCAAAAGAAAGACAGAAAAACGAATTTATATATACCCAAACTACTTAAAGGTGCGAATTCAGCGAGAATTAAAATGATTGGGTATTAGGCTTTATCATAACCTGATTTTTTCTTTTTACCTGAATAATTTTTAATTATTTTTATTACAAGGTAAGCTGAGCATGCTTATCTTCATTAAAGCCTGTTATTATAGCTTAGATATAGCTCAGACTTTTGCCTTTTTAATATTCGAAAATACGTTATGAACTTGCAGTTACTTTTCCCCGTTACCCTACCAAGCCAATGGCAAAATTCAGCTTCACTGCCTGAAAAATTAAAACCATGGTTACTTGATCCTAATTCACTAACAGCGCGCTTAAAAACGCATTGTCAACATTTTAGAGTGGAGTTGTTAGGTCAAAAAATAGAATCCTGTCAAACACATGAAGCGATAGGTGCTATTCCTGTTGGAGAGAAAGTACTTGTGCGTGAAGTTTTACTTTATTGTGATGATAAACCACAAGTTTTTGCCCGTAGTTTATTACCACTATCTAGTTTAACAGGTACGGAACAAGCACTAGCTAATTTAGGGTCACAATCACTGGGACAAGTTTTATTTAATAACCCCTCGCTTAAGCGAAAAATTATTGAAGTGGCAACGTTTGATTTAAATAGTTCAGTCGGTAAATTAGTGCGTGACTTACAGATAGATATGACTCACCCATTATGGGGACGACGTTCCCTTTTTGTTCTAGAAAATAAACCTTTACTGGTTGCAGAGGTTTTTTTGCCGAATGCATTTGCTTATCAAAACATGAAAAACTCAGTGGTAGATCTAAGCGTTGATCATGATTAATAAGTTGAAACAAAAATGGTTAGCCATTAAATTAATTACGCGAATGGATAAGCCTATAGGCACTTATTTATTGTTATGGCCAACTTATTGGGCGTTATGGATTGCTAGTGATGGCTGGCCTAACCTACATTTACTTATAGTGTTTAGTTTAGGCGTTTTTGTTATGCGTAGTGCTGGTTGTGTGATTAATGATTTAGCCGATATAAACGTTGATGGTAAGGTTGAACGCACCAAAAATAGGCCGTTAATTTCTGGCTTAATGTCTAAAGCCCAAGCAGTTAAATTGTTTTGCGTGTTAATTAGTTGCGCTTTAGGTTTAGTGTTAACGTTGAGTTGGCTCTCTATTTATTTATCTGTAGTGGCTTTAGTGTTAGCAGCATCTTACCCTTTTATGAAACGTTATACCCAGTTGCCACAAGTCGTGTTAGGCGCTGCTTTTAGCTGGGGTATGATCATGGCTTTTGCTGAATCAATGGGTGAAATCCCACCTATTGCGTGGTTATTATTTGCGGCAAACTTATTGTGGACCGTCGCTTACGATACCATGTATGCCATGGTTGACAGAGAAGATGATTTAAAAGTAGGTATTAAATCAACGGCTATTTTATTTAAGGATAATGATAAGCGGATTATCGGATTTTTGCAGTTAGCTGTGCTGGGCTTGTTATATACTGTCGGTGATATGTTAGCTTTTGGTTGGCCATATCAGTTAAGTTTAGTGATTAGTGGAGGCTTATTTAGCTACCAACAGCTATTGATTAGTCATAGAGAGCGAGAAAGGTGTTTTCAAGCTTTTTTACATAATCACTGGGTCGGGCTGATTATTTTTATCGGTATCTTTATTGAATATTTATAAAGGGGTTGTAGTCAAGGTTAAGTCCCCATAAAATCGTTACAATTAATAGTTACCTTGAAATATAAATTATGCGAGTAGCAGTTTCTCAGTTTGCCACCTCCTTAAATGTTCACGAAAATTTAGCAACCTGTATCCGTATGATAAATGAGGCGGCAGTATGTAAGCCATCTCTAATTGTTCTTCCCGATTTTTGTAATACTCAACCGTGGTATGTTGATCATAATCAAGCATGGGAGCAAGCCTTATCAATAGATGGACCTTTTTTAAAAGTAATAGCTGAGCAAGCAAAAAAGCATGACTGTTACATTGTACTAGGTGTGACTTTACGACGAGACATTACACGCAACCCTTCGAATAATGAGCAAGGCGGCTCGATTAAATCAAATATTAGTGTGACCTCCTGTTTGTTTTCATCCATTGGGGATCTCCTTCACCAGGCAGACAAACAAACATTGACGCAGCATGAAGATAATTTTTTTACTAGCGCTTGTAAAGTATCTGAAGTAGTAACAGTACCTGAATTAATAATAATGCCTTTTGGAAAGTTAGGACTATTGACGGGTAGCGATAGTAAGATCTTTGAGACATCACGCGGATTAGCCTTACAGGGTGCGCAACTGTTATGTCATTCAATGAGTTCATTTACCCTAGATCACAGTGACTTACATGGGCCAGCTCGAGCGTGTGAAAATAAAGTGTTTTTAGCGACAGCAAATAAAGTTGGATTGCTAACACCGCAAGTAAAACCACAAAAAGCACCACAGGAGCAATCACAGGAGCAATCACAAGAAAAAAGCTTACTCTCTTCTCAGCAATTTACTATCCCTGAAGAATACCTAGTTGGCGCAGGTCAAAGCCAAATATTATCTCCAAATGGTAAGGTATTAGCAAACATAGCTAATAATGAAGAAGGTTTTATTTTTGCTGATATAGACTTGGCAGAGGTTGGGATTGAGAATAACCAGAAACTCCGCCCTGACGGTACTGATCTAATTAAACAGCGTCGTCCTGAACTTTATCAAGAGCCAGCTGCCATAGTAATTCAAGCACCGTCCATGAAACAATCTTCTCAGCATGAAAATTCACCAAATGAGAGTAATCAGGTTCCAGTAACAGCTAATGTCGCGATATTTGCAACATACAAGATTAACGAGGCAGCCATTGACGATGTTTGTCATTACATTGAAAATAACCTCAGTGACATAATTCAGTTACCTGAATTATTCTTTATCGCAGATAAAAAAACCTTGAATAATGTAGAACAAATGGCCATGGTAGTACGCCTAAGCAAGCAGTTAATTAATCAAGTCATCACGGTATTGAGACCCTTTCAATACGTGTGCACGAGTTTAGTTATTGAGGGGAAGCATCAAGCGGTATTAATAAGCGAACAGGGTTTATTCGCAATGCAACAGCAATTACATTTTTGTCAACGATATCAATGGACTGAACTAGGTGGCGAACTAAATGTTATAGAATTACCCTTAGAGCAAGGGAACATTAATGTTGCGATGCTAACCGCTGATGACGCTAACATACCTGAAATTGTCAAGGTTGCAGCGGTGAATGATATTCATGTATTACTGGTACCCTTTGATATACAAGAGCCGTGCGAGGTTGAATATAGCTTATTATCGCGCGCCGCTGAAAATAGAATTTGCATCGTTGCTGCTAGTCGGGAGAAAAGCTTTGCTATTGGTTTACCTACTGATAATGACAACAATAACGCCGATAATAATAAGAAGATAAAGTCTCAAAAATCAACAGGGTTAATTGCCAATTTAACCACAAGTGGCGCCTTACTAGCTCAGTTGAAATCAGGTAAATTTAATGGCTATATCAATCTACCTCAGGTCAAACAACAACAGGGTAAAATAACCAAAGCTGTGATCCATCCAAGTGAAGCTTGTAATAAATTTACCTGCGTATTCACATAGCTCAGTAAACTTGTTATGTCTATTGTAAGGGATAATTTATTGCCCTTATTCGGACTAATGTCCAACCGTACATAAGATAAGTTAAGGTATTTTAAATTTAAAAGTAGATCCTCAATCATGTAACTTTATGGTTACCACCGCTAGAGTAAATTAAAATAAGAAGGATCATGATCTAAATCAAACTAAGATAATAAAATGTAAAGAATAACGCAAATGATATTGATTCTCATTTATTGCTGTGTTTAAATAACGCCACTGTTGAGAGCGTCGCGTTTATTTTGTTTTATCCTTTCGTACCTTTCATCAAGCACTATAGCTAATTTTGTTAGCGTTATAATTTTAAATAATATTTACTATTTGAACCTAAGGAATCTAAAATATGATGAAAAAAACATTAATTGCTTCAGTATTAGTTGGCCTTTTTGCCAGTAATGCTGCTCTTGCTAATCAAGAAACTGATGAACTGCGTCAAGTTATTACTGAGCAACAAAAAGCGTTAGCGTTGTTAGAAAAACGCCTTGATGAAACGGATCAAAAGCTTAATGCTGCAGCTGATCAAATTGATGTTAATACCAATAGTAGTGTTTTCGCTAACACTACTATTGGTGGTTATGGTGAGTTGCACTATAACAACTATGAAGATAAAGACGCTAAAGTTGATTTTCATCGTTTTGTGTTGTTTTTCGGTCATGAATTTAGTGATACGGTACGATTTTTCTCCGAGTTTGAATTAGAACATTCAATTGCTGGTGAAGGTAAATCGGGTGAAGTTGAACTTGAACAAGCTTATGTTGAAATTGATATTAATCAAGGGCTTAGCTCTAAGATTGGTTTGTTTTTGATTCCAGTTGGCATTATCAATGAAACCCACGAACCACCAACATTCTACGGTGTTGAGCGTAACGGCGTAGAGAAAAACATTATTCCTGCTACTTGGTGGGAAGCCGGTGTCGCTTTTAACTATAAGCCAACGGGTGGTGTAAGTATTGATGGTGCAGTGACTAGTGGTTTAGAGGTTGGTGATGATTTTAACATTCGCAACGGTCGTCAAAAAGTGGCTAAAGCAACGGCTGAAAATTTAGCTTATACCGGCCGTGTTAAATACACCGCTGTTGCTGGGTTAGAACTTGCGGCAACGTTACAATATCAAACAGATATTACTCAAGGGGGCGTTAATTTTACTGCCCCTATTGATACCGCAGATGCAACATTGCTAGAAGCACATGCTATTTACCAAGTTAATAATTTTACCGTTCGTGCTTTATATGCTCGTTGGGATATTAGTGGCGATGAAGCAAAAGCACTAGGTCGTGATGAACAAACAGGTTGGTATGTAGAGCCTTCTTACAAGTTTACTGAAAAAGTAGGTGTTTTTGCTCGTTATGCAGAGTATGACAACAATGCTGGTAATAGTGCTTCAACAGCGGTTGAATCAACCAGTATTGGTGTTAATTACTACCTTCATGAAAATGTTGTGTTAAAAGCTGATTTTGAAAACCTTGGTGGTGCCAGTGATTCTTCAGGGTTTAATGTAGGCTTTGGCTATCAATTTTAAACTCTTCAGGTCAATTCCCTACAGCTTGTTGTGAGGGTTTTGACTGCTTCAATTTGGGTACATGCTATTTACTTTGCAGTAAAAACGACCGGGTGATTATATGAATAAGTGTCTTTCTTTATCAGTTTTTGTTTTAGTGATATTTTTTAGTCATATGTGTATAGCGGCGAAAGGCGTGTACCAAACTCCCGCTGCCTTTATCAGTCATTCATTTGTAGACGTAACACCACAAGCAAAAGTTTTATGGTTAACCAAGGAAGATAAAGCGGTTATTGCCAAAATTTTACAGCATAAATTTAATCGCATGCGTATTCGCTACTGGCAAGCGGGTAATGAAACTGTATGGGTTTTAAATGAGATAGGTAAAGAAAAGCCAATTACCATAGGCGTGCATATTAAAAATAATCACATTGATCACTTTAAAGTCTTAACTTTTAGAGAAAGTCGTGGTGATGAAGTACGACACGAGTTTTTCTCTCAGCAATTTATTAATGCCACACTTAACGACGACAGTAGACTTAGCCAAAATGTCGATGGGATTACTGGTGCTACTTTATCTGTGAGAGCCTCGACAAAAGTTGCTCGCTTAGCGCTTTGGTTAAATGCTAAATTGACTAACAGTAGCCTATAATCACTAGCTTAAAGTAAAGTGATACGGCAGAATAGTGATAAGCTAAATCAACTTTATCAACAATTATATCAGCAATGAAATCCACTAAATCGCTTCACAATCGCTTGATTCGCCATTTACGCGAATGGCATAGGAAACTTGGCATTGTTGCTGCGTTTTTTATTATATTTTTATCCATCACAGGCGTTGCGCTTAATCACACCACTACGCTTTCACTAGCACATAAGCCTATTAGTAATATTTGGTTATTAGATCACTATGGCATTTCGCCGCCTAATGATATTCGCTTCTATTTGCAAGGCTCATTACAAGTGACTAATAATTTAGTCTGGCTTGGTGGCAAGCTGCTGATAGAAAGCTCAGATGCTATTATCAGTGCTGGTGTTATGTCAGCTAAAATATCCAGTGACACAATAGTTGATGTGTTTGTTATCGCTAGCCAAACTCATTTGTATATATATAATGTTCAAGGTGAATTACTTGATCAGCTCGGTGTAGAAACTGGCATCCCAGAAGGAATTGAAGCGCTAAGTATTGATAATAATATGGTGATTATTAAAACATACTCAGGGTATTATCAAAGTGATAGTGACTTTTTTAATTGGCAGGCGGTTTCGCCATTAATAGAGCCCTTATGGATAACAGCACAAACGGTATCATTACAACAACAACAACAAGCCGCATTAGCTTATCGTGCTCAATTTTTAACTTTAGAGCGTATTGTTTTAGATGCTCACAGTGGACGTATATTGGGTTTAGTAGGGGTATTGTTTATGGACGCCGTTGCCATTTTACTTATATTATTATCGTTAAGTGGTGTTTATATTTGGATTCGATATGCTAGAGCTAAGCGCTAGTTTTAACCCGTAGAAATGATCACCTACCTAATGAGGTTGGTATGAGATAATCTCTATTAATTATAAAAAGTATGACGAGAAATATAATGACCAAGGAAACTCAAAAAATCTTAGTAGTGGATGATGATATGCGTTTGCGTTCTTTATTAGAGCGCTATTTAGTAGAGCAGGGGTTTGTGGTACGTAGTGCTGCTAATTCAGAGCAAATGGACAGACTACTTGAACGTGAAAATTTTCATTTGTTGGTATTAGATTTGATGCTGCCCGGTGAGGATGGTTTATCAATTTGTCGTCGTTTGCGTCAACAAAATAATAATATGCCTATTGTTATGCTAACTGCTAAAGGGGATGAAGTTGATCGAATAATTGGTTTGGAGCTTGGCGCCGATGATTACATACCTAAACCTTTTAATCCAAGAGAGTTATTAGCGCGAATAAAAGCCGTTTTACGCCGTCGAGTGCAAGAAGCTCCGGGTGCACCATCTATGGTAGAAAACATTATCTCTTTTGGTGGGTATCATTTAAATTTAGCGACACGAGAAATGGTTAAAGATGATGTTAGTATGTCTTTAACGAGTGGTGAATTTGCGGTATTAAAAGCGTTAGTTACTCACCCAAGAGAGCCTCTTTCGCGTGATAAGTTAATGAATTTAGCACGTGGACGAGATTACTCTGCCCTTGAACGTAGTATTGATGTGCAGGTGTCCCGATTACGTCGTATGCTTGAGGTTGACCCAGCCAAGCCTAGGTATTTACAAACAGTTTGGGGATTAGGCTATGTTTTTGTACCAGATTGTAATGTTACATAATTTCGGCATATATAATTGTTGAATCAGTAATGTTGAATCAATAATGTTGAATTAGTAATGTTGAGTCAATAATGTTATGAAAGTATTACCTCGAAGCGCCTTTGGTCAAACTGTTTTACTTATCGGTTTTTTGTTGTTTGTTAATCAAGTTGTTTCTTATGTTTCTTTTGCATTATATGTAATAGAGCCTAATCAGCAGCAAATAAATCAATTATTAGCGAAACAGGTACGCGTTGTTTTTATTGATATTAAAGACGCTCGCTTAAGTCCAGAATTGGCTGAAGCTTTTCATCGTGAAACTGGTATTGGAGTTTACCGAGAAGCAGATGCGCTTAAGTTAGGCTTAGGCTCGGCAGGTTATTATCCTTATCGCAGTGAACAAATGTCTGAATTACTGGGTGGCTCAGCCGAGGTAAGAATTTCTCAAGGAGATGAATACCTTTTTTGGATAAGACCACCCCAAGCACCTAAGCTTTGGGTGAAAATTCCTTTATTAGGTTTAGAAGAAGCGAATTTTTTACCGTTAATTTTCTTTCTTGGCATAATTGGTGTGCTCAGTGTTGCAGGAGGTTGGTTATTTGTAAGGCAACTTAATAGACCCCTGAAATCTTTACAGCGTGCCGCAGAGGCTGTTGGTCGAGGTGATTTTCCAGAGCCGCTAATTGAGCACGGTACTTCTGAAATTATGGCGGTAACCCAAGCATTTAACCATATGTCAAAAGGCATTAAACAGTTGGAAGATGACCGAAATCTGCTAATGGCGGGTATTTCTCACGATTTACGTACACCGTTAACACGCATACGCTTAGCCAGTGAAATGATGACAGAGCAAGATGAATTCTTAAAAGACGGTATTGAGAATGATATAGATGACATGAATAATATTATTGATCAATTTATTGACTATATTCGTCATGATTCGAAAGATAAAGCCGAACTTGGTGACTTAAATGTTTTAGTAGAAGAAGTTATTAATGTTGAAATTCCAGCAGATAGAAATATTAAGTTCATTGCCAATGATTGCCCTAAAATACCATTGCGTCATGTTGCCATAAAGCGAGCATTAGCAAATTTAATCCAAAATTCACTGCGTTACACTGAGGGTGATATAGCAATTTTTACGGGTGTAGATAAACGTAGAGACTGTGCTTATTTTATTGTTAGTGATCAAGGTGAGGGTATTCCGGACGCTGATATTGAACGTTTATTTCAGCCGTTCACTCAAGGTGATAAAGCTAGGGGGGCAGAAGGTAGCGGTTTAGGATTAGCTATTATTAAACGTATCGTTGATACACATGGCGGTAGTGTTGAGTTATCGAATAGGCCTGAAGGTGGTTTACAAGCTAAGGTTAGTTTGCCATTGAAGTTCTAGTACTTTTACCGGTATTAGCCTTTTAACTAAAAAGTCACTAATAATTACGTATTAGTGACTTTCTTTATTGCTCATTTTCGTAACTGTTTTTTTAAGTGGTAATTTCTAAACTATCACTTAAAAATTATTTACAGTTGCGGTCCTGCGGCGACTAATGCTTTGCCATTGTCTGTATCAGTGAACTTATCAAAGTTATTAACAAAGCGGTTTGCTAAGTCAACTGCTTTGTTATGCCACTCACTAGCGTCTTCATAAGTATTTCTTGGGTCAAGGATATCACCTTCAACACCAGCAAGTTTGTTTGGTACTTCTAAGTTGAACATCGGAATAATCGTTGTTTCCGCTTTATCAATTGAGCCATCTAAAATAGAATCAATAATTGCCCGAGTCGCTTTAATTGAAATACGTTTACCAGTGCCATTCCAGCCGGTATTAACTAAATAAGCTTCTGCACCAGCCGCTTCCATACGTTTATGTAATACTTCAGCGTATTGTGTTGGATGTAAGCTTAAGAAAGCCGCACCAAAACAACTAGAGAAAGTCGGTGTAGGCTCAGTAATACCACGTTCGGTGCCTGCTAATTTAGCCGTAAAGCCAGATAAGAAATAATATTCAGTTTGCTCAGGTGTTAATTTAGCAACTGGCGGTAATACACCAAAAGCATCAGCCGTTAAGAAAATTACTTTCTTAGCATGACCAGCACGAGATACAGGTTTTACTATATTATCAATGTGATGAATAGGGTAAGAAACCCGTGTATTTTCAGTTTTTGAGTTATCGTCAAAATCAATTTTACCATCAGCATTAACAGTAACATTTTCTAATAATGCATCACGGCGGATAGCATTAAATATATCAGGTTCATTTTCTTTGCATAAGTTGATAGTTTTCGCGTAACAACCACCCTCAAAGTTAAATACACCATTATCATCCCAACCATGTTCATCATCACCAATTAACTGGCGTTTTGGATCGGTTGAAAGTGTAGTTTTACCTGTACCAGAAAGGCCAAAGAAAATTGCGGTGTCGCCATCTTTACCCACGTTTGCACTACAGTGCATAGAAGCAATACCTTGCAGCGGAAGGTAATAATTCATCATTGAGAACATACCTTTTTTCATCTCGCCGCCGTACCATGTACCACCAATCAATTGCACTTTTTCAGTTAAATTGAACGCAACAAAGTTTTCAGAATTAAGGCCTTGCTCTTGCCATTTGTCATTAACTACTTTAGCACCGTTCATTACGATAAAATCTGGTTCGTAAGTTTTTAATTCTTCTTCGCTTGGACGAATGAACATGTTTTTAACAAAGTGTGCTTGCCATGCAACTTGAGTAATGAAACGTACTTTTAACCTTGTCGATTTATCAGCGCCACAGTAAGTATCAACAATAAATAAACGTTGACCAGATAGTTGAGTGGTCACTAAGCCTTTTAAATGATCCCATGTTTCAGGCGTCATGGCTTTGTTATCATTTTTACCTTGATCAGACCACCAAACGGTGTCGCGCGTAACGTCATCACGCACAATATATTTATCTTTAGGAGAGCGACCCGTAAAAATACCGGTATCTACATTAACTGCACCGAGTTCAGTCACTATACCCTTATCAAAACCTTCTAGGTCGGCTTTTGTTTCTTCACTAAAAAGCAACTCATAAGATGGATTGTAAACAACTTCTGTAACATCATTAATGCCATATTGTGACAAATCAATTGAGTTTTCTGGGGCGGTCATAGCGAATTAACTCCTAAGGTATGACTAATTTAAATTTGAGGTTAGGTTTAAAACTTACTTGGTTTTAATAATTTGGTATTCTATGGGATTAAGCGCTAAAACGAAAGTAAAAAATAACCTAAAATGAAAGTTTTTAATATAAGCTACAGAAATAGTGAAAATAGCCAAGTGTTTCATGTAGGTTATTTTACAACAATAATAGGGGTAAGGGCTAGAAGAGAACAGGAGTTGGACACTCTTTTAGGTATTAATTATTCTAAAGAGTGTTTATTCAGGTTTTTACAATATAATAGAATAAAGTAAACGTTTATAATTACTATCTATCTTTCGAAGTGAAACTTTTCAAATCGTCAGGGAAAAAGTCATAAGTGGTTAAGCAATAATCACATGTCATGGATATTTTACTTTGTTCCGCCAATATTGATTCAATTTCGTTTTGCTCTATCTGCGAAATAGCCCCTAAACATTTATCATGTGAACAACCACATTGGTAGCTGACTGTTTGAGGTTCAAATAAGCTAACTTTCTCTTGGTGGTATAAACGGTACAATAATACTTGTGCATCAAGTGAAAATAACTCGTCGGCTTTAATGGTATTCGTTAATTGTGCTATATGTTCAAAGTCACTTTGTTGCTTCGTTAAATTTTCGCTGCTGCCATCACCATCGGGTAATAGTTGTATTAAACTACCAGCAACTTGTTGTTTATCATCATCACTATAGATCCATATTTTAGTTGAAATTTGTTCTGACACTTCAAAATAGTGCATTAAACATTCAGCTAATGTTGCTTGTTCTAAAGCGACTACGCCTTGATAGGCTTCACCTTTTGCTGGCCTTATGGTAATTACCATGGTGCCTTTGCCAATGAGTTCATGTAATGAATGGGCCGTTGTTTGTTTTTGTTTTGATTTTAACTTGGCTATACCACGCATTTTTTGATTATTATCACCATTAACTGACAGGTAACTAATAGGCCCATCACCTTGCAGTTGTACGGTGATTTCCCCTTCAAACTTTAATGTTGCAGTGAGTAAGCAGGTAGCGGCCATTAACTCACCGAGTAACAAGCGAACACCAACCGGATAATTGTGGTTTTTAATTATGCTTTGATAGCTTTCACTTAATTGTACTAATTCGCCACGGACATGCATGTCATTAAATAAATAACGATTTAGCACGTCTGTGGTAGCAATACCGGTTGTAGTTTTGTTGGTATTAGACATAATGCTCATATCCTTTCTTTAAATTCTCTAAGTTTTCGACGTTGTTTTTTGTCGGGTTTAGTGTCGCTTGCCGGGCTGAGTAATACCCCTTGCTTACGTGCTAAGCTATTTTTTTCTCTTGTTTCTATACTTTTACTCGTTTCTTTATATAAGCTTTGTGCAAAAGTAGCATCACGACGTTTATCTGCTAAGTTAGTCACCTCAACTTCTTTTTCATCAAATCCCTGGCGAATTTTAATCGAGTCACCAATAACTACTGATTTACCTGACTTAGTTCGTTGACCATTATAAAAGACTTTACCACCATCAATCATTTGCTTAGCAATAGCACGGGTTTTAAAAAAACGTGCGGCCCAGAGCCATTTATCTAATCGGATTGAGTTGTTTTCATTTGTTGTTGCCATAGATACTCATTATATACCCATACCACCATAAGATGCGAACTTCAGGACTACAGAGAAATTCTCACACAATCCTGCATCTTGAAGTGGTATGGGTATACATTCAAAATGTCAGTTTCAGGATGACTGAGCGATTTATGATCTAGGAAAGCTATGATATCGGGTTTGCTAAAATAGCTTTAGTTAACTGTCGATAATCAGAAGTTGAAGTAAAGTCAACAAAGCTATTTGCTGGTTTTTTACTGTCTGGATTTTCTACCGCTAAAATATGTTTAATACCATATTCTTGTGCTGATTTTAACACGGGTAAGCTGTCATCAACAAACAAGGTTTTATTAACATCAAAACCTTGTTTGGCTTGCAGTCGTTGCCAAAGAAGCTGTGACTCTTTTACTACGCCAAATTCATGGGTTGAATAAAGTACATCAAAATATTTATCTAATTGAGTACGTTCAATCTTTAATGATAGGGCATCAGGGTGCGCATTAGTGACTAGAATAACCTCTCGACCACTTTGTTTTAAAGCCGTTAAAAACTCACCAGCATCTTCACGTAACTGAATTAAATGTTGTACCTCTCGTTTAATGAGTGGCATGGGCATTTGGGTGAATTCCGTCCAATAATCTAAGCAATACCACTCAATAGTACCCGTGAGTTCTTGATAGTGACTAATGAGCTTTTGCTTAGCCTCTTCTACGCTAATGCCATATTTTTCGCTGTAGCGCCTCGGAAAGTGCTCTAGCCAGAAATGGTTATCAAAGTGTAAATCTAAAATTGTTCCATCCATATCGAGTAAAACAGTTGAAATTTCTGACCAATTGAGCATTTAGAGGTTCCATAGTTGATGTTTATCGTGTCATTATAACTATAATCAAATGAATTAATAATTAATCTTAAAAGCTTATGACAGGGAGCTTATAATAGGGAGTCACTAATTACCCAATTACCAAAAATTAATGGTCAAAAACAGGTAGCTAAAAGTCGTTTATTTACGGTAGAACAGCTAGATTTGACCTTTAGCAATGGCGAACAACGTCAATATGAGCGTATGATTACTTCAGGACATGGTGCGGTGATGATAGTACCTTTGCTTGATGATGATACGTTATTGTTAGTGCGAGAGTATTGCGCGGGTACTCACAGTTATGAACTTGGTTTTCCAAAAGGTTTGGTTGACCCTGGTGAAAGTCCAGAGCAAGCAGCAAATAGAGAGTTAAAAGAAGAAATATCGTATGGAAGCGAACAACTTATCTCCCTTTCTCAGATGATGATGGCACCCGCATTTTTTAATGCAAAAATGGATGTCTTTATCGCTCGAGGTTTGTATGCTGCAGAATTAGAAGGTGATGAACCCGAGGCGTTAACTGTGGTGCCTTGGGCAATTAAAGATTATAAAAATTTATTACAACAACATGATTTTAAAGAAGCACGTAGTATTGCTGCATTAATGTTGTTAATCGATCATCTTTTCCCTAATAAATTAGCCAGTCAGGATTAAATATGAGTAGCATAAGTAATGAAAAATTATTACATATAGCCCTTGATAGCGCCAAAAAAGCAGGTGTTGAGGCGATGAAATACTATCGAGACAAAAGCTTCATTGCTGAACTAAAAGAAGATGAAAGCCCAGTAACGTGTGCTGACTTCGCGGCTAATGATATTTTGATGGATCAACTTAGAACATTAACGCCCGATATTCCCATTATCTCTGAAGAAGTTGGAGTACTACCGTTAGCGCAACGTAAAAATTGGTCTAAATATTGGTTGCTTGATCCCATTGATGGTACGGGTGAGTTTATTATAGGTAGTGGTGATTTCGCTGTTAATATTGCTTTAATTGAAAATGGTTGGCCCAGTATCGGTGTTATTCATGCGCCTGATCATCATTTGACTTATTATGCTCAAACCCATTTAGGGGCTTTTAAAGAATGTAACGTACTGGGTAGCAGCCAACATGAAAAAAACCAATCAAGTCATCAAATTTATGTCGCCGAGTATCATGAGAAACGACGTATTAAAGTCGCCATCAGTAGGCGGCAACAACTTGATTTAATGGGTCAATACTTGAATTATGATTATGATTATGATTATGTTTCACTGGGTAGTTGCTCGCTAAAAAATTGTTTAATTGCCGAAGGTGGCGCAGATTGTTATTTACGTATTGGTGTTACTGGAGAATGGGATACAGGGGCTAGCCAATGTATATTAGAGCAAGCCGGTGGCAAAATCATTAATAGTGAATTTAATCCGATGACGTATAATAAAAGAGAAAGTTTGCTCAATCCAGACTTTCTTAGTTTAGGTAATCAAAATATTCCTTGGCAGGATGTTATTAAAGCACATCGAAAGGTTTATTAAGTCAGGGTTAATACTTAAGTTTAGTACTCAGGTTTAATGTTCAGGTTTAATGTTCAGGTTTGTTAATTCTGAGTTTTATCTTCGTTATTGAACTGGTCTCGCGGTAAAATATTAACGCTTTCATGAAGCTCTGAATATGCAATTACTGCGCTGCCCTGTTGCAACTGCAGTTTAACTTGGGCAACCTTGTCTGCTTTACTCGTATCAATTTCGCCGTAGTCGGTTCCTTCGCGTAAAATAAAATCTTCAACAATGGCCGTTAACGTCTCTTCGTTAATTTGTTCTAAGGGAATTATCATCTGCTATTTCTTATTTTCTTTAGTGCAATGTTTAGTTAAATGTTTTTTTAAAAATTAGGTGCGTATTGTTCTAACTAATATGGTGGTGGTAATGAGCATTAATGATTAAGAAAAGGATCTGTTCGTTGTTGAGTTTTCTAGTTATATTTCTCTAGTTATACTATAGGTTTAGGTTTCTGTTCGATAACACTTAACATTAGTTACCATCTTACCGTCGAAGTGTCTGTATTTATTGTAAGGTACATAATGTTACCTTACAACGATTATGCTGATTATGTCATGTTAGCATTACGTTTATTATAGGTTCATGTAAGTAAAGGTATTAACACTGATTGTTTTTCAATCAGTGTTTTGATATTACTTTTTATCTTCGTTAATATTTTTAATAAAATAATATACATAAAATACACATATACCCAACATAATAGTTATGCCACCAAATGCAAACATAACAATGGGATCATTAGTTAACATTTTAAACAAGTCCATGTGAAACTCCTTACTCTTTTTTGTTGTTAATATTCTTCGTTTTTTGATATCAATATTATAAGAAGTTGAAATCAACTCGGATGTGATTTAGATCAATATAAGTTGTTTTTTTGTGCCGTTTGAGCTTTAGCCTTGATCTGACTTGTGATTTTTTTGTAAATTTAATTTACTTTTTCGATAGCATTATCTCTTTTTTCTTTCGATAATTGTCTTTCATCTATTAAACGACTTTGGTTGGCATAAGGGTAACCATTCCAATAGGCGATAGTGTTCCATACGAATGATATTTCAATACTTTTTTCTACACCTCTTCCATCACTATATAATAAGGCTAAGTTGTATTGTGCTAAAATATAATTTTGGTCAGCAGCTTGTTGATACCA
>Ga0105357_10000308_pt1 | contig 25500 bp, 19 predicted proteins | sample GOMGulsemesocosm_4_FD_83660 | JGI IMG/M metagenome (GOLD analysis project Ga0105357, IMG submission 83660) | Methane-oxidizing microbial communities from mesocosms in the Gulf of Mexico - GOM15B Gulf of Mexico | ecosystem: Environmental > Aquatic > Marine > Cold seeps | place: USA: Gulf of...
CGCCATATCAGAGTCTCCTGAGCTGGGTTGTTTTTGCAGTCAGGAGCATAGCGAAAGAGGTGCAAGCCTGTGCAACGAAGCCATGCCATGAATTATTTTCTCGCCTCGGTTGGCAGTAATGCCTATCGGATGGCGGAGATAGCCGTGGTGTTTGAGCCAGCGAGTATTCGAGCTGTGCAACCTGTTGGCGTGTGTAATTTGAGCCCCGTATTTAAAGAAGAAAAGAATAGCTAGGAAGCTGATACCGATATGTTACGTGCGAATAACCCAGATATTGATTTTGATGTGCTTAATAACCGTGCTCAGGCGCGGCTGGATAAGTATGAGCTGAGCAACGCTGCGGCTAGTGATTTTAACGCGTGCGGTGAATACCCTGCGCCGGAAAGCGGCGCAGCGGCGCCAGAGGCCGCCTTATCAGTGCCTTTGGTTGCCCTGCATGACCGAGAGTTTATTGAGCAGGCTTTCTTACAGGTGTTGGGAAGAAAGCCGGACGCTGAAGGTTTGGCCCATTACTTGAAGAAATTGCGCGAGGGGCAGGACAAGCGTGCGCTGCTGGCTCGACTGCGTTATTCCGCAGAAGGGCAGGCGCAGGACCGTTCATTTAATGCCGGCGCAAACTTAAAAGTGACGCGCTTTAAAGAGCGCTTATTTCGAATGCCACTTTTGGGAAGGTTTTTTTCCTTAGTTTCAGTGTTGCTGGGTTTGGCCAGTTACCGCCGTCATGAGAATGCTCAATTTAATCATTTCCACCGTATTGAGGATCAATGGCGAGAGCAATTTGAAGAGCAGCAGCGTGTTATCACGCGCTTACAGAATAGAACCGATGTGCAGCAAGCGGATCATGAGGCGCGGATTAATCTGCTGACCTCACGGTTACAACAAGAGCGTACAGCGTCTGAGAAGAGTGAGGCGGCTTTAAGTCGTACGATCGCTACGCTCGAAGCTCAGTCCGTGGCGAGTAGCCGAGGCATAAGTCAGCTGCGCTTGCGCTTGAATGATTTGGAGCGGGGTTCTACCGCGCCACTAAAGGGGCAGGCTGCAGCTGCATCACTGCCCAGTGAAATGGCCTTAGTCTCGGCTGTTGAGTCGCCGGTTGAAGATGCCTTTTATGCCGCCTTTGAAGAGCATTTTCGAGGCAGTGAAGAGGTTATTCGTGAACGCCTTGAGTACTATATCCCCGTATTGAAAAGCTGTGAGCTGCTGCGCGCGGGTGGGCGCTTTGCGGATATTGGCTGTGGCCGCGGTGAGTGGTTAGATGTTCTAGCGGATCAGGGCTACCAAGGGTTTGGCGTCGATTTAAACCAACACAATGTTGAATGCAGTCGCGCCCGTGGGCATGACGTGCTGCTGGGTGATGGCCTGCGCTGGCTGCAAGAGCAAGACGCTGAGAGCTTAGTAGCGATTAGCAGCTTCCATGTAATTGAGCACTTAACCTTCTCGCAGTTGAATATTTTTCTTGTGGAAGCTTTGCGTGTCTTAAAGCCTGGCGGCATGATTCTGCTTGAAACGCCTAACCCTGAAAACCTGGTCACGGGCATCACGCATTTTTATACGGATCCAACCCATTTGCACCCGTTGCCACCCGCCTTTACTGAGTTTTTATTAACCTATAAAGGCTTTACCTCAGCGGAGGTTCATCGCTTGAATCCTATTCCTGCTGAGTATGCGTTGCTTGAGTCCACCGAGGTCGACCGCCGCTGTAATCAGCTGTTTTACGGTCCTCAGGACTATGCCGTCGTTGCGTTTAAATCAGCATGATCATTTATCGAGGGCGGGTGTCATGAGCGTAGCTATTCATCAGTTTCTTCCGGCCGCCGCGATAGGCGATGGCGTCACAGGAGGGGCTTTATTTACGCGTAAACTGTTGCGCCAGTTGGGTGCTGTCTCCAATATTTACGCAGGCCATTATCCACCGACTGTGGCTAATGAATGCTTACCGCTTGATGCTTTCGAAGCAGGAAGTTGCGATTTGCTGTTGGTGCATCACTCGCTAGGGCATGAGCTGGAAAACTGGCTTGCCGAGCAAACGTGCCCCAAGGTGTTGTTCTATCACAATATTACGCCTGCCTGCTTCTTTACAGAAGGCAGTCCTGAGTACTTGTACTCCCTGAAAGGCCGTGAACAACTGGCTTCTTGGAGTGATGAGTTTGTCGGCGCCATTGGGGCATCACCGTATAACTCTGAAGAGCTAACGTCTCTAGGCTACTCCTCCGTTATCACCTTGCCGCTGTTGATGGAGTTGGATCGCTTTCTCGGCGACGAGTGTGAGCCCCAAAAAATGAGGGCGGGTGTTGACCGACGCTTTATAATGTCTGTTGGTCGTTTGGTAGCGAATAAAAGACAACACTTACTGTTAGAAGCCCTGTGGCATTTAGCTAAGGTTCTGGGCACGGACCGCTTGCCCCAGCTTGTGCTGGTTGGGGGCATAACGTCCCCGGAGTATGCCTATGCGCTGCGCCGGTATGCGGAGCAGCTAGGTTTGGAAGATCACGTGTCTTTCACCGGTAAACTGAGTGACAGTGAATTGCGGTGGCTTTATGCACGAGCCAGTACTTACTGGTGTGCCAGTGAGCATGAAGGCTTTTGCATTCCGCTGGTGGAGTCGGGTTTTTTCCGGGTGCCGGTGGTGAGTTTCTCTAGCTCGAACATTCCGCACACCCTGGGGGCTTCTGGGTTGCTCTTGGATGAGGACGATCCTCGCATGATGGCAGCCGTAACCGCAGAGTTGTTGGACGACATGAGCCTGCAAAACGTATTGAAGCGTGATGGGGTGAAGAACCTTCAGCGCTATGACGGGGCAACACTTTTACCTTTGTTTAAAAATTATTTGTTGGGTCTCGATTTAAATTTAAAATTTGAGGCTGTTTCAGCTGCGGAACAAGTTTCAGTATGAAACCGAAGGCAATTCACCAGTTTTCAGTTGCTTGTAGTTCTGGTGACGGTGTCAGCAGTGGCATGTTTTTAATTCGACGTTTGCTAAGAGCTGCGGGCGTTGAGTCAGAGATTTATTGTGAGGGTATTGCTCCAGACCTGGCTGGCCAAGTCTGTAAACGTGACGACTACGTAGATAACCCTGAACATATATTGTTGATACACCACTGCATTGGCAATGTGTTTGAGGACTGGTTGCAGCGGCTAGAAAGTCGATGTTTTATGGTGTTCCATAATATTACACCGGCTGCATTCTTTGCGCCGGACAACCCCATTCAGCCGATGTTGGCCCAGGGTTGGGATCAACTTAAGCGTTGGCCCTCTTGGGTGGAAGGCGCCATTGCGGATTCCCGTAAGAACTTAGAAATATTGCTGGAATACGGTTACGACGCTCGAGTGTGCGCGGATATTCCACTGCTGGTTGATCTTGATAAGTTCGAACACGCTTCGTTCGGTGCAGGCACTAAGTGCCCAGACGCTGATTTTTCGTTGCTGTTTGTTGGGCGCTTAATGCAGCATAAGAATCAAGCCAGTTTGGTGCTTATGTTGGGGCACTTGCGCCGAATGACGGGCCAGAATGTACACCTGACTCTGGTGGGCGGCAATGAAGATAGGGCGTATGTCGATTCTCTGCGTTTACAGGTTAAACGTGCGGGTTTAGAGGGCTGCGTTCGGCTAACGGGTAAGCTCAGTGATGAAGAGCTCGCAGATGAGTTTCAATCCGCTGATCTCTACGTCAGTCTTAGTCAGCATGAAGGCTTTGGTATGCCGCTTGTCGAAGCGATGGCCGCTGGACTGCCTGTGTTGGCTTACAGTTCACCTGATAGCAATGTTGAATATACGCTGGGTGATGCTGGTTTTTTGCTGCTTGATGACCGGGTTGAACCGTGCGCAGCCGTTATTGCTGAACTGATGGAATCACCCCGATTACGGGCAAAGATGGTTGAGCGTGCTTACCAGTATTTACACAGCTTTTCTCCGCAAAGCTTATTTGACCAGCTGCGTTCATTCTTTGGGCGCTTTGATATCCTGATTGATAGTGCCAAACTACAAAGTACTGAGTTGGTTCAGCCCAAATTTCGTATTGAGGGGCCGTTTGATTCCAGTTATAGCCTCGCCATTGTTAACCGTGAATTGGCTCGAGCGATCAATCGTCGCTCCCCAGGTTGCGTTGCTTTGCATTCAACGGAGGGGCCTGGTGATTTCCCCCCAAACCCTGGTTTTTTAGCGGCGGATGCTGAGTGTCGCAGCATGCATGCCCTGTCTCTACGCACTAATACGGCGTCGTATACTTTGCGTTTGCTTTACCCTCCCCGAGCAAATGGTATGAAAGGGGGGCGTAATGGCGTCAGCTGTTATGGTTGGGAAGAATCGGTTTTTCCGGCTCAATACGTGCGAGGTTTTAACCAGCACCTTCAATTTGTTACCAGTATGTCGGGTTATGTCACCCGCACGTTGATTGATAATGGTGTGCGCTGCCCAATTAAAACCATAGGTATTGGCGCGGACCATATCCTTTCGGTCAGTTCAAATGTTGAGGCGGTTCCAGAGCTTAAAGAGGGGCTGGTTTTTTTACATGTGTCCTCTTGCTTTCCTCGCAAGGGGGTTGACTGTTTGCTCGAGGCTTACGGGCACGCTTTTACGTCGCTTGATCATGTAACTCTAATTGTAAAAACTTTTCCGAATCAGCACCATGATATTGAGCAGCAGCTGAAGGATTGGCGGAGCGCGCTACCTAGCCCGCCAGATGTGGTGCTGATCAATAGGGATTTAAGCGATGGTGCTATTAGGGCTTTGTACTTAGCGGCGGATGTACTTGTGGCTCCGAGTCGGGGGGAGGGTTTTGGTTTACCCATGGCAGAGGCAATGTTGCATGACTGCCCCGTTATTACGACGGCCTATGGCGGGCAAACCGACTTTTGTACGGATGCTACCGCTTGGCTTATCGATTATGAGTTCGCCCGCGCCGCTTCGCATATGGGGGAGTCTTCTTCGGTATGGGTTAACCCGCTACCCGCTCACCTATCGATATTGTTGCAAGAATTTTATAGCCATTACGAGGCGGGTGACCTTAATGGCTTTACCCAGGCCAAAGTATTGGCTGCGCGTTCACTGATTGAGCGACGGTATACTTGGGATGCGGTGGCCGGGCGTTTGGAAGATTTCCTACGGGTCGATGAGCCTGAGTTACTGGACCCGATTTTGAAGCTTGGTGTCGTAACCACGTGGAATAGCAAGTGTGGCATTGCTACCTATAGCCGCCTTCTATTAGAACCAGCATTAGCGGAGTGTTTGGTTTTGGCGAACGATGATGCCGAGTTAACGGTTGATGATGAGCCACGTGTCACGCGTTGCTGGACGGCAGGGCAGGCTGATTCGCTGGTGCGTTTGAGGGATGAGATTTTGCGGGCGGAGCTGGATCAGGTATTGATTCAGTTTAACTTCTCCTTCTTTTCAATGCCGGCGTTACGTGCCTTGTTACGGACGTTATTTGAACATCAAATTCAGGTGTTTATCACCTTTCACTCCACGGCGGATGTGTACTGGGGCGATGAGTTAAAGACGTTGCGTGATCTATGCCCTGAGCTGGAACAGGTAACACGGCTGTTTGTACACGGTGTTGAAGATTTGAATCGCTTGAAGTCGTTTGCTTTAGTTGAGAACACAACCTTGTTCCCGCACGGGGTAGCTCTACCGAAGACGACGCCAAACGCTGCCAATATCGTGCCTGAGGACATGAAGTGTCATCTTGAAAGCAAGACCGTGATTGCCAGTTATGGCTTTCTTCTTCCCCATAAGGGTGTTCGTGAGTTAATAGAGGCTTTTGCGACGTTGCGTGAGTCAAGGAGCGATGTTCATCTATTGCTGGTGAATGCCTGTTACCCCGGTGATGTGTCACAGGGTGAGGCGTCTTACTGTCGTCACTTGATCGTGTCATTGGGTCTTGCTCAATCGGTGACCATCGTCACGGATTACCTTGAAGACAGTGAGTCCCTTGCTTGGCTGTCATTGGCCGATGTCATTGTATTTCCCTATCAGCGTACTCAGGAGTCCTCGAGTGCGGCTGTCCGCTGGGGTTTGGCAACGGGGAAACCGGTGCTGTGTACACCTTTGGCTATTTTTGAGGATGTTGCTGCTGCTGTGCACTTTTTGCCAGGCACTGCGCCCTCTGAGTTATGCGCAGGTTTGCTGGGTTGGCTGGAAGTAGGCGATGACGAGCAGAAACACTTAGCGCAGGCACAATGGCTTCAGCAGCACGATTGGCGGGTTTTGTCGGAAAGGCTCTACAACCAGCTTGTTGCGTTAAAAATGAATAACTCTTAGTATCCTCTTTTGATCTGATTTCAAGTGCTGATTTGTGTGAGTGAACAAAAAGTAAGTATCGATGGTCAAGAGTATAACCTTTCAGAGTTAAGTGAAGGCGCTCGTACTCAATTGACAAATATTCAAATTGTTGAACAAGAGATTGCTCGGCTCCAGCGACAGATATTAATCTCTCAAGCGGCCAAAAATTCATTTGTTGCAACGCTGAAGTCTGAATTAGGGTCAGCTCCCATTTTTGAAGAGAGTAGTTTTAAATTCTAGTGAGATTCCTTTCGTTGAACCTTACAGTTACGGGTTACTTGAGTGGTTGATGTCCGCCGGATTCTGATTCTTAAAAGCCCTGCTAAGCGAGTACTGAACGGATAAAGCGGTCGCCTGATTTGAGGCCTTCATGTACTATCAGCTCCTATAAAAAACCAATAAAAACATACAGCATGCCCCCCTTGGGGCAATCAGTGCCTAGACGCGGTCATGGGAATAAATGTGAAAGTTCTTCACTTATACAAAGCATACCTTCCTGACAGTATTGGCGGTGTTGAACAGGTTATTAATCAGGTTATACGGGGTACTGAGCCTCTTGGTGTCACCAGTGAGGTGATGACGTTCACGCATGAGGCACATGATGATACTGTCTCTGTTGATGGACATAAGGTCAGCCGTTGCTCGATTGACCTGGAAGTTGCTTCAACCCCTTTCTCATGGCGCTCTATATCTCGCTTTAAGCAATTGGCTAAAGACGCTGATGTTATCCATTACCACTACCCTTATCCATTTGCGGACTTGCTGCATTTCTTAACCGGAGTGAAGAAACCGAGTGTGGTTACTTATCACTCAGATATTGTCAAGCAGAAGTTACTTCTCCAGGTCTATCGTCCACTGAAACGACGCTTCCTTGCTAGCGTGGATCGTATCGTGGCTACATCGCCTAACTACATAAACAGTAGCTGCGTTTTACCGGCATACCTTGATAAAACCACCGTTGTGCCCATTGGCCTTGACCGTGAAACCTATTGCCGCCCAATGGCCTCTAAGCTCGAGTATTGGCGTAAGCGCTTTACTGGCCGGTTCTATTTGTTCATTGGTGTGATTCGTTATTACAAAGGTTTACATGTTCTGATTGAGGCTGCCAAATCGGCGCCTTACCCTATCGTCATCGTTGGCGCGGGCCCTGTAGAGCGAGAGCTCAAGGCATTGGTTGAGTTACGGGGTGTTTCGAATGTACATTTCTTAGGTTTTGTATCCGATGAAGATAAAGCGGCTCTGTTAGAGCTGTCTTATGCCTTGGTCTTTCCTTCGCATTTACGTTCCGAGGCGTTCGGGGTTTCGTTATTGGAAGGTGCGATGTATGGAAAACCTCTGATATCGTGTGAAATTGGTACCGGTACGAGTTACATCAATGTTGATGGTGTGACTGGCGTTGTGATCTCGCCAAATGATTCGTCCGAACTTAGGCGCGCGATGGATTATCTGTGGGATAACCCTTTGAAGGCCCAAACCATGGGAGAGTCGTCTCTAGCGCGCTATGAGGAACTCTTTACCGCAAAAAAAATGGCGGCCGCCTATTACAGCTTGTACTGTGAAATCACCACGCCTAGACACTGCGACTAATGAAAAGTATGAAAATGAAATACCTTCTTTATACAAAAGTAAGTGAAAACGATATCCAGAGAAGTTTAGGACTTCCTGAATACAGCTATTTTTTTGTGTATAAAGAATTCAAACGTATATTTTCATCTTTTGCTGAAGTTGTCTCCGTCCATTGCGAAGAAGAAATTCATAGGGAATCACAGTTGGCTCAGTCTGCTGGCGAGGACTTCATTATTGTCTTTTTCTGTCCCCCACATGTTGCCCCCGAGGTGTTGCCTCACAAGGCTTTTTGCGTTTTAGCCTGGGAATTCGACACAATACCTGATGAGCCATGGGGGGATGACCCCCGCAATGACTGGCGCCATGTGTTTTCTCAGCACTTGGGTGTTATATGCCTTTCTAGTGATACTAAATCTGTTATAAAAAAATACATGGGATCTGATTATCTGGTCGAAGATATTCCTGTGCCGGTATGGGATCAGTTCAAGCCTAAGAACCATGTGTCAGAAGTGAATTTGGCAAAAGGCAGCATGAAGAAAGTATCCCTTACGGTTGATGGCAATGTCATAGACAGTCGTGAGTACGAGATAACCGATAAAGAATTTAGTGTTAAGGGCGATCGACATTCACTTCAGGTTTGTGAATGGTCAGGGGACACTCTGTCTTTTGAGTTTGATAATGAACATTATGACAGTGGTTATCTCGGCGGTTTCTATAAGGCGGAAGAGTGGGGAAGTTGGTCAAGACTGGAGCGGCCTTGGCTCTTTTTGAACCGACACCTCAGTGGTGACTTCTCGGTGAGGTTTACTGCGAGAGGATTCGGTGCAACGATTGGCCAGACCATGACAGTGACGATTGGTGAGGTTGCTCGAAGTTTTACGCTCTGTCGTGAGCCTTCAGTACACCACTTACATTTTACTGGCGTGAGTAAAAGTAATTTCATTTTCTTTTCGGGAATTGACCTTACCCCTCAGGTAAATAGCCCAGATAACCGTAGCATGGCTCTGGGTTTGCAGTCGTTAGAGGTGATTGATTCTGAAAGCACGCCGCGCAATGATGAGGTGGTTAAGTGTCAGCCCGTCCGTGTCGATTTAGAGGGGGTAGTTTACAGCTCGGTCTTTAATCCAGTGGATGCGCGTAAAAACTGGGAAGATATTGTTAGTGCTTTTTGCTTTGCTTTTCGAGATGAAGGAAATGTCACGCTGTTACTTAAGATCACCCATTCGCAGCTAGGCTCATTCATGGGCCGATTAAATTTTCTGTTACAAAGAATTGGTTCGGTAAAGTGTCGAGTTGTTGCTGTTCATGGTTTTTTGTCTGCTGAATCTTATCAGGCGTTAATTGATACGACTGATTACTATGTCAACGCGTCGTCAGCGGAAGGGCTATGTTTACCGATGATGGAGTTTATGGCATCTGGTGTGCCAGCTATTACGCCCGATCATACCGCGATGGCAGATTATGTTGATTCAGAGTCATCATTTATTTTATCGTCTTCGAAGGCGACGACTATTTGGCCACACGACCCTAGGCAGTTAAAGAAAGCAACCAATTACCGTGTTTGTTGGGAGTCAATGGTTGATAGGTATAACGTCAGCTATCAATGTGTTGTTTCTAACCCATCGCTCTACAAATCTAAAGCGGAATCGTCAATGAAGATGATTAGGGCTATATCATCTGATGCAGAAGTCATGTCTAGGACTTTACGTTTTTTAGATGTGGCAATCAGTTAAGTTGATTAAATAAATTATTCTGAATAAATAATATGATTATATTGGTAGGTTCATCTGCAAAGAGCAGCCAGTTTGGCGCAGAGGATTATAGTTATTACTTTGTATTAAAACAGTTTCTACCGATTCTAGATAAACTTGGGTTGGTGGTTGAGCTGGAGAGCACAGAGGATGTAGACCGTATCTATCGTCAGGCATCATCTTACGGTATAGGCTGTGTTTATCTTTGTTTTTCTCCACCTCATAAAGTGATGAGCGGGCTTGAATGCCCGACGATACCCGTTTTTGCCTGGGAGTACGGTACTATCCCCAGCGAGGTGTGGTCGAATAACATTAAAAATGACTGGGTGGCTGAACTTAAAAATTACGCTGCGGCTATTACTCACTCTGAGCACACTGTTGGTGTGACAAAGCGGGCGATCAGTGAAGGGTTCCCTATAACGAGTATTCCTGCACCTATTTGGGGGCAGTATTCGCGCTTTTTTGATAAAAATTCAAACCTTTCCTTAGAGATAAAAAGCACGATCCATGTGAATGGCTGGGTTTTAGATTCTGAGGATTTTAACGGCAGCTTCGATAATCGCTCAGATCAAACGTCAGAACAATCGGTCACACTAAGTGGTGTTGTTTATACCTCTGTTTTCACACCAAATGATGGACGAAAAAACTGGCAGGATCTGGTCACTGCTTATTGTTATACATTTAAAGAGATAAGTGACGTTACTTTAGTGCTGAAGCTGACACATACAGACCCTAAGTACTGTTTTGAAGTGATATACAATGAGCTTCGTAAGTTATTACCGTTTGTATGTCGAGTTGTTATTATTCAGGGCTATCTCCCAGCAGAGGATTATGCTCAGTTGATGGCTGCGACTAAGTATTCCGTTAATTCATCTTTTGGGGAGGGACAATGCTTACCTCTGATGGAATACATGTCCGCGGGTAAACCTTCTGTTGCACCCAATCATACCGGGATGCAAGACTATATCAGAGAGGGAAATAGTTTTGTTGTCGAGTCGAGTAAGCAGTGGACACACTGGCCACACGATCCGAGGCAGCTGTTACGTACGTTTAGTCAGAAAATTAACTGGGAAAGTTTGTGCTCGGCCTACTTAAGTAGCTATGAAGAAGTAACAAATAACCCTGATGCATACCGTCGTCGATCGTATCAGGCGCACCTTGATCTTAAGCAGCACTGCTCGGACTCACAGACCGAGAGAAAATTGAAATCGGTGTTTTCTGTGGTGAGGGAAAAATCTCGTATTCGTCAGCGACTGGCATATCCAATATACAGTGCTGTTTGGTTTGTTTTTAAACAATTCAAGCTGAATAAATGGATTGAGCCAAAAATTTTAAAGAAGCTTCGCGTGGTTTAAATTAATACGATATTAATTTAGCGCAATAAAGTTAATGCCATTGAGTCGTGTTATGAACAGCCGAATAGAAAAAAACAATGATATTGAAGTGCTGCGGGCGTTGGCGGTGTTGATGGTGATTATTGCGCACGCACAAAATAATCTGATCAATTGGACTTCGCCAGGTATTGATCTCTTCTACCGATATTTTTCGGGGGGGGTTGGTGTCGATTTGTTTTTTGTTATTTCTGGGTTTGTGATAGCGAGGGGTTTCGTTTTTCGGCTATCCGAGGCCGATGGTGCGGATCAACGCACAGCTACTGTTCTTGCTTTTTGGGTTAGGCGATTTTATAGGATTATCCCACTAGCTTGGCTGTGGTTGGCCATAATTCTAATGGCGACATTATTTCTAAATGAATCCGGTGTGTTTGGTAGCTTTTCAAGTAATTGGGGGGGGGCGATTGCTGCGGTATTACAAGTAGCCAATATCCGCTTTCAAGATTGCTTTATGCACTATGAGTGTGGGGCGAGCTTTGTATATTGGAGCCTGTCTTTAGAGGAGCAGTTTTATATAGCACTGCCTATCATGGTGCTTTTGTTTAAACGTTACTTCCCGCACGTCCTAGTTATGTTGCTGGCGTATCAATTGTTCTTTTCATCCGGCTATAACTTTGCTTTTCGTTTTGAGGGACTGTTGTTTGGCGTGTTGTTGGCTTTGTTTTCAAAAGGGGCTGTTTATAAACAGGCTGAACCTAGCTTTATGGCTGAACGAAGGTATTCGTCCTATTTTGTTCTTGGCTTTCTAATTGTGCTTCTTTTCTCGGTTCATGCTAACTCGCTAAAGGTTGTTCCTTCGGTGATGCAGTTCAAGCTGGCTGCGGTGTTGTCATTGATTCTTGTTTGGATCGCATCTTATAAGAGGACGTATTTCCTTCCAAATAGTAACTTGAGTGTCGTATTCTTATGGGTGGGGAGTCGTTCTTATGCTCTATACCTTGTACATATTCCCGTGTTTTTTCTGGTTAGAGAGTTATGGTTTCGTCAACATGGGGACTCCATACCTATTGGTACAGATGTTTATGGTTACGTCAGCCTTGCGGTTGCTTCTTTAGTGATTTTCTCAGAGCTTAGTTATCGCTTGGTTGAGACACCCATGCGAATCCGTGGGATTGGTGTATCCACATCAATTTTGAAAAAGTCTGAGCCCTCTGAGCCCTCTGAGTCCCAGGTGGATGGTGAATTATATTCTACGAGGTGATTGTTCTTGATTGAGTAAGACTGCTTTGTTCTTAGAGGCGTTTTATTCTAAGCAGTTCGAAACGTGATTTGAAACTTAGTTCCGTAACACTCTGTCCGGATGAGCTGGTTTTGGGAAGTTAAGGTTGATGCCCATTAGAGGGGGCTGTGTTCGTTAACGTATTTTGAAGCCTATACGTTGTTGGGCTTAAACGGGGTTTTAGTTCGAATAGTTAAAGTATAGTAAATTATTGAATGTGGTGATTTTAAGGTAAGAACCATGTTTTGATTGTCGATTTTTTATTGTTTTGGGGGGGGAGGATGAAACAGTTACTGCTTCATTTTTGTTTGTGGATAATGTCAAGGTTTAAGTTGAAGGCGGACGTGTTGAAGATTCTAAATTCTCAACAGGTAACGCGCGAAGAAATTAAGCGCGAGCGTGTCAATATTTTTCAGGACACCTTGTTGAGTGGTTGGTTTAATTCAAACGAGGATGAGCTTTTCAAAGGTTTTCCGATATCCGCTGATGACGTTGTCTTAGATGTTGGTTGCGGTGATAGCCCGTTCTTAAGCTTCTGTGCGCAACGGGGTGCCGATATTATATTTGCGGATATTGATGAGGCAAATGTAGAGGCCACATTCAACAAGTTGAAAGGGTCGAATGCAAAAAGTTTAAAGCCTATTGTTAGTGACGCAAACCCTCTCCCGTTAGAAAGTGCTATTGCAAGCAAAGTTGTTGCCATGGAAGTGATAGAGCACGTTGATGATCCAGCTTCCTTTTTGTCAGAGCTCGTTAGGGTTGGGCGACCAGGGGCGCTATATTTACTGACTGTTCCCGACGGTGTGGCTGAGAATCTTCAGGCTAACGGTTTGGCCCCAGACTCTTATTTTGAGAAACCAAATCACGTTAGAGTGATTGGCCGCGATGAATTTAAGAAGATGGTTGAATCATCGGGCCTCGTGGTTGAGTCCTCTGAGTTCTATGGCTTTTACTGGTCAATGTGGTGGATATTTTTTTGGGTTTGTAAGCAGGACCTGTCAGTTGCGGCCTCCCATCCTTTATTGGCAAGCTGGACTGCGACTTGGGAAGAATTGTTGACTTTGGATGGTGGGGCGGAGGTGAAACATTTGCTCGATAATTTCATGCCCAAGAGCCAAGCTATTATAGCGAGAAAACCTTTTGAATAAGTGGTGATGATGAAAAGATCCTTTATTTAGCGCTACTTAGTTTCCCTACGTAGATGGTGGGGGTGCTGCTTATAAAGAACAGTATTGATTTCATCGGTTTGATCTCCTGGCCGTGATGAAAAATATTTACTCTGTTTGTGAATTGTTATGTTTTTGTCGAAAGCTGTTCTGTTTTTTTGTTCTGTAATAGTGAAATTGCTGTTTTTTTGAGGGTGACCCGTGCTTCTTTACATTAAATCTCTCTACGCCTACCGGGGTTTTATCCTTGGTAGTGTTAAACGAGACTTCGAATCTCGTTACCGTAATTCATTGCTGGGAGGGGTTTGGAATCTACTGAGCCCGCTAGCGACAATTGTCGTGTACATGGTTATTTTTACAAATTTGATGCAGGCAAGGTTGCCAGAGGTGAATGCAGATTTTGCCTACGGTGTGTATATATTCTCAGGAGTATTGGCTTGGGGGCTCTTTTCTGAAGTTATAAATCGAAGCGTGGGTGTGTTTGTTAATAATGCCAACATGCTGAAAAAGCTTAGTTTTCCTAGGTTATGCCTTCCCATTGTGGTTGTTTTGGGCAGTGCGTTTAATTTCTTCTTGGTCTTTTTAGTCTTTCTTGTTGTTCTTGTGGTGTTGGATTTCTCTCCAGGGGTCTACATGATTGCGGTTATCCCGTTATTAATTATTCAGCTGATGCTTGCGGCCAGTTTAGGTTTGATGCTGGGTGTTATTAATGTTTTTTTTAGGGACGTTTCACATTTTATGGTGGTGGTATTGCAGTTTTGGTTTTGGTTTACGCCAATTGTATACCCGATATCAATCTTACCTGAAGCGATTAAGTCCTTTGTCTTGCTGAACCCTATGACCGGTATTGTTTCAGGGTATCAAAGTATATTTGTATATCATCGCTGGCCTGATTTGAACTTGCTGTTGACGCCGAGTCTCCTCGCCATAGTTCTTTTCTTGTTGGCAGCCAAGGTGTATTCAGCTCGCGGCAGTGAAATGGTGGATGAATTATAGTGGGTACTATTGTTGTTAAAGGGTTAGGTAAGGCTTATAAGCGTTATCCCTCTCGTTGGTCAAGATTAAAGGAGTGGTTTCTACCTGTATCCAAGCCCTGTCACGAATTAGTGTGGGTGCTGCGAGATATTAACTTTACTGTACGCGCCGGTGAGGCCGTCGGTATTGCTGGTGTTAACGGCGCTGGTAAGAGTACCTTGTTAAAGTTGATTACGGGGACCACTGCCGCCTCTGAAGGCGGTGTTACAGTTAATGGTCGAGTGTCGGCTCTCTTAGAACTTGGGATGGGGTTTCACCCTGAATTTACGGGTCGTCAAAATGTTTACATGGCGTGCCAGTTGTTGGGTCTGACGCTTCCAGAAATTGAAGTCTTGATGCCGAAGATTGAGAGTTTTGCGGAAATTGGCAGCTACATTGATCAGCCAGTACGAACCTACTCCAGCGGAATGCAAGTACGCCTTGCATTCAGTGTGGCAACCGCGCACAGACCTGACATTTTAATTATTGATGAAGCGCTATCCGTTGGGGATGCTTATTTTCAGCACAAAAGCTCCGGGCGCATACGTGAGCTGCAGGATTCGGGCACAACGTTATTAATCGTCAGTCATGATCGAACTGCTCTTCAGTCAATTTGTGATCGCGTGATACTGCTCAGCGCTGGTGAGTTGAGTATTGACGGAAAACCTGAAGAGGTTATGGACTTGTACCACGCATTGCTCACTGAGCGCGCAGAAAATCTTGTGAAAAGAAATGTGCTAAATGATGGGTCTGTACAAACGGTGTCGGGCAGTGGCGAGGTCAGTGTTGATGATGTATGTATTATAGCAAGAGGTGAAAAATCTGAGGTTGTTCATGTTGGTGAACCTTTAGAATTAATTGTCCGAGCAAGTGTTAATCAAGCCGAGCAGGCATTGGTTGTCGGTATTATTATCAAAGATAAGTTCGGTCTACCTATCTACGGTACCAATACTTTCCGTCAGAAAAAGGCTATTGAAGACTTGAGTGTTGGTCAGAAGCTTGAGGTGTCATTTTTATTTCCAGCGAATTTAGGTATAGGTAACTACTCCGTTTCGGTGGCGCTTACTCGTATGGACTCCCATCTTGATAAGTGCTTTGAATGGAGAGATCGAGCGTTGGTGTTTTCTGTCGTTAATAAAGACAAAGATGATTTTGTAGGTGTTACTTGGCTTGATGCAGATGTAAATGTCAGATCTGTTGCTGCTGCCGAGGTTAGCGCTGATCTATGACGGTTTTGGTGGAGTGCACCCATGTGTTTTTCAACCCGCTGGTCAATTCGGGAATTCAGCGAGTAGTTAAGAATATAGTAAGAAACCTTCCTGAAGACAGTGCAGAGGTGATTCCTGTTGTCTTAAGGGGGGGGGAGGTTTTTAGAGCGCTGAGCCTTGATGCGGAAATTATCGAAGGCAAGTTACTGCCATGGGCATACCGTTTTGAACGCTTTGGAGACCGCTTCAGAATAAAGTCAGGTGTTTCGCCTTCAGGTGAGAGTGCTGTATTCATGCGTCGGTGGGTGAGTCATGGGTTCTCTTCTGTAATGTCGAGAATATTTCATGCTTTAGCTAATAGTATTCTATTGTTGTCTTCCTTTTTCGGTGTGCAGCAGCGCTCTTCGACTGTATCTGTCGGGGCGGGTGATGTTTTGATTTTATTGGACTCCTCGTGGTCAGAAGGTTTTTTTTCTAAGGTTGAAGAATTGGTCCAGAGGGGCGTTAAGGTTGTACCCGTTATTTATGATGTGATTCCAGTCGTTCACCCTGAATTTCATGATGAAAGAATGGTTGACATCTTTACGAAGTGGCTAAGTTGGACCTTTAAAATATCCAGTGGTTATATGGCCATCTCAGCGTCGGTGGCTGAAGAGTTGAGGGCAGTACTGTGTAATCTATACTCTGAAGAGCAGGTTGAGCGGCTTTGGTTTTCAAATTTTACACTTGGGAGCGATCTGAAATCCTCATTAAGTGACGGCGAGGTTCGCGATGAAGTGAAAGCGCTGTTTATACATGATACGCCCATATATTTAAGTGTTAGTACCATTGAACCTAGGAAAAATCACGAATTTCAATTGGATGCATTTGATCAGTTGTGGGCTGATGGACTGAATGTCTGTTTATGTATTGTCGGGCGAGTTGGCTGGAAAACGGACGCTTTTATGGGGCGAGTCCATCGTCACCCAGAGTTTGGTCAAAGACTTTTTGTGTTTCATGATTTAGGTGATCACGAATTGATATATTGTTATAAACGTTCAAAAACGCTTCTTTTTACATCTTTTGCTGAAGGTTTTGGCTTACCCCTCGTTGAGGCTTCTCATTATCAACTGCCAGTGATATGCAGCGACATCCCTGTTTTTAGGGAGGTTGGCGGAGAGTCCTTTCGTTATTGTGACCTTAGTGATGTTTCAAGTTTAGTCGCTTTAATTCAACAGCAGGAATTGTGCTCGCAGGCCGAGAGTGCTCCTGTCGGGCATTGTCTATCTTGGCGTGAATCATCGGTTGAGCTATTAGCGAATTTATCGTTAAGTATGTATTGTGAAGATACATAGTTAAACTCCAGTAGTGATTTATGGACATAAGAAATTTAACTTTGATGGGCGTTGCCCCTTTTAAATCGAAGTTAAGAGTGAGGGTTAAGCCGCTTGCTCTAACTTCATTGTCGGAGTTACTTCACCGAGGGCCATGGTCGATCTTTCATCGTTGTAGGACCAAAGCCAATTGGTGGCCTGATCCAGGACATCCTCAATGCTGTTGATAAGTATTAAGGTGGCCCGTCATATATTACAGTTTGGTTGTGGTGCTCAAGGCGAATATCCTGGGGATGGTTGTCTAGTTGGATGCATTTGAGTGCGATGTAGTGGCTTTAAACACAAGTTCCCAGTAAGCGCTGATCGTGAACCTGCCGTTTCTTTGGCTTTGTACGCAGACTGACCCAGTTATCGGTAAAACCTGTAGACCCGTTCATGACTCCAGTCAAAGCCCCAATTGAGTTGAATCTGAGTCAAATGTGCTAACCAATCAGCAGTCTCACCGCTAAGCTTCGGTCGGTAGCGATAATGGTATGACTAATACCAACGGCTCGAGAGGCTTGGTACACGTCCAGTCCTATCGGTGTAACGGCTGCTTGCGCTAGATGATTTCACCGTCTCTATGCGCACTCGGGGTATTTTCAGGGCCTGCTGTGCTATCGCGGCCTTCAGTCGCTCTTCTGCGTAGATATTCTTTAAGCGGCGATTCCCTCTTTAAACTTCTTACGGCGTGCAACCATCGCGACATTCGCGCCTTATACTTACTGTCGTGTCATTTATAGACGTTTACGCTGTTCATTTCTTGCTTCTCAACACAGCCCCGCTCTGGCCTCGGCTTGCTTAATAATGGCCCTAGAAGATAACTTACGCCCCATTGTTCGAAGTGGAGTTTCTATAAACCGGTACGACAGTTCGCTTGCGGTGAATGTTAAAATTAAAGAAAGTGTAACTAGAGCTATAATTGTTACCGGCGTGTTCTCAGTAAAGTCGATACCTTTTCCGTAGGTTAGGTCCCACGTATCTCTAACGATAAAAAATATAATGAAGTGATATACATAGAGAGAATAGGACCTCGACCCTAGATACAGCATTAATTTTCCTATTATTCCTTTGCCAGAGAAATGGCCTGAATCATATGAAGCGATCCAGACAAGCAGGGCAGATGATATCGCTATTAAACCAATGCCGTAGGGTGAGTAGCCGCCGGTAAGGCTTGCGTAATGAGCTCCCAACCACGGTGGCAATAGAATAAGAAGAATTACAGGTAAGAATATTAGTCGAGAGGATAAACAGGACCGTACAAAATCTGAATTATATGCACGGGTTGTTGTAAATAAAGCCAGTAATATCCCCCAGCACAGGCCCTCGGTACGGAAAAACCATCCATATGAAAATAGTGGACGCCCCCAAGAAAATTGAATGGCTATCGCAAGTATTAAAAATAATACAAGTACTTTTCTATTTAATAAAATAAATACTAAAGGGAATACTAAGTAAAATTGCTCCTCTAGAGATAAACTCCAATAATGACCGTGTATGTAAAATCCATCACAAAACCTTATCGGTTCAGCATTGATGGCACAATAAGCCAGTGGGGCTCCTTCGCTGATAACGTAGGCGATGTATAGGTTCGTTACATTTAAAAGAGAAGCATAAAACGGCATTATGCCAACGTCATGTGGGCTGGATAGAAACACGTGGCTCAATGCGTAGTAGCTGCCAAGAAGTGCGAGCCCTAGCCAGGCGGTAGGGAGTAACCGGAACGCTCGCTTTAACCAGAATGTCGATACTATTTTAAATGTTGAAGCATTTGACGACGCCAAAGAATGAGCAAAAGACTTAGCAATTACAAAGCCTGATACGACAAAAAAAAGGTCAACTCCCACGGAAAGATCGAAGTAAGGGCCAATGAAATTACTTAGCTCAGAAGGAAAAGTAAGTGGTGTGCTGATGTGGAGTATCAGTGTGAAAATTATGGCTATGGCGCGTAAGCCTTCGATGTCATAATTTTTTTTGATCGATGTGCTTTCGAGCATGTGTAGTACCACTAGTGAAGGAGACGTCTAACCGTTACTCCCTTATTAAGGTTTGCGTGTTTTATCTCTTGGGGCGAAGGGTGTGTGGCAGGCACGCCGAGCCCGCGTCTTTGGTCCCAGTGCGTTTTTGTTATTCGTTATTGTTTGTGATAAGTACTGGGATGCTTTTGGTTGCCTTACCTTGGCTGCCATGAATTTCGATGTCTATGGAGTCAGTGGTTAGATTTTTTCCAATCCCAAAGACACTGCAGGGAATAAATAGAAAACGTGGTAAATTCTGGTGGTCATAGTGTTCAAATCGGCCAGCAAAGCTGCAGCTGAATGTGAACTCAAGGTCTTCTATGTTCAATCTAATGAAAAGTTTGGCTTCTTTGGGCGCAATGATTTTATTTCCTGAAAATCTTATTTCGCCATCGGTATAGCTAATTTCCAGTGTCTCTGGGCTTATTTCTGATTTCTTTTTCCGCGCTTCATTTAAGTCAGCAAGATAGGCGTCGGGGTCTAGGCTTTCGCTGGATTCGTGGTCATGGTTTTCAAATATGACGCGCTCAGGGTTGACCGACGGTAACCAAGAGTCAAAGTTCGGCGGCCAACCAGTGGTGCGATAGGTCGCCTCGACAAACAAGTCTGGGTGTAGGTGCTTGGCTATATTAAAGTAAACACTCCACTCGTCGACGCCGATGTTGGATGAGCGGTTTAGGATCTTTTGGCTCAGCTCTTTATTTATTATTTGTGGCATGTGTGCGTTGTACAGTTTGTGGTCATACCCTGAGCTGCGAAGAAATTTTGCGGTTCTCCAGAGTCCTTGGTCGAAGCTAGTGGGTACAGGGAATGCACCAAGCCAGTCTCTGCCGTCATTGAAGAAGTAATGGGCTTTATGTTTTCCGTCGATTACAAAGTCTTCGGTGTTGCATTCTTTTACTACATGGCAGTCATCGTCAAAGGCAATGAAATTTGGGGCGATGGATTCGTGTGCGTAGAGCGTTTTTCGTAGTAGGCTATTTCTAATGAGGTGGTCTTCAGGTAGCGCTACGAGACCTATTTTCTCCTCTTCAATGATTTTTATATCAAGTTTGATGTGTTGTGTTGATTTTTTAATAGCCTCTGCATATTTTTCTGAGGTGAGGACAATGACCTCCCGGATAAACGCCATGTTCTCAACGACTGATTCTAGGGACCTGGCGAGGGACTCGGGACGAATTGATATGTATACCGCTTGTGTGGCTGGCAGTGAGAAATTCTGAATAAGACTTATGTCATTCAGCAATGAGTGTAACTTGTCTGCCGAGTGCGACCATGTCGGAGCGCAAAAGCTTATGGCTAGCTGCTGGTAGTGCTCGTGAATGTCTGGTTTTTGTAATTCAATTATGGTGTTCGCAACGCACTCTGGTGTTGGTGCGATGGTGTAGGCGGCCCCCTTGGCGACTTCTTCCATGGCGCTGTTTTTAGAGCAAATGGTGACGCAGTTGTGGCTCAGTGATTCAATGACCGGTAGCCCATAGCCTTCATAATGGGACGTGTTAATGCAGGCAAATGCATCTTTATAAAGCTCTGTGACGGTTTCATCGGATGCGTTTTTAAGCCAGTGAATTCGTTTTTTGAAGTGGCGATGCTTTTCTATGCGCTTTTGTAACTGCTCAATTTTCCAGCCTTGTTTGCCGACGATAACCAGATCAATATCAATGTTCTGGGCAATGAGTAAATCCATTGCTTCAATTAAAAGCTGATGGTTTTTTCTTGGTTCTACTGTGCCGACCGCTAGTAGATAAGGGCGTTTGCGCTTCTTTTTTGCTGGGCTGGAGCCTTTTATTTCAAAGTCGGAACCTAACTCAATCACTTTTGTGGTCGGAATTCCAGCCCCTATTTTTTCAGCAATCGAAATGAGATCTCGTTCAACTGTCTTGGAGATACATAACCAATAGTCTGCATACTGCAGTGCTGCGCTGAAGTTCTCGGAATATGCGAATACAGTGTTTTCATGTGAGAAGTGAGGGAAAAGAATAGGCACGGCATCGTAGTGAAATTTCGCAATGATGACGCCGTTCCTTTTAAGCTTTTGGAAGAGCGTTCTTGCGCAATACTCATCTCCCCAGGATGCGTCTATGTCTAGAAATATATCTCCTTTTTTTATTGCGCTGAGGGGCACGTCCTTTTTGGGGGAGACGCTTTTGGCTGCCAGTAGATTTTTTAAGTCGTCGTCATCTAGTTGACGGAAGTTGTCTTTCCACCAACAAATAAAATGAATGTCATCCTTTGACCACAGTTGAGATGTGAGCTCTCGGACCACCCGCTGAATACCTGTTTTGGTCATGGAAAGGGCGGTGTTGGTTACGTTGATGTAGGTGGTCATTGGATGGCCTTCTTGTAGCCCCGAGTCTTGAACTCTTTGGAGCTTAATAGATCTTTTATAAACGTATCGGTAGTGTTTTCGATGATTATGCGCTGAGAAAAGTTGCGCATGCAGCGATCAGAAGGATAGCGGAATAGAAGAGCTAAAAATACGTGTGTTATGTAATCTTCTATGTCATCTAGGTTGTCTAAGTTCGGGTGGTACTTTTCCTTCTGTTCCCGAATTTCTTCTACCAGTTGTGGGCTGAAACCGAGACCGTATTCGTGGCAGAGCTTGCTGTTGAGGTCGTCTGTAAAGTAGTCGGGGTGCGTTACATGTTTTGGTGGTTTTTTCGCTAGAGGGGTGCCCTTACTTCTTGCGGACTTCGCTTGGTTGCGGTTGTGTCGATAAAGTAGGACGCGTATTTTTTGACTTAGCAGCGGCTGTGTCTGAACCAGATAAAGTATAGAGGACTTGAGTGCTGGGAAACGCTTGGTGAGCTGAAGTACCCAAGCGAAAACTGCAGATAATAGTTTTTTAATGATGATTTTCATTGCTGTTTAGACTTCATTGTTATTTTGGTCAGGCTCACTGTGTGTATGTTTGATCTAGCCGTGGGGGTATAGCAGCTTGATAAAGCACAGATAAAGCGGGCATTTGAGCTGTAACGTTTACTGTTGGTAAGGCGTCGAGGCTCGATGTTAAGTTTGCATTAGGTCTGATGTTTTTCGATCAGTAAGGGGTTGTTCGTTCATTCTGGGCTAACTCTTATTATTGTTTTTTATCAGCGCAAGCTTGGGTTGCTCTTTTTGTTTGTTGAAAATTAGATCATCAATCCCGTTGCTGGGTTGGTAGGCAGCTGGTGAAGCTAAAATCAGCGCCCTAAGTCCGTGGTGATCCAGTTCTTTGGCGAGCTGCAAGATTTCACTAAGGGTTTCGCTGGCCTGCTGCCAAGTAATGTACTCTTCTTCAGCGCGCATGATTCGTGGGTGTTGGGTGCCAGTGCAGTTGTCTCCAACAAGGAGCTCTTCATAAAGTTTCTCGCCAGCCCGTAAGCCGGTGTATTCAATGGCTATTTCACCCTCAGGGTTGGCATCATCCTGGACGGTTAGCCCTGACAACAAAATCATCTCTCGGGCCATGTCTGCTATTTTGACAGGCTCCCCCATTTCTAAAACAAAAACGTCACCACCTTTGGCCATCGCGCCGGCTTGTATCACCAGTTGGGCGGCCTCGGGGGTGGTCATAAAGTAGCGGGTGATTTCTGGGTGGGTGACGGTGACCGGGCCACCGCTTTCGATTTGTTGGCGGAACTTCGGCACGACAGAACCTGATGACCCGAGCACATTGCCAAACCTGACCATGCTGAAGCAGGTGTTGTGCTTTTCCTTCGCTAAGGCCTGCAATGTTAGCTCGGCAATACGCTTAGAGGCGCCCATGAGGTTAGTGGGTCGTACGGCCTTGTCAGTTGATATCAGTACAAAGGTCTCAACATTGGTTTGTATGGCGGCTTGCGCGCAGCGTTGTGTACCAAATATGTTGTTTTTCAAGCCTTCAATGATATTTTGTTCTACCAGAGGGACATGTTTGTAGGCTGCGGCGTGGTAGACGGTAGCAACCTTGTAGTGCTCCATGATACTGCTCAGCCGGTTGCTGTCTTGGACTGAGCCTAGCAGTGGGGCAATGGTAAGGGTCTTGCCTTCATGCTTGATAAGTTCTTCAAGCTCATGGTTGAGCTTATAAAGGTTGTGCTCATTAAGTTCAAAGAGAATGAGTTCTTTGGGGTTTTGTTTTAGGATTTGTCTGCAGAGCTCTGAGCCAATGGAGCCACCGGCGCCGGTTACCATGACAACTTTTTGGTGGATGTTGGTGCTCAATAATTCATGGTTGGGGCTTACCGGTTCCCGGCCAAGTATGTCTTCAATCTGAATGTCTCGAATATCCCCAGTGTTGGCTTTACCATCAATAATTTCTGAGAGCGGTGGCAAAGTCCTTACGGGGATATGGAGTAATTCAAGCTGCCTGACGATTTTACGTTGCTCTGATTTACTTTCTTTATCGAAAGCCAGGAGAACCAACCCGACGTTGTTGGCCGGTATTAGTGCGGGCAGTTGGTCCAGGTGGTAGACGGTAAGGTTTCTGATGGAGCTGCCCTTAAGTCTCTTGTCACTGTCGAGAAAGCCGACTGGGCGGTATTCTTCGCTGTTTTGCATGCTGAGAGCAAGCTGGTTGCCTCGCTGTCCCGCACCATAAATTAAAGTGGGTATCGCCCCTTTAGGGTGGAACATTTGGACAATGCTTCTGATCAGGGCGCGCGGGACACCAACAAAAATTAGGGCGGTAAATATATAGATGATCGGCACAGTCCGCGGAATGCCAGCGTGCAGAAAGTAGCTGGAGGCGGCCAGTGCGATGCTGGAGGCAAAGACACCGATAAGCACCGTTAATATAGCTTGGTGAGCCATGTACCTGAGTACGGCGCGATAGAGTCCGAGTCGTATGAACGTAAATATTGATACGCCTAGGGTGATGAATAGGCAGCCTAGATTGCCTGAGTTTAGTTCGATGGACAGGGTGCCAAGGCGAAAGTAAGTGGCGAGAAAAATCGACAGCGTGATAGCCAGGCAGTCATAAATTATGGAGATTATGCGCTTAGTTGAGCGTTTAGCTTCGAGGAACTGGGTAAGCATCATAAGTGTTGTCTGGCTCGTTAGTAGCTTCTGACTATATTTTGAGCGCTTGATTATAGCAGTGCTTGATATCAATGTAAGGGCCCGTTTGCTTACTTTAGTCTCTATTAAGTCCAGCTTTTTGTTTTGCGCATAAGAAGCAAAGTGGGAGGTAGGCGACGACCGTAAATACTACCGCATATTCGGCCTCTAAGCTTGCGAACCAAGCCAGTGGTGTTAGCCAGAGTAAGTTGATCGCGGCCACGCCTCCTGTGACCTGCCCGTGAGACCCTAACCTGCGACTGATGATTTGATAAGCGTGGCTCCGGTGTGCTTCCTGCCAGTTTTGCCCAGTTAATAGTCGCGTCATTAATGTCCAGCTGCTGTCGGTAATGAATACCGCTAAAAGTATCGCCCAGCACCATAGGTTTATGGGGCTGATGCTGCTGTAGATTATCGCCAGAAGCCCAATGCTCATGCCTAGGTAACCGCTGCAACCGTCGCCCATAAATATTTTTGCTGGGGGTATGTTGAGAATAAGGAAGCCGAGTAAGGGGGCGATTAATAACGCGGGTAGCTCAGCGTTGTGGTTGTGGCTAATGAGCAGCAGTGAGGCCCCCAATAGGACGCTAATGGCTTCGGTTGTGGCAATGCCATCAATACCATCCATGAAGTTGTATAGGTTGATTAACCAAGTGAGGCCGATGGCGCCGATGATTATCCCAAAACCTGTGAGGTTAAGCTCATAGGGGCCTAGTGGAAGCGTTGGTAGCTGTGGGAGCAGTATTAGGGCTAGTAGGCTGGCGCCGAGGTGGAGGCTGAACCTGACTCGACTGCTGAGTGACCGATAATCATCTATAAATCCCGTTATCGCGACTATGCCTCCGCATGTGATAAGGGCGGTTGCGACTTGGTATGACAGTAGTTCGGTATACACGGCGTAAACTATTAGCAGGCCATGACAAATGACGATGGCAATACCGCCACCGCGGGGGGTTGGCAGCGTGTGTGAGCTGCGGTGGTTGGGGGTATCGATAATGCCTGTTTTTAGTGCGTGTCGTCGGTAGATCTCTGCGAGTAACAAGGTACAAAGCCCGCTCAGAAAAAACAGGGTGAAAAATTGGATAGGTGAGTGTGTTAGGCTCTGCACGCTGTTAATGCTCGCTGAGGGGGTTGGTCGAGATGGGGGCGCGGGTGTCTAGAAACGGCTGCGTGGCGACAATTTCAAGGTTGCCGACCAAGCGCTCCACCTCTTCGGTTTTACCCAGAAGTTTTCCCGCTGTGAGCAGTAACCAGCGGGGCGCGGGGAATAATAATGCGGGTTTCTTGTGGTCGCGGGCAATTCTTCTAATGAGTGCTGGGGTCGACGGGCTTTCCTGGTTCGCGATCAGATAGGTCTTACCCTCGGCAGCGGCTTGTGTTGCACATTTCTCTAGGGTTGAGCAGAGCTGCGGCAGGTCAATAAGGCTGCGTTTATTGTTGACGTTGGCGAACGGCAGTGGGATGCGCCAGCGTATAGCTTTGCTGATAAGGGCGATATTGCCCTTTGCGTGTGGTGCGTA
>Ga0105357_10000311_pt1 | contig 25451 bp, 16 predicted proteins | sample GOMGulsemesocosm_4_FD_83660 | JGI IMG/M metagenome (GOLD analysis project Ga0105357, IMG submission 83660) | Methane-oxidizing microbial communities from mesocosms in the Gulf of Mexico - GOM15B Gulf of Mexico | ecosystem: Environmental > Aquatic > Marine > Cold seeps | place: USA: Gulf of...
ACTTGGGCTTTGGTTTCTACGCCTTCAGCAATAACAGACAAACGCATGCTTTGCGCCAGGTTAATGATTGCTGCACAAATCTCTCGATCTTCATCAATAACATTACACTCTCGAACAAAAGCACGGTCTATTTTTAAAATATCTAAGGGTAAACGACGTAAGTAGTTTAGCGATGAATAACCGGTACCAAAATCATCAATAGCAATATTAACACCTAAAGATTTAACCGCCTCTAACACTTCAATACACCGTTCTATGTCATTAATTAAAATACCTTCAGTAATTTCAATTTCAAGCAATTTGGCATCAATATGATAAGCGGCTAATGAACCTTCAATATAAGCAATAAAACCTTCAGACATTAATTGATGTCCTGAAATATTTACAGACACAGGTTTAACCGAAAGGCCTAAGTCTACCCATTCCTTTTGTTGTTTTAAAGTGGCTTTAATTACCCACTTACCAATATCAATAATTAAGTGACTTTCCTCTGCTATAGGAATAAATTCAGCTGGTGAAACTATTCCCTTATGCGGATGAAGCCAACGAATTAAAGCCTCAAAACCAATAACTTCACCCTTAGAATTAACCTTAGGCTGATAGTTTAAATAAAACTGTGCTTCAATAAGTGCTTGCTTTATTTCTTGCTCAAAAGATAAAACTCTAGCAGCATCTTGCCCCATTTCTTCCGTATAAAGTTGATAGTTGTTTCGGCCACTATCTTTTGCTTTATACATTGCTATATCAGCTTGCTGTATTAACCCATCACCTTCAACATTACCGTTGATAGAAACAGCAACACCAATACTGACTGAAATAGTATATAGTTGTTCATGTATCTTGATTGGTTTTCGCATTTCACGCAGTATGCTTTCAGCTTTTTTTATAACCAATGACTGCGTAAAATTACCTGACATCATAAAAACAAATTCATCACCACCCCAGCGAGCAATTACATCGGTAGATCTAGCTATGAGTGATAACCGACTTGCCACTTCACAAAGTAATCGATCGCCCGCTTTATGCCCTAAGGTATCATTAATTTTTTTAAACTTATCTAAATCTAAAAAATACAAAGCAAGGTTAGCATTCTGTTTTTCACAAAGTTTTATTGAAGTATTAAGCTCTCTCATCATGTGAGTTCGATTCGATATACCCGTTAAATCGTCTTTATAAGCCAAGAAGTGTAACCGCGATTGCATTTTAACTTCACGGGCAACATCGCGAACATGTAAAGTATATTCTACGGTAAATTTACTCCCTAGTTGAGCGCTTGTGATAGTTATTTCTGCAGGAAAAGTGTCACCCGAAATACGGCGTATTTCAAGTGTTGTTCTTCTGTTAAGTACTAGAGTATTAGCAACAGAAAATGCATGTTTCAAACTATCTATAGCTTCTGACTTATGCTCTTCTAACATAAACAAATTAAAAAAGGATTGGCCAAGCACATCTTTTTTAAGTATCCCAAAAACACGTTCTGCTGAAGGGTTAAACTCAATGATGTTACCGTCGATATCAATGCTTACAATACTATCCATTGATGAATCTAAAATGACACTTTTTCGTTTTTCACTCAATTGGAAGCGTTTAATAGCTTTGTCACGTTCATTCATTTCTTTGGTGACACGCGAAATAACTTGATTATACTTCTCGGCTATTTGACCAACCTCAGTAAAGGGTTCTTCTGCTACTGATGTAGTAAAGTCTCCTTGGCTTTGCTGAATTTCCATTTCAGAAAGTAAATTAACCAACTCATTACTAGCTCGGTGCTCAGTAATATTCAGCCCTCTAATTTCATCAGCTAAAGAAACACGTAATGGTACAATAAAATTGATTAACTTAAAAAGAACATAACTCACGGTTGTGCAATAGGCGCCTATGCTGACAACCCCTAATACTTGTGTATATAATTGCTGATAAAAGTTTAATCCTGTATCTAAAATATCAGGATCACCAAAAATTGCCACTGCCAAAGTTCCCCATATACCAGCAAACAAATGCACTGGCACCACCGATAACCCGTCATCAATATGTAATTTGTGTAAGAATAAATTACCTAAATACATAACGATACCTGACACAGCGCCTATAGCAACAGCTTCCACAGGGGAAACAGCAAAACAGGAAGCCGTAATACCAACCAAACCAGCTAATATACCATTAAGACAAAAACTGATGTCCATATATTGCTTATGCATATAATGAACAAGGGTAACCGTAAGCCCCCCTAGTGCGGCTGCCAAACTTGTATTTAATAAAATAATTGGTACTTGATCATTAAAGGCTAAAGTACTGCCCGCATTAAAACCAAACCAGCCAAACCAAATCAAAAACACACCTAAGCTAGCCATTGGTAGACTACTGCCCGATGGAAATTTATCCTTTAATTCAAAGCGTTTATAACGTGGCCCTATAATGATTATTGCAATAAGAGCTACCCAACCGCCCACAGAGTGTACAACGCTAGAACCAGCAAAATCGACAAAGCCTATAAGCTCTAACCAACCACTATTTACCGATTTTAAAACACCACCCCACACCCAATGACCAACGATTGGATAAATAACAGCACTTAAAATAATAGTGAGAGCAACATAACCAAAAAAACTCATTCGCTCAGCGACAGCACCAGACATCAGTGTTGCTGCAGTACCACAGAACATCATTTGAAAAAAGAAAAAGGAGATATTGGCGGGGGATTGCGCATCACCATAAAAAAAGTTATTACTTCCAAAAAGTCCAAAAATTGAGGTGCCAAACATTAAACCAAAGCCAACACACCAAAAAATAGAAATTGAGACGATGAAATCAATAATATTTTTCGCAGCAACATTAATATTGTTCTTTCTACGGGTCTTACCGCTTTCTAAACATAAAAAACCGGCCTGCATACAAAAAACTAAAAGTGCTGATATAACCAACCACAGTGTATCAACCATCGTTACTCCTTAAATAGTTTTTAAATTCTTCAAACCACCCAACTAGACAGTTCAATCTTAAAACTTTGTAGTATAAACAACTGCTCGGCTAGCAGCGATCCATTTTTACCTGCTACCTTTACCTTATACATGCTAAATCAGGTTTCTGTATCAGCAACTCTATATTTGGTGCATTGTCAGGGTAAATCGCAATCCCAATACGTGTACGCACGCTTTTATCATCTAAAGTGAAACCCGCTAACATTAATATTCGTGGCTTAATGATTAAGCTAGCAGGACAAATTAATTGTCGCCTTATTCCATTTTTAACTACCAACAAAAAGCATAGCTTTTCAACCCCGACGCTTTCTCAGGATTATTCCCATTCGATAGTGGCTGGCGGCTTACCTGAAATATCATAAACAACCCGTGATATACCTTCAATTTCATTGATAATACGATTTGAAACCAACCCCAAGAAATCATAAGGTAAATGCGACCAACGAGCCGTCATGAAATCAACCGTTTCAACACAACGTAAGCTAACAACCCAATCGTATTTACGAGCATCGCCCATAACACCAACAGAGCGTACTGGCAAAAATACGGTAAACGCTTGGCTAACTTTGTGGTACAAGTCAGCTTTGTGTAATTCTTCAATAAAAATAGCGTCTGCACGGCGTAGTAAATCACAGTATTCTTTTTTCACTTCACCTAAAACACGCACACCTAAGCCAGGCCCAGGGAATGGGTGACGATAAAGCATGTCGTATGGCAAACCTAACTCTAAACCAATTTTACGCACTTCATCTTTAAATAATTCACGTAATGGTTCAACTAAGCCTAGTTCCATATAATCAGGTAAGCCACCAACATTATGGTGCGATTTAATCACCTGTGCTTTACCTGTTGCTGACGCGGCTGATTCGATAACATCAGGGTAAATAGTCCCTTGGGCTAACCATTTAGCATTTTTAAGTTTTTTCGACTCTTCTTCAAACACATCAATAAAAACATTACCAATAATTTTACGTTTTTTCTCAGGATCCGCTTCACCTTTCATTCGGTCTAAGAATCGCTCTTCAGCTTTCACATGAATTATCTTTAAACCAAAGTGATCGCCAAACATATCCATCACCTGTTTGCCTTCATTTAAACGTAATAAGCCGTTATCAACAAAAACACAGGTAAGTTTATCGCCAATAGCACGTTGTAATAACATCGCGACAACCGATGAATCAACACCACCTGAAAGACCTAAAATAACTTCATCATCACCAATTTGTGCTTTCATTTTGGCAATAGCATCTTCAATGATAGTTGCAGATGTCCATAACTTTTCGCACTGACAAATATCAACAACAAAATGCTCTAAAATACGCATACCTTGCTTAGTGTGCGTTACCTCGGGGTGAAATTGTACGCCATAAAGTTGTTTGTCTTCATTGGCTATTGCCGCAAAAGTACAGCTGTCGGTTTTAGCAACCGTAACAAAACCTGCCGGAATCGCTGAGACTTTATCGCCATGACTCATCCATACATCTAATAAAGCATTGCCATTAGCACTAACACTGTCTTCAATAGCATTAAATAAAGCCGATTTAGTCACCACCTCCACAGCAGCATAGCCAAACTCTTTCTGTTCAGAACTTTCTACACTACCACCAAGCTGTTCAGCCATGGTTTGCATACCGTAACAAATACCTAATACTGGCACCTCTGCAGTAAACACATAGTCTGGCGCACGAGGTGAATTCTCAATCGTTACTGACTCAGGGCCGCCAGCAAGAATAATGCCTGTTGGATTAAATTCTTTAATTTGTGCTTCGGTCACGTCCCATGACCAAAGTTCACAATAAACGCCAATTTCACGAACACGACGAGCAATAAGCTGAGTGTATTGTGAACCAAAATCTAATATCAGTATGCGGTGATCATGAATGTCTTTACTCATGTTTGTTTTCCTAGCTTTAGCTGCTCATTAATTTAGAGCTGTGTATATTAAGTAAAAAGCTGAGTATCTCTTTTTAGATATACTCAGCCTATTTGAATTTTTGTTTTCCATTTAACGAAAACAATTAAGAATGTTTTTGCCACATCAAGTTGAGAGTATTTTAGTTCTAGTGCAAGGCGCTAACGCGGAGTTGACGAGTGCAATAAGCACTTGCAACGCTGAAATTGAGCTAAAATAACTCAACCAAGTTAACCTGTACGATAATTTGGGGCTTCTTTGGTGATGGTTACATCATGTACATGTGATTCACCCATACCTGCAGACGTTATTTTCATAAATTCAGGCTTAGTTCGCATAGTTTCAATATCTTTAGAGCCAGTTAAGCCCATAGATGATCGTAAACCACCCATTTGTTGATGAATAATTGCCGATACAGGGCCTTTATACGCGACGCGACCTTCAATACCTTCTGGCACTAATTTATCTGCTTCACCATCAGATTTTTGGAAGTAACGATCACTTGACCCTTCTTTTTGACTCATGGCACCCAAAGAGCCCATACCACGATATGATTTATAGTAACGACCTTGATAAAGTTCAACTTCACCCGGTGCTTCTTCAGTCCCTGCCAACATACTACCAACCATGACACAGTGAGCGCCAGCAACTAAGGCTTTAGCAATATCACCTGAAAAGCGAATTCCGCCATCAGCAATCACTGGAATACCCGTACCTTTCAATGCTTCAACCGCGTTTGATATGGCGGTTAACTGTGGAACACCAACACCGGTAACAATACGTGTTGTACAAATTGAACCTGGACCTATACCTACTTTAACCGCATCAACGCCCGCATCAGCCAATGCTTTAGCACCTGCCCCCGTGGCCACGTTACCCGCAATAATTTGTAAATCAGGGTATTTATCGCGAGTTTCTTTAACACGGTCTAATACGCCTTGTGAATGTCCATGAGACGTATCTATTAATAACACATCAACGCCTGCAGCAACCAAAGCATCAATACGCTCATCAGTGCCCGCGCCAACGCCAACCGCTGCGCCTACACGTAAACGACCTAGCTCATCTTTACACGCATTTGGCTTGTTTTCAGCTTTCTGATAATCTTTCGCTGTAATAAGCCCCACTAGTTTGAATGCATCATCAACAACCAATATTTTTTCAATACGGTTTTCATGCATTAGCCCTAAAATCACTTCGCGAGCAGCGCCCTCGTTTACGGTTACTAAATTTTCTTTAGTGGTCATTAATGCCGATGCAGGTTTAGTTAAGTCTGTTTCAAAGCGTAAATCACGACCTGTGATGATACCGACTAAGTTATTTTCATCATCAACCACTGGGAACCCGGTAAAACTTAAGTCATCTGCTTTACGCATGATTTTTTCAATAGAATCAGAAGCTCTGACCGTTTTCGGATCAGATACAATACCACTTTCATACTTTTTAACTTGCTTCACATTACTGGCTTGTTCAGCAATAGTCATATTTTTATGAATAAAACCTAAACCACCTTCTTTCGCTAAAGTAATCGCTAAACGCGCTTCAGTTACTGTATCCATAGATGCAGAAACCATAGGTACATTTAAAGTAATATTTCGGGTTAAATAGGTTTTTAGTTCGGCTGTATGAGGTAGTACCGTTGAATGAGCTGGTACTAGTAGAACATCGTCAAAAGTTAACGCTTCTTGGGCAATTCGTAACATCGCAATATCACCATGGTTAGATGTGAAGTGAGCACTAAACTTGTTAAAGTTAGTACTTAATATTGCGGCAGAATTTTAACTGTTTTCTGTTGTCAGGTAAACATAAATTTCCCTTTGAAAGGGTATTATTTTAACGAGAGAATTAAAACGGTGTCTTAATAATACTTCGCTCACCACTGCTGAAACTCGCCTTTTGAAGTCGTTTGGGTATATACTCTTGTTCCAACACGTTTTAACTGTATGAATACCCCTTATTATGGCAGTACAGCACATTTTACAAGTAAGCGAGCTAACCAAAAAAGTTCGCTTTATTTTAGAAAGTGAACTTAACACTGTCTGGCTAACCGGTGAAATATCTAATTTTATTTCAGCGAGTTCTGGTCATTGGTATTTATCACTTAAAGACAGCAAGTCTCAAGTTCGCTGTGCCATGTTTAAAGGCAATAATCGTCGCGTAGGGCTAAAACCACGTAATGGCCAACAAGTTTTAGTGCGTGCCAAAGTGTCTTTGTATGAACCTCGGGGTGATTTTCAATTAATTATTGAGCAAATGGAAGATGCTGGTGAAGGTTTACTACGTCAACAATATGATCAATTAAAAAATAAGCTCAATGCACTAGGTATATTTTCCCAAGCACATAAGCAAGCCATACCTGAACACATTGAAACGGTAGGAATAGTTACTTCACCTACCGGCGCGGCTGTCAAAGATGTTTTATCGGTATTAAAACGTCGAAATTCTAATATTAATGCCATTATATATCCCGCGTTAGTTCAAGGAGAATATGCCAGTAATGATATTTGCCATGCTATTACCCAAGCCAATAATCGCCAAGAGTGCGACGTGCTTATTGTTGGTCGTGGTGGTGGTTCTTTAGAAGATCTTTGGCCATTTAATGAAGAGTCTGTGGTGTATGCTATTTATAATAGTAAATTACCTATCATCAGTGCAGTTGGCCATGAAGTTGATACCACATTAAGTGATTATGTAGCCGATTTACGCGCTGCCACACCTTCAGCGGCAGCAGAATTGGTAGCCAGTGACAGTAGTGAACTCTTAGATAAAATAAAAACAGCTGAACAACGGTTAATTCATGCTATTAACCGAAAAAAAATGGTTTTTCTCCAACAACACAATCATCTTCAACATAGATTAGTGCAAGTTCATCCTGAGCAACAACTGCGGGTACAACAACAAAAGCACGATGAATTGAGCTTGCGTTTATCACAAGCAGTACAGCGGTTAATGGCACAATCAACACAACAGCCAATACAACTACAACAAAGATTAATTCAGTTATCTCCGGTAAAAACAATCACTAAACAGCAAAAACAAACAAACCAACAAGAACAAAGATTAATTCATGCCATGCAAAACAGCTTACAGCATAAGCGTGAATCTTTTGTACATCTAATAGAGCAAATACAGTTAGTGAGCCCGTTAGCAACAATTGCTCGTGGTTATAGCATTACCCGAAGTAAAAATAACAAAGTTATCAACTCTATTGCACAAGTGTCGTTGAACGATGAAATTATGGTACAAGTTACTGATGGCTCGTTTAAAGCTAGAGTACTCTAAGCACTCACAGCACCATTTACCAACGCACTAGTCTTGTACAGTGATAGTATTGAGTAGTAACTGACTTATTTGATTATCACTTTTTTCGTTGAATTTAATACCAAACGACAAACCCCCTGAATGCTGCTTTAAATTGCACACAGAGCCTTTAAGCTTAAGATTATTACCTCCCTGGTTATCTTCAATTATAATTTCAATTACTTTCTTTTCTGATAACACCAGTTTTTCACCATTTTCAATCGTTAACTGACAACCGTTAATAGACAAATTGGTAATAACTGTTTGCCAATACTCTCGATCTATTTTGACTTTGGCATGAATGTAAGTGTCGATACGAATAGATGAACGTAAATTTTGTATACCAACCTTACGCGGAAAATCTAATACTATAATGCGTGATGGTATTTGTATGGATTGCTTAATTGTACTAACAAAAGCAAGCACTGCGCCCTCGTGCCCTTCAATCAAACCACGTACTGTTACACCCGTTCCTTGTGTTATATGATGAGAAAAGTTACCTAACTTATTTATGTCTGGAAATTGAATGAGTACATATTTATTAGGTAAATAACCAATAAATATTGTCCTAAACTTACACCGTTGACCGGCAGGGGTATTAATATCAACGGTTATCATTGAGCCCCCATGTAATAAAGCCAAATTGCGATTTAAGCGAGCTGCTGTTTCAATATTAGTTGCTTTACTAGCCATAGTTACTCAATTAACAATAATAATATAGATAATTCACATTATCTAAAGAAGAAGTTAAATACAATATAAATCAGTTACAGGTAGTAGAGTACGAGTCGCGAGGTACTACGAAAGTAAATAGTGAGTGACGAGTCACAAGTTGCGAAGAAGCAACAATAGATTGATGTCTTTTCGCTACTCGTAACTGCTTACTCGTTACTTATTTTCTTTATTATACCCTTGAGTTGCTCTCGCTATTTTCTTTTGCTCGGTATAGGTTAATTTTTTCTTGCCTGCGAATGGATTTGCAGTTTCTCTAAATTCTATTCGAATGGGCGTACCCATGATTTTTAATGATTTACGGTAATAATTCATTAAATAGCGCTTGTATGACTGAGGTAACTTTTTAGCTAAATTACCGTGGATAACTATAATAGGTGGGTTATAGCCGCCTGCATGAGCATACTTCAACTTAATACGACGACCATTATACATAGGGGGCTGATGATCAAATATTGCCATATCCAATATTTTAGTCACCATCGCAGTAGAAATACGCTTGGTAGCACTGATAAAGGCTTCTTCTACTGACGCATATAAATGCCCGACACCTGTACCATGCAACGCTGAAATAAAGTGAACTTTAGCAAAATCAATAAAACCTAAACGTCTGTCCATCTCTGTTTTAATTCTATTTTTAGCATGCTCTTCTAATCCATCCCACTTATTAACGGCTAATACCAGTGAACGACCCGATTCTAAAATAAAACCGAGTAAACTTAAATCTTGATCACTAATACCTTCACGTGCATCAATTAGTAACAAACAGACATTAGAGTCTTCAATAGCACGTAATGTTTTAATTACTGAAAACTTTTCAACTATATCACTAACATTTTTACGACGACGTATACCCGCGGTATCAATTAAGGTGTACGAGCGTCCATTGTGCTCCATCGGAATATAAACACTATCGCGAGTGGTGCCTGGCGCATCAAAAACAACCACACGTTCTTCACCCAAAATACGATTAGTTAAGGTTGATTTACCGACATTAGGTTTACCGATAATTGCCAGTTTAATGGTATCGTTTTCTTTGGGTGCTTCGTCAATTTGTTGCTCAAGTTCTGCTTCGCTAAGCTCATGCTCAAATTCATCATTAGAAAAGCCATCAAACTCACCTTCTGCGGAATTAGCGACTTTAGGCTGACCAAGCGCTTCAATATGAGGAGTAAGCGCTAAGGTTAATAATTGCGTTACGCCGCGACCATGGGCTGCAGCAATTTTATGCACTTCTTCACCAAGACTTAACGCATAAAATTCAGCTATGGCAGAATCGGCATCGATACCATCAACCTTGTTAGCGACTAAAAATATTTTTTTGTCTTGCTTACGCAAGTAATCAGCAATACCATAATCAGCAGAGGTTAAACCATCACGTGCATCTACTAAAAATAATACCGCATCAGCTTCGTCAATAGCCGTCAACGATTGTTCAGCCATTAATAAATCAATACCTTCTTCATCACCATTAATACCACCGGTATCAATTACAATAAAAGGATGCTCTTCAACCTCTGCCTGACCATATTGGCGATCGCGTGTTAAGCCTGGGTAATCAGCAACTAAGGCATTTCTAGAGCGGGTTAGGCGATTAAATAATGTTGATTTACCAACATTTGGACGGCCAACTAAGGCTACAACAGGAAGCATGAAAACCTCAAAAATGAAATAAAGACCTTACTCCTACTTTAATAATAGAGCAGAATAAGGTTATTTATTTATAATATATGAAAAACAAGTAACAGCTCCAACGAATATTGCAGAGGAGCCGTAAATAATTTGAGTCTAAAAAATTAATTAAAAACGCGTCGATACACTTAGTTCAGAAAAACATGTTATATCCTTTACAAAGGGTAATTTATTGCCCTTTGTCGGACTAAAGTCCAACTTACAATAGGTATTTTAAGTTTAACAGTACATCCTGAGTTACTGACATAGTAAGTTACCTAAATAGTAAGATTTACTTTTCAATTGCAACTATTTTCGTGTTTCAATTGCTTGTAAATCACCATTTCGTGATTGGCTATATAAAACATTACCAACTACTGTTGGTGTAGAATGTATACCACTGCTATCCACTTGATGGCGAGCAACGATCTCACCGCTTTCTTGGTCTAACCAATGTAAATAGCCTTCAAAATCACCTACTACAATATAATTATCAATAACAACAGGACCCGTAACACCACGATTAGTCAGTGCTAAATTACTCCAACGCTCAATACCACTTACTCTATCGATAGCATAAACATGGCCACGTAAATTTGTTAAGAAAATAGTATTACGATAAATAGAAATTTGACGATATGATGAATATTGACGCTTCCACACCACGCGGCCACTTTTCAATTCAATGGCCGCTAAGTTTCCTTGAGAAGAAACAGCATAAACTTTATCACCAAAAACAACCGGTGATGAATCGACATCAATAATGCGTTCAAGTTCAGTTGAGCCCGCTGGCTCACCTATTTCAGTTGACCAACCCTGCTGGCCTTTATCTAATAAGTAAACATTAACACTGCCTTTACCTGTACCGATAAGAACACCACCCGACGCAATTACTGGTTGACTAATACCACGTAATGTTAACGCAGGAACATCTTGCTCTATTTCCCATAACTCTTCACCATTGTCAGCATTAAAGGCTTTCATAATACCTGACGCTGTATTTACCACGACAACTCCAGAATCAACCGCGGGTGAAGAAATTATTTCACCTTTAATATCTGCTTGCCAAACAAGCTCTCCCGACTTTGTATTTAAAGCATAGACTTTGCCGCCTTCACTACCAATAAAAATTTTATTTACCCCCGCAACGGGCCCACCCGCAAGCATTGCTGACACTCGGCTACCCCAAAAGCTACGTTCATTATCAACATCACTTAAGTCTGAACTCCAAAGTTCTTTACCCGTTTTTGCATCAAAGGCAATAACATCTCCAGCTCGGCTAGCACTATAGACAGCATCATAGGCGACAACAGGCTTAAGGCGAGAAAAGTAATCCTCGCTACCATCACCAACGCTTTCTTTCCATAAAACATCTGGCTCAAACTGTTCATTTATTTCAGTAAGTTCAGCAACTAATTTACTCGCGTCTTCGTCTTCATCTGTTGATGAGCAGCTAAACAAAGCACTAGACAATAAAAGCACGGCCAGTATATTTTTGTAATTTGTTAAGAATCGCTGACTAACCTGTTTATTAAAGAATACCATTGAACAACCTTATTTACTTAGCAGCAGGAACTGTAGAAGTTAAGTTAACAGCAGTAGCCAAGTCATCTAATTTCATTTGCAAACTTGGACTACCTGCTAAACCACCAGCGGCAATAGCAACTTGATAGGAGTTACGCGCTAATTCTTTTTTTCCTTGCAATAAATAGGTGTCACCTTTTATTTCTTCAACAGCCCCAGTGAATGATTCAGGTAAAGGTTTAGCTAAAGTGACAAAGGCTTGTTCATATTGCGTCAACTGAATTTGTACACGCGCTAAACGTAAGCTCGCAATACCTTTAATACCATCTGTGGGAGCACTGGCAATAGCTGCCATTAATTGTGACTGTGCTTCAGCCCAGTTTTGTGTGCTTGCTGCTTCTTTAGCCAATGCTAATGCGGTTAATGACGCATAACTAGTGGTAGAATTTTCAGAGAGAAATTTCGCTGCATTTTCACTAAAGGCTTGTTTATCGCTAGCACTATTTTCTATAAGCGTAAGGTAACGATTTGAAACAGCCATTTCATCAGCAAGCTTATTGTCTTTATAGTAGTTAAAACCAATAAAACCGACAAAACCTAAAACAATACCAGCAATAATCATATTGCCATTTTCTTGCCAGTAACCTTTAATTGCTTCTACTTGTTGTTCTTCTGTTTGATAAATATCCACTTCTTCACCTTCGACTAAGCGCCTTAAATTAATGTCGTTAATAAGCTTGGAATTTTCTCAAATGCCAAGTTTTGTTGTTCTTGTTGTCCACGTAAATATTTAACCATAACCTGCTGCTCAGCAATTTCGTTATCACCTAAGATTAGTGCAATTTGGGCACCTGACTTATCAGCACGCTTTAATTGTTTTTTCATATTGCCGCCACCACAGTGACATTGCAATCGAATGTCAGGCACTTGATCTCGCCATTGTTCAGCTAATGCATTAGCTGCAATTTGCGCATCATCACCTAAAATAATCACATACGCATCAACCTGTGAACGTACATTGTTAACTTTATCTAACTCAGTTAACATCAGCACTAAGCGCTCTATACCTAAAGCAAAGCCAAAAGCTGGCGTTGCTTTACCGCCTAGTTGCTCAACTAAACCATCATAACGACCACCTGCACAAACAGTACCTTGCGCACCCAAACTGTCAGTTACCCATTCAAAAACAGTTCGGTTGTAATAATCTAAGCCACGTACTAAACGTTCATTGAGTACATACTTAATTTCTGCTGCATCTAACCGTGCACAAAGGCTGGTAAAATGTGCTTGAGTTTCTTCACCAAAGTAATCTGATAATTTTGGCGCATCGGTTAATACTGCTTGCACTTGCGGGTTTTTGCTGTCTAATACTCTAAGTGGATTAGTATGCATACGACGCTTAGAGTCTTCATCAAGCAACTCTTCACGCTCTGTTAAATAATCAATTAGCGCTAAACGATAATTTGCACGTTCTTCATTACTACCTAACGAGTTCAACTCTAGTGTGACAAATTCATTGATGCCAAGTTCCCGCCATAAACGAGAAGTGAGTATAATAACTTCAGCATCTATATCTGGCGTCGCAATTCCAAAGGACTCTAAGCCAAATTGATGAAATTGGCGATAACGACCTTTTTGTGGTCTTTCATGACGAAACATTGGTCCCATATACCAAAGACGTTGTTCTTGGTTATATAAAAGCCCATGTTGGTTACCTGCGCGTACACAACTGGCTGTGCCTTCTGGACGTAATGTTAGGCTGTCGCCATTACGATCCTCAAAGGTATACATTTCTTTTTCAACAATATCGGTTACTTCACCGATAGAACGTTTAAAAAGCGCGGTTGACTCAACGATTGGCATACGTATTTCAGCAAAACCGTAATTACTGGCCACTCTGCGTAATACTGATTCTACCATTTGCCATATATTAGTTTCACCTGGCAAGCAGTCATTCATACCGCGAATTGCTTGTAACGCCTTATTTTTAGCCACTTATTTATTTCTCTCTTTTGTACTTTGCTGTGTTTTAGCTGTGTTTTATTTGAAGATAACTATGTGTTAATTTTACGCAGCGCGCATTATAACGAATAACTCACCAGACTTAAATGGGAGAATAATATTACCAATTCCATTAAATTATTGCTTACTGTACTCGTTAAAATATTCTAAGGCAGTGTTGCTCTCAATACCTATACCCAGCAACTGGTCATTCAAACACCTACCCTGAATTATTTTTCTGCGTATGACAAAACCACAAACTTAAAGGAATTGGTATAACGCCTCAATGATTAATCTATGGGTGTAAAATTAATTTTATTTTTTTCATTTATTCGCTCATCTATAGCATGGGCTTTAGCGCGTATACGTTGTTCAAGTTGATCAACCAAATATGTATTATCAAAACGTTCTTTTTGACGTATGCCGTCAAGATAGTAACCGCTTTTTTTATTACTGCCGGTTAACCCTAGATCAGACACCATTGCTTCACCGGGACCATTAACAATACAGCCAATAATAGAGACATCCATTGGCGTCATAATGTCTTCAATACGCTGTTCAAGGGCATTTACTGTGGCAACCACATCAAACTCTTGACGAGAACAACTAGGGCAAGCAATTAGATTAATACCACGACTGCGCAATTTCAAAGATTTTAAAATATCGAATCCCACTTTGATTTCTTCTATTGGATCAGCGGCAAGTGATATACGTAATGTATCACCAATACCTTGAGCCAATAATAACCCTAAACCAACAGATGATTTAACTGAGCCTGTGCGTAAGCCGCCCGCTTCAGTAATACCTAAATGCAAGGGGTTATCAATTTGTTTAGCCAGTAGTTTGTAGGATTCTACCGCCAAAAACACATCAGATGCTTTGACACTCACTTTGAATTGGTTGAAGTTTAATCGATCTAGTATGTCAACATGGCGCATGGCTGATTCAAACAGTGCTTCGGGTGTAGGCTCAGTGTATTTCTCTTGAATATCTTTTTCTAATGAACCACCATTAACACCAATTCTAATAGGAATGTTTTTATCACGAGCACATTCAACCACGCTGCGAATTCTGTTTTCATTACCAATGTTCCCCGGATTTATACGTAAGCAATCAGCGCCATACTCGGCTACTTTTAAGGCAATACGATAATCAAAATGAATATCAGCAACTAAGGGAACATCCACTTGCTTTTTGATTTCACGAAATGCTTCCGCTGCGTCCATAGTAGGCACACTTACTCGAACTATATCAGCGCCTACCGCTTCTAATGCTTTAATTTGTGCAACCGTAGCGATAACATCAGTAGTTAACGTGTTGGTCATTGATTGCACAGTAATGGGTGCATCACCACCAACGGGTACATTACCCACCATAATTTGACTTGATTTACGACGAATGATTGGAGATTCTTTAAACATAATTTATTCTTTTTTAACTTTTAATAAAATAAGTAACTGAAATAAGCCGTTGAAATAATTAAAGCTTCTAAATAAAGTTTATAAATAGTGTATTTATAAAAAAGTGTTTATTGTGAAATTAATGGCAATGTAAACTTGGTGATATTACCTTGATTAAAAGACGACATATCAACTTGCTTACCATTAAAAACAATTGTTGCTAATTCCGGTTTACCCAAGGTTACTTTTAACGGTACCTTACCGGTAACTGTCATAACGTAGCCCAATTTTTTAACGCCCCATGCAATGCGCTCGCCATTTGCATCAAAAATATTAACCCAACAATCACCTGAAAAAGTAAACACTGCGGTGCTAATATCAGGCACAAGTTCAGTTTCAGTGTTAACCTTAGTTTGAGATTGAGCGTTTATTTGAGCATTAATCTGACTTTCAAGCCTTGCTTCTAGCTTTGCCTCGTTAACAGGTGATGCAGTAATAGATGACCCAACTGACAATTCAGCCGCTTCAACTGTTTTTTTGACTACATTCACATCAACTATGTCAATAACTTTACTAGCGATTTGCTCTTCTTGCTTTGGTTTATCAACTAAATTAACCGGTAGTTCTGGCTCTTGTAGCCACCATAACACCATCAAGCCAAACAAAAGAGCAGTAATTAAATAGCTAAACCACATTATACGGCTATGTTCAGCTTGCTTTTCGGTTAAATTAGAAAAACTTTGCATTTCACTGCGCTGCACTTCAGCAAGACTTAGCTTGTCATATGCACTGAGGACCTCATCAATATCAACTGCCACTAATTTAGCATAATTACGTAAGTAGCCACGGTTAAATGTTGCTGGCAACATTGGTTCAAAAATATCTTGTTCTATTTCATTCACTAAGTTTGTTCTAAAATTTAACCTGTTACTGACATCTTCTTTGCTCAGTGATAATTTTTTTCGTGCTTCACTGAGCATTAAACCCGGACCAACAACGTCTATATTTTCACAAAGCTCATCCACTTGCTTGCTACTAGTGGCAGCTAAAACTTCTTTATTCATTTATTCAGTCACCGTATTAGGGTCTATTAAATGTAATGTATCATTGATACGAATTTTTTTATTACCAGAAAGATTATTCCAACGACGTAAAGCCTTAATCTTAATGTTATATTTCACCGAAATACCAAACAATGTATCACCCGTATTTACCACATGAATTTCTGGAAGCTTATTACTAACATCACCACTTTTTTGGCTTTGTTGTGTTTGGCTTAGCTTGGCTTGCGTGGAGCCGTTGATTAACGCCTCTTTTACTGAAGGCGTACCTTCTATAATTAGTGCAGGTTTTTTAGCTATGTGAAAAATCTCTTGATCTTCAAAGGGTACCTCTTTTTCAACTAACGCTACCGTATTGATTTTATTTTCGGTTATTAGTGTTTTTGTTTTATTCTCTTTCCCCCTATTTGATGCTGTTGAAGACGTTGGTACTGTTGGTGACATTGGTACTATTGATGGTGGTGCTGATATAACAACAACTCGTTTATCTTGGTCACTCGTATTAGCAGTAGCTTTACTCACTGTCGTCTGTTCTTGTTCAGTAGTTTTATGTTCAGAAACTGGGGGAATAATGACGACACTTTCCATTGTCAAAGCAGCGTTAATTACCGCAACAGAGGCGGTAGATTTTGTACCTACTGTAGTGTTTATTGTACCTAATTTTGGTACTAGCACTGCTTGAATAACTTGTTGATTGACAACTTCCAATTTTACTAAACTAGCACTATTCACTGTATTTCTCGATACTGGATTTTTAGGTGATAATGCATTTTTAGGTGATAGTTTCACCACACGTTTTGTTGATTTAACGGGCGTGTCACTAATTAGCGTTAATTTATACCGTTTAGCTAAGCTATCAGCCTCAATTAACTCAAGTTCATTCAACAAATATTGCTGTGCTTCCCATGATTGTGGGTACATTTTCACTAACATAGCGCCATAATTTTTAGCGGTACGCCTTTGTCCTAATTTCAAGTAGACTTTATAAGCTAACGCGATAGATTGGGGCGTAAAACGCCGAGTAACTTTTTCAAAGCGTTGTTCATATTTTTTAGCTTGGGTAAATTCTCCCATAGCATATTGTAAACGTACCATTTGAAATAATGTAGTTGCATTACCGGGGCTATGCATAACTGCTTTGTGTAAGTACTCCTCTGCTTTTACAAAGTTATCTTTTTGTAAAAAACATGACGATAGATTTGAATAACTTTTAGCAACCAATATATAACTAGGTACCGCAATAGCTTTTAATAACTGCTTTTCTGCTGCCTCAGCTTGATCTTGACGACATAAATACACACCATAATTATTTAAGGTATTAGCATCATCACTTTTTAACGACAGGGCTTGCTCAAAGGACGCTATTGCTAATTCATGTTCACCAACAATTTCAAAATAATGAGCAAACGCTGTGTATACTTGCACCATTTTAGGAGAAAATTGTTTAGCCTTTTCTAAATTTTGTTTGGCTTGCGCCATATTTCCCATTCTCAAATAACCTAAACCTAGTGAAATACGCGTTGCTGCCATTTCATCTCTATTGGCTTGGTTCTTCACTACGGGCGTTTCACCATTTTCAAATTCTTGCGTTACACAGGCTGACAACGCAGCCGATATTACCGCAACAATAAGTAATGAAATTCGTTTTTTAGTCAAAGGTTATCCCTAATGTATTTACCATGGTTAAATACTATTATGCAGAATTTTTAAGATAGTAACCTGATCAGACTATTTTTACCGAAATTTCGTCAGCATTCAGCTGTTTTTTTTCTGTTCGTACATTTTCTTGTCTTTGGGCACGTTTTGTACGATCTAAAACATCACCCGCCAACTGACCACATGCTGCGTCAATATCTTCTCCACGTGGCCTACGCGTAATAACCGTTAAACCATAGCTTTGTAAAACTTTGTCAAAACGATCAATGCGAGAATTACTTGGCCGCTTGTATGGTGAGCCGGGGTAAGGATTAAAAGGGATCAAATTAATTTTACTGGGTAAGCCTTTTAACACATGTGCTAACGCATGCGCTTGATCCGTTGAATCATTCACATGATCTAGCATCACATATTCAATTGTTGCTTGCTTATTCGCTTTAGAGCCATTTATGTAACGACCTGCCGCCGTAATAAATTCTTCTAATGGATATTTTTTATTAATGGGAACCAATTCATCACGCAACTTATTATCCGGAGCATGAATAGAAATAGCTAAGGCACAATCAATTTTAGCTTTAAGCATATCAAGTGCGGGTACCACACCCGAAGTACTCACTGTAACTCGGCGCTTGGATAAACCATAACCTAAATCATTGAGCATGGTATCGAGCGCTGGAATTAAATTTTTCATATTGAGTAATGGCTCACCCATCCCCATCATAACGATATTAGTGATGGGTCTTTTACCGGTAATACGCGTGGCGCCAATATCATTAGCAACTCGCCATACTTGGCCAATAATCTCTGACATGGACAAGTTACGATTAAAACCTTGTTGAGCAGTTGCACAAAAAGTACATTCAAGCGCACAACCTACCTGTGATGATACACATAATGTAGCGCGATCATTTTCAGGAATCCAAACGGTTTCAACTTTTTGGCCACCCTCTAATATCAAAGCATATTTAATTGTGCCATCTTTCGAGACTTGCTTTTCAGAAATTTCTGGCGCTTTAACTTCACAGTTATGTTGTAGCTTCTCCCTAAGTTTTCTATTTATATTTGTCATTTGTTCAAAATCACTATAACCAAAGTGATAGATCCATTTCATAATTTGATCCGCTCTAAAAGGCTTTTCACCGATAGAGGAAAAATACTCTCTCAATCCTTGATGATCAAAATTTAATAGATTGATTTTGCTGCTTTCTTTAGCAACTTCTTTGACATTTTCTGTGACGATTGGGCCGCTCATACAACAAGTTCTCAAACTGATAGGGAAAGATAAATAATACTAATTGAGGTAATGAAAAGATGATTCATTGCCTCAATTAGTATAAGGTCGCGAATTGTACACTTTTCAAGCAAGTTTCGCAATTTTATGCTCAAGTATAAAAACAAAAAAGGATTTTACTAATCACTCAGTAAAATCCTTTTGTTTAAACTCTCAATCCACCTAAATATTAAAAATTTAGTGAGAATTAAAATAGCTTGGGTATAGACCAGAATTTATTATAGCTAATGCAGCGTAATAAGTTACGCTCTACAAATTAGCGTGTACGGCTACATATTTCTTCATCAGAGAAGAAATATGCAATTTCACGAGCTGCTGATTCTAACGCATCAGAACCATGAGCCGCATTTTCGTCAATGCTATCAGCAAGATCTGCACGAATAGTACCCGCAAGTGCTTCAGCGGGGTTAGTAGCACCCATAATTTCACGATTTTTAAGAACAGCGTTTTCGCCTTCTAAGACTTGAACCATTACCGGGCCTGAAGTCATAAATTCAACTAAAGCACCAAAGAAAGGGCGCTCGCTATGTTCAGCGTAGAAGCCTTCAGCCTTTTCTTGACTTAAGTGTAACATTTTAGAGGCTACAATTTTTAAACCCGCAGTTTCAAAACGGTTGTAGATTTGACCGATGAAGTTTTTAGCAACTGCGTCTGGTTTTACGATAGAAAAAGTACGTTCGATAGCCATGATAAGCCCTTTTAATAAATTTAAATTTTAGTTTTATTAAGTAGAGACCAAATAAAGGAACTGACATCTACAAATTTTGGCGCGATTATAAACGAAGTCAGAGTAAACGCCTAATACTAACCGTGGAATTATGGGGATTAAGATATGCCTAATACCCAAGTCACTTCAAAATATTCGTTTCAGGACGCCTGAGCTGTTAATTACAAGCTAGTTCTACGATATTGACGATATTCAGGTTGCCAAAAATTATGCTCTATTTTTTCTAACAACTCATCATCAGTTAGCGCCAAGGCTAAACCTTGCTTGTAAGCAACTTTAGCGATAGCAAAAGCAATGCCTCTACTTAGCTGTGCTATGCTTGTTAACGGTGGTAATAATTCACCTTTACCATTATTTGCTAAAGGCGATGCTGCCGCTAACATTTCACTGGCAACTTTCAGCATTTCATCAGTAATACGACTAATGTTTGCAGAAATTACACCCAGACCAATACCAGGAAAAATATAACTGTTATTACATTGAGCAATAGAAAACGTTTTACCTTGGTATTCTACTGCATCAAATGGGCTACCTGTGGCAATAATTACGTTACCTTCCGTCCAATTAATGACTTGCTTTGGTGTCGCTTCAACCTGCCTTGAAGGGTTACTTAATGGAAATATAATAGGCTTAGTACAATGTTGTTTCATTGCTTTAATAACGTCTTCAGTAAACATTCCTGATTGACCTGACACCCCAATAAGAATATCAGGCTTGGCGCCATTCATTACCTCTAAAAGGCTTGCATACTTCCCTTCAATATTCCACGATTTCAAAGCAAGTTTATTTTGGACTAGTTTTTGTTGAAAATCTCTTAAATCTTCCATTCCTTGGGTTAACAGCCCAAAACGATCTACCATAAACACTTGGTTTCGTGCTTGTATTGGCGCAAGCCCTTCTGAGACCATTTGAGTGATGATTTGCTCAGCGATACCACAACCAGCAGAACCAGCGCCAACAAAGGCTACTTTCAATTGTGATAATTTAACCCCAAGACTACGGCTAGCTGCCAACAAACTACCAACCGTAACGGCAGCTGTACCTTGAATATCGTCATTAAAACAACATATTTCATCGCGATACTTTGTTAAAAGCGGCATAGCATTTGGCTGGGCAAAATCTTCAAACTGCAACATAACATTGGGCCAACGGCGTTTTATAGCACAAACGAATAAATCAATAAACTCATCATACTCGGCTTGTCCAATGCGTTTATGCCGCGCTCCCATATACATAGGGTCATCCAATAATTTTTGATTATTGGTGCCAACATCTAACATCACGGGTAAAGTATAGGCTGGGCTAATACCACCACAAGCTGTGTATAGAGACAATTTACCAATAGGTATACCCATACCACCAATACCCTGATCTCCCAACCCTAAAACACGCTCGCCATCAGTCACTACAATGACTTTTATTTTATTTTTAGTCGCGTTGCGTAAAATATCATCTATTTGATGTCTATCTTCATAGGCAATAAAAAAACCACGTGAACTGCGATATATATCTGAGAATTGTTCACAAGCATCACCCACAGTCGGCGTATAAATAATTGGCATCATTTCAGCTAAGTACTTTTGTACCAGTTTAAAGAATAAGGTTTCGTTATTGTCGTGAATGGCTCTTAAGTAGATATGTTTATTGATATCGTTATTAAAACAGCTGTACTGAAGATAGGCTCGCGCAACTTGTTCGTCGATTGTTTCAAATCTAGGTGGTAATAAGCCAGTTAAATTAAAACAAACACGTTCATTTTCATCAAAAGCACTACCTTTATTTAATAAGGAGGTTTCTAATAAAGTTGGGCCTGAGTGGGATATGTAGAGAGGGTGCTTACTTTGAGTCATGTTATTGCTACTTTTTGTATTTTTATAGTGTTTTTATAGTATTTTTGTTTTTATAGTATTTAAAATTATCAGTATTGAATAATTAAAATAGATTTGATTATTTTACCTATGTCACCTCAAGATACAGGATTGTGCGAGAATTAAAAGGCTTATAGACAAAGTATTGATTGAAGCGAATAGTTATTCTGTTGTCAAAATCAATAACGCGGCATATACGCCTTTTAAACTCGCATCTTGAGGTGATATGGATATATATGATTGATGGGGTATAAATTAAATTTTACAAGCAGCAAAGAGTAGATTTTAATCCATTTCGCTAATCCATGCTAATTGAATAGCCTCAAGCACACGTTCACCACAATGTTGAGGATCATCATCAAAACGATCAAGTTCAAGCACCCATTGTCTGAGTTCTGTAAAATGCAGCGTTAAAGGATCAACATCAGGATACTGCTCTATTAAATCAAGCGCTATTTCTAAGGAGTCAATCCATGTTAAACTCAGAGATGCCATATAACAATCCTATTTTTTCTGTATATTCTCATTAGAAAAGTAGATGAAACCATAAGTAATCTATTACTAACATTAGTACAAGCCAGAGTAAAAGCAACCTAGCCTTTTTACAAAGCGGGCAGTCGGTTTTCCACCACTGTTTTATTTGATTAACTACCGGTTCTTTATTCATAAGATGAATTCTGCCATAAACATCTTAACCTTACTATTATTAAGCCCTGAATTTAACTTCTGATTCAACATCACAGAAGAGCCTTAGTGTCTTTTGCATAGTTTACCGTGTGAGATTTAGAATTTAGGAAGTATTGGATAAGCTTAACTGTTGACAAAGATCAAGTTTTAGCTGCTGTCAGCGGTTATTTAATTCACTTTTCAGTAAAAATCTTTATAATGAGTTCAAAAATTTTTATACCCAATGACAAGATGAACCACCGAAGTTTCTTAACCAATATAGCTGCCATTTCAACCTTTAACTGGCTTCCATCGTCACTACACATTCAGTCTAACCGTCAAGATGCCAGCTATTGTGTTTCTGCTCGGCAAAAAATTAGCCTCAAAGAGGTAAAGACATCCTTTTCTGGCGTGATATTGCCCTCATTAGAAGCTGACAAAACATATCTCGCACCTCCTGATAGAAGGTTGTTAACAGTGGCTAAAGACATCTCCACTCTACTAGTTCAAAACGACCTACTGAAGGAAGAAGATTCACTTATCAATTTGATTGATTCAAGCTACCTACCTCGAACTGTTGGTGAATTTTAAGATGAAAAAATTTTTCTCCCTATTTTTACTTTGCCAGTTACTTTTATTAGCTTTACCTTCTTGGGCTAAAGAACCCATTAAAATTGGCGTTCTCGCCTTTAGGCCCAAAGTTCAGGCATTGGAAATGTGGGCACCGATGGGTGAATACCTTAAAGGTGAGCTCGGCCGTGACGTTGAAATAATGACGTATTCATATTCAGATTTAGAAGAAGCTATTTCACACAACCAAGTCGATGTTGTACTAACGAATCCAGCACATTATATTTTACTTCGACATCGTAATAACTTGTCTGCACCACTAGCGACTCAAATCACCAAGAAAGGATCTCAAAATCTTACCGCGTTTGGTGGTGTTATCTTCACGCGTGCTGATTCAAAATCTATCCCATCATTATCAGAGGTTAATGAACAACAAATAGCAGTAACAAAGGAAGAATCCTTAGGCGGCTTTAAAATGCAATCCTATGAATTATTGGCTTCCGGCTTTCCACAAATTAATAAAAATAAACTTGTCTTAACCGGCATGCCTCATGATCGTGTTGTAGATACCGTCATGTCTGGAAAAGCTGATGTTGGTTTTGTTAGAACAGGGGTGCTTGAGTCTTTAGTAAATGAGGGGGTTTTGGAACTTAAAGACATTAAGATCATTAATAGACAAAACGTACCCTCCTTTCCATTTATTGTTTCTACTCGACTTTATCCAGAATGGCCTATCGCTACGATGCCGAACGTTGACGAACACTTATCTCGTCTGTTAACCATTGCCTTGTTGTCACTTCATTCTACACACTCAGCGGCAAACCAAGCTAATATCCATGGTTTTACAATTCCAGCGAATTACAATGGCGTTGAAACACTTTTACGTCGCCTACGAGCAGAGCCATTCAATTTCACACCTATAGTCACCCTAAGTGATCTGTGGCATCTTTATACGAAGTGGATTATAACCATTGCTATATTAGTACTAATACTTTTAGCCATTGGGCTACGATTACTAATACAGAACAAACAAGTAAGATTTGCTAAAGAAGCTATTACTATCTCTGAGCAACAACTTAAGGATGTAATTAATGGTGCTGAGCTAGGCTATTGGGATTGGAATTATAAAACAGGCGAATATATAGTTAATGACCGATGGTTATCAATATTAGGATTAACCGCTCAAGATTTTACCTATCACATCAGTGATTGGGATATACTGATCCATCCCAGTGATAAGCAAGCTACTTTAGATATTATTAAAGCTAACATTGAAGCTAGAACAGCTTATGTATGTGAATTTAGAATGAAACACGCTAATGGACACTGGGTGTGGATTCAAGGTGCAGGCTCAGTTATTGAATTTGATGAGATCACTCATGAACCAATTCGGTTATGCGGAACTCACCAAGATATTTCGGAGCGAAAAGAAGCAGAAGAAAAAATAAAGCTTATTTCACGTGTGTTTTCTACTACACAAGAAGGCGTAACTATTACCAACGCTGAAGGCATCATTATTGATGTTAACCCTGCCTTTTGTAATATTACAGGTTTTAGTCGTGAAGAAATCATCGGTCAAAATCCTAAAGCTCTAAGTTCCGGAAAACAAAGTCCAGAATTCTACGCTCAGATGTGGCAAGCGATTAATGACAACGGTCATTGGCAAGGTGAAGTCTGGAACCGCAGAAAAGATGGTGAACTCTATGCGGAGTTGCTTACCGTTTCAACTTTACTGGATGAGGATGACAACATCATCAACAATATTGGTGTATTCACTGATATAACCCACAGTAAACATCAGCAAGAAAAGCTTAGCCTGATGGCGCATTATGACATTCTCACTGGCTTACCTAATCGTGTCTTATTTACAGACCGCTTTATTCAAGCGATTGCCCATAGCAAGCGTAATGACTCATTACTTGCCGTATGTTTCCTTGATTTAGATAATTTTAAACCGGTCAATGATAACTATGGTCATGATGTCGGGGATAAGTTATTAATTGAAGTGGCCAAGCGTATTACAAGCTCTATTCGTGAAGAAGACACGGTATCTCGACAAGGTGGCGACGAGTTTACTTTATTACTGAATGACCT
>Ga0105357_10000313_pt1 | contig 25442 bp, 20 predicted proteins | sample GOMGulsemesocosm_4_FD_83660 | JGI IMG/M metagenome (GOLD analysis project Ga0105357, IMG submission 83660) | Methane-oxidizing microbial communities from mesocosms in the Gulf of Mexico - GOM15B Gulf of Mexico | ecosystem: Environmental > Aquatic > Marine > Cold seeps | place: USA: Gulf of...
CGGCAACATCATCCGCCTGTGCGCCAATACCGGGTGCCAGCTGCACCTGATTGAGCCCTTGGGCTTCGAGCTGGATGACAAACGGCTGCGCCGCGCCGGGCTGGACTACCACGAGTTTGCCGCAGTAAAAACCTATCCCGACCTCGCGACCTGTCTGCAGATGGTCAAACCCAATCGCGTATTCGCCTTGAGCACCAAGGGTACCCAGGGCTTCAGTGAGGTACAGTTCGCTGCCGACGACCTGTTTCTGTTTGGCCCGGAGAGCCGCGGCCTACCCGCTGACGTTCGCGAGGCCCTGCCTGCGGAACAGGTGCTGCGCATCCCCATGCGGCCGGGCAGCCGCAGTCTGAATCTGTCAAACAGTGCCGCTATTCTGATTTACGAAGCCTGGCGACAACTGGACTACGGCGGTGCACTCTAGTCCGGCGGTCGCACTACAGTTATCCCGCCGCGACGACGACCTTGAGCCCAGACAAAAAACAAAAACCCCGCACGGCGAACCGTGCGGGGTTTGTATCGGCAGATTGCAGCTAAGCTTAGCGGGTCTTCACGACCACTTTGCCGACCGCCTGACGTGAGCTAAGGATATTCAGCGCGTCTTCATACTCGCTCAACTCATAGGTCTTGGAGACCAAGGGTTTGAGCTTGCCTTCGCTGTGCCAGGCAAACAGTTGCTTGAAGTTGTCCAGGTTGGCCTGCGGTTCACGTGCGGCAAAGGAGCCCCAGAACACACCCACAATCGACGACCCCTTGAGCAACGCCAGGTTGACCGGGAACTCGGGGATACGGCCGCTGGCAAAGCCCACCACCAGCAGGCGGCCTTTCCAGTTGATGCTGCGCACGGCTTGATCAAACAGGTCGCCACCCACCGGATCATAGATCACATCGGCGCCCTGACCGTTGGTCAGCTCCTTCACCGCGTCCTTCAGGCTGACTTCGCTGTAATTGATCAGCTCGTCGGCACCGGCCGCCTTGGCCACTTCGAGCTTCTCGGCGCTGGAGGCGGCGGCAATCACGCGCGCTCCCATGGCCTTACCGATTTCTACAGCGGCCAGGCCCACGCCACCGGAGGCGCCCAGCACCAGCAGGGTCTCGCCCGGCTGCAGGTCGCCGCGCTGCTTGAGCGCGTGCATGGAGGTGCCGTAGGTCATACTGAAGCCGGAGGCGGTGACATAGTCCATATCATCGGGCATCGGCAGCACGCGCATGGCATCGGTGGCCACCTTTTCGGCAAAGCTGCCAAAGCCGGTCAGACCCATGACGCGATCACCCACTTTCAGGTGCTTGACCTTCTCGCCTACGCTGGCCACCACACCGGCCGCTTCACCACCCGGGGAAAACGGGAACGGCGGCTTGACCTGATACTTGCCCTCAATGATCAGAGTGTCAGGAAAGTTGACCCCGGCGGCATGAATGTCGATGACCACTTCATTGGGCTTGGCAACCGGGTCAGCAGTTTCTTCCAGTACCAGGCTGCTGGCAGGACCATAGGCTTTGCATAGAACAGCTTTCATTGTTGTCTCCTTGGCTCGAGCAGGATGTTAAAAGTAGCCGGCGATCAGGACTGCCGACAAGATGACCAGACGGACATATCAATACCTGTGACCTGGCCATTCGCCGCGCCGGATTGGCAAGGCAGAGGTTTTTACAACGCCCTGCCCGGGCTATGTTGCGCACAGTCTAGACGGTTACCCTGCACAGGGGTCAATCACCATGCCCTGAAGTGATGGGTCTGCATAACATCAGCGCCAGCTTCAGCACGGTAGATTTGGCGCCACTGCGCTGCTCGGCTATCCTGTGGCCAACTTACTGGAGCTAATAACCATGCCACGCAGACGCCTTTCCCTGCTTTGCCTTGTTACCGCCCTGCTGCTGCCGATCGGCGTCAGCGCGGAAGAGGAACAGGCCAGCCCCGCCAGCACCACCGCCTATGTCGAGATGAAGCCTTCGTTTGTCGGCACCATCGGCACCGGGCCGCGCATCCAGTACCTCAAGGCCGATGTCGCCTTGCGCACAGAAGACCCGGCGGCCGTCGCCAAGCTTGAGTACCACGACCCCCTGATCCGTAACGCGCTGGTCACTCTGTTCGCGCGCCAGACCGTCGATGACCTGGTCTCGCTGGAGGGTAAGGAAGCGTTGCGCGCCCGCGCACTCGAAGCCGTACAGACGGTGCTGACCGAGGAAGAAGGTGCGCCGCTGGTCGATGATCTGCTGTTCACCAACCTCATCGTGCAGTAAGCCGCTCGGCGCCGCCCCTTGCGGGCAACGCCGCTCACAACCTCAGGCCCGCTGACTCAGGTATCGATCAACATAGGTGTCGAAGTCGATGCTGTCGCTTGCTTCGATGGCTTGCTGCTCTGCCAGCGACGCCGCCGCAGCCGCCTCGCAACGCGCCTGCGCCTCGGCCTCCAACGGCCGCGCGCGGAAGTAGCGGTTGTGCTCTTCGGATTGCGCCAAAGCAAAGCGGAAAAAACTATCCCCCTGCTCACTGATGGCGGCCAGCACTCTGGCAGAGGGCGTGCGACTGGCATCGGCTAGCTTTTCGCGCTGCTCTGCAATGCTGGCGCTGAAACGCTGGCTGTCATGCGCACTATCAAGCACCTCGGCACAGGCGGCGATACTGTTGAGCAACGCGTCACCCCATTCAGTCAGGCTGCGCGCCTGGCCGCCATCCTGCAGCTGTAGGCCCGGTTCGCGGCCACGTTTCACCGTCAGGTTGAAGTTGTCAGACGTCGCTTGGCACTCGGCATCGGCCAGTTGCGGGCTGTCCTGCAGGGCACAGAACAATAGGAAGCTGTCCATGAAATGCGCAGTCGCCGGAGCAACGCCCAACGGCGCAAAGGGATCAATATCCAGGCAGCGTACTTCGATGTACTCAACGCCGCGCTCGGCCAATGCATGGACCGGCTTTTCGCCGCTCTGGGCCACGCGCTTGGGCCGGATCGGGCTGTAAAACTCGTTTTCGATCTGCAACAGGTTGGTATTGAGTTGCTGCCACTCGCCGTTAGCGTCATGGGTACCCAGCTTGGCGTACGGAGCGTAAGGCAGACTGATGGCATCCAGCATGCTGGCAATGTAATTATCCAGGCTGTTGTAACAGATGTTCAGGCCAGACTGGGCGTTGTTGTTGTAGCCCAGATCACTCATGCGCAGGCTGGTAGCGTACGGCAGATACAGGCTCTTTTCGCCGAGGCTTTGCAGGCGATGATCCCGCCCCTGCAGGAAGCTGCCACAGACCGCAGGCGAGGCGCCGAACAGATACATCAGCAACCAGGCGTAACGACGGAAATTACGGATCAGCGCAAAATAGCACTCGGACTGATAATCCTGTTCGCTGCGCGTGTCCTGCTCGCGCTCGCGCAGCAACGCCCAAAGTGCCGGTGGCAACGAAAAGTTGTAGTGTACGCCGGCGATGCACTGCATCGCCTTGCCGTAACGGATTGCCAGGCCACGGCGATAGACGTGCTTGAGCGTGCCAACGTTCGAGGTACCGTACCAGGCAATCGGGATTTCGTTGTCGGTTGCCGGCAGACGGCACGGCATGGACTGATTCCATAGCCGCTCATCGCCCAGCTGGCTATAAGTAAAGCGGTGCACTTCATCGAGGTTGCCAAACAACTCATCGATACTGCGGCTGACCGGGGTGATCAGTTCGATCAGCGCTTCAGAGTAGTCGGTAGTGATGCTCGGGTGCGTCAGTGCCGAGCCCAGCCCTGCCGGATGAGCACTGTGCACCAGCACCCCCTCTGCAGTCACCCGCAGGCTTTCCTTTTCGATGCCATGGCGGCAATCGGTCAGCAGTGGCGCCAGCGCAGAATCGCGCAGCAGGCCAAGACGTTCACTCAGCGTTGGTGACAAGGTGTCACTCCTCGGTTGTAGCACCATCCGACACCCGCCGGATGGCATCTTGATCAGTATAGAAGGCGCAAGCCCTTGCGCACGTTACAGGCGGGCAAAGGTGCCCAGGCATTTGGCGACCAGCGCGCCCTCCTGCCAGACCTCGCCGTCAACCACGATGGTACGCGTGCCGGCATGCACTACCTTGCCGGTGCATTCCAGCTCGCCGCCGACCACCGCGCGAGTGTAGTTGATCTTGCATTCGATGGTCGCGGTACTTTCATGCGCCTCAAGCACACTGAAAGCAGCGGCGCCCATGGCCGAGTCCAGCAGGGTAAAGACCACGCCGCCGTGCACCCGTTTGGTCGAGTTGAAATGCTTATCGCCAATCGGCAGGCGCAGGGTGCAGCTGCCGCGCTCGATGGCGGCAAACTCGATACCCACCAGGGCAGTGAACTCGCTGGTACGCTGCGCGGCAAACGCCGCCAACGCCGGGTGTAATTCGCTCATGGCATCACCTTTTCTTTTTCGCATTGGCAAACAGGCTGGCGAAGGTACCTTCGGCGGCGGGCTTGGCCTGGCTGTTGGTTTTGGCGTTGTGTTTATTGCCCTGATTGCGAGCGCGGCTGCGCTCGGCTGGCGACTCGGTCTTGTCTCCCGCCGCAGGCGGGGTATCGTTCAGGCGCATGCTCAGGCTGATGCGCTGGCGCGGGATATCCACCTCCATCACCTTGACCTTGACGATGTCACCGGCCTTGACCACGTCACGCGGGTCCTTGATGAATTGCTGCGACAGCATGGAGATATGCACCAGGCCGTCCTGGTGCACGCCAATGTCCACAAAGGCGCCAAAGTTGGCCACGTTGGTGACCACCCCTTCCAGTGTCATGCCGGGCTTGAGGTCCTTGAGGCTTTCTACGCCTTCCTGGAACTCAGCCGCCTTGAACTCCGGACGCGGGTCACGGCCGGGCTTGTCCAGCTCCTTGAGGATGTCGGTGATGGTCGGCACACCAAAGTGCTCGTCGGTATAACGCGCCGGTTCCAGCTTGCGCAGGAAGGTCGAGTCGCCGATCAGGCCGCGTACGTCGCGGCCGGTTTCCTCGGCAATGCGGGTCACCAGCGGGTAGGCTTCGGGATGCACGGCAGAGGCGTCCAGCGGATTGTCACCGTTCATCACGCGCAAAAAGCCCGCCGCCTGTTCGAAGGTCTTGTCGCCAAGCCGGCTGACCTTGAGCAACTGTTTGCGGTTCTGGAAAGCGCCGTGCTGGTCACGGTAATCGACAATGTTCTGCGCGATGCTTGGGTTGAGGCCGGACACGCGGGTGAGCAGCGCCGCCGAGGCGGTGTTCAGGTCCACGCCCACCGCGTTCACGCAGTCTTCCACCACCGCATCAAGCCCGCGCGCCAGCTTCACCTGCGATACGTCATGCTGATACTGGCCCACCCCAATGGCCTTGGGTTCGATCTTCACCAGCTCGGCCAACGGGTCCTGCAGGCGCCGCGCGATGGACACCGCGCCACGGTAGGTCACATCCAGATCGGGGAATTCCTTGGCAGCCAGCTCCGAGGCGGAATACACCGAAGCGCCCGCCTCCGACACCATCACTTTCTGCATGCTCTGGCCGCTACACAGCTTGATCAGCTCACCGGCCAGCTTGTCGGTCTCGCGTGAGGCGGTGCCGTTGCCCACGGCAATCAGACTCACCTGATGTTTGCTGCACAGCGCTGCCAGGGTGGCCAGGGAGCGATCCCAGTCATTGCGTGGCGCGTGCGGGAAGATGGTTGCGGTATCCAACAGCTTGCCGGTGGCATCTACTACCACGACCTTGACGCCGGTACGCAGCCCCGGATCCAGTCCCAGGGTAATACGCGGGCCGGCGGGCGCGGAGAGCAGCAGGTCCTTCAGGTTGCTGGCAAACACACGGATGGCTTCATCTTCGGCACCTTCACGCAGCTCGCCGAGCAGCTCGGTTTCCAGATGGCCGAGCAGTTTCACCCGCCAGGTCCAGCGCACCACCTCGGCCAGCCACTTGTCGGCAGCGCGACCGTGATTGTCGATACCCACCGCCTGCGCAATAAGGCCCTCGCAGGGGTGCATGGCCCCTACCGCCGGGGTTTCATCACCCAGCTCCAGGGCAATACTCAAAACGCCCTCATTGCGCCCACGAAGAATCGCCAGGGCGCGGTGCGATGGCACCTTGGCCAGAGGTTCGTCGTATTCGAAGTAGTCGCTGAACTTGGCGCCTTCCTGTTCCTTGCCGGCCACCAGTCGCGAAACCACACGGCCCTCCTCGCGCAGCGCCCGGCGCAGCCTGTCGAGCAGCGTGGCGTTCTCGCTGAAGCGCTCCATCAGGATGTACTTGGCGCCGTCCAACGCAGCCTTGTTGTCCGCAACACCCTTGTCGGCATCGACGTAGGCGGCGGCCTGGGCTTCCGGGTCCAGCGTGGGGTCGGCGTAGAGCGCTTCGGCCAGCGGCTCCAACCCGGCCTCAATGGCGATCTGCCCCTTGGTGCGCCGCTTGGGTTTGTAGGGCAGGTAGAGATCTTCCAGCCGCGTTTTGGTATCGGCCTGGCGAATATCACGTTCCAGTTCAGGGGTGAGCTTGTCTTGCTCGGCAATGCTGGCCAGCACCGCAGCGCGGCGATCTTCCAGTTCGCGCAGGTAGCGCAGACGCTCTTCCAGATAACGCAGCTGGGTATCATCCAGACTGCCGGTGACTTCCTTGCGGTAGCGGGCGATAAAGGGAACACTGGCGCCTTCATCCAGCAGCCCGACGGTGGCATCAACTTGTTCAGGACGCACCGACAACTCGGCGGCGATGCGCGCGGCAATACTCTGCATGGGCATTCAATTCCACAATTTGCGGTAACAGGCCGCGCAGTATAACCGAGAGAGGAGCTCAGGTCGGCTCCATCATCACGCCGACATTCGTCTTATCAGCAGGCTGGATAGCGCGACCATAACAGCGTAAAACTACGCCAAAAGAAACCTCTTGTAACAATGGCCAGACCGCATTCAACGCGGCCTTGGGTCACAATGCGGGCTTACTAATTCAGGCAGGTAGAGCATGACGAGCGAAGGCGAAAAAATCCTGATTGTCGACGATGATGTGCGTTTGCGGCGTTTGCTCGAACGCTTTCTGGGTGAACAGGGCTACCGCGTGCGCGCGGTGGAGGATACCGAGCAGATGGACCGTCTGCTGGCGCGCGAAATCTATTCGCTGATCGTGCTTGACCTGATGCTGCCGGGCGAAGACGGCATGACCGCCTGCGCGCGCCTGCGCGCCGAGGGCAACACCACTCCCATCATCATGCTGACCGCCAAAGGCGATGAAACCAGCCGCATTCAGGGGCTGGAGATTGGCGCCGACGACTACCTGCCCAAACCCTTCAACCCGCGTGAGCTGGTGGCCCGCATGAAAGCCGTGCTGCGTCGCCAGCTGCCGCAGGTGCCAGGCGCACCCAGCACCGACGACGACCAGGTGACCTTCGGCGAGTTCGTACTCAACCTGGCAACCCGTGAGCTCAAGCGCGGTAACGAAGTGAATATGCTGACCACCGGTGAGTTTGCTGTACTCAAGGCGTTGGTGCGACACCCGCGCGAACCCCTGACTCGCGACAAGCTGATGCAACTGGCACGCGGCCGCGAATGGGACGCGCTAGAACGCTCGATTGACGTGCAGATCTCCCGCTTGCGTCGCATGCTTGAACCCGATCCGTCCAAGCCGCGCTATATCCAGACGGTCTGGGGTGTGGGCTACGTATTTGTGCCGGACGGTCAGAACGCGTGAAAGGCGGTCCCGGCTGGCATCCCCTGCTACCCCGCAGCTTCTTTGCCCGCACCATCCTGCTGGTGCTGCTGGTCACCCTGTTTTCCAAGTTGCTGACACTGGTTTATCTGCTCAGCAACGAAGACCTGCTGGTGGATCGCCAGTACAGCCACGGTACCGCAATGCTGGTGCGCGCCTATTGGGCCAGCAGCCCGGAAACGCGCCGCGATATCGAAGAGATGACGGGCATGCGCGTTACCGTGCCCGAGCAGGTACCGCAGGGCGAGTTTCACTGGCCCTACTCCGGCATATTCACCCATCAGCTACGTGACGAGCTGGGCGATCAGACCCAGGTAAGGGTGCAGACCCAGAGCCAACCGGCGGTATGGATTCATCAGCCCGCCTACGGTGAGTTCTGGCTCAAGGTGCCGCTTTACGCTCATCCGTTGCGTGGCCAGCGGGTGTGGATGGTGGTGACCTGGCTGGTGCTGATCGGCATGCTCTCGACCGCGGCCGCCTGGCTCTTGGTGCGGCAGCTCAATCAGCCGCTGAAAACCCTGGAAGGCGCCGCCCGCAGTATCGGCCAGGGCAAACGCGTGCGCCTGCTCGACAACAGCGGCCCCTCGGAGATCGCCGAGGTGTATCGCGCATTCAATCAGATGGCGCAGGACGTAGAACAGGCGAGCCGTGATCGCTCCATGCTGCTGGCGGGGGTATCGCATGATTTGCGTACGCCGCTGACCCGCATGCGCCTGTCGACCGAACTTTTATCGGGCGCCGAGCCAGAACTGACCGACGGCATGATCCGCGACATCGAAGACATGGATGCGATCCTCGACCAGTTCATGGCCTACATTCGTGACGGCAGTGCAGAAGCCAGCGAAGCGGGCGATATCAACGAGCTGATCCGTGAGGTCGTCGCCCCGCTCAACGCCAACGGCGACAGCGTGCGCCTGTGTCTGCAACCGGTGCCGGAGTTCGAGTTTAGGCGGCTGTCGATCAAGCGGGTGCTGACCAACCTGATCGACAACGCGCTGGTGCATGGCGGTTCGGGGGTGGAGGTCTGTACCTATCTGCAACACGTAGGCGCGCAGCAGCGGCTGGTGGTCAGCGTGCTGGACCGCGGACCTGGTGTGGAATTGCTTGAGGATGACGCGCTGTTCAGCCCCTTCATTCGCGGCGATCAGGCGCGCTCAACGCGCGGTACCGGACTGGGGCTGGCCATCGTCAAGCGAATTACCGACAGCCATGGCGCCACAGTACAGTTACTCAACCGGGTGGGCGGCGGTACCGAAGCGCGCCTGACCTTTACGCTCTGATCAACTGGCGCGGCGCAACAGCCCCGCCTGCTCCAGCGAGCGCTCGATGGCCGAGAGGTCCGGGATCAGAAACTCGCCCGGCTCGTCAGCCATGCGCACCCGCTGCAGTACGTAGCTGGAGCCCGTGCCCACCGCCTCCAATTCGGCGCGGGACAGGCGCCGGGCACGCGGAATGCCCCATACCCGCATACCCACGAAGCTGAGCCCGGAAATACCCTCCAGCGCATTGAGGATCAGCGTACGTGGCTGTGCGTCCATCGCCGGTTCGGCGCCGTCGGCCAGCAGATTATCGAGATCGACCATCGGCACTTGCTGATCGCGCCACAGCGTCCAGCCCAAGAACCACTCCGGCCCCTGCGACGCCGACTGACTCAAGCGATACCCCACTAGCTCCGCGACCGCCACGTTGGGCAGCAACAACGACTTGTTCGCCAGCGGTATGATCAGTCCGTTAAGGCTTTCCAGCACATCCGACATCGTTAGCCATCCTCATTGAATTGCATGTAACCCTGGGCGCTCACTAAACGCCAACGGCCATTCCTGATGCAGCCAGTCACGCAACGCTGCAGCCAGTGCTTCAGGCGACCCTTCCCGGTGACTGAAGCCTGCGTCCTGCACAGCCTTGGGCATGGTGGCACAGGCCGCGCTCTGCTCGTCCTGCGTCCAGACCTCGATACCCTGCTGGCGCAGGCGACCACAAGCCTCAACGCCATCCTCGCCCATACCACTAAAAATGATCGCGCCCGTTGCGGCGCCAAAGGCCCGCAGGGTTTCATCCAACACCGCGCCGATCGACGGTCGATACAGGCCGGGCCAGGGCTCATCACTGAGTTGCACCACGCCCTCACTGACAAACCGCAGCGAGCGCGATACCGGCGCTACCAATACGTCGCCGCGGCGCAGATGCGCCCCCGGCTGACAGTTAATGATGCGCCAGTCGTTCTGGCGTCCCAGGATCTGCGGCAACTGCTGCTCGAAGCCAGCGTCGATATGCTGTGCGTAGATAAAAGCAATCGGCAAATCGGCTGGCAGTTGATCCAGAAATCGCTTGACCGCCGCCGGTCCACCCAGCGACGCGCCCAGCACCCAGACACAGGAGGGTGCGTCGTGGCGCAGTTGCGGAACCACCACCGGGGCAAGATTCTGTACCTTCGCAGGCTCGCCCAGCAACGGCAGCAACTTGCCTAGCAGGCGACGCTGCCAGCGCGGGTAGTCCTCAGAGTCAGTATCTGGAATTTCACCGGCGCCAAGCAGCACAGGCACCGGGCTGTGCTCCAGCAACCAGTCTGCCAGCAGCGACTCCTCGGCCAGCTCCAGCAACCATGCGTCGGTTTGCACCGCTTGCAGACGTGCGGCGTCCAGCTCGTCGGGATCACCGGCAAAGACCACTCGGTAGCCAAAGTCTGTGAGCTCCTTTGCCAGCCGCTTGCGCTTGCTGGCCTTGCCGGCCAACAGCGCAATGCCCGGCTCGGCGCTGTTACTCACGCACCGTTACCAACTGACTGATGACCTCCAGCAGCTGGGCCTCCTGATAGGGCTTGCCCAGATACACGTTGACGCCAATGCTCAGTGCGCGTTCGCGATGCTTCTCACCGGTGCGCGAGGTGATCATTACAATCGGCAGTTCGCTCAGACGCTCGTCGTGGCGCACGCGGGTGGCCACTTCAAAGCCATCCATGCGCGGCATTTCGATGTCGAGCAGCATAATGTCGGGCTCGATGTCCTGCAGCCGCGCGATAGCATCGACCCCGTCTTTGGCCGTCACCACTTCCATCCCGTTGCGCTCGAGCAGACGGGTGGTGACCTTGCGCACGGTGATCGAATCATCCACCACCATGACCAGCGTGGGCCGCTCTTCCGGTGTAATGCTCTGGGCACGCTCGGCAGCCAGATACTGCTGGGCGTGCAGCGCCTGCTGAGCGCGAATTACCGCCAGCAGGTCGAGAATCACAACCACGCGGCCATCACCCAGAATGGTCGCGCCGGAGATACCAGGCACCACCGCAAACTGACGACCCAAGCCCTTCACTACGATTTCCCGCGAGCCTGCAAGGGCATCTACCTGCACCGCTACGCTGTGCTCGGCACCGCGCACAAGAATCACCGGCAGCGGCAGCGTATGCCCAGTCAACTTGGGCTGTTGGCCCGTGACCAGCAGGTCACCCAGATAGCGCAGATCATATTGCTTGCCGGCGTACTCGAACGGCGGCGCATCGGGCGCGTAATAGGCTTCCAGCTCATAACCAGAGACCCGCACAATCCCTTCGATGGTATTCAATGGAATCGCGTACAAGTCCTCACCCGAGTACACCATCAGTGCGCGGTTGACCGACACCGTGAACGGTAGCCGGATGACAAAGGTGGTACCGGCGCCGGGCTCGGTGCTCAGCGTCATGCTGCCGCCAAGCTGCTTAACTTCGGCGTTGACCACGTCCATCCCGACCCCGCGGCCGGAAATTTGCGTAACCTGCTCAGCAGTCGAAAAGCCGGCCTCAAGGATGAACTGCAGGATTTCCTGATCGGTAAGCTCAGCGTCGGCGTCCATCAGCCCACGCTCAATGGCTTTACGCCGTACCGCCTCCAGGTTGATACCGGCACCATCGTCCTTCAGGGTCAGTACGATCTCGCTGCCTTCACGCCCCAGGTCCAGCCAGATCCGCCCCTCCCCTGGCTTACCCTTATCCTGTCGCACCAGCGGCATCTCGATACCGTGGTCGACCGAGTTGCGCAGCATGTGCTCCAGCGGCCCGATCATACGTTCCAGCACGCTGCGGTCCATTTCACCTTCGGCGTTGCCAACCACCAGGTCCACCTGCTTGCCCAACTCGCCAGCTACCTGACGTACCACCCGGCGCAAGCGCGGCAACAAGCGCTCGAAAGGCACCATGCGGGTGCGCATCAGGCCTTCCTGCAGCTCGGTATTGACCCGTGCCTGCTGGACCAAAAGGGTCTCGGCATCACGGCTCTTGGTGGCCAGGGTTTCTTTGAGATCGAGCAAGTCAGACGCAGACTCAAACAGCGAGCGCGATAGCTGCTGCAGTTGCGAGTACTGGTCCATTTCCAGCGGATCAAAATCTTCGTAGCTCTGCTCCAGCTCTTCCTGGTGACGCGACAGAATCTGCGCTTGTGTCTCCATATCGAGGCGGCGCAACTGATCGCGTACACGATCAATCGTACTCTCAACGTCTTCCAGTATGTGGCCGACATCGGTCACCTGCTGTTCGATGCGACCCCGGAAAATCGAGGTCTCGCCGGCCAAGTTCACCAGTTCTTCCAGCAGGGTCGAGGAGACCTTGACGGTTTCCTGACCAGTGGCCCGGCGCTGGCTGTCAGCAGCAGGTTCACTGGCGCTCATGGCACGCTGCAGAATGTCCTGGACACCCGCCAGCGACATACCGGATTCGACCACGACCGGATGGCTGACCGGTGCCGCAGGCGGCGTATCCAGCCGGTTGCTCGGCGCACTCCAGTTTACCGGCTCGCTTGCCGGCCGACCGGCCGACAATGCGGCCACCTGGGCCTGAAGTTCGTCCAGCGCCTGCGCCTGCAGAGCAGGGTCGCTCGCGGTCTGAAGTGCCAGCTCAAGCTGTTTCGCCTGTTCAGCCAACGCTTGCTGGCCGGCCAAACGCGCACTGCCTTTGAGTGTTTGAATACGGTGCAGCAATTCCGCAGCCGCAGCCGAGTCAGCCTGACTCTGCAGAAGCAGGTCCGCACAGGGCGCCAGTAACTCATGCGCCTCTTCGACGAAGATCGCCTGCATGCCGTCCAGCGCTGGCGCTTCGACCCTACTGGCTGGCTCCACTCCCGGAGCAGAGGTGGCTGCCTCGGGCCCCTGTTCTGCGGCCGTGCCCGGCAACCGTGGCGGCTCGCTCGGATTCTTGCGGAATGTGTTGATCGCCTTGATGAGGGCAGCCCCATCACTGATCGACCGACCCGCTACCACGCCGTCCACCATGTCGGCGAGGGCATCGTGGCACGCGTGTAGCAATTCAAACAACGGCGGCGTTACTTCGTAGCGGTGTTCACAGAGAGCTTCGTAGACGAACTCCATTTCATGGGACAAGTCGCCCACCGGGCGAATTTCCGCCATGCGCGCACCGCCCTTGAGGGTATGCAGATCACGCTGCAGCGCTTCGACGGCCAGCGTATTGCCGGTATCACCCATCCACTCCTGCAGGCTGGCTGACGCACTCTCGATGATTTCCTGGGCTTCCTCCAAGAAAATGTCGACCAGTTCGGCATCGGTACCCGCTTCGCTCGGACTCCAAGTGCCGCTCTGTGCCGGACCCTGTGGGTGCTCGGCCGCAGTGGCTACTGGGGCCGCCGGAGCCGGGGCGAGAGACTGCAGCGCCTGAATCTCGGCGACAGCCGGCGCCAGGTGCTGATGGGCGGCAACCTGATCCATCATGCTGATCAGGCGCTCGTGCCCATCGGCCAGGGCAGTCAGCGCGGCACTGTCGAGCGGCAAGCCACCGAGCACCTGCTCGTGGGTCTGCTCGAGCGCCTCGCAAAGCGCCTCCAGCGCAGGCAGTTCAACGTCTCCAGCCACGTCACCAAGGCCCCGCAAGGCACCGATCAGCTCGCGGCTGTCGACCGACACCGATGGATCACTGCGTCGCGCCTGCAGTACATCGGCAGCGTCAAGTAGCTGATCAATCCCCTCCGAGAGGAAAATCGACATTAGCCCTACACTGTCACCGTCATCCACATCAGCGCGGCTGGCTTCGCGAGCGGCCAACCCCTGCTCATGCAGCTGATGCAGCCGCTGGAGGAACTCCTCGGTGCCTGCAATGCTCTGGTCCGGACCGTTACCCAGCTGCGCCAGGCCGGTCTCGAACAGCAGCACAGCGTCCTGCAGCAGATTGAACAGCGCCTGATCCGCCGGGATCAGATTGGCCTTGAACTCTTTCGCCAGCTTCTCCAGCGGCGTGGCAAGCACGGCAATAGACTGAATACCAGCCATGTGCGCACTGCCCTTGAGGGTGTGCAGAGCACGTTGCAGCGCGTCACTCACGCTGCGCGGCAGTCCTTGCGACGCGCATTCGTGGAGATAGGCGTTGATCTGATCGATATGATGTCGTGTTTCGTTCTGGAAAATCTCCAGCAATACCGGATCCATCGCTGGCTCTGGCTCTGGCTCTGGCTCTGGCTCTGGCTCTGGCTCTGGCTCTGGCTCTGAAGGTAGTGTGGGCGGCTCTGACCAACTGTCCAGTGTCTCGCTCTCGATCAGCGGCCGTTCTTCTTCCTGCAGCAAGGGTTCTGGTTCGGGGGTAACGATCTGCTCCGGCAACGCGTCCAGCGTTATCTCTTCGGCTTCCAGTTCCGGCAGCTCTGCCAGCGACTCAAGTTCGTCCTGCGATTCGGCAGTAACCTGTTCAGCCGCGACCTCAAGGCTTTCCGGCTGAGGCGCTTCCACCTCATCGAGGTCCAACAGCTCAGGCAGCTCACCTTCGGCGACGGGTACCGACTCACTATCGACCTCGAACCCGTGATTGTCAGCGTGCTCATCTTCCGACACCGGAGCCGAGGCAGCCTGCTCGGGCAAGGCTTCCCCACGTGCCAGCGCCTCGGCCTGCTCGGTCAGCTGTGCTACCTCCGGCCAGGCGCGCTGCTGGTGGCTGGCAAAATCGTCGACCAGTTGCGGCATCAAGGCGCGCACGGCGTTGACCACGCTGAACACATCACCATTGAGCTCAATGCTGTGATCGATCACCCGGTTGAGCATGTTCTCGACGGACCAGGCCAGCTCCGCGAGCACGCCGGCCTTAACCATGCGGCCACTGCCCTTAAGGGTATGGAAGGCGCGGCGCACTTCGGCCAGCGCTTTCTGATCCTCATGATTCTGCTGCCAGGCGGGGGTGAATTCGCCGAGGGTTTCCAGCACTTCGCCGGCTTCTTCGACGAAGATTTCCACCAGTTCGGGGTCCAGCTCGTCGTCTTCAATCACCTCTGGTGTAGCGATCTCTGGCGCCGCCGGTGCGGCCCCCTGATCTTCGACGTGTGCTGCTTGCGTAGACTGCGGCAAAGCTTCGGCTTCGGCTTCGGCTTCGGTCAGAGTGTCCTCTGCCTCTTCACCTGCCACCACGTTCTCACTTTCAGCGCCTTCGGTTGCCACACTACTGTCAACCGGCAACGCTTCGGGGTGGTAGCCCAGGGTGCTCAGGCGCTCCTCAGCCACATCCAGAATGCCGTCACCGCGATTAGCGTCATCCTCCGCCAGGCGTTCCAGATAATAATCGATACTGGTGATGACATCCGCCAGCGCATCCAGTGCCACCCAGTCGGGAATCGCTTGCGGCACTACCAGCCGTTCGGTGATATACCGTCGGCAAGCACCAACCGCCGCTGCGGCGCGCGCCAGCGGGACCATTGCCAGGCCACCACGCACGCTGTTCAGCAAGTCATCAACGGGCTCCAGCTGGCTGTGATCCCACTGGCTACCGATAAAGGCATTGATGGCTTCGCGCGTCTCTTCCAGCGCATTACGCGCCTCCTGCACCACCATGTGCTGGACCTGCGCAATGTCCTGCGCAGCAGCCAGGCGCTGCATGTCCGAGTCAACGCCTCCGTCCTGCTCGCCCCGCTCCAGGCCGAGAATGCCCTGCAGACTGGCCTCGACATAGAGCATGCCGCCGGCCACGTCCATCAGTGCTGCATCGGTCACGTCGGAATCACCAGCGGCAAGACGTTGAACCTGCTCGATCTGTTCGCCCAGCACCCGTCTTGGCTGTCCCAGACCGAGCATGGCCAGCGTATCGCTGATCTGTTTCATGGTCGGCAACAGCGCCGAGAGACCGTCCAGCTGAGTGCGATCACTGCGCACAAAGAGGTCGAGCTGATCCTTTACCTGCATCAACTCTTCACCCAGTGCCATCACCACCGATTGCATGGCACCACGATCCGGGCCTACCAGTCTGGCATCGCTGGCGGCGAGATCATCCTGCCCCCCTGCCCAAGAGCCTTCGAGCTGGTAACGCGCCTTCAGCGCGTCCAGGCGAGGACTGCCGTCGGCACTTTTAGCAACGTAAAACAACAGGTTGCGTAGCAGCTCCTGAGGCGGCTTGCTCTGCAGGGCGGGCGCACCACGGGCCATCAGCTGACGCAACTCCTGGTCGGCTTGGCGCAAAAGCTGACGAATGGCAGCGCCATTCTCGATACTTCCCAGCTCCAACCCTTCGGCCACACCGGCAAAAATCGCCCACAGGTTTGCGTAGGGCGCCCCCTCACACAGCTGCTGCAGACGGCTGAAGACATTACGCAGATGCCGGCTGTTCGTGGCAACGTCCTGCCCGCGTATCACGCCGGCCTGAGACATCTGCAGAGCCTGGCGCAGTTTGCGCAGTTGGCGCACAGTATCGCTGTCGGACAGATCCGCGTAGTCATCGGTCGCTGGCGCAGAGGGATTGGTATCGAGCCCAGGACTGAACAACGCATTTTCCGACAACAACTTGTCGCCACGCGCGGTACGCATGTCATTCAGCAGTGGCAGTAATACCAGCGGCAAGTCGCGGCGCCCGCTCTGTACCCGGTCCAGATAGGCGGGCATCTGCAGAATCGCCTGCATCAGCACTTCCAGCGCTTCGCTTTCACGGCTGACTGTGCCGTTCATCAACGCCTGCGCAAGTTGCTCCATTTCTTCGGCCAGCAGCGCCGCGCCGTAAAACTCGACCATCTGCAAGGTGCCGTGAACCTGGTGTATATAGGTCAGACAGAAACGCAGACGCGTTGAATCCTCGGGGTTTTCGACAAAAGCTTCGAGTGCCTGACGCGCTTGGTTCAGCGTTTCGGAAATCTCGCCCTTGACCCAATCGAGGGCGACATAATCATGCCGATCACCCATATTCACTCCAGAAGTCCAGTGCTTTCCCGGCGCACATAAGCCTGTACCTGACTATCAGGCAGCCGCTCAAGCAGGGGATTGTTCCAGTCCATGATTTCACCCAGTCCGATGATCAGCATGCCGCCCGGCGCAAGCCGGGTTGCCAGCAGGTTGAGCAGGTCGCGGCGACGCCAGCGACGGAAATAGATGAGCAGGTTCTGGCAGAAGATGATATCCAAGTCCCGGATCGGGGCCTGGGCCAATTCAAGAATGTTCAAGCGTGAAAAGCACACGCGATCACGCAACGCGTAGGCAATTTCGTAACGATCGTTGGGCAACGTCTGCAGCCATTCGCGGCGCTCGCGCTCATCCAGCCCGCCCAAACGGTTGCCGGGGTAAACGGCGGTGCGCCCCTGCTCCAGCGCCTTGAGACTGATATCCGTCGCCCAGATGCCATAGCCGCTGGGGTGGCCGCCGGCAGCCGCGATGCTCTGTTCGCTGACAATGGCCATTGAATAAGCCTCCTCGCCGCTGGCGCAGCCGACGCTCCAGAGCTGCAGAGGGCGATCCGCTGGACGATCAACCAGTAGCCGGTCAAGGTGCCGACCAATAGCATCGAAGGACGGCCGATGGCGCATGAAGCTGGTTTCGCGCACGGTCAGACGGTCAATCAATGCAGACCACTCCACGGCACCAGCGGCACCCTGAGTCACGTGCTCATAATAAGTCTGATAGTCGGCAATCTTCAGCTCGCGCATGCGCGTACCAACGCTGGTCTGCAGGAATGTCTTGCGTTGATCGCTGACGCACACGCCCGTGCGCGCCTCCAGCAGTGTCTGCCACTGTTGAAATTGATGCGCGTCCATTTCCGGCAGCTGTTGCAACGTCCAGTTTTGCGTTGTCTGCACTCTATGCCCCTCGCTCCAAGCGGAACCGGAGAGCCACGCAAGCGGCCCTCCGACTCAGCTTAGTCGTCCTGCTGCGGTAGCGTGAAGCCGTCAACCGACTGACGCATGGCCTCGGCCAGTTTCGCCAGCTCACCAATGCTGCGCGCGGTGGTGGTGGTACCTGCCGAGGTTTGCGAGGTGATCTCCTGGATCACGTTCATGGTGTTGGAAATGTGGCCGGCGGAGGAAGCCTGCTGCCGCGCGGCGTTGGAGATGTTCTGGATCAGCGCCGCCAGGCTGGTGGATACCTTCTCGATCTCTTCCAGTGCCACACCGGCGTCCTGCGCCAGACGGGCCCCACGAACTACCTCGGAGGTAGTCTGTTCCATCGAGATAACCGCTTCGTTGGTATCGGTCTGAATGGTTTTAACCAGCGCTTCGATCTGTTTGGTTGCACCGGAGGAACGTTCTGCGAGGCGCTGTACCTCGTCGGCAACCACCGCGAAGCCGCGACCCGCGTCACCGGCCATGGAGGCCTGGATAGCGGCGTTCAGTGCCAGAATGTTGGTCTGGTCGGCAATGTCGTTAATCAGACTTACGATGTCACCGATCTCCTGGGACGACTCACCGAGGCGCTTGATCCGCTTGGAGGTATCCTGAATCTGCTCGCGAATGGTATCCATGCCGACGATGGTGTTCTGTACCACCTCGTTACCCTTGTTGGCGATGGCTACCGAACGTTCTGCTACCGCCGCCGATTCGGAGGCGTTTGCCGATACCTGGTCAATCGAGACCGCCATTTCGTTTACCGCTGCCGAGGCGCCGGCAATTTCCTGCGCCTGGTGCTCGGACGCTTCAGCCAGATGCATGGCCGTGCCCTGGGTTTCCTGGGCAGCGCCTTCCACCTGCAAGGCAGTTTCGTTAATGGTCTGTACCAACGCGCGCAGTTGGTCAATGGATTCGTTGATGGAGTCAGCGATGGCGCCGGTAAAGTCCTCGGTCACCGTCGCTTGGGCGGTCAAGTCACCGTCGGCCAAGTCACCGATCTCATCCAGCAGACGTAGAATCGCCGCCTGGTTACGCTCATTCTTCTCACGGGTTTCGGCCAGGCGCTCACGGGTGTCGCGGGTCATCTGTACGCCGATCAACAAGATGCAGCCCAGCGCGATCACACCCAGCGCGTAACCCAGCAAGGTGTTGACCACCCGTGAATCAGCACGATCTTCAAAGCCGGTGGCCAGGTCGGATACGTTATCCAGCAGCGACTGCGAGTCGGTAAAGATCTCGTTGGCAGCCGAGCGTACCTGATAGAGCTCAGGCGAAGTCAGCAGGATCTGGTCTACCGAGTCGGATACGTAGCGGAACAGCGACTGAATCTCTTCCAGTCGGCTAGCGGCTTCCGGATCAGCTACGCGGGTAATGCCGATGGCGGCGTTGCCCTGCAACATGCCCTGCAGTACACGACCGAACAGGCTGGCATCACGGCCGAAGCTGTCGGCGGCCATGACCGAGTCCTGATCACCTTCAAGTACGCGGTTTACCGAGCCAAGGATCCGCTCGGCCAACAGCGACTGCCGCTGGGCAATCGCTACCTGGTCTGCGGGCGCGCCGCTGGCGATCAACACGTCTACCACGTCTTCGTACTCGACCTGCAGTTGCGGCACGGTATCGGACAGGGTATTGGCAACCTCATGCAGTGAGAGAACCGTCGCCTGACTGGCCAAGATCGCATCCGCGTTGCGGCGCACTTTGTCCCAGTCGGATTGCGCCAACGCCAACTGCTCCTGCAGTGCCAGCGGGGTCGGAGGCAGGCCGGTTTCTTCACGCCCCTCTACCAGATAGTCCCAGCGTTGCTGGAAATTGTTGCGGGCGGTGAGCAGCAGACCGAAGGCTTCCGGCGTACCGGTTGCCGCCTCGGTCGCCGACTTGGAGATTTGCTGCGAGAGTACCCGCAGCTCGCCGGCGTGACCGATGTACTCGGTGTCGTATGTGCTCTGAATATTCAGGTACAGGAAGTTGACGAATAGCAACAACAACGACAGGATCAGTGCGGCGAACAGGCCGGTGAGCGTGCGGTTGCTTCGCATCGTGGACAGCATCTGTTTATCGAACTTTTTCATCTTATGGCCCCTACCTGGCCTACAGCCTTGTTGTTCTAGCTAACATGCTCCGTTGCGGCAGCGGATTGCCCGGCCGCACCCCAAAAAACAGATCAGAGCGCCACGTCAAGGAACGTCTGATCGTGCGCCAAAGCGCGAAAATTGAATACCAATGCCGTCTGCTCACCCGCGTAAGCACCCACCACATAGGGGCGCACTGCGTCGTCCAGCTCGGGCAGCCGCTCGCTGAAGGTGCTCACCGGCATGTGTTGCATACCCAGCAGCTCATCCACCAACAGCCCGACAAAAATGTCGTCACGGTCGAGCACCAGCACACGGCGCTGCTTGCGCGGTACCGTGCTGGTGACGCCAAAGAAACGGCTCATATCGACAATGGGAAGCAAACGCCCACGCACGTTGGCGACACCGCGCACCCAGGCCTTGACCCGTGGCAGTGCTGTGTAGCGTGGCTCGTGGAGGATTTCACTGACTTCGCCCATCGCGGCCAGCATGAAGTGACCGGCCAGACGAAAGCCGACGCCACTCCAGGTTTCGCTGACGACTTCCTGCGACGGCAGGCCGCTTGCCTCGCTGCGGCAACGCTGGGCCAACGCCTGCAATAGATCGAAGGGATGCTGTGTTTCTGACATGCCGTGTCTATTCTCGTTGTTATGCGGCATCGAGCGGGCAGAGATTCCTAGCTGCCGAGTACCGATTTCAGTGTCTGGATCAGGGTGGACTCTTCGACCGGCTTGGTCAGATAGTCTTTTGCGCCCTGGCGAGTACCCCAGACCTTATCGGTTTCCTGGTCCTTGGTGGTGACAATGATCACCGGGATATGCCCGGTTTCCGGATCCTTGGTCAGCTGGCGCGTGGCCTGAAAACCATTAAGGCCCGGCATCACGATATCCATCAGTACCGCATCCGGCTTCTCCTGACGCGCCAGCGCGACACCATCAGCGCCGTTTTCAGCCTTGAGCACTTCGTAACCGTGCTTTTCAAGCATGCCGGTAAGCTTGTACAGCTCGGTCGGCGAATCATCTACTACCAGAATACGGGCCATCGGACTCCCCCGGTTAATTCAAAATAATGCAGTCATACTCAGGCGCCTGCAGCCCCAGCCATGCTGCCGGTTTGCGGCACGTGGGCACGAATGGCGCCCAGCAGCTCTTCCTTGCTGAAGGGCTTGGTCAGGTACTGATCCGAGCCAACGATTCGCCCCTTGGCCTTGTCGAACAGACCATCCTTGCTGGACAGCATGATCACGGGAGTGGAGCGAAAGGCACTGTTGTTCTTGATCAGCGCACAGGTCTGATAGCCATCAAGGCGCGGCATCATGATGTCAACAAAGATGATATCGGGGTGGTTGTCCGCGATCTTGGCCAGCGCATCAAAGCCATCTACCGCGGTGATCACGGTGCATCCGACCTTTTTCAGCAGCGTTTCCGCCGTGCGCCGAATCGTCTTGCTGTCATCAATCACCATGACCTTCAGGCTCTCGAAATTTTCTTCCATAAGACCAGCCTTTGTTATTAATGGTGGTTCAATCTTCATGGCTGCGACGTCGCAACCGCTGACCAGCCAAATCCTTTTCCGCGTACTTTTAGCATAGATTTATCGGCCAATCTATAAAGCTTACTCATGTCCGGGACATCCAGCCAGATTAGCCGCCCTTTCTCGACTGTGGCTTCTGGCGTTACACTCGACGCCTCCCTCGAAACAGCGCGGAAAACAAACCTATATGCCTATTCGTCTCGGCGTCGTCATGGATCCCATCAGCGCGATCCACTACAAAAAAGACAGTACTCTGGCCATGTTGCTGGCGGCCAGCGAACGCCAATGGGAACTCTTCTATCTCGAACCCCAGGATCTTTACTTGGCCGACGGCCAGGCGATGGGCTGCATGCGGCCGCTGCAGGTACATGCCAACCCGGAACACTGGTACGACCTTGGCGAATCACAGCAACTCAGCCTAAGCACGCTGGATGTCATTCTGATGCGCAAGGATCCGCCGTTCGATAACGAATTTCTTTACGCCACCCACATTCTTGAAGCCGCTGAGCGCGCTGGCGTGCTGGTCGTCAACCGTCCGGCCAGCCTGCGTGATTGCAACGAAAAGCTGTTTGCCACCCAGTTCCCCCAGTGCGCGCCAGAGCATATCGTCACCCGCCGCGGCGACATTCTGCGCGAATTTGCCGCACGGCACCGTGACGTTATTCTCAAACCATTGGACGGCATGGGTGGCTCGATGATTTTCCGCATAAAGGAAAACGATCCAAACCTCAGTGTGATCATCGAGACACTGACCCGCCACGGTCAGGAACAGATAATGGCGCAGCGCTATTTGCCGGAGATCAAGGACGGCGACAAGCGCATCCTCATGATCAAGGGCGAGCCTGTGCCCTACTGCCTGGCGCGTATCCCGCAAAAAGGCGAGACCCGCGGCAACCTGGCTGCCGGCGGACGAGGCGAGGCGCGCCCATTGACCGAGCGCGATCGCTGGATTGCCGCCCAGGTTGGCCCGGCATTGCGCGAACGCGGTTTGCTGTTCGTCGGCCTGGACGTGATCGGCGACTACCTCACCGAAATCAATGTCACCAGCCCCACCTGCATCCGCGAGATAGACGCCGCCTACCAGACCGATATCGGTGGCCAATTGATGGATGCCATTGCCGAGCAGCTGTCGGCGCGTTGATGAAAACCGACGGCGCAAGGAGTGCTGCCGGTCACCGAGGTAACGCCGCGCATGGACTTTTGCCGACGTGCGCGGCAGACTTCACCGCATATGTGAATCACGCCAACGCCTACGGATAGCATGAATACAGCCGTGACACCCCCTACCGCGCCCCCGCCGACGGTCACTGCCCGTGACCGTCTGGGCTTCACCCTGTTCATCGCAGCGGTACTGCACGCGCTGATTATTCTGGGTATCACCTTCGATCTGCCGACCCCCAGCGAGCTGTCAAAAAGCCTGGAAATCACCCTCGCCACGCAACAAAGTGAAGAACAACCGGAACAGGCCGACTACCTCGCCCAGTACAACCAGCAGGGCAGTGGCACATTGGAAGAAAAAGCCGCACCCAGCACGCCGGAAGAGGCTGATTTCCAGGACAGCGAGATCAACAAGGTCAACCCGGTACAGCAAGTCAGCGCGCCACCACCTGTGCCGCAGGAGCAGAAAGTGGTCACCACCAGCGCGCCCAAGCTGGATCAGGTCACCACCGCACCGGCCAAGCCCAAACCCGCCGAAGCCCCGCCGGCCAATCTGCATTTCAACATGACCACCCTGTCCAGCGAGATTGCCAGCCTAGAAGCGCAGCTTGCCGAGGAGCGCCAGCAATATGCGCGGCGCCCGCGCGTATTGCGCCTCAACGCAGCCTCGACCATGCAGGACAAAGGCGCCTACTACAAGGATGCCTGGCGCCGCAAAGTGGAGAAGGTCGGCAACCTGAACTACCCAGCCGAGGCGCGCAGCAACAAGATCTACGGCAGCCTGCGTCTGCTGGTTTCCATTAATCGCGACGGCACCCTGCGCGAAGTGCGCATTCTCGAGTCGTCCGGCCACAAGGTCCTGGACAACGCTGCGTTGCGCATCGTACGACTTTCTGCACCCTTCACGCCCTTTACCGGCGACCTGATGGACATCGATGTACTGGAGATCATTCGTACCTGGCGCTTTGAACCCGGCGACCGCGTTTCCAGCTCCTGATCACCAGCGCGGCCTTGCCCTGCGCGTACTTCCGCCCAATACTATGCGCATGACGCAAAGCACACCGAGCAACCTCACCCATCACTTCCTGATCGCCATGCCGCACATGGCCGATCCGCGTTTCGATCACAGTCTGATCTACCTCTGCGAGCACTCGGATCAGGGCGCCATGGGCCTGGTCGTAAACCAGCCCAGCGATTTGAACCTGACCGACCTGCTGGAGCAACTGGAGCCGGAACTGGATGTCGCCGCCGGCCAGCAATGCCCGGTATTCAACGGCGGGCCGGTCGACCGCGAGCGAGGCTTCGTTCTGCACCGCGGCCCGCACCAATGGGAATCCAGTCTCGACCTCGGCCCCCTGCAGTTGACCACCTCGCGTGACATCCTCGCCGACATGGCCCGTGGCCACGGCCCCAGTGAAGCGCTGATTACGCTCGGCTACGCCGGCTGGGGCGCCGGTCAACTGGAGCAAGAGCTGGCCGACAACGTCTGGCTCAGTTGCCCGGCTGACCACCACATTCTGTTTGCCCTACCCAGCGCCGAACGTCTGGGGGCAGCGGCACGCTCACTGGGTATCGACTGGGCACTGCTGACCAGCCAGGCGGGCCACGCCTGATGTCACAGCACCAAAGGGCCATGGCCTTCGATTACGGCACCCGGCAGATTGGCGTGGCAGTGGGTCAGACCCTGACCGGCAGCGCCGAACCGCTGGTCAACCTGCGCGCTCGCGACGGCATCCCGGATTGGGAGCAGATCGGCAGGCTGATCAAGGAATGGAAGCCGGACGTGCTGATTGTCGGCCTGCCACTGAACATGGACGGCAGCGACTCCGAGATGAGCGCCCGAGCCAGCAAGTTTGCCCGTCGCCTGGAGGGCCGCTTTCAGTTGCCCGCGCAGTGCATTGACGAGCGCCTTTCCACCTTTGAAGCCAAACAACAGTTACGCGACCAGCGGCGCACGCCCGGCAGTTATCGGGAGAACCCGGTAGACAGTCTGGCCGCCGCCCTGCTGCTCGAAACCTGGCTCGCCAGCCAGCCCAAGGAGAATTAATGACCGCATTGCCCGAGGTGGGTCCGCTGCTGCAGCAGATGGCCGACCAGCTGAGTCGCTACTTGAAAGAGCGCCAGATTGACGATCCCGCCTTCGTCGGCATTCATACCGGCGGCGTCTGGATCGCGGACGCCCTGCATCAGCAGGTGGCTCCCGACGCCCCCATGGGCACGCTGGATATCGCCTTCTACCGTGATGACTTTGAACAGCACGGCCTGCCGCAGCGCGTACGCCCCTCTGAGCTGCCGTTCACCGTTGACGGTCGCCACCTGATTCTGGTCGATGACGTGCTGATGACCGGCCGCACCATTCGCGCCGCACTCAACGAGCTGTTCGACTACGGCCGCCCGGCGTCAGTGACCCTGGTTACCCTGCTCGACATCGAAGCCCGGCAATTACCGGTACGTGCCGACATCCTCGGCGCCAGCCTCGCACTGCCCCCTGGCCAGCGGGTAAAATTGACTGGTCCAAGCCCGCTGCAGTTAACCCTGAACGCCGCCACCAACTGAGACAGCCATGAGCCAGACGCCGCATCACCTGCAACTGAACCATCAGGGCCAGCTGCGCCACTTTCTCACTATTGAAGGTCTCTCCCGCGAGCTGCTGACCGAACTGCTCGACACCGCCGACTCCTTCCTCGAAGTCGGCGAGCGCGCGGTCAAGAAAGTCCCCCTGTTACGCGGCAAGACGGTCTGCAACGTTTTTTTCGAGAACTCCACGCGCACGCGCACCACCTTCGAACTGGCCGCCAAACGTCTGTCCGCCGACGTGTTGAACCTGAACATCTCGACCTCGTCGACCAGCAAGGGCGAAACCCTGTACGACACGTTGCAGAATCTGGAAGCGATGGCGGCCGACATGTTCGTAGTGCGCCACGGCGACTCCGGCGCCGCGCACTTCATCGCCGAACGGGTTTGCCCGGATGTAGCAGTGATCAACGCCGGCGACGGCA